>Ga0081455_10003361_pt1 | contig 18444 bp, 7 predicted proteins | sample TabmetS3T2R1_FD_70207 | JGI IMG/M metagenome (GOLD analysis project Ga0081455, IMG submission 70207) | Tabebuia heterophylla rhizosphere microbial communities from the University of Puerto Rico - S3T2R1 | ecosystem: Host-associated > Plants > Roots > Rhizosphere ... | reverse complement strand
TGTTCACGCTGGCGCTGGGCATCGGCGTCAACACGACCATCTTTTCCTTTTTCAATATATTTTTACGCCCGCTGCCGGTCAAAGACCCCGACACGATAGTTCGTCTCGAATACCGCGCAACGACCAGATGGGGCCAGGGGGCCTTTTCCTACCCTGACTACCTTCACTTCCGTGACAACGCCAGGTCCTACGCCGGATTGATCGCCTGGGACGGTAATGTCTACCTACTCGACAGCGAGTCGCCGGAACCGCAGCGGGTTTTTGCCATGTTTGTTTCCGACAACTTCTTTTCCGAGTTGGGGGCCGGCCTCAGCATCGGTCGAACTTTCACTGCGGAAGAAAACCTCGCGCCGGGACAGAATCCAGTCGTGGTCTTGAGCTACTACTTCTGGCAAAGACATTTCGCCGGCGACCCGCAAGTCGTAGGGAAGACACTGCGCTTCCGAGGCAAGAGCTTCACGGTCATTGGCGTCACCGCGCGGGGTTTCGCCGGCTTCGGATTCGAGGCGCCCGATGTCTGGACGCCGATGCTCATGCGCTCCGAAATGACAACGGAGTGGGCGAGCGCCCGCAAAAAGGAGGACGGGATTGGAGCGCACGACAACCGCTGGCTACGCGTGTACGGGCGGCTCAAGCCGGGTGTGACGCTGGAACAATCACGCGCAGAGGCGGACTTGTTGATGAGTCAACTGATCAGCGCCTACCCGGCGATCGATGCTAAAGACCGCGCGAATGTGCTCTCGACAGCGCCGATTACGAGTATAGATCGAGGCGATTGGCAGGTTTGGGGAATGATTCTCGGCGCGACGCTCCTGGTTCTGCTGATCGCCTGCTCCAACGTCGCCAACCTGCTGCTGGCGCGAGCGGCGGGGCGACAGAAAGAGATCGGCATGCGCCTCTGTTTGGGCGCGAGCCGTGGGCGGTTGATCCGGCAGTTGCTGACCGAAAGTTTGTTGCTGGCCGTAATGGGTGGCCTGGCCGGGCTGCTGCTGGCCTGGTGGAGCGCCGGGCTGCTGGCGGCGGAATTGCTGAGCAGGTTGGGAGAGGGCGATCGGAAGGTCCTCGATTTCACTCCTGACGCGCGGGTATTGGGCTTCACGTTATTGATTTCACTCTTGAGCGGCGTGGTTTTCGGTCTGGCTCCGGCGCTGCGCGCGTCGCGCGCCGATTTGGTCGCAACCATCAAAGACGAGGGGGCTGCTTTCAGTCAGCGTATGACGCGCTCGTGGTTGCGCAGCGGATTGGTCGTAATGCAGGTCTCGCTTTGCATGGTCTTGCTCGCAGCCGCCGGGTTGCTGTTGCGGGGGTTGATTCGCGCCACCACGGTCGAGCGGGGCTTTGAGACGAAGAAGGTGCTGGCAATTGAACTCGAAGTTGATAAGCGCGGCAATGACAATACACGCCAGCAGCAGCTTGAGGCGGCGCTGGCGTCGCGTTTGGAAACCCTGCCCGGCGCGCAAGCGGTCAGCCGCACGAGCGGGGAGACTTCAGTCAGGCAGATCACAGTAGTGGGCGAGGGAGCCGGGGCAGAAAGCGTGTTTACGAACGCTAGTTTTTATCCGGTAACGCCGCGCTACTTTGAAACCTTGAGTATTCCTATCTTGCGTGGTCGCGGGTTTACCGAGGAAGAAATGCGCGCCGGGGAGTTCGTCCTCGTGACAAGCGAGACGACAGCGCGCAACCTGTGGCCTGACCAGGACCCGCTTGGCAAGATCGTGAAAGGGGGCAGGGCCACTTTTCAGGTCATCGGTGTGGCGCGCGACGCGCAAAACAACCGGCCTGGCGAAATCCCTCCAATCCTCTTCTACCGCCCGCTGAGGCCGAGTGATCGTGACGTAGGTCGTGATGAGCCCAACCTGCTGGTGCGGACGGAGCGCGACCTTAACGAGATGAAGGCGATGGCGCGAACGGCGGCGCAGTCGCTCGATCCGGCGCTCAAGCTGGAAGCGGACTCGCTGGAAAACTTCCTTGATGGAATGAGGGATGTGAGGGAGACACGGGCGGCGTCGGGGCTGACCGCCCTGTTTGGTTTGCTCGCATTGTTGCTGGCTTCGACTGGCCTCTACGGCGTGATGGCGTACACGGTGAGCCAGCGGACGCGCGAAATCGGCATTCGCATGGCGCTGGGCGCGCAAGCCGGCGACGTGATGAAGCTTGTGCTCGGGCAAGGGATGAAACTGGTCTTGCTCGGAGTCGCGCTCGGGACAGGCGCCGCCCTGGGCGTGACGCGCGTGGTGAAGGTTCTGCTGTTCGGCTTGAGCGCGACCGATCCGTTGGCTTATGCGGGCGTGGCGTTGCTGCTGATGACGGTAGGGCTATTGGCTTGTTATCTTCCCGCGCGTCGCGCCATGCGCGTGGATCCAATGGTAGCTTTGCGGGACGAGTGAATAACGGTGGCCTCCTCCACTCATAAGAAATGAGGTCGCATTATGGGATTCGATGAGATTTACGCGAGAGTTCCCGCAGAACAAATTGAACGACTGAAAGAGTTTCGTTCCACCCACAATTACAAACGCCTCTTTGTCGACGGCGCGGAGTGGGAATACATATCTTGCGGGCGAGGAGAGCAGACGCTACTCCTACTTCCCGGCGGGTTGTCTGTGGGCGAATCAACCTTCCCGCTCATTACGGATTTTGAGAAGGAATACCGCATTATCGCGCCTTCTTACGCCCTGTCGCTGACTATGACAGGTTTATGCGATGGCATAGCTCATATTCTGGAAACGGAAAACGTGAATCAGGCTCATGTGCTCGGCGGGTCATACGGCGGACTTGTAGCGCAATACTTTGTTCGTAAGTATCCGGATAAAGCGCGCAGCCTTATCCTGTCCCACACCTTTCTGATGACTCCAAAATTCGAGAAGCCGTTGCAAATCGCGGACAAGTTGTTTCTCGTGGCGCCACGAAGCCTATTTGCTCCGTTGCTCAAGTTGCGGTTCAACAAAATACTTCTTTCGACGCTACGCGCCGCCAAACACCCGGAGTTTGAGTTCTGGCGGGCATATTTGAACGAAGCGATCGCCTCCAACCGCTTGAAGGAAGTCGCCGTTCATCAAAACAAGTGTTTGCTCGACCTCGCGCGGCAGCCGCAGCTTACCCCGGAGGACCTGACAGGGTGGCGAGGCAAGATTCTGATAATTGATTCGGACGACGACCCGGCAATCTCGGCGAAGGATAGGGAATTGCTCAGAAACACTTACCGGCAGGCGCGAGCGCATACATTCCGTGGCGCCGGGCATGCGTCTTTGATTCTGAAGCGGGAAGAAGCTTTTTCAATCATCAGATGTTTCCTCGATGAACCCGCTGCCAGGCGCCAACCTGCCGCAGGTAATTCGAACGTGGGGAGTCAGTAGATGGAATCAATCGCCTATGAAAGAGTGGAAGCAAGAAATCAGAAGGCGGCTAGCGCCCTTGAAGCTTGAGCCGGCGCGGGAGGCCTCGATAGTTGAGGAACTCTCGCAGCATCTCGATGACTTCTACGCAGAGTCGCTCGCCGGCGGCGCTACGCGCGATGAGGCCACACGCCGGGCGCTCGCGGAATTGAGCGAGGGCGAAACGCTTCGGCGAGAACTGCGTCGCGTGGAACGCGCGGCGCCGCCGGAACCAATCACGTTCGGAACCAATCGGAGGACAAATATGATCGCAGACATTTGGCAAGACCTGCGCTTCGGCGCGCGAATGTTACTGAAGAGACCGGGCGGCGCCGCGATCGTGGCGCTATCAATGGCGCTGGGCATTGGCGCCAACGCGACGATCTTCAGCTTCGTCAACGAACTGCTCTTGCGACCGCCTGCGGTCGAGAGACCAGAAGAGTTGCTGGAAGTCTGGGATCATGATCGGCAGCGCGGTTCGTCATTCTTCAGCTTTATGCCTTTGAGCTATCCCGAATATGAGCATTACCGCGATCACAATCAGGTTTTCTCCGAAATGCTGGCTTTTGACGGAGACCCGGAGTTAACAAGCTGGAGTCGAAACGGACAGGGCGAGATTATTCAAGGCCAGTATGTCTCCGGCAATTTCTTCTCGTGCCTGGGAATCAAAGCGGCGTTGGGCCGGACGTTCGCGCCCGAAGAAGATCGCACGCCTGGCGAGCGTCCTGTCGTGGTGTTGAGTCACGCTTTCTGGCAGGAGCGATTCGGCGCCGATCCAAACGCCGTCGGATCGTCGATGACGCTGAACGGCTTCAGCTTCAACGTCATCGGCGTCGCGCCGAAAGGTTTTACTGGCCTGATGGTCGGCATCATGCCGGACGTCTGGATTCCTTTGAAGATGGGGCCACAAACAAAGCGCGACCCGGATCTGTTGACGCGCCGAGGCGCGCACTGGATTTTGGGCGTCGGTCGCCTTAAATCAGGATTGACCTTGACGCAGGCCACGGCCGATCTGAACGTGTTATCTAGCCAGCTCGTTCAGTCTTTTCCAGAAAATAACAAAACGTTCGAGACTGTGATTTTCCCTGTGACGCTGCTGCCGGGGCCGGCGCGCGGATATGTGGCCGCCTTCTCCGGCCTGCTTATGCTGGTGGTGGCGTTGGTGCTGCTGATCGCCTGCGCCAACGCCGCGAGTTATCTGCTTGCGCAGGCGACCGCCCGCCGCCGTGAGATCGCGGTGCGGGCGGCGCTGGGGGCGAGCCGCTCGCGGCTTGTGCGGCAGACGCTGGCGGAGAGCGTGTTGCTGGCCTGTCTCGGCGGCGGCCTGGGCTGGTTGTTAACGAAATGGGCCGCGCCTTTGTTGTTGTCGCTCACGCCGCCGTCGCTGCCTGTGCGCTTCGCCGTCTCGCCGGATTACCGCGTCTTCGGCTTTACGCTGCTGGTCTCGTTGCTCGCCGGATTGCTGTTCGGTCTGGCCCCGGCCTGGCGTGGAACCAGGATCGATCTGGTGACCTCGCTGAAAGATGGAACGAGCGGCGGAGGCGCTCGTAAATCACGCTTACGGAGTTTATTGGTTGTCGGGCAAGTGGCCATCTGCTCGCTGTTGCTTGTCGGCAGCGGTCTTTGTCTGCGCAGCCTGTTCCAGGCGCGATCCATCGATATCGGATTTGAAACCGGGGATCGGATCATTACGACGCTTGACCTTTCCAGCCTCGGCTATTCGGAGACTCGTGGAAGAGCGTTCTTCGACAATCTGATCGAGAGAGCCAGAAACATTCCCGGAGTCGAATCGGCGAGTCTGGCGAGCCATCTGCCATTGGGCACTACCAGTTGGGGAGAGGCCGTCAATATTGAAGGCCATCAGCCGCCGCCCGGCGAGAGCGGATTCGGAGTCGGCGCAATGAGCGTCGGCCCCGATTATTTCAAGACGATGGGGACGGCAGTTTTGCGCGGGCGCGAATTCACCAACCGCGACACGAAAGGCGCGCCGGGAGTGATCATCATCAATGAGGAGATGGCGCGCCGCTTCTGGCCAAACAGCGATCCGGTGGGCGCCAGCCTGACGATGGGTGAGGGGAAGGAAGAGCAGCGGTTTGAAATCGTAGGCGTGGTAAAGAATGGCAAGTACCGTTCTCTCGGTGAGAGCGGACGCCACTTCATCTATCACCCATTTCTTCAAGGCTACTATGCGAGGTCGACATTGGTGGCGAAGACTAGCGGCGATCCTGCGTCTCTGTTGGCTGCTCTGCGACGCGAGATCGGCGCGCTCGATCTGAACGTGGCGCCGACTCAACTCGGCGCCTTGGAAGATCATCTGGCTCTAGTCCTCTTTCCGTCGCGCGCCAGCGGCGTTCTGCTAGGCGTTTTCGGCCTGATGGCGCTCGTTCTCGCGCTCGTCGGACTTTCCGGATTGATTGCTTATTCGGTCTCTCAACGGACTCGTGAAATCGGCGTTCGGATGGCGCTGGGGGCGGGAACGCGAGACGTGCTTAAGCTGATGATCGGCGAAGGAATGCTGTTGACATTGATCGGCCTGGCGATCGGCCTGGCCGCGGCGCTGGGGTTGACGCGCTTCCTATCAGACTTGCTCTATGGAGTGAGCGCTGTTGACCCTTTGACATTCGGCTTGATCGCGTTGCTGCTCGCCGGCGTCGCGTTGTTGGCGTGCTGGCTTCCGGCACGGCGGGCAACGAAGGTGGACCCGATGGTGGCGCTCAAGTGTGAATGAAAATCGCCCCTGGGTTTTCGGAGAGGGAGGTCAAACATGCGTGAATGGGATGAAGAGATCAGTCAATTGCTTGCGAATCTGAAGCTGGAGCCGGCGCGCGAGGCGGCTATCGTCAGTGAGATCTCGCAGCATCTCGACGACTGCTACCAGGAGGCGCTCTCGAGCGGCGCGACGCCGGAGGAAGCCGAGCGCCTGACGCTCGCGGAATTGGGCGCCAGCGAGGCGCTTCAGCGGGGACTGCGGCGGGTCGAGCGCCCGTCGCCGCAAGAACCTATCGTGTTCGGAACCAACAGGAGGATCAACGTGATTACGGACTTTTGGCAAGACCTGCGCTACGGCGCGCGAATATTGATGAAAAGCCGGGGCTTCACGGCGGCGGCAGTCTTCACGCTCGCGCTCGGGATCAGCGCGAACGTCACGATTTTCTCGATCATCAGCGACTTCTTCTTTAAGCCTTTGCCAGTGAAAGACCCGGACCAGCTCGTTCTGGTGTTGCAAAAGAGCGCCGTTTGGAAAATGCCGCACGGCCATTCCTGGCTGGACTTTCGCGACTACCGGGAACGCCTGGAAGTCTTCTCGGACATGCTGGCCGTCACGTTGAACCCGGTACACCTCAGCGTCGCCGGACATCAGCCCGAACGCGAGTGGGTCGAGACGGTCAGCGGCAATTATTTTTCCATGCTCGGCGTCGAGCCGAAGCTTGGCCGGCTCTTTCGACGCGAGGAAGGCGAGAAGCCCGGCGCCGATCCGATCGTCGTGCTCTCGTATGATTACTGGCGGAGAAAGTTCGGCGGAGACCCTTCGGCCGTCGGCAAGACGATCAACATCAACGGCCATCCCTTCACCATCGTGGGGGTGACGCCGGAGACCTTCGGCAGCGCGCAATGGAGGTTGGCGCCGAGGGCCTTTGTGCCCGCTTCGATGCTGGGCCAGATACACCCTGACGGCGATAAGTTGCTGCAGGCGCGCGCCGCGGTAATCTTCAAGGTTATGGCCCGATTGAAACCTGGCGTGACAATGGCGCAGGCCGGCGCGGCTGTGGACAAGGTCGCCAGACATTTGGCCAGTGAATATCCGGATGAACACAAGGAGGCGAAGGTCTTCATCGCGCGCGAGCAGTATTGCAGGCCCGAGCCGACCTTCGTGGAATTCATGCCGGTGGTCGGCTCCGTCTTCATGGTAATGGTGGGCCTGGTATTGATGATCGCCTGCGCCAACGTCGCCAACCTGATGTTTTCGCGCGCCGTCGCGCGTCAAAAGGAGATGGGGATTCGCACGGCCATCGGGGCGAACCGCTGGCGGCTCATTCGCCAGTTGCTCGCGGAAAGCATCCTGCTCGCGGTCATAGCCGGCGTTGTCGGCTCTGTGCTCGCCCACTGGAGCGGGCTCCTGCTCACCCTCATGCCCGCAGGCACGGGCGGCATACCGACCCGCGCTGATAATAACTGGGATTGGCGCGTCTTTGCCTATACGTTCTTGATGTCCGTCCTTGCCGGCGTCTTTACGGGATTGGCTCCGGCGCTACGCGCGACCAGGTTTGACCTTCAGACCACGCTCAAGGAGGGCGGCGGCGCGCTGCTCGCGTCGGGGCGTCGTCTCTTCCGCAGCGGCCTGGTGATTTCGCAAGTGGCGATCTGCGTCGTGGTGCTGATTGCCGGGGGGCTGTTCGTGCGAAGCCTGCAGCAGGTGGCGGGCGCGAGCCTCGGCTTCCGCACCGACCATCTGCTGTTGGCGTCACTTGACCTCGGCCTGCAAGGTTACGACACGGCGCGCCAGAAGCAGTTCCACCGGCAATTGCTCGACCGCCTGAAAGACTTGCCCGGCGTCCGCTCCGCGAGCCTCGCCTCAAACGTGCCCTTCAGCTACGACGTCGAGATCACGCAAATCGCGCCTGAGGAGAAGGCGGGCGATAAAGACAGTTTCATGACAGCGCATGCCAACTACGTCACTCCCGAATACCTGACCACGGTGGGAGGCGCCGTGTTGAGTGGCCGCGACTTCACTCAGTTCGACAGCGAAGCCTCGATGAAGGTCGCGATCATCAACGCCACGATGGCCGAGAGACTTTGGCCGGGTCAGGATGCGCTGGGCAGGCGATTCAAGTGGGGCGCGGACAGCGATTTCTGGCAGGTGGTCGGAGTGGCGCGCAACGCGAGATACGTCATGATTGGGGAAGAGCCTCGGCCGTTTTTCTACGCCCCGCTCGCGCAGCGCCACGCCTCGCCGGTGACGCTCCACTTGTGGACGGAAGGCGACCCTGCCGCGGGCGCCCCGGCTGTGCGTGACGTCCTTCGCCAAATGGATGCGGACCTGCCGATCTACAACGTCCGCACGATGGAAGAGCACCTCAATGACAGCGCCTTCGCCGTGATGCCCCTGCGATTTGGCGCCGTGCTCGCAGGCGCGCAAGGGTTGCTCGGCTTGTTGCTCGCGGCGATGGGTCTCTACGGCGTCGTCTCTTACGTCGTCAGCCAGCGCACGCGCGAGATAGGCGTCCGCGTGGCGCTCGGCGCGCGCCGCTTCGACATCCTCCGGCTGGTGGTCCGCGACGGCTTTAGGCTCACATTGATCGGCCTCGCTATCGGCCTGCTGGTCTCATTGGGGTTCACGGCGATCCTCACCAAGGTGCTCTACGGACTGACGCCGGCGGCGACGCCGGTGTTCGTCGCTGTAATTGTGTTACTCGCGGGCGTTGCGGTGTTGGCCTGCTACCTGCCCGCGCGACGCGCGACGAAGGTCGATCCGATGGTTGCGCTGAGGTGTGAGTGAACCGCGCCCCGTGGGTTGAAACGCACGTCTAAATTCAAAGCGTCACTGACGCGACGAAGAATCAATCGGCGCCGGGGCCAAACTCTTCATGCCCGGCGAGGCGGCGGGCGATTATGGTCTCCGCGCAGCTTAGTCGCAGGCTACGGAGTGTCCGGCCCTACTCGGATCGCAGAGCCGCCATCGGATCAACCCTGGCCGCGCGCCGCGCCGGAAAGTAACCGGCCAGCAGCCCCGTGATAATCAAAAGCAGACTGACGGCCAGGAATGTCAGTGGGTCGGTGGCCGTGACGCCGTAGAGGAATCCGGTCATCAGACGGGTCAGCGCCAGCGAGGCGGCCACTCCAATCGCCAGGCCGGTCAACACCAGCCGCAGACTCTGGCCCAGCACCAGGCCGAAGATGTTCGCGCGAGTCGCGCCGAGCGCCACGCGCACTCCCATTTCATAGGTCCTTTGCGCCGTCGAGTAGGAGACGACGCCGTACGCGCCGATTGCCGCGAGGATCAGCGACGCGGCTCCGAAGCTGATGAAAAGCCACATCAGGGAACGCGAGGACGAGGTCGAGGCCGCAACCACAGCATCCATCGCGCGAACTTCGCTGACCGGCGCATTGGGATTCACACTCGCCACAAGCCCGCGTAGATCACCGGCGAGTTGCGGCGCGCTAGCCGCCGTGCGCAGGATCAAGGTCATGGCCGTGGGCAATTTCCGATCCAGGCCGGTTGACTGCGGGTAAGGCATATAAAAGGCGCCGCTGATAATACTCGGCGATTGGCCGGCCAGGTTGAATTGGCGGACGTCTCCCACAACGCCCACCACCGTTCTCCGCTCTCGCTCCCAAAGAACTCTGATGTATTTGCCGAGGGGATTTTCGCCGGGCCAGAACTGCCTGGCCGTCGCTGCGCTCACCAGCGCGACTTTGGCGGAATTATCTCCATCGGCTTCGGTAAATCGTCTCCCGGCGAGCAGCGGAATGCCCATGATCTGAAAGTAGTCGGGCGTGACCGCGCCCGACCATAAAAGCGTTGCAGGGGTTCCTGGCGCGAACGGATGTCCTTCCATTTCCACCGGGAGAAGCGGAATCTCGCCACTTAATGGCTCCGTGTTGGCGGCGGCGGCGGCGGCGACTCCGGTCAGAGAGCGAGCGCGTCGGAGCAACTCGTCATAAAGCGCGATGGTCGCAGCGCGATCCTGACCGGCGTCCCCCTGGCGCCGCTGCGGATAAACATGCGCCGTCACGTTTCGCTCAGAGCTGAAGCCGGGATCAACCTGAGTCAATCGCCAGAGACTGTTGACTAGCAGACCTGCGCCGACGACCAACACGACCGCCAGCGCGACCTCGCCGACGATCAACGAACTGCGCAGACGCATGCCGACGAGTCCAGATCCTTGCTGGCCACGAGCCTTGAACGCCTCCGCGAGATTCAATCGCGACGCTTGCATCGCGGGCGCCAGCCCGAAGGCCAGCCCCGTCAGAATGGCGAGCGCAGCCAGGAAGGCGAGGACCTGCCAATCGATGCTGGCCGAGGCCAATAACAAGTTGTCCGCCGGCAGCACGGACTTCAACGTCGAGAGACTCACCCTGGCGAAGACGAGTCCGAGCGCGCCTCCCAGGATCGCGAGCGCGACGCTTTCAGTCAGGAGTTGGCGCACGATGCGTCCGCGTCCGGCCCCGAGCGCCGCCCGCACCGCCACCTCTCTTTGCCGGGCGGCGGTTCTGGCCAGTAGCAGGCTCGCCACATTGGCGCAGGCGATTAGCAGAACGCAGCCGACCGCGGCGACGAGCAGAAATAACTTTTCGCGCACGCCGCCAGATAGATCTTCCTGCAGGGCGATGACCTTGGAGTTCGCATTCCAGTTGTCGGCCATTTTCCAGGGCGCCTGAGATCTGATCTGTGAAATCAGCATGGGCAATTCGCTCTGCGCCTGTCGCATGGTCGCCCCGGGACGCAAGCGCGCAACCAGGAGCATCCAGTCGTACTCCCAATACTCGTTCCTGTTGGCCGGGTCGAAGCGCGCGGGCGCCCACATCTGAGTCCTGGTCGAAGGAAAATTGAATTCGGGGGGCATCACGCCAACCACCTGCCGCGTCACGCCGTCAATCATGACGGAGCGTCCGATGACTCCCGCGTCGCCGGCGAATTTGCTCTGCCACAGCGAATGACTCAGGAGAACGACTCGGTCGCGCCCGGGACGGCTTTCTTCCGGGTCGAACGTGCGCCCGATCTCGGCCCGCGCGCCGAGCAAGGAGAATAAATTGGCTGAAACGAAACTGGTCGACAAATGGACGGCCTCTCCTTCTCCGGTGAGGTTGACGCCAAGATCGGCCCAATAGGCGGCCACTTCCATCGTTCGGCTCTGCTCCTGCATTGCCACGGCGCCGGCCTTGGGGTACGCCTCTGTAATTCGGACGAGGCGGTCTGGCTCGGCGTAGGGCAGGGGCCGGATGAGCGCGCCGTTGATGAGGCTGAACATCGCGGCGTTGCCGCCGATCCCCAGCGCCAGCGAAAGCGCCGCGACCACAGTCAAGCCGGGATGCTTGCGCAACATCCGGAGGCTGTAACGCAGGTCTTGCCATAGGTCTCCGATCATATTCATTCTCCTTGTTCCGAAAATTATGGGTTCATGATAGGAAAGGCGCTCGACCCGCCTTAGTTCTTGCGCCAGCGACCCGCCGCGCAACTCCGCAAGAGCCGCGCGCGAGGCCTGCTCATCGGTCGCGCCGCCGGCGCGCAACTCGGCGTAGCGATCGTCCAGATGCTGCGAAAGCTCCTTGACGATGGCCGCCTCACGCGCCGGCTCCAGCTTAAGATTCGCCAGCAATTGACTGATCTCTTCGTCCCATTCACGCATGCTCGACCTTCTCCTGTTTCGATTGTCATTTAGAAGTGATGTAAGTTAGTGACGTGAATCGCCGAAGGGTCGCAGGAAAATTTCGATATGGAGCGGTTAGACTGGCGAGTCATAAACAGCGAAGGCCGTGACCGAAATCGCGGCAGCGTATGGAGCGCCTTGATTCATCGCCGCTTTGCGTTTGAATAAAGCAAAGCGGCGATGAATCAAGGCGCTCCATACGCTAGCGCGCTCCCGGCAAGCGGATAAAACCCAAAAAGATTGGTGTCAATCCGCTCTATCCGCGTCATCCGCGTTCTATCAACCCGTACATCCATTCGATAACTGCTCCAGAATTTGCGCTGTGACAGCCTATTCACTCCGCAGCGCGACCATCGGATCCACCTTAGCCGCCCGCCGCGCGGGGATGTAGCAGGCCAGCAGCGCCACGAATGTGAGCAGCGCGGAGACGCCGGCATAGGTCAGCGGATCAGTCGCGCTTACGCCGAACAGGACGCTCTTCATCAATTGCGTCAGCCCCAGCGCGGCCAGCAACCCTAGCGCCACTCCGATCAACGTCAGCGCCATTCCCTGTCCCATGACCAGCTTCAATACGTCGCGCGCTTGCGCGCCGAGCGCCATCCGAACGCCGATCTCACGCGTGCGACAGGAGACTGCGTAAGAGATCACTCCGTAGATGCCGATGACCGCGAGTAACAACGCCACCAGTCCGAAGCCTCCCAGCGCCGACGCCACGATGCGCGCCGGCAGCAGCGGCAGGCTCAGCCGCTCGACCAGCGTGCGCGCGCTGGCGATGGGCATGTTCGGATCGAGTTGTTGCAATTCGCGGCGAACGAGGGCGAGGGCTTTTTGGGCGTCGGCTTCCGCGCGGACAACCAGCGTCGTGGCGCCGACCCGATATTGCCATTGCGGGCGATAGACGAATGGCCATTTGTTATCGTTCAATCCGTTATATTTCCCGTCCTGCGCGACGCCGACGACTTCCACCTTCGGCGACTCGGAGCCGCCCATGGCGAACCGCTTGCCGATGGGATCTTCTCCCGGCCAGAACCTGCGCGCGAAGGTTTCATTGATGACGGCCACGCGGGCCGCTTTATCGTCGTCATACTCGGTGAAATCGCGCCCGCGCAGGAGACGCGTGTCCATCGCCTTGAAATATCCCGGCGTGATGTAGCTGGTCAGCGCCCGCGGGGAGTTGGCGGGGCGTGAAGGCTCCTCCCCCTCAATATATACAGGCTCGCTGGAAATATGGAGATCGACCGGAATGATATTGGCGATCCCGGCGGACTCGACCCCGGGCAAAGCGCGCGCTCGCTCCAGCAGGCGCTTTTGAAACTCGCGGCCTTGAACGCTGTCGTAGCCCTGCAATCGCAGGTCGAACGAAATTTCGACGGCGCGCTGCGGATCGTAGCCGAGATTGATCGTCTGCGCCTGCCGCAGGGCGCGCAGCATCAAGCCGCCGCCGACGAGCAGCGCCAGCGACAGCGCGACCTGCAACACGATCAGGCCGCTTTTCAGCCGCGAGCGATGGGGGACGCCGAATGACGCGTCGTTCTTCAACGCCTGCGCCAGATCGGCCTTCGTCGCTTGCCAGGCCGGCAGCAGACCGAACAGCAGGCCGGTAATCAGCGAGACCAGGCAGGCAAAGATGAAGACGCGAATGTCCACTTGGAGTTCAGTCGCGAGCGGGACATCGATCGGCAGTTTGAGCGCCGCCGTCAGTTTCGCCAGCCAGACGGCCAGCAGGAATCCCAACACGCCGCCGCCGGCGGCCAGCAGCAGGCTTTCGGTCAGCAGTTGTCGAATCACCCGGAAGCGGTTCGCGCCCAGCGCCAACCGCACCGCGATCTCACGGCGTCGTTCGGTCGCGCGCGCCAACAACAGATTGGCCAGATTGGCGCAGGCCAGCAACAACGCCATCCCGACCACGACCATCAATAACCCGGCGAAGCCCATAATCGCTCCGCGCATCGCTCCGCCGGCCAAACCGGGAGAAACCAGCGTCACCCGCATGCCTTCGTTGACGTCCGGATATTCGCTTTCGAGCTGTAGCGCAATCGAGTTGAGCGCCGTCTGCGCATCCCGGACGCCGACGCCGGGTTTGAGACGCCCCATCAGAGAGACGGTCTTCCACCCCCGATCATCAAGCCATTGTGAGCCGACTTCGATCTGCGCCTGCATCGCCATCGGGAACCACATCTCGGGCGCCACGATGACCTCAGTGCCGGAGAATCCCGGCTGAGCCACGCCGATGATTGTGTAGCCGCGACCGTTCACGATCACGTTCTTGCCGATGACGGCCGGGTCGCCCCCGAATCGCTGCCGCCAACATTTATGGCTCACGACGGCGACCGGATGCGCGCCCGGCGAGCGGTCGTCGTCCGCCGAAATCACCCGCCCCAGCGCCGCCTTCACGCCCAGCGTCTCGAAGTAATTGCCCGTCACCAGGTATCCCCACAGTCTTTCATTGACGCCGTCGTGGCTCAGACTCAACTGCGCGAAGCGGTAGCCCAGGAGGCCTGAAAACACCCCGTTTAGATCACGGAAGTCTTTGTAGTTCGGATAAGAGATTGCGGGGAACATCCCGCGCCCCGCCGCGTTGTTGAGCGTCACGAGCCGATCCGGCCGCTCGACTGGCAGGGGGCGCAACAGCGCGGTGTTGATCAAACTGAAAATCGCAGTGTTCGCGCCGAGCCCCAATCCCAGCGTCAACACCGCAATCGCCGCAAAGCCGGGGTTCTTGCCCAGCGTCCGAACGGCGTAGCGCACATCCTGCCAAATGTCTCCGAACATACTGATCCTCCTGTTCGATCCCAATAACACGGGTTCACGCGGCGCCGGTCGCTCGACCCGCCGCAATTCCCGCGTCAAAAATTCACTCTCACTCAACTCAGCGAGCGCCTTGCGATAGGCTCCTCCAGGCGTCGCGCCGCCAGACAACAGTTCCGCGTACCGATCTTCCAAATGCTGCGCCATCTCCTCGACTATCTCGGCCTCGCGCGTAGGCGTGAGATTCAGGCCCGCCAGTCGCCCGCCGACCTCCCGCTTCCAATCAATATTTGTCATAGCCATATATTCTATAGACAGCCGTACGCCGTCAAGAGAAACATGCGCCCGTTAATGTTTGTTTTGGATTTCAGGAGAAAGGAATTGCGCCTCGGCGCCGAGCGACGCCGGAGGAGGCGCGGTAGAGGGAGCGTCAGCGACCCGCGCCTCGGTCAAACAGCCTATAGGTCGAAGCCCGGGTAGCCGACGCCGCCGTACTGCATTTCCATGCGAAAGCGCGAGTTTCTCTTGACCGTCTACAAGAGGGCGTGTATCTTTCCTCCAGAACATCTGGAGGAACGCCGTGACCGGACCGAAATCCGACCTTTTGCAGCGGACGCTCGACCTGCAGGCGTCCTGAATGGAGGGACACTATGCTTCGCGAATTATTTCATCGGCTGCGCGCGAGCTTGCGGCGCGGGAAGACGGAACGCGAGATGGACGCCGAGATGCGCTTCCATCTTGAAATGGAGACGGCCGAGAACATTCGCCGTGGGATGAGCGAAGAAGAGGCGCGGCGGACGGCGCTGCGCAGCTTCGGAGGAGTGGAGCAGATGAAGGAGGCGTATCGAGACCTCAGCAGGTTTCGATGGATTGAAGGGCTCTGGCAGGACGCGCGGTACGGGGCGCGAATGCTGCGAACGCAGCCCGGCTTCACAATTGTGGCGGCGCTCACGCTCAGTCTGGGCATCGGGGCGAACACGGCGATCTTCAGCGTCGTGAACGCGCTGGTCTTCAATCCGTTGCCTTACCCCGACCCGCAGCGACTGGTTTGGGTCGCCAACGTTTTTCGGGGAGACGAACTCATCGGCGGCGTGATGTACTTTACCTATCAGGCGGAGTCGAAGACTCTTGATCATCTGGCCGCTTACGAGGTGGGGACTATGACAGTCGAGGGAGGAGATGAACCGGAGGGCGTCAATTGCGCGAGGGCGACGGCCAGCGTGTTTCCGACGCTCGGCGTCGCGCCGTTGCTGGGACGTGCGTTCACAGCGGAGGAGGATCAGCCCGGGGCCTCGCCTGTAGTGGTTCTGGGCTACGATTACTGGCGGCGACGCTTCGGCGGCGATCCTTCAATCGTCGGTCAATCGCTCGCGCTCGGCAAAGAAAGCATGCATGTGATAGGGGTGATGCCTCCCGGAATCCATTTTCTCCCGGAGCATCGGATAGGTGGAAAGGTTGATCTATGGTTCCCATTGGCGCTCGATAAGCAGCGTGAGTTGGCGGGGCCGTCAAGAATCATTGAGGGAGGTGTTTTTGGCCGGCTGAGGCCTGGTATTTCCGTCGAGCAATCACGGGCGGAATTGGACTTGATTCTACAGCGTTTCATGAAGGATCGTCCGTTCCTGTCGCCAGGATTTGGAGCCAGGGTGACGCCGCTTGCCGAAAGGCTGGTCGGGCATTGGCGGCTAGGATTGCTGACGCTTTTCGGCTCGGTCGGTTTTGTACTGCTGATTGCCTGCGCCAATGTGGCCAACCTGTTGTTGGCGCGCGCCGGCATGCGCCAGAAAGAGTTGGCGATTCGCGCCGCCCTGGGCGCGGGGCGCATACGGCTGATCCGGCAAATGCTGACCGAAAGCCTGTTGTTATCCGTGTTGGGTGGAACGGCCGGATTGTTGCTGGCGCTGTGGGGCGTCAAGGCGCTGGTCGCGTATACGCCTGAGCCGGTCGCGTATACGCCTGAGAATTTGTTGGTTCTCAAACTGAGCGGCATAGATAAAACTGCGCTCGTTTTCACCTTCCTCACTACATTACTGACTGGATTCGCGGCGGGAGTGATCCCCGCGCTGCAGGCTTCGCGGATCGATCTAAACGAGAGTTTGAAAGACGGGGCCCGCGGCGCGATCTTCTTAAAGCGCAGGAACGCGCGGCGTGTTTCGCCGGCCCTCGTAATCGGTGAGCTGGCGTTGACGCTGGTAGTGCTGATTGGCGCGGGGTTACTCATCAAAAGCTTCGCGCGCGTGCGCGCGGTGGATCCGGGGTATAATCCGGAAAACCTGCTGACCATGGGGATAGGCGTCTGGGACCAAGACAACAGAGCTCAACGAACACAATTCAACCGGGAGTTGCGCGCGCGTCTCAACGCGCTGCCTGGCGTGCAGGCAGTGGCATATAGCGGGACGCTGCCATTAACCGATACCGGAATTATCACCGCGCGGTTGACAGTTGTGGGCGGGGAACCCGTGCCCGATGAACAAAAGCCTCCGGCATTACATCACTATGCCAGTCCTGATTACTTTCGGGCTATGGAGATTAAGTTGCGCGCAGGGCGTAGTTTTACGGAGCTGGATACCGAGAACACACCGCCAGTCACTGTCATCAGTGAAACGCTGGCCCGCCGCCTCTTCGACGGAGATGACCCCATCGGCAAGCGCATCAGGAGCGAAAGAGACAAAACCGACCTGACAATCGTCGGCGTAGTGGCCGACGTTAAACAGTACGGGTTGGAAACTACATCGCAAGCGGCGTTTTATCGCTCATCTTTACAGAATAAACTTTACGACTCAGGCAGATGGGTGATACGCACATCAGGCGATCCATTGAAGACGCTCCCTGCCGTGCGGCGGGAAATCAATGCGCTTAAGCCGGATTACAAACTCTTCCATCTGATGACGATGGAAGAACTACTGGCCGATTCGTCTGCGCTGCGCCGTTTTCAAACGTGGTTGTTTAGCCTCTTCGCCGCCGTGGCGCTCGTCATAGCGACGGTGGGAATTTACAGCGTCATCTCGTACGCCGTCAGCCAGCGGACGCATGAGATCGGCATTCGAATGGCCCTGGGCGCGCAAGCGGGAGACGTGCTGCGGATGGTGGTCAACCAGGGAATGAGATTGGCTTTGGCCGGCGTTGCGCTGGGGTTGGCGGCGGCCCTGGCCCTGACGCGAGTTATGAAAAATCTGCTCTTCCATGTAAGCGCGACCGATCCGGCGACCTTTGCTTTTATCGCCTTGCTGCTGGTCGTTGTCGCTCTCATTGCCGGATACATCCCGGCGCGGAGGGCGACGAAAGTGGATCCGATGGTCGCTCTGCGACACGAATGACTTCGATGGAGGGACACTTTATGCTTCGCAAATTATTTCATCGTTTATTCGCAAGCCTGCGGCGCGGGAAGAACGAACGCGAGATGGAACGCGAACTGCGCTTTCATCTGGAGATGGAAACGTCGAAGAACATTCGCCGTGGAATGAGCGAAGAAGAGGCGCGGCGGGCCGCGCTGCTCAGCTTCGGCGGCGTGGAGCAGACGAAGGAGAATCTCCGTGACGCCGGCGGCCTACGTTGGTTGGAAGACATGCTGCAGGACTTCCGCTATGCGCTTCGCGCCCTGAGGCGGAAGCCTGGGTTTGCGGCCGTCGCCCTGTTGACGCTCGCCCTCGGTATCGGGACTACGACCGTCATGTTCACCGTCATCAACGGTGTGCTGCTAAAGCCTCTGCCTTATCCCGAACCCGACAGGCTTCTCACTCTGCAGGAACAGACGGAAAAACCGAGCCAGTTTGGCAATCTGTTGTCATTCACATACCCGAACTATCTCGATTGTAAGCGCGAGAGCCGCTTTATGGATATGACGGCGTGGCGATTCAGCGGAGGAACGGTTAGTGAACCTGGGGAAGCCGAGTACGTCAGCGGCTTCCAGATCTCGTCCGAACTATTTTCCGTCCTGGGAGTTAGCTTATCGCAAG
>Ga0081455_10003360_pt1 | contig 18449 bp, 21 predicted proteins | sample TabmetS3T2R1_FD_70207 | JGI IMG/M metagenome (GOLD analysis project Ga0081455, IMG submission 70207) | Tabebuia heterophylla rhizosphere microbial communities from the University of Puerto Rico - S3T2R1 | ecosystem: Host-associated > Plants > Roots > Rhizosphere ... | reverse complement strand
GATCTTAGGGCCGGCGAGAGATCTCAATCGTTATGTGACTGGAACCGGCCGAGTGTTTTTGGTGAATGCCGTCGTCGGCGCGCGCAACAACACACTGCGCGACGATAAGGATGCCGCCTCGGCGGTGCCGGCGAGCGCTTATCGCACGGTGACCTTGCCCGGACTCGATGGAACCGGTTACCTCGACGGAACGTATGCCTCCGGCAAAGCCTCCAAACGGCGCGTGTCTTCTTCTACCCAAACGTTTGTGTACGATCGGAGTGCGGACGGCTTTAGCGAGACGATGGGCTATTACTATTTCGACTATGCTCAGCGGTATATCCAGTCGTTAGGCTTCGCCAATGTGAATAACCGGCAGCAGGTCTTTAGCATCGATCGGTACAGCAAAGACAACTCCTTCTACGAATCCTCGACGAAGATCATTACGTTGGGTACCGGCGGTGTGGACGACGCCGAGGATGCCGAGGTCATTTGGCATGAGTACGGCCATTCGATCCTGGATAATCAAGTGCCGGGATTCGGCACGTCCGCGGAGGCTGATGCGCTCGGCGAGGGTTTCGGAGATTATTGGGCCGGCACGGTGGGCGCGCAGCTAAGTGGCGGCTTTCAAGATGTGTGTCTCGCGGACTGGGATGCGACGTCCTATAGTACGACCGTACCGCCCTGTCTTCGCCGGTTGGATGGCACGAAACATTACCCGGAGTCGATTGAGGGAGACGCTCACGATGATGGAGAGATTTGGTCCGCGGCACTCTGGCTGATTCGGAGTGCCATCGGGGCGCAAAAGGCGGACACCGTCATCATCCAGCATCATTTTTCGCTGACGCGTGATACCTCCTTCAATCAAGCGGCGAATGCGCTCGTGAACACGGCAAAAGTCCTCCACTTCTCTAACCGGGATGTCGATTCCATCCGCACGATCCTGGGGAACCGCGGCTTCCTGGTCACCTTATAAGAGAAACTTATAGCCCACCCGACTGCCATGGCACCTGTACAAGTGACCGAGATGAAATCTGACTGAGACTGATGTCACAACGACAAGTTGCCGGTCTGGATCACCGCAAGTGGTGCACAGACCGGACATGGAACCCGATACGTCCCTTCGACAAACGGTCCCCATTCCGACAATGCGCTTGGCGGATTGATAAAAGGCGTCGGATCTCGCACATCGAACAGAAGGGATAATACGGTCGTCCCGGTGTTCGCCAACCTCAGCTCCAGAAATCTGGTCGACGAAAAGATGCATACGCCCTCACAGAACTCGGCGGTGTTGCCCGGTTCGTCGTTTCGATAGGTCGTCGAGGGTAGTAAGCCCGTGAGCGCGCTCTCCACGATAAAGTTCCACGCGGTCAGCCGGTAGAGCACATTCGGCGAGAGATTGCGCACGTTCGTCGCGCTCGGCCCGATCGTGGTCTCGTACGTAAATGTCCCTCTGATGACAATGTCCGTCCTGAGTGCGCCATTGAAGTGCAGCGTGACGAGATTCGCGTTCGCCTCGACGGTGACCTGGTCAGATTGCGCGCGGTTCATGACCAAGGCAATCACGTAGAGCCCAGCGAGGTCTGGAACGAACGTCGGTGTCAACGTGTCGGCGCCAACCAGCTGGGCAGTACTGCCGCTCGGAACGCTCGTGAAATGCCACTGGACATTATTGCCCTGCGAGGTGGCCGAGCCCGAGAGATGTACGGTCTCGCCCACACGGACATGCTGGTCGCTTCCGGCGTCGACTTGCAAAGCTTGCGGCGGCAGATCTGGAGGGTGCACCGCTTTTGCGGCGTCGGTCGTTTGATCGCCACCTGAACTGCAACCGGCGAGAACCGAGAAGGCGATCGTTAATGCGAGCCTGCATACTGTCTGGCGAAGACTATTCATTTGTGACTCCAAATATTGGATTTTGAGGGTTACGGCGACCCGACCTCACGAGCAACAGACCAGATAAAGAGTGGGAGCCCGTCAAGCGTTGTGGCGTGCTACTGTACGATTGACCGACTTCAGCGTCTGGCGACGGCGAAGACGTGGTGAGGGTTAAGGCGGGGCTGATGGCGATGGAGAAGGCTTGCGTATCGGATAGAGTCAATGCGTGTATGACCCTCACTAGGCTTTCTCCCGGCAAAGGGCAACCGCAGGGTGGATTGTAGGAGGTGACTATAAATAAATCAAATCCCTAGGAACGTGTCATGAGTGATCTTTTACCTCCTCATACCACTTACTTAACGAAAACTTTGTTGCCGGCGACGGACAAACACGTACACCATCTACTCCCAAATCACTTAAAACGTTTCTGTCCCGATTCAGCCTCCACTTGCCAGCCGGCCTGCCAGGAGGATTGCTCCAAGTACGCCTGAATGCCTGCCGAGATGAGGTGGGACGATATAGAGATCTATCCCCTCATTGAGTTGCGGTTTGGCAATGTAGCCGTTGATCAGCCGGACGACTTTGCGACGAATCATCGGAAACAGGGCATCTTGCTGCATGACCCCGCCTCCAAGAATGATGCGGTGGGGAGACACCGTGCAGGTAAGCGTCGCAATGGCTGCAGCGAGATAGTCGGCTTCTAACTCCCAAGCGGGATGAGTGGCCGGCAGAGATTCCGCTGGACAGCCCCATCGTTTGGCCATTGCCGGACCAGAGGCCAGGCCCTCGAGACAATCTCCATGAAAAGGACAGCTGCCCGGAAACGCGTCTTCCTCAACTTTGTGCGGAACGCGAAGGTGGCCAATTTCCGGGTGCAGTAAGCCGTGCACCGCACGACCCTTGACGACCACCCCGCCTCCAATCCCCGTTCCCACAGTGATGTACACACAGTCTTCGACGTCTCGGGCGGCTCCCCACTCCGCTTCAGCCAGCGCGGCAGCATTGACATCTGTCTCGAACGCAACCGGCACCGAAAGCGCTTTCGCCATGGCACCGACGATATTGAAGTTTTGCCAGTCCTCCTTTGGCGTCGTCGTGATGTGGCCATAGCTCGTGGACTTGGGATCGAGATCGATTGGGCCAAAACTCGCGATGCCGAGGGCTGCCAACTTGGGACCCGTCTTGTTCCGAAAGAATTGGATCGCCTGCCGGATATTCTCGTCCGGCGTCACGGTAGGGAACGTGACGCTCTCGAGGTCGTCAGGACCTGTTCCGATGCCGCAAACGATTTTGGTTCCGCCTGCCTCCACTCCGCCAATGAGATCCCTACGAGCCATCCCTGCAGTGTACAGACTCGAGAGGGCGGCTGCTACTCACACCACTACCCTTGACATCTCCGCGCTCACCACATACGTTGTGCAAACTTTTCAGGGACTCTTGAGTCCGCCACACACATCTCAACCCATATTTCTAAGGAGCCAATCATATGAAATTCGTGAAAGTCCAAGATGAGGAACGTCCCGGCGAAGTGGCCATCAATCTGGACTTGGTACGGGAGGCGCACTTTGGAGGCGGATTGCTCCGGCTGTACTTCGAACGGGGAGCTTCTCAGGACGACATGACGTTTACGGGTGACAATGCGAAAAAAATTTGGGCGGCGATCGGATAAACGCCGCCCAGCGTAGGAGCATTTACCAAGGGGGTCATGAGGAGATCTCTAGCACGGTACGGGGGATTTCCCACTGTCGGCCGGTCTTTTCTCCTTCGTCACAAAGCTTGACGAGGCCTTGCGCCTCCTCCACTCGGATAACGCGATCTGCCTGGCCGCGCAGCTGATCCAGGCAACGACGGCTTGCACGGGTCAGCATGGGGGCTTGTGGACAGAGGAACAATAACGTGGAGCCATGCTGGGCCAGCTTCTGGCTCGCATCCATCATGCGCCCAAACAAACGCATGGCCTCATGCTCAGGCACGGACTGTTCATAGAAGGTATCGAACAATCCAGAAAGAATGGCGATACGAGACTGATACCGCTCGAGCGCGGACATCAAGCAATCGGACATGAGCCGCTCCAGCTGTCGGCAGGTAAAGGCTCGGGCGACATGAATCATCGACAGCAGGGCACGCGGCTGCCGTCGATGCGCACGCGCCATACGGCCGATGAAAAACGGATCGAAGGTGTGCGCGCCGTCCAGATAGACGATCGGCTCTCCGGCCAGCACCCGTTCGCCTGCCGCATACAGCCCCATCCGAAAGACGAGAGGATGTCCGTAGAGCAACAGGAGCCGGTCCTCCGGACTAAAGGGAATCTGTGCATGGCGCAGCGGTAGAAACCAATCCCGCTCTCCTTCGGGCGTCGTGCGCGGTGACTCTTGAGAAGGATGAACGAAGGGAAGTTCCGCAGCTTCTGTCATGGATAATATGGCTTGCATGGCTCACCTCACCTATCCGCAGCATCCACCCGCAAAGACCTGCCGTTGTTGGCAGGCGACCCAGCAGGCGTAGCAGAGATCGACCGTCGAGTGGGTGATGCCATCGACACAGGCAATCCTCCGCTCCACGAGTAGTCCGCAATCAGCACAAGGCCCGCCCACCTGCGTCTTACTGTTCACTTCTTGTAGCAGCATAGTTCACCATCTTTGTGTTCGGCCGGACCCGCCTGTTACAGCAAGCCGACATGTATGCGCCTTGTTTGGTCCGCAGCAGGTTTCTCCACCACCGTTCGGCCAGCGAACCCTGTGTGGCCTGTCGAATCTCCCATTGCATGTCTTGCACGCGACCTTGTAGCGTATCTACAGTGCGCTGGAGATCCATCAGTCGTTCTTTTGTCACTCCCATGTGCATTCCACCCTCCCTTCTGATGCCTTAAATGGCACAATGCCGAATCACGCCGATAAGAATCCCTTCAATATGAAATTCATCAGGCGGCTCGACCATGATCGGCTGCATGGCCACATTCGCAGGATGTAGTTCGATGTGCCCCGGCTTCTTGAAATACGTTTTGACCGTGGCCTCACCGTTGACCAGCGCCACGACGGTTTGACCGTTCTGCGCCGTATCCTGTTTCCGGACGATGATGAGATCGCCGGGAAGAATTCCGTCGTCTTTCATCGACTCCCCTTTCACACGCAGGGCAAAGGTCTTTCCACCTTGAAGCATGCTGGGAGGCACATCGATGAGTTCCGACTGCTGCACCGGTTCGATGGGAAGACCCGCTGCGACGATACCGGCCATGGGAATTTCGGCCACCCGGCCAAGCCGCTCCAGCGCCACCTTGACCACGCCAGGGATCCGGCGCATTCCGGCTTCGTAGCGAGCCACCGTGACACGTGTCGTGTGGAGCGCATCAGCCAGTTGCTGTTGCGTGAGACCAAGTTGTTCGCGTATACGTTTGAGATCGATCGGCTTCATGATGTAACCAATGGTTACACACGCTATCTGCCTCTGTCAAGCCCCTCTGTTGGCTCCATATATATGGTGAGTCAAAACACTGTGTAGGGGGCGGTCTGTGCATAACTTCGGGTGGAATGCCAAGCCAGGCTTAACAGTCCGTAACAGCAGAGGTGAAATCCCGCGCCCAGCACAGGAATAGCGGTTTCTCTACTTTTACTAAAAAGAACCACTAGATATGGTGGTCTGAGACTACCGTTGTCTATGCCTAAAATATAGGCAATGAGGTGAGATTAGGGATGAAATGCAGGAATTCCGATCAAGACCCGAACCTTACGCACAGAGTTATCCACAGAAGCTGGGGAGACCCCTAGGTGGCGCAAAACGCTGTCACTCTGAGCGCGGCACCAAGTGAACGGCGCCGGCCTTAATAACCGCCACCACCGGAGATCCCAGTTCGATCTGCAATTCCTCCCGCGCCCCTCGGGTCACCATGGCCATCAGTGGGAAGCCACAGTCGATTTTCACCTGCACCATGACACCGTGAGGAATGATCTCGCTGACTTTCCCATTCACATGGTTCCTTGCGCTGGTCAAGCCAACAGTCCCCTGCTCTAACACCACATCTTCGGCGCGGATGCAGACAAACACGGGTGAGCCGACTCGATAGCCCCCCAATCCTTTGAGGATGGTGCCGTTGACACGAACGGTCGCCAATCCATCCGCCTGCTCGACGACATGCCCTTCGATGACTGTTTCGACGCCAACAATCTGAGCGACCGCGGCGTTCGCCGGTCGGCAGAACACTTCTTGTGGAGGGCCGACCTGCAGAACCTGCCCTTCTCCCATGACTGCCACCACATCGCCCAGGCTCAGCGTTTCAGCCCAATCGTGGGTGACAATGATCGACGGCAAGGCCAGACGCTTGAGCAACGTCCTAAGCTCTCCTCTGAGCTCCATCCTTGTGGGCACGTCGAGCGCAGAGAGCGGCTCATCGAGTAAGAGCAACTGCGGACGAGGCGCGACGGCCCTCGCCAATGCTACCCGCTGCTGCTGCCCGCCGGACAATTCCCTAGGCTTGACCGCTTCAAGCCCGCGCAGCTGGAACAACTCCACCATTTCATCCACACGCTTCTTCCGTTCGACAGCTGAAAGCGTCGAAAGTCCATAGGCAATATTTCCTGCAACCGTATGGGTGGGAAACAGCGCATAGTCCTGCGCCATGTAGCCGATCTGGCGATGTTGCGGAGCCACACAGATCCCGACACGGGTATCGAGCCAGGTACGCGAGATGAACCGGATGCTCCCTCGCTCGGGCCATTCCAGACCGGCGATGGACCGTAGGACCGTCGTTTTTCCGGAGCCTGACGGTCCGAACAAGACGAGCGCCGTGGCTTGCTGAAGTTGGTACCTCAGCACAGCACTGATCGGTGCACGCCCAGGAAAAGTCTTCGTGATATCGATCGCTACTTCTGCGGCCATACCGCCCAGACTTTGCGATTCATCGCGTAGATGAACAGTAAGACGGCATAGGATACGAGTAGAAGAAACAATGCCGTGTTCGCAGCGGCGGCATAATTAAGAGCCTGCACATCGTCATAGATGTCGATCGAGATCGTTCGTGTCGACCCTTCGATGTTTCCACCAACCATTAGGACGACGCCGAATTCACCCAATGTATGGGCAAAGCTCAACACCGCTCCGGTGATCACACCGGCTGCAGACAACGGCATGATGAGCTTCACGAACGTCTTTGATTTGGATAGGCCCAACGTCCAAGAGGCCTCGATGAGTTTGCGGTCAACCTGCTCAAAGGCCGTGGCAAACGGCTGAACGGCAAACGGGAGGCTGTACAGGATCGAGGCGAAGAGCAGCCCTTGAAAGGTGAACGGCAGCGTCTGCCCGACGACGTCGCTATACAACCGACCGATGGGGCTATGCGGACCGATGGCGACCAGGATATAGAACCCCAGCACCGTCGGCGGCAGCACCAAGGGAAGCGCCACGATGGATTCGACGAGAAACTTCCATCGCCACTTCGAAAAGGTCAGCCAATAGGCAATCGGCAAGCCGATGACGAGCAATGCCATGGAGGTCAGGCTCGCCAGCTTGCACGTTACCCAGATGGCCGTCCAGTTCATGCTGCCACTCCTGCAGAATGGTAACAAAGGCCTTTCATCATTCGCGTTTGTTAACGCGGCTATTTACCGATCATGACCTCGGTCGCTTTCACCGCCACGGTGACCGAATCATTGATTTTGAGGCCCATATTTTTCACCGATCCTTCGGTGATTGCCGCGATGAACTCGAGATTGCCGACCTTGACTGCTACTTCTGCCATCGCCTGTCCCTCGTTAATGCGGGTGACCGTTCCCTGAAATTGGTTTCGCGCACTCAGCTTCATCGTGTCCTCCTTTAACTAAGGTTTAGGTTGATCAAACCCGATAAGAAATCCCTCAGGTCCATAGACTTCCAAGCGGTCTACCTTTCGATTCCCTCGCATGACCCCCGGTTTCAGCCGAAATCGGACGATTTTGTCGCGGTCTGTCTCGGCCAGCTGAGCAAGTGCCGAATCACGCACAGCCGACTGCAGCGTCTCTTGAACCGAGGCCACATCCTTGACCCAGAAGTTGATTTGCACCCATCCGGTGGGACGCGGATTGCGAAGATCTTGCCTGATCGACACGATGATATCGCGGAGACAATAGATTCGAATCAGATCCGTTTGAGGATGGTCCAGGCGCTGGATCGTGGGCGCATGGAAGACCAGCTCGAATAGCCGTTCGTGCAATGTGATATCCGATGTTTCGATTTGGAAATTGGAAAATCCTTCCGCGGCGGAAGGCCCGCAGGTCGGATGCTCTTCGGCGCCGGCGTTCGCCGCTGTGACCAACCAAAGAATGCCGACCATCAGAATAACTGCACGCATTCCCGCTCCTACTTGCATCGGAATTGAATCCCCCACCGACGGTTCGTGATTTCCCCTTCGTGGCCTTCCATACTGGACATGCTGCCGCCTTGGACCTCGCCGTCGCGGAGGACGGTATAACCCGCTGGGCACTTCTCTTCGATCATTTTTAAGGCGGCCTTCCGATGCGGCGATCCCATCGGACCGCCGCGATCTTCCTTGAAGAGATAGGTGACGACGCCGCCCTGTTCCGTTTCGTGCGTCATTTTCACCGCATCGGAACAACCGCTCAACAGCATGAGCGCAAACACCCAGATCAACCTATTGCGGAAGCGTAAACCCATACCGGCGCATGATCTCCTGTCCTTGAGTGCCTTGCATAAACTCTAGAAACTGCTGAGCCGTCTTCTGCTGTTTCGAAGACTTGAGTATCGCGGCGCCCTGCTCCAAGGCCGGATGGGCATCACTTGGAATTTCCCAATACGTGCCTGCGGCCTTCATGGTCGGTGCCAGCGCCAAAGAGAGGGCAATGACGCCCACATCACAAGCGCCCGATTCGATGAACTGGGCGGCCTGCGAGATGTTTTCCCCTAGTACCAATCGGTCTTTCACATCGTCATACACCTTGAAATGTTGCATCGCGGCTACGGCCGCACGGCCGTAGGGCGCATGCTTCGGATTGGCAATCGCGATTTTTTTTATCGCAGGATCGCGCAAGACCTCAAATCCCTTGGACACATCCCTCTGCGATTTGTGATTCGTCCACAAGACGATCCGGCCCACTGCGTAACGATAGAGAGAGCCAGGTACAGTGAGACCGGCTTCCTCCAGTTTCTTGGGATAGCCGATGTCCGCGGAAAAATACAGATCGAATGGCGCGCCGTTTTGAATTTGTGCGAAAAAGTTCCCCGACGAACCCAAAGACAGCTTCACATGGTTTCCGGTCGTCTTCTCATACTCAGTAATCAACTCTTTGATCGCAAAATTCAGGTCCGAGGCAGCGGCGATGGCAAGCTCTTCAGCTGAAACTTCCTGTGGAAACGCGAGATGACCGCTCATGCATGCGATGATCGCGACAACACCTGCCAAGAAAAATGTTCCGATGTATGTTGTAAACCTGTTCATGCACCATCCTTCCGTTATGTATTGCGCACGATGAAACACGGCGCAGCAATCGAAAGCTCCACGGCTTGAGGATCCACGACGACATTCACAACGTCCCAGGCCCTCGGCGCCTGCTGCGCTCCGAGAACAGGTCCTAGGCTCTTAAGAGTCCATTCCTCCCCATGCACTTTTACCGTATATATAGTCCCTGCTTCCAGATGCTCGATCAGAACGATGCGGCCGATCCAGCGATTCCACCGCTGTCTACTGCGACGGAACATTCCGCTTTCCACACGCACCGCTTCCGCTGGGATCATCGCGACAACCGGCTGGCTAACGACAAAACTCCGTTCCTCTCTCTTCGCCCATCTGATACGAACATCCGATCGTAAACCCACCTTGATCCGAACACCGGATCTCACCAGGCCGACATACTGAGAATGGATAACTCCCCTTACCCAATTCAGGATGGTGCCTTCGGCACGCAGGGTGCCACTCTCGATAACCCGAGCCCCCATCGCGCTGAGATCCGCGAAACGAACCAGATCCGTCCTGCGCGTCGTCATATTCGACCTCCGTGTCTCAGAAGAATATCTGCAACTGTATACGGATGGCATTCTCGATCAATGTCCCACCCCGCGCATCGAGAGGCACGCAGCCCGATGGGAACGTTGCAGGACAGGGAACTGTATTTTGCGAGGTGCCCGCTGCAGGAGTGCCTGGCAGAGGATTACTGCGACCAATGGCATACCCTCCCGTGCCCATGGCCATGTTCGTGTAGGTCAACATGAGTTGATAATCATAGTTCCCAAATGGGAACCAATTGATCGACGCGTCAAACTGCTTGATCAAATCGCCGGCCGCATTCGTATCGGGGTCCCAATATGAATACCGGGCGGCCAACTCCAGATGGCGCGGAATGAGGTAGTATCCGGATTGCACATACCAGCCAGTCGCATTGCCCAGGAGACCTCCCGCGAAGGCAGTGCAAGGACCGCCCGGGTTCGGTCCAGCTGTTTGCATGCAGGGCACACCCTTAAATGTGCGCTCGATGTTCTTGAAGTACCATTCGCCCTGGAACGAAAACCCTCGGTACTTCAATACGCCGTCGAAGGCGTACGTTGTATAATTCACCACTCCCCATCCCAACTGGCGTCCGTTACCAAACGTTGCCAACTGGCGGCGGAAATTCAAGTTCGCCAAGTCGATACCGACAAACGCGTTGTCCGTGCTCGTATTGATGCCGGGGTTGTACGCGAGTCCTCCGCCCACCGCCATTTGCGGCGTTTCGGAATAGGCCAGATCTCCCTCGCCATAGCCTGGTCGCCCCAAGATGTTCCATTGGAGCCGTCCGGCATACATAAGTTTGTCGATTTCATCGCGGAAGTTGGCGTTCAAGTTTCGTGAGTTGGCAGGACAGCCAGCCGGTGACGGAAAAGGATTGCCGCCAGTTTGCCCGCCAGGGCATCCCGCCGTCGCCTCTTCACTGTTATAAGTTCCATACCGGTTAAAGAGGGGACCTGCGCCGTTAAAAATTCCAAGGTAATAATTCACCGGATAAATTTCATCATCGTTCATGATCGTGATGCCGATATCGCGCCGGTTGAGTCCGCCTGCCGTGAAGGCGTCCTGCACGGGAGCGCGTTCGGCGAATTCCATGGAGGCCGTGTTATTGATCTGCGAGCGGTTGAAGAAGACTTTGTATTGGCCGGCCTGCACGTTTAAAAGAGGCAGATGGGTGCTGAGAACATAGTAGTCCAGCAAATTAGCGGACCCTGGTGTCTGGGCGTTTTCGGCTGTTTCAAACCCGATCTGAAGAAAGTACTTGAAGTCCGGGCTGAGAAGATGCCCGAGGAACAACAGCCTGGCTCGTCGTAAATTAAATTGCGAGGCAAAATCATCCGAACGATTCGCACGGTAGTCGCCGAAGACACCCAACAGTTCAGGAAAATTTTTGGCATCGCCCGGATTTCTCCAGGCATCGTTTCGCCAACGAGTCGTTTCACGGAGTTGCATACGTCCACGGATCTTGAGGAGAAACGCATTGTCATTCATCGAAAAATTGAAGCCTCGGTCGTACCAGAGCTTGAAACTGGGCTGCATGAGATAGGAGCGAGCTTCAGACTCTTTGATGGCCTTGTCGCGTTCTTCCTGTGAAATGATGCCTTTTTCGTACGCACGCTCCAGCAAGAGTCTAGTGGCCGGATCCATGCTCTCGACGAACACGTATTGCCCGTCCTTCTCGATAAGTCTTCCAGAATCGACCGCGTGAGCGAGAAGCGGCGATATGATCGCGAAAATGAGACCGAAAAGACCGATGAACCTTTGCAGTCGCCGAGGCGGTCGTGCGAAACGTTGACCAATGGTTGCCAATCTCATGGCCCCTCCACGAAGACAAAAAGAAATATGAGTAAAAAGATGACAACGGCTCTCCCCTATTCAGATGCTTTATCTTGGAGAAATTGGGACGGAGGCAGATCTGAGGAACTCACGGAGTTGCACGGCCTGCCGACCGCTCGATGGATCGGTTTCCCAAAACCGTCCCGGCTCGAAGTACAGCAAATACGTCTTGGCCTCGGGAGGAGTGGCGGGATAGCGCAAGTCCCATTGCTCTGATTTCCTGACGGGAAACTGTGCGTGATAGTGCTCGAGCACCAAATGCAGGTACGGCTCTCTCACGGCGATCCAGCCGGCGGTCGTGTCACGTTCAGCGGCAGGATTCATCCCTGGAGCGAGAACTTTGAAGTAGACTCGCTCATCGGGAGCGGCCTTCTCGAGCCCTTCGACCAGAAAGGGCACGACGGCCTGCATTTCATCCGAGCGGAAGATCTTTTTCGGGGGAACTTCTTCCGCAAACCATCGCAGCGGCAATCTCTGTTTTTCGCGGAACGAGAACCCCCCGAGCACGGCGGAGAGTTCATCCGCTTTCAACTGGACGGGATGTGTGTAAGCCACCGCGTCCGGGTCGCGTTGAAGTGACACAATGACGCGCCGATCTTCGTGGACGACCGTCGTCGTATAAGGAAGTCGAGCACACCCTCCCGATGTCATGCCTAAGAACAGCAACGATAGAAGAAGACCATGGAATGGGAAAAACCATCTCCGGCTACGCATCGCACTCCTCCTCTCTAATGACCGTGCGGGGATTATTCCTTCTTTATGGACTGGACCTGTGGAGGAGATGTGTACCCGAGACGCTTGAGTTCTCCCTGAGCTTCCGCTGATTGAATAAAGGCCAGAAACTCCTCGCACAGTGCGCGATTGGGACAGTAGCGTTCCATCGCCATGGAATGGATCACTGGGGCGATCGTGCCGCGCTCGGACACAGCCACGATCCGTATGCGTTGACTTTCCTGGACCGCGTCAGGTCCGAAGAGGATCCCGACATCAGCCTCGCCGTTGAGGAGATGATCCAACACGGAGCGCGTGTCGCTGGCCTTATCCAAACGACGCTCCACCTGTCCCCAGACTCCTAAGGTCGTAAGCAGTTGCTTGGTCTTTTCTCCAAGGGTGGTCATCTCGGGGTCACCCACTGCGATCCGCAATGCCTCGTTCTTGCCCAAAGCTTCAAACGACGTCGGCGCATCAACCAGCGCCTCGGGTACGACCAAGACCAGCGGCACCTCCGCATAGGGCCGCTTTGTTCCAGGGAGGACGTAATATCTCCACTCAAGGCGAGTGATGAGCTCATCGCCTCCGGGCGCGACAAGATGGATGGGACCGGTGCCGATGAAGTACTGACCAATGGGACTGTTCTCCATTCCGGCGATGGTGCGCCGAATATCGAGGCCTGAATCGAAGAACAGCCGTACGCGGACATCAGGATGCATTTTCTCGAACTGACGTCCCAACGCCTCGACAGGAATTCGCATACTCGGCGAAGTGGCGATGAGCAATTGCTCCGTCGCAAACGTGGGAGAAAATTGGAACACCAGACACAGCGCGCTGAAAACGACTAGCCGACAGCACCTCATCGCGCCTTCTCCTTATCGCAGTGAATGCAGTTTCCCCGTGTCTCGTGTGTCGTAGCCGCCCAACGCCTCGATCTCGTTTCGGAACGATCGGGTGACGAGCGTGTCGAACAGGTTGGTGAGCGTTGGATGAGACTTGAGGTAGGCTCGGGGGACGACGAGATCGTAGCGGGCAGCTTGGATCGGTACGAAATCGAGACCAAACAGTTGCGCCGCCGATCGAATGCCGATACCGGCATCGGCTTGGTGACCGGCAATCGCGCGTGCCACTTCGAAATGTGACTTCACCACTCTGTCGTAGCCGGCGAGTCGAGCATGATCCAGACCTGCCGCACGGATGCGTTGATCGAGCAAGATCCGCGCTCCCGATCCCTCCTCACGATTGATGAGCTTCACGTTCGGGTCGGCAAGATCCGCGGCCGCCCGGATCCCTTTGGGATTGCCGGGTCGAACGAGAAAGCCTTCTTCCCAGGTCGCAAAGGTCACCACGTCATACGCCGTCCCTTTCAACGTGCGTTTCAGAAACGGCAGGTTCGATTCGCCGCTTGAAGGGTCGAACAGATGAAGCCCCGCCACATGAACTTCTCCCCGTTCCAATGCCTGCAGCGCGGCCATGCTGCCCATCGTCCACCCGATCACTGAGGCCTGATCTTTTTGGCGACGGAGGTGTTCTCCGGCGAGAAAAATGGCGGGATCACAGCCGGCAACGGAAATGTCGCGCTCGACCGTCCGCCGGTCACGGGAGAGACGCACTCTGGCTTTCAAACCCGACTGTTGTTTGGAGGTGTCGATGAGATAGCCGTCCGCAGGAACCGTATACGACAGGACGTCACCGAGTCCGGTCACCGGCCGAACGATAGTCCTTGTCCCAACTTTGGCGACCTTGACGCGTGTTTCGGTCGACGGGGGAGTCCCGATGAATGCTCCCTCAATCACCTCATCGGATTGCGCGAGGCTGAAGAGGTCTTCCACACGGCAGGCCAACACAGAAGCGAGCCGAAGGGCCACGGCGGTGGTGGGGAGATAGACATTCGATTCAATGGCAGAGACGGCTTGCCTGGTTATTCCAGATCTCGCGGCAAGCTCCCCTTGCGAGAGTCCTTTGGCAATCCGCACATTTTTCAGATTATTTGTGAATGCATGAGCAGGTTCGGCTTGATTGTTCTGGCTCATAATGGCCAGATCGATAGCATTTATAATTGCTATATGTCAAGTATACTGTCTCTCATACCTCCCTGATGATTAGTCATATTTTCCGAAATGAGTAGCTCCAACAAAATAATTGTTGACAAACTAGATAATGTTAATTTATAAACTTAAGCATAATTTCGACCGGAATAGTGTAGATTGTTTTAAACCCCAATTGCGTCCAACCATTTGAGGTCCTCTATGCGATCCGACGACGGTTCTAAAATCGAACTAACCATCCTTCAGGCCTTGAAGGACCTGCGCTTCGGGTCGATAGAAATCATCGTGCACGATTCGAAGGTCGTCCAGATTGAGCGCAGAGAAAAGGTGCGCGTTGAGTTGGAATCATCACGTCGCCCATCCATGGTCGGATGACCACGGCCCTGCGGCCTCACACTGAGAGAAAGGTATATCGCCTGTCAGACCACTGAAGGCGGGAATCGAACCGGGCTCACAATTTACGCTGCGAACTGACCGGACCACCGGAAGTTCCCATGTCATGAAGGAGTTGCGACATGAGAATTTCCGGATTCATTTTGGTCGTGGTCACAGGAATGCTGGCTCTGTTTCATCCGTCGAAGGCGTCCGCTGTGGAAGAGGGACAGTTCGTGAAGAAAGAAGGGCGATGGGAATACTATTCGAGCGAAGACCCGGGCCTGAAGTATCTGTACCTCAAAGGCGTGATCTCCGAGGAGGAGTACAACAAAGGCCTTCGCACGTTGGAAACAAAGGAGCGTCTCGCTAAGCCGAATTTCAACATCGATGTCAACAATGGATTGAACATCCGCGTCGGGGATAGATTCTTTTTGAAAATGCGGCTGATGGTGCAGACTCGCTACACCTATAGCACCTACAATAAGGCATGGGGATCCATTGGCGACTCACGAAACGAGGAAATCCTCGGAGGCCAGGTGGAATTCCGAGCCTTCAGACGGCAATCCGACTCCAGCCAATTTCTCGTTCCTCGCGCCCGACTACAATTCATGGGTTACGCCTTTGATCCGAATTTTCGCTACAACGTATCTCTGCAGATGGATTCGACGCCATTTAACCAGGAAGGAAGCAACGGCAAAGCCGGACTCTTGGACGCCTATGTGTCTTCCTGGCACATCCCTTGGGCCAACATTCAGGTCGGGCAACAAAAGGTGTGGTTCAATCGTGCGTTGATCAGTCCCATTGCCACGTCGAGCTTTGCAGACAATATGATCGTCCAGAACATGTTTGCCGCCAACCTCCAAAACCCTCGTGACATCGGCGTCAGCATCCTGAGCGATGAGGAACAATATAAGTTCAACTATGCGTTCGGTATTTGGGGTGGCGTCGGACCAAACCTGGCACGGGATGGAACCTCCGTGAGCCAAAATGTGTTGCCGCCCACGGGAGGAGGAGGCGTGAATTCGGGGGTGACCCGGACTTATAACTACGACACTCGTTTCATGAGTGGGGAACTCATGTACACCGCCCGGCTGCTGTGGAAGATCGCGGGCAACCCGGGTTACGGCTGGGGGGACATCGTCAACTCTCGCACCCCACAATCGGCCATTGGATTCGGCTACGCCTATGATCCCGCACAAAACTATTTGAGTTCGACGCGCTCCGATATTGTCGACCGTGCGTACCGTCAAGCCGTAACAAAAGCCATGAACGGACGCTTATTGGGCGGAGGGATTTACGATTTTCAGACCTACGAAACGGATTTCGTCTTTAAGTATCAGGGGTGGTCGCTCCATGCCGAAGGCTACTATCGACATCAACGGGTCAGGAACGCCAATTCAGGAACTCAACCGTTCGACCTGACGACAATTCCGTCAAACGCGATCCAGGGCCCGCCAGTGGATCTCGGTCAGGCGTGGGGCTGGTATGTTCAAGGTGGAAAGTACGTCATTCCCCGCAAACTCGAAGTCGCGCTCCGTTACGGGATCCTCGATCCCTCGACGAAACAAACACATGACCTCACCTATGAGTTCGGAGCCGCTCTGAATTACAGCTTCGACGGCACGTACAACAACCGACTGGTGATCGATTACTCCAACCTCACCATGGGAAGCGGCGGGCGCGCCCCTGATCGTTTTCCGTTTGAATCGCAACCAGGGTTCGGTCAAAAACTGGTCGAAAATCGCATCAACGTACAATACCAGTTCTACTTCTAGATCGAGGATAACCATGAAATCCAATCGAGTGGCTCTTCCAATAATGTTTTTTGCAGTCCTCTTTGCCATGTTGGTATCGGCGCCCAATCGCGTCTTTGCTCAGCCTGAAACGTTCACTATTGCTGCAGCGAACAGCCTGAAAGATGCCCTGCGTAAGGTGCTTCCCGCCTTTGAATCACAACACCCGGAAATAAGCGTCCGTGTCATTTACGGACCATCGCAGACTCTCCGCAAACAGATCGAGGAAGGGGCGCCGGTCGATGTGTTTCTGCCGTCTCTTTCGGAGGAAATTGACCAACTCGGAAACAAGGGGTTGGTCATCCAGGGAACGAAACGGATCTATGCGGGCACCTCGCTGGTCCTCATCACCGGTCCCGTCCTTCCCGCGCCCATCCGTTCCATCGAAGATCTGCACTCGATTCCCGTGCGACGGATCGCCGTGGGAGACCCCAAGACTTCCTCGGTGGGGAAGGTCGCGGCACAATTTCTCAAATTCAGCAAACTCGATCCCAAACTCAAGTCTCAATACGTGTACGGCGAACATTCCCGAGCCGTGCTGGATCTGGTCGCCAAAGGAGAGGCCGAAATCGGCGTTGTCTACCGGACAGACGCCGTCACGGATAGCCATGTTCGCATTCTGGACACGGCGCCGACCGAATCCCATTCGCCGATTCAGTACGGCGTGGCGATTGTGTGGACGGCGAGGAACATCACCGCCGGCGGCGATTTCATCGAGTTCCTGCTTTCCTCCGGAACTCAGGACGAGTTGAAAAAGTATGGATTCGATCAGGCCGGAGAAAAAATCGGGTTATTGCGACCGCAGGAGGTCAAGCCATGAACAATCGGACAATGCACTCTCATCCTATGGTGTTCTTCACTCGGTCATTGCTTGCGGTCACGACATTGACGGCTGCTGTGGGTTGCGCCGGCACCCCCGAGGCGCCGCCAAAAAATATCTACGAGTCCGGAAGGAATCAGGTTCGCCTGGTGAAAGACCCTGAGTCGACTTCCAACACCCATCCCGCCAATCTGACGCCGGCAGAAGTCGGCACCTTGCTGCGAAGCGTGCGCAGTTGGGAGCGGCGCAATCCCATTCACCGACTTTTCGCAGGAGAGGCCGACAGAACGCGGGCGTTCCGCAATGAGGAGATTTCTGTGTTGGCGCCTCCTCTTTCGAAGGCGCTGGCCCAGGCTGCGCCGGATGAACGGGTCTATTTTCACCTGAGCCATGCGACCGACCAGGGAGACGAGGAGAGCACCACCGGCTGGCTCTTGATCCGCCAAGAGACGCTGTTTCTTTCACTCAGCGAGGTGCACGACCGGCACGGGCCGGAACCGGATATCAGTAAGTACGATCGGCAAATGCCAAACGTCCCGGAGCGATCGACGGGGTTTGACGTGACCTTCGAACCGGAGGAGTATCTGATCAAGGTTAAATCGAGGGGAAACATCTTTGCGCCAGATCAGCGCGAAGAGCTCCAGATCAAGTATCGGGACGCGCTGGCGGCGCTTCCGACGTACCCGGGTCTGGAACCTCGTACGCAAAACAAACCGTGAGCGGTGCCAGGCATCGAGAACGGTGAGGACCAACGGATGATCATGTCGAACCATGTGCCGCATATCGGCATCCTCGCCGGAACGGCAGACGGCGCCGCGCTCTGCTATCGAACCCTGTGCCATGAAGCGGAACGGCTCATGGGTCGGCATGCCCATCCTGAAATCACGATGCACGCACTGCCGCTCGAAACCTATCTGGCCTCGATCGATGCCGGCGACTGGTCCGGTGTGGCAGCGCTCATGTCCCGATCGGCTTCGGTTCTTGCGCAGTCCGGAGCCGAACTGATCATCTGTCCCAACAACACCTTGCATCGAGCGTTCGATCTC
>Ga0081455_10003359_pt1 | contig 18452 bp, 20 predicted proteins | sample TabmetS3T2R1_FD_70207 | JGI IMG/M metagenome (GOLD analysis project Ga0081455, IMG submission 70207) | Tabebuia heterophylla rhizosphere microbial communities from the University of Puerto Rico - S3T2R1 | ecosystem: Host-associated > Plants > Roots > Rhizosphere ... | reverse complement strand
CTACACGGGCCAAAGCGACGGGACGCTGACGCGGGCGACGTTCGACGGGACGTCGGTCGGGCCGGAGGAGGTCGTCACCCTCAACGGTCTCGATGCGTCACGGTTCCCGATCTCGGACATCACCGGCATGTTCCTGCACGACGGCTTCCTGTACTACACCGTGGCGGGCGACGCGCATCTGTTCTCCCGATACTTCACGCCCCAGACGGCGATCGTGGGGGCGGAGACGTTCGTGGCGCGCAGCGGGGGGGTCGACTGGTCGGGCGCGCAGGGCATGGCGCTCGCCGGGAACCGTCTCTACTTCGTGCGGGCCAACGGGAATCTCGCCAGGGTCGACTTCCGAGGTGGCGGGGCAGTGTCAGGCACCGAGAAGATCGTGGACCGGAAGGTCGACTGGAGCTCGCGGGGCCTGTTCTTCCGTGACTGAGCTGGAAGCGCTATCGCTTCGCTGCTCGAGCGCTCAGCCGGGTCGCAACGACGGGTTGAGCGTGTAGGTGGGGACGATCTCGCCCCGATCCAGCACGTGACCCTGGATCGCGGATCGGAACTCCTCCAGCGTGAACCCCTGGGAGAGTCCGAGCGACTCGGTGTCGAGCGCATACACGGTGGTGACGTAGTGGTGGATGTGCTCGTCGTTCCACGGGGGGAACGGCCCGTCCCATCCTCCGTACGTCCCTTCGAGGTCGGCATTGCCCTCGAACAACCCTCGGTATCCGTTCTGACCGCTCACGCCGCCGACCACGCCCGAGGCGGCCGGATCCTTGCCGTGCGCGACGAACCCGTCACCCCCGGCCCCCTCGTCCACCTCGTGGATCCCCGCCGGGATGTCCACCACCAACCAGTGCGCGAACTCCACGCGAGGTTCGTCGTCGCCGAGCGAGAGCCCCTCGACGCCCATCCGGGTGCGGTCGGCCGGAACGTCGGGATCGACGACGGAGATCGCGAACGAGCGCGTGCCCTCGGGTTCGCCGGACCAGGCCAGATGCGGGCTGAGGTTGCGCCCCGCCATCTCGGCCTTGCCGTCCGTCGTGGGCGTGGCCACGGCGTGCGCCTCGGGGATCGGCTGGTCGTGGGCGACGCTCGTGCTGTGGACCGTCAGGCTCATGGCTCCCTCCCCTGCGCTGGCGGATCCGGCGGACACACCGTAGCCCGGTTCGTGGTTCCGGGTCATCCCGCCGGTGCTGCAGGGGCGCCCATCTGTCCATCGAGTAGGCTGGTTGCGTCGGACGCCGTTCGAGGCGACCGGTTTCGACGCGGCCGAGCGGCCGCGGAACACGGACAACGAACCACGAGGTGTCCACATGCCTGACAGCATCGGCAAGCGCCAGCGGCGTGATGCGAAAACGAAGAAAGCGGCGGCGCGCGAGGAGCGTCGGATCGCCCGGGCCGAACGTCGACGGGACCGAGCCGCGGGGTTGATCGAACCCGGCACCCCGATCGAGGCGTCGGAGGACCTGTCCTACCTCGACGTCGTCCCGGTGGCGGAGGCGGAGCCGACCGAGCAGTCCTAGGCCGTGCGGGTGCAGACCGACGAAGACCGCATCGCGCTGTTCCTGGACTACGAGAACCTCGCGATCGGCGCGCGTGACAACCTGTCGGGACTCCGGTTCGATCTGCGCCCGGTGCTGGACGCGCTCGCGGAGCGCGGCCGGGTGATCGCGCGCAAGGCCTACGCGGACTGGTCCTCGTTCGACGAGGATCGTCGGATGCTCACGCGGAGTCACGTCGAGCTGATCGAGATCCCGCAGCGCATGGGCGCCTCGCGCAAGAACGCCGCCGACATCAAGCTGTCGGTCGACGCGCTCGAGATGGCGTTCGAGCGCGACTACGTCACGACGTTCGTGATCTGCACGGGCGACAGCGACTTCACCCCGCTGGTCCACAAGCTTCGCGAGCTGAACAAGCGCGTGATCGGCGTCGGGATCCACGGCTCGACGAGCGCCCTGCTGCCGCCCGCCTGCGACGAATTCCTGTTCTACGACGCGCTCGAGGGTGTCGACGTGCCCGCGGCATCGGGTCGCCGCCGCAGGGGCGGCGGGAGGGCGGATGCCCAGGCACAGAAAGAGCCTGAGCCCGTGGTCGAGCCGCCGGAAGAGGAAGCCGAGCAGCCTCGCGACGTCGACCAGCTCGCGATCCTGATCGCCCAGACCGTCGCGGGGCTCGAGCGCAGTTCGGGAGGGGCGCCGCTCGCCTCATCGGTCAAGCGCGCGCTGCTGCGCAAGGACCCAACGTTCAGCGAGGCCGACTACGGCTTCCGGGCGTTCGGCGAGCTGATGCGACATCTCGAGGAGCGCAACGTGATCGAGCTCGTGCCGGGCGCCGCCGCAGGCGACCCGGAAGTCTCCTTGCCCTCGCGCGGTGGCGAGACCGAGGCGTTCACGCTGCTGCGGACCGTCGTGACCGAACTGCAGTCCCGAGGCGGCCCGCCGGTGCTCTCGGGGCTGAAGGATCAGATCCGCAAGGTCCAGCCCGACTTCAGCGAGAAGAAGTACGGCTACCGGGGGTTCCTGCAGTTCTGCAGGGCGGCGGAGACGCACGGCTTGATCTCGCTCGCCTGGAACGACGACGCCGAGGACTACCTGGTCGAAGCCGCGGGCTGAGGCGTCGTGGAGACGCGCGCGTTCGGAGCCACGGACCTGCAGGTTCCCGTGATCGGGCTCGGCACATGGTCGACCTTCGACGTCGAGCCCGACCGCGAAGCCGCTGCGCGCGCTGTGGTCGACGCCGTGTTCGAGGGCGGCACGCGGTTCGTCGATTCGTCGCCGATGTACGGCCGGGCCGAAGGCGTGCTCGGCCGCGCCCTCGAGGGACGGCGGGACGACGCGATCGTCGCGACGAAGATCTGGACGCCGTCGGTCGAGGAGGGGCGGCGGCAGTTCGACGCCCAGCTCGGGTTCTTCGGCGGTCGGATCGACGTGCTCCAGGTCCACAACCTGGTCGCGTGGCGGGACCACCTGGCATGGATGGAGCACGAACGCGAGGCCGGGCGCATCGGCATCATCGGTGCGACCCACTGGCAGGGCCGCGCGCTCGACGAACTCGCCGAGGTGATGCGCACGGGCCTGATCGGGGCCGTGCAGGTCCCGTGGAACCCGCTCGAACGCGACGCCGAACGCGTCGTCCTGCCCCTGGCCGAGGAGCTCGGGATCGGTGTGATCGCGATGCGACCGTTCGGGGCAGGGAGCCTCCTGCGCCGGTCCTCGTCCGCGCGCGAGCTCGAGCCGCTCGGCGTCGCGTCGTGGGCCGAGGCGCTGCTGCGATGGTGCCTGTCCGACCCGCGGATCCACGTGCCGATCCCCGCGACCGCGATCCCGGACCACGCGCGTGCGAACGTGCGGGCGGGTGACGGCCGCACGTTCGACCTCGATCAGCGGGCGCTGGTCGAGCGGCTCGCCGGCGTCTGAGCGTCGGCCGCGGTCCACCTCGGATCCTCCCCATCGTCTTCACGGATGGTTCACACCTCGGCGCGAGCATCGAAGGTGCGGGGATGCACAGCCGAGGCCCCGCGGAGGAGGAAGGAACGATGCGACGAGGGATCGTGATCCTGAGCGTGGTGCTGCTCGTGCTCGCCGGGATCGGCATCGCGGTGGGTGCCTACCACGCAGGTGAGTCCCATGGCGTGGCGGAGCAGGTCCAGCAGATCCAGACCACGGCGCCCGACGGCACCGAGGTCGTGCGGGTCGTGGCGCCGGCGTACGGCTACGGGTACGGGTGGCACGGAGGGTTCTTCCCGTTCGGCCTGATCCTGTTCCCGCTGTTCATCATCGGGACGATCCTGCTGGTGAAGGCGATCGCCTGGCGAACCGGACCGTGGCGCCACGGCTGGGGCCCGGGCGGCGGCTGGTCCAACGGACCGGGCGGTCCCGGCGGTTGGGGCGGCCCCGGACCAGGTGGTCCACCTGGGTCGCGGGAAGAGTTCCGCGAGCGGGTCGAGAGCTGGCACCGGCAGATGCACGAGGAGGGCGGCGACGCACCCCCGCCGGCCGCGGGGGCGGGCACGGCGACGGCGACCGCCCCCGGTGGCGGGTCCGAGACCCCGCCTCCGCCGGCCTGAGTACCGCATCAGCTCGCCCGCGCAGGGGCGGAGGCCGCGACGCCGCGAGCCTCCGCCCCCGTCCCGCGTCCGCTGTCAGACTTCAACTTCAGGAGGTCGTCATCGTGCCCCGCAGCATCTTGATCGTCGAGGACGAGATGAAGATCGCGAGCCTCGTTCGCGATTACCTCGAGCACGCCGGGTTCGAGGTGACCGTCACCGGGGACGGCGATGCCGCGCTCGCCGCCGCGCGGGGCCACCGTCCCGATCTCGTCGTGCTCGACCTCGGGCTTCCCCGCCGCGACGGGCTGGACGTGGCACGGGAGCTCCGACGCACCTCGAGCGTGCCGATCGTGATGCTCACCGCCCGGGGAGAGGAGTCCGACCGGATCGTGGGGCTCGAGCTCGGGGCGGACGACTACGTCGTGAAGCCCTTCAGCCCGAAGGAGCTCGTGGCGCGGGTGCGCGCCGTGCTCCGTAGGACCGACCCCGCGACCGGCGAGAAGGCCGAGCACCTCCGGGTGGCGTCGCTGGAGGTCGACCTCGCGAAGATGCGGGTGACCGTGGACGGCAAGGCCGTCGATCTCACGCCGACCGAGTTCGAGCTCCTCACGACGCTGGTCCGCGAGCCGGGCCGTGTGTTCACGCGGGGGCAGCTGCTGGACGCGATCCACGGGGTCGCGATCGAGTCCTACGAACGCGCGATCGACGCGCACGTGAAGAACCTCCGCAAGAAGATCGAGCCCGAACCAGGGAAGCCCCGGTACGTGCTCACCGTGCACGGCGTCGGCTATCGGTTCGTCGATGCCTGACGGGAGCGGCGGCACGTCGCGGCCTGAGGGCCAGCGGAGCCGGCACGGCCCGCCGTGGCGCGAGGGCCGGCCGCCGTGGTGGCCTCAGGACGAGCCGTTCCCGCCCGAGGGGGGCTGGGGTCCCTGGTCCGGCATGCGACGACGGTTCGTGCGGCGCATGCTCGTCGGGGCGCTCGCCGTCGTCCTGCTCCTGTCGGGGATCGCCGCCCTCGTCGGCACGATCGTCGCGCGGATGTCGTCGGGGGGCGAGGCCGGGCCGTGGCACGGTGGACGGTGGTTCCCCTTCGGACCGCTGTTCCTGCTCGCCATCGTCATCACGCTCGTGGTGGTCGCACGCGCCGTGCGCCGGCGCACGGCTCCGATCGGTGAAGTGATGGAGGGCGTCGGCCGGGTCGCGGGCGGCGACCTCAGCGCCCGCATCGAGCCACGGGGCACCGGGGACGACCGGCGTCTGGCGGCGGCGTTCAACCAGATGGCCGAGCGGCTCGAGTCGGACGAGGCCCGTCGGCGGGAGCTGCTCGCCGACCTCGCCCACGAGCTCCGGACCCCGCTCGCCGTGATCCGGGGCAACGTCGAGGCCATGCTCGACGGTCTCTACCCGATGGATCCGGCCCACCTGCGGACCGTCTTGGACGAAGCCGACGTCCTCGCCAGGCTCTTAGAAGACCTTCGGACACTCTCGACGGCCGAGGCCGGGGCCCTCGTGCTGCACCGGGAGCCGGTTCAGGTGCGCGCCCTCGTGGACGATGCCCTGGCCGCGTTCTCCCCGCAGGCGGATGAGCGGGGCATCGCGCTCCGAACCGACGTCCGCGACGACCTGCCCGCGATCGAGGTCGACCCCGTGCGGATCACCGAGGTGCTCGCGAACCTGTTGCAGAACGCGCTGCGCCACACACCGTCCGGGGGGTCGGTCGTCGTCGGGGCGACGCACGCCACCGTGACGGGACGCTCGCCTGCGATCGTCCTCACGGTGAGTGACACCGGGCCGGGGATCGCCCCGGAGCTGCTCCCGCACGTGTTCGACCGGTTCGTCCGAAGCCCCGACTCCGCCGGGAGCGGCCTGGGGCTCGCGATCGCGAAGAGCCTGGTCGACGCACACGGCGGGTCGATCCAGGCGGAGAACGCGCTTGCGGGCGGCACGGTCGTGCGGATCGTGCTGCCGGCTGGTCCGCCCGCCTGAGGACGGGCGACCCGACTCGAGCGGTTTCCTTGCACACGCACGGCTCGAAGGTGTCAGGATGCACCCAATCGTCTCGCAGGGGGTGGGGAGCGTGTTGCGGCGATCGCTCGGGATGTGTGTCAAGGCGGTTTCGCTGGCCGTCATCGTGCAGGGGTTCGCGGTCGTGGCGGGCACCGGGCCCGTGGCCGGCGCCACGACGATGCAGGCGGTCTGCAGCATCGATGCGACCGTGGTCACGGCGACGCATCGCGTCGAGCGTGGGTGCAGGTTCAAGGCGATCTCGCGGGCGGCGGATCGCCGCGTCGTGCACCACGACTGCACGATCACGGGCACCGACGGCGATGACATCTTGCGCGGCACGAAGGGCAAGGACGTGATCTGTGGCCTGCAGGGCGACGATGTGATCCGCGCCGCCGGTGGCCGCGACACCGTGTTCGGTGGCAGCGGTAAGGATCGGGTCCGGGGCGGTCCGGGCCGTGACGATCTCGAGGGCGAGGACGGCAACGACCGGCTCCGCGGCGGCGCCGATGGCGACGACCTACAGGGGCAGAAGGGCAACGACCGCTTGTTCGGCGGGGACTGGATCGACTTCATCTCCGGCGGGTACGGCGACGACTTCATGAGCGGCGGGAGCGGGCAGGACTTCGTGTTCGACACGTTCGGCTCCGACGTCGCGATGCTCGGACCGGGCCGTGACAGCTTCGATTCGGCACGCGGCATGGACGTGGTGAACGCCGGACCCGGCAACGACCTCTGCCTGACGGTCAAGGATGGGCGGCCCGGCGACGTGATCGATGGCGGACCCGGTGACGAAGATCGCTTCGACGCCGATGCCACCGACAGTTGGACCGCCGTGGAGATCGGTCCGGAGATCTGTAACGCCTGCTGATCGAGCTCGCGGGCGCCGTCGGCCCAGGCGACACCGGGTTGTGCGGGCCCTGGCGGTTGGGATGTTCACGACCGCGAGCTTGGTCGTCACCGGGGTCGTGGGGGGAGTTGATGCGGCGGCGGCGCCGCGCATCACCGTAGCGTTCACGGGGGACATCATCGGGTCGCCGGCCACCTGGCCGGCGGCCCGACGCTACGCGGACGGGCACGGGTTCGACTTCCGGCCGATGTTCGTGCGGCTGCGGACGCTGGTCTCCTCGGCGGACCTGGCGATCTGCCACCTGGAGACCCCGCTGTCCGGACCTGGCGTGCGCCCGAGCGGCGCGCCTCGGTTCGCCGCCCCGCACCAGGTCGCCGCGGCGATCCGGTACGCGGGCTACGACGGGTGTTCGACGGCGTCGAACCACTCGATCGACCAGGGGTCGGCAGGGATCCGCACGACGCTCGGTGCCCTGGATGCCGTGGACGTGGGGCACGCCGGCACCGCTCGCACGCGCTCGGAGGCCCGCCGGATCACGACCTACGAGGTGGACGGCGTCACGATCGTGCACCTCTCGTACGCGTTCGGCTTCAACGGCCTGCAGCCGAAGCACCCCTGGGAGGCGAACCTCATCGACCCTGCCCGGATCATCGCGCGGGCTCGGCGAGCTCGCCGGGAAGGCGCCGACCTCGTGGTGGTGAGTTTGCACTGGGGCATCGAGCTGCGGCACGCGCCGAGCTCCTGGCAACTCGACGTGGCGCGTCGGCTCACGAAGAGCGGGGCGATCGACCTGATCGTGGGCCACCATGCGCACGTCGTGCAGCCGATCCGCCGTGTCCAGCGGCGATGGGTCGCCTACGGCGCGGGGAACTCGCTCACCGGGATGCTCGCGAAGGACTACGTGCCCGACGTCCAGGACGGCATCGTGGTGCTGGTGACGTTCGAGCCCGACGGCGACGGATGGCACGTCACGCGCGTGCGGTTCGCCCCCACGTGGGTGCAGCCCGGTCGGTTCGTTGTGCGACTCGTCGGACCGGCGATCGACGCGGGGAGGCTCCCGTCCTCGATCCTGGCCGAGCTCCGCCGGTCATGGCGGCGTACCGTCTCGACCGTGGACGCCGCGTCCCTGGGCGTGAAGCCGTTCCGACGCGCACGGCTCGCATGAGCGGCCCACGCGTTCCGACAGACGCTGGCACACGGAGGACGAGATGGGACGAGGGCGCCCTGGAGGGCGCCCTCGTGATCCTCCGGTGGAACGTTGGTTAGGCGTCGTCCTCGTCGGCGTCGTCCGTTTGGGCGGCATCGGCGAGCGCACCGGCGACGACCGCGTCGCCGACGGCGTCCGAGTCGAGCTGCTCCGCGACGGCCTCTTCGACGACCGCCTCGGCGGCGAGCTCTTCGGCCGCGGCTTCCAGCTCGGCCGCCGCCTCGATCTTGTCGGCCGCATCGGCGTGCAGCGCTGATGCTGCTGTCGCCTCGTCGACCGCGTCCTCGGCGGACTCCTCCGCCGCAGCCATCAGCTCCTCGTCTTCCATGACCATTCCCTCCTCGCGTGGGGTGCGGAGCATACCGCCGTCAGAACGTGAGCGCGCAGTTCTCGCAGCGGAATTCGGCGGTCGGGCCGGGCGCGCTGTGTCCGCCGCACCTCGGGCACCGCCGGCAGGGCGAGCCGGTGGCGCTGCACTCGATCGGCTCGGTCGTGGTCCCCGGCTCGTCCCACGTCGTGGCCCCGACCGATGGCCGGGGGAGCTGGATCGAGAGCAGGTACATCGGGTCGGTTCCGGACAGGAACCCGTGTGGATGCCGCTCCGCCCGGCCGACCACGCTGCCCGACCGCAGGCTGAGCGGTTCCGGGGTTCCGAGCCGTGCCTCGCCGGTTCCGCCCAGGACCATCACCCACTCCTCCGAGTCGGGATGCGTGTGCGCGTACGCGATCTGATGCGGCGCGAACCCCTGGATCGAGAGGTAGTAGTCCGAGCCGGTCGAGATGGGCACCCGCCGGAACCCGGAGGGGCACAGCTCGACGAGATCCTCGGGCACGGCCCGGAACACCCCGAGGTTGTCCAGCACCTCCGCCAGGTCGCCGATCGAGTGGTGCAGCACGGCGAGGAGTCTACGCTGCCCCTGTGCTCGAGCCCCCCGACATCACGAGCGACGAGCTCCTGGCCCGCGTCGCGGACGCCTATGGCATCGCCGCGGATGCCGCGGAGTTCCTCCCGCTCGGTGCTGACGCACGCGCGTGGGCGTTCCGGGTGCGCGCCGGTGACGACACGTGGTTCCTGAAGGTTCGCGCCGGCGCGGTCGACCGCGCCGGTCTGGAGGTGCCGGGATACCTCGCCCAGCGAGGCATGGATCATCTGGTCGTCCCCGTCCGAACCGTCGGCGGCGCATCATTCGATCGGGGCGACCCCTACAGCCTGATCGTCTATCCGTTCGTCGATGGTGGATCCGGGGGCGACGTCGGGCTCAGCGAGTCGCAACAGACCGAGCTCGGGAGGTCCGTCCGAGGGTTCCACGACACCCCGGTCAATGGCAGCCTCGCCTCGCTGATGCGCGTGGAGACGTTCGTGCCGAAGCACCTCGACCGGTTCGGGCCGCTCCAGCGGCGCGTGGTGACCCCCCTGGTCGCCGACCGCTTCCAACGCGAGCTCGCCGACATCTGGGGACCGCGCGTCGACGAGATCCGGTCGATCTTCGACCGCGCCGTCGAGTTGGGGCACCAGGCGAACCGGCGAGCGGATGAGCGCGTGCTCTGTCATGGCGACATCCACGCATGGAACGTGCTGGTCCGGTCCGACGGCGGATTCTGCATCGTGGATTGGGACGAGACGATCCTCGCACCGCGGGAACGCGATCTGATGTTCGTGGATGGCGGTGTCGGTGGTCTGGACAACGACGGCCGGGCGTTCTTCGCGGGCTACGGCGAGGTCTCGATCGACCCGGTCGTGATGGCCTACTACCGGTTCGAATGGGTCGTGCAGGAGCTGGTCGAGTTCGGGGAGGTCGTGTTCGACCGAGACGCCGGCGATGCAACGAGAGCCGACGCTGTCGCCTCGATCGCCGGACTCTTCGAACCGGACAACGTGGTGGAGGCTGCCTCCCAGGCGGACGCCGCGCTCACCCGCGGCTAAGCACCCGCGGCTGAGCACCCGCGCCGGCCACCTCAGCTCGTCGGGGGCGTGGGCATCGGCGGGGCGGGCGTCGCCGGTCCTCCGGGCAGCGGCGCGGGGCTCGCGCCGGAGGCGGCCGCTCGGTCCCAGATCCGGTTCAGGTGCTCCTGGATGTAGAGCCCGTTCCCGATGCTGACGACCAACATGATCACGATCACGATCGCCGGTTCGAGCTGGGGCTGGATCGACAGGCGCTCCTCGACGCCTCGCACGTGCTTGGCCGTGTTGTACATCGCGATGAACGGCGGAACGATGATGATCCAGCCGAAGATGATGGCCATGAGCGACCGCACCGGGCTCATCGTCTCGTCGCGCTCGAACCGCTGCACCTCTTCGTTCACCTTGTAGTACCAGTAGAAGAAATAGATCCCGATCGTGATGAACGACAGGCCCAGCACGCCGAGCGGGTTCCGCTGCTTGTAGGACTGTCCATCGATCGTGACGATCTCGGCCATACGATGTGCCCTCCCTCCGTCGCAACGGCCAGAGTCTATGCGCGTTCGCCCACGACCTACCGGGGCGCCGTGGTGACCGCTCGCTCCAACATGGTCTCGATCGCCGGAGCCTCGAGCGGACGGGCGAACAGGTACCCCTGCCCCGAGCCGCATCCCGCCGTGCGTAACTCCTCGAGTTGCTCGTCGTACTCGATGCCTTCGGCCACCGTATCGAGCTCGAGCGTGCGGGCCATGTCGATGATCGCGTGCACCAGGGCCGGGCCTTCGACGCCGGTCCCGGCGAGCTCGTCCACGAACGACTTGTCGATCTTCAGCAGGTCGATCGGGAAGTGACGGAGGTACCCGAGCGACGATGACCCCGTCCCGAAGTCGTCGATCGCCAAACGAACCCCGAGGGCCTTGAGTGCACGCAGGGTCACGATCGTCTCTGCGACGTCCTGCATGAGACTTCCCTCTGTGAGCTCCAGCGTCAGTGCGGCCGGTTCGAGCCCGCTCGCTGCGAGGGCATCACGAACGTGTCGCACGAGATCGGGCTCCACGAGCTGGCGCGTGGACAGGTTCACGCTGACCCACATGTCCGCCGCTGCGGGACACGTCGCTCGCCACGCGGCCGTCTGGCGACACGCTTGCTCGAGCACCCACCTGCCGATCGGCACGATGAGACCCGTCTCCTCGGCCACGCGGATGAACTCGATCGGTCCGAGCACCCCGCGATCGGGATGCCGCCAGCGGACGAGGGCCTCGACGCCCAGCACTTTTCCGGATTCCAGCGCGACGATCGGCTGGTAGTGCACGACGAACTCCTCATCGGTGATCGCGCGTTCCAGGTCCGCCTGCATCTCGAACTGGGCCATCGCACGCTCGTGCATGTCCGGCACGAAGAGCTCGGATCGGCCCTTGCCTCCCGCCTTCGCCGCATACATCGCGGTGTCGGCGTTGCGGATCAGGTCGTCGGTGTCCTGCAGCCCGTCGGAGATCGCGATCCCGATGCTCGCGCGGATGCTCACCTGGCGGCCGCGGACCTCGAACGGAGGCTCGAGGCCGGCGAGGAACCGAGCCGCCGCGGACACCGCGCGCTCGGGGTCGCTCGCATCCTCGAGGACGATCCCGAACTCGTCACCGCCCAAGCGCGCCACCGTGTCGCTCGAACGGCTCGCCCCGAGGAGCCGCCCGGCCACCCCCACCAGGAGCTCGTCGCCGGCGTCGTGACCGAGGCTGTCGTTGATCGTTTTGAAGCCGTCGAGATCCAGGAGCAGGACCGTGATGGACTGCCCGTGCCTCGCCGCGACCGCGAGACCGTGGTCGACGCGGTCACGGAACACCGCCCGGTTCGACAACCCGGTGAGCGAATCGTGGAACGCCTGGTGCGCGAGCTCCTCTTCGAGCGTCTTGCGGTCGGACACGTCGCGAGAGTTCAGGACCAGTCCGCGGACGCTTGGGTCGCTCATGCGACCGCTGATGATGCTCTCGACGTATCGGGACGATCCGTCGGCGTGGCGGAGGCGATACTCGGCGGTCGCGACGGCGTCGGTCGTCCGTGACACGTCCAGGAGCACCGCGCTCAGGTGTGTGCGATCGTCCGGATCGATCAGCTCCAGGTAGGAGGTGCCGACGATCCGATCCGCTTCGACGCCGACCAGGCGCACGACCGACGGGCTCTGATACCGGATCGTGCCCAACGGATCGACCACGGTGATCAGGTCCGATGCGTTGTCGACGAGCGATCGGAACCTGGCCGAGCGCTTCCGTTCGGTTCGTCGGAGCGAGAGCCCCATGGCAACCGCGACCACCGCGCCGAGCACGCCCAGCACGATCACCGACGCCACGAGTCGCGTCATCGCCCGCTCGGAGTCGGCCGTCATCTGACCGACCGTGTCGTTGGACACGCTGGTGACCTGTGCCCCCACCGTGCGCAGCTCCAGCACGGCGTCGGGGAGTCGAGGATCGCCGGGCAGGAGCTCGAGGGCCCGGTCGCCGGTGGCGATGAGATCCTCGATGAGCCGGTGTTCCTCGGCGAGCTTGTCGACCACGGCGGGGTTCGTCCCGGCTGCCGGGATTGTGACGGTGCCGTCGGCGCCCTGGACGGGGAGCACGTCGCCGCCGTGTAACAGGGCGTTGTCGTTCGTGCGCAGCTCGATCGCGTCCTGCCGCGGATCGGCGACGTCGCCCCGGAGCTCGAGCACGACATCCTTTACGTACCGCTCGGCCAGCGCGCGCTGTCGCCCGGCGACGTTCACGATCAGCGCCGCCCCGCGCTGCCGAGCGACCGCCCGGGCGTTGTACGTGACGAGCACGGCGACGATCATGAGATAGACGATGACGATCCACCGGAACTGCCGGTTGATGCGGGGATCCTCGAACGCGCGGCTGAGGTTACGCACCCGCGACCACGACCGTTCCGTGCATCCCTCCGAGGTAGTGGCCCTCGAGGTTGCAGAAGAAGACGTACCTCCCCGCTGCGAGGTCGAGCGTCAGGTCCTGCACCGCCCCGGCTGGTAGGTCGGGGATCTCGTCGACGACGTCCAGACGTTCCTCGTCCGCGCTCAGCCCGTCCGATCCGATCGGCAGCTGGTCGTCGGGCAGGTCGGTGCGGACCACGACGAACTCATGCGTCACGGGCGCGTCGTTGGTCACGTGGAAGACGACCTTGCCCGGGTCCGTCCGGGTCGTCGAGGCGGTGATGTCGAAGTCCTTCAACGTGAGATCCACGACGTGCCCGGACGGCGTCGCAGGTGCAGGCGAGCACGCCCAGAGCAGCGTCAGGCAGGCCCCCACGATCGTGAGCCACGCCGTGCGTGGCCAGGTGCGTACCTCCACGGCTCCGTCTCCAGGAAAGGTGCTCCATGCCGTATCGGGCGGGCGGGCGCGCCCCTTGAGGTACGACCCCTGTGAGCGCTGTCAGGCGTGCTCGCGCACCACCTGCCTGGGCGCCTTGTCGTCGCGCAGGCCGAGGTACCGCGGGTGCCGCAGCTTCCCGTCCCCCGTCCATTCACCGAACCCGATCTGGGCGACGAGCTCGGGACGCACCCAGTGCACGCCGCTGCGCTGCACCGCCGACGTGTCGCCGATCGGCGGCGTCTTCCGCTCGATGGCACGGAGCCGTCGCGTGAGCCGGTCGAGCTCGCGCTGGTCGAAGCCGGTCCCGACCTTGCCCGCGAACCGCAGAGCGTCGTCGTCGTACACGCCGACGAGCAACGCGCCGAACCCCGACCGTGAGCCGTGCGGGTCGGTCCAGCCGATCACGACGAACTCCTGCTCGTTCACGCACTTGAACTTCAGCCAGTCGCCCGACCGCCCGTGCGTGTACGGGGAGGCGGCGCGCTTGGAGATCAAGCCCTCCCATCCGCGCTCGCACGCGATCCGGAACGCCAGCTCCGCGTCGTCGTCGGCATGCTCGGACAGGCGGATCGGATCCTCGAACGCGATCGCGCCGTGCAGCACCGACTTGCGGGCGACGAGCGGTAGCTTCGACAGGTCGTATCCGTCGAACCAGATCAGGTCGAACAGGTAGAAGACGACCGGCACGGCCGCGACCTGCGCCGGGTTCGGGCGGGAGTTCTGCATCCGTTCCTGCAGCTGGGAGAACGAGGTCAGGTCACCCTTGAACGCGACGATCTCACCGTCCGCGATCAGGTTTGGCCCGGGGGAGCGGCTGATCGCGGCGACCAGATCGGGGTAGTGCGACGTGCGGTCCTTCCGGTTGCGGGTGATGAGCTTCACGTTCGAACCGCGTCGCCACAGCAACGAACGCTGGCCGTCCAGCTTCGCCTCGTACACCCACGCCGGGTCCGAGAACACGCGCTTGGAGAGCGTGGCGAGCATCGGAGCCGTGAACTCGGGCATCGCTCGGCGCGCGAGCAGACGCCGGTCCCGGTCGTTGAGGGCGGCGAGCAGCGCGTGCAACGTCAGCGCGACGTGATACGAACGCTACCCGCGGGCGGCGAGATCACGCTCTCGTGCCCGTCGGGCCAGCGGACCCGGTAGCGGACGCGTACCGACCCCTCGATGATCTCCAGGACCTCGCCCTCGCGCGGCGGGGATCCCACCTTCTCGGAGTCGATCTGGATCACGCTCCCGCGCGACGTGGCGCGCCGTGTGGCGGTGCTTCTCTTCGCCGCGGGCGTGCGCGTCCTGTTCTTCGTGCGTGTGGCGCGTTTCGCGGTGCTCTTGGTCGTCGGCTGCTTCTTCGCGGTGGACTTCTTCGCCGGCACGTGGATCACCCCTGTTCGGTCGTAGCGGTCGTGGTACCGACGATTCAACCCGTGACGCCGCCGACCCGCAACCGGGCCGCGTCCAGGAGCGAGGCGATCGCTGTCGCATTGCCCATGGCATCGTCGACCGCGAGATGGCGAGGATCCTCCACCCCCCGCAGCACCCGGTGGATGTGGCGGATCATCGGCGTGAACGACTCGAGTCCGGCGGGCGCGGCAACGTGGGCCTCTTCGTGGCCCTCCTCCGCGATCACCGTGTATGTGTCGGCGTCGGACGGGTGGAACGGGTTCGTCATCCGGATCTCGCCGGCCGTGCCGAGGACCCGCGTGAACGGGTCGTGTGGCGTGTGGAACCCGCACGAGAACACCAAGCGCCGCTCACCCGGGAACGCGAGTGCGCCCCACAGCTCCGTGTCCAGGCCGGTGTCGAGCCACGTCGCGTCGGCGATCGTGCGCTCCAGGTCGGGTTCGTCGTCGAACAGCAGCCGTGCCAGGCGGATCGGGTAGCAACCCACGTCCTGGATCGAGCCACCAGCGAGCTCGGCCAGCATCCGGACGTCGTTCGGATCGTCGAGGCGGAAGTGGAACCGCGACACGATCTCGCGCACGTCGCCGATCGTGCCGGCGGCGACGAGCTCGCGGACGCGCGCCATCTGCTCGTGGAACGGGAACACGAACGCCTCCCACAGGGGAGCGGGAGCCGATCGGGCCGCGGCGAGGACGGCCTCGGTCTCCGCTGGGGTCGCACACAGCGGCTTCTCGCAGAACACGGCCTTGCCGGCCGCGAGCGCGGCGACCGTCCACTCGGCGTGCAGCGAGTTCGGCAACGGGACGTACACGGCCTCGATCTCGGGATCGGCGACCACGCGTTCGTAGTCCTCCACCCCGCGGGTCACGCCGTGATCGTCCGCCCAGGCCTCGGCGCGAGCGCCATCGCGGCTCGCCACGCTGAGCGCGACGCCATCGCCCGCCTGCCGCATGGCCGGCACGAACGAGTCCTCGGCGATCCCGGCGGTTCCCAGGATCCCCCAGCGGATCGGCTCAACTGCGTCGGGCATGCGCCGAACCTATCAACCGGTCCCGCCGGCGAGGCGCTTCAGACGTCTCCGTCCGGCGCGCGCGTCGCCAGGCCGTAGTAGAACTCCTCGCCGCTGCGGCGGACATCGGCTTGCCATCCGAGCTCGGCGAGCGACGCGGTCAGCTCGTCCGGCTCGTGCAGCACCTTCACGATCGTGTACTCGCGGCCGTCGTTGAGCTGCCGCGTATGGGCGAACGCCGGGCCGTCGAGTGCGTCGCGCCCAGGGTTCGACCGGCGCATCTCGACGCCGGGGGCGTCGTCGCAGAAGAACACGTGCCCCTGGGGGGCGAGCCAGTGGGCGAGGCGGTCCCAGAATCCGCGGAACCGCGACGGCGGGATGTGCGAGATCAGGAACGAGAAGAAGATCAGGTCGAATCGCACGTCCTCGGGCGGCTCCCAGTGGAACAGGTCGGCGTGCACGTGTTCCACGCCCGTGGACCCGAACCGCTCCCGGTTGATCGCGAGGGCGGGCTCCGCGGCGTCGATCGCGATCAGCCGCGAGGCCTTGGGAGCGAGCCGCCGCGTGAAGATCCCCGTGCCACAGGCGAGCTCGAGCACCACGCCCGACGCGTCGAGCCCGTCGACCACGGCTTCCAGTGCGGCGGTTTCCTCGCACCACCGCCGGTTCCCCTCGGGTCCCAGGTCGTACGCGCCTCGCCGGTACCAGACGTCCTCGTACTCGGGCGCGCGGTCCTCGTAGTAGCGCGCCTGCTCGAGCAGGATGCGGTCGACGTCATCCCTCATCGGCCGTTCGCGCCTCCTGATACTCGACGGCCGACATCGCCTTGCCGGTGTCCGATCGCCATTCGCGTTCGTGGTCGGAGCGCTTGCCGAGCACCTTCGCCATCTCGCGGACGTGTTCGGCGACCGAGCCGCAGCACGAACCGATGTAGCGGACGCCGGCGTCACGAGCGTCGTCGGCGAAGCTCGCGAGATCGGCACGCGGCAGGGTCATCGAGGTCAAGGCGTAGGGGAACTCGTCCCATGCGGTGAAGTCGGGCTGCTCGTTCGTCGTGGCGTAGGCCACCGGCTGTGACGCGACCGGCACCGCGCCGCCGACCGCACGCACCATCTCGGCGGCGATCGGCAACTGCTGGGCGGGGGCGTTCAGACAGTTGACTCCGACGACGTCGGCGCCGGCATCCGCCAAGCGCTTCGCGCATTCGGCGGGCGCGTCGCCCTCGTACGACGCCGCGGGCAGCGTCTCGAACGACATCGTGACCATCGTCGGCAGCCCCGTGCGGGTCGCGCGCTCGACGAACAGCAGCGCCTCACCCAGGAAGGAGAACGTCTCACCGATCCACAGATCGGGCGCGCCCGCGTCGAGCTGGTCCTGGAGCTGGCGATCCAGCAGCGCACGGACGTGGTCGGGACTGGCCGCGTTGGCGGGGTCGTACGCCCATGTGAGTGAGAGGTTGCCCGCGACCAGCGCGTCTCCCTCGTCGGCGACCTGCCGCGCGATCCGCACGGCCTCCCGATTGATGTCGTCCACGCTGCCCGCCAGGCCGACGGTCGCGAGCTTGTCGTCGCTCGCGTAGAAGGTCATCGTCTGGAGCACCTCGGCGCCCGCCAGCAGGAACTCGCGATGCAGCTGCTCGAGGGCTTCGGGGTGCTCCACCACGACCTCGGGCGTGAACGGTCCGGCCTGCACGTACCCGCGCTTCTCCAGCTCGAGCAGGTAGCCGCCGTCGCCGAGCACCGGGCCCTCGGCGAGTCGTTCCAGGATCCCCTTCGTCACCGCGATCGCCCTCCTCGCAGCCGAGTGTACGGAAGGTCAACCCGACGTGAACGGCCGATGTCCGGGAAGTGTCCGGCGGCTACGGCCGCAGGCGGTAGAACCGCCAGAAGTCGGTCTCGATCGGGAGGACCTCGACCTCGTGGAACCCGGCCTGCTCCGCATAGCGCCGCACCGTGGAGGCACGCATCACCGCGCCGGTCGCCGCGGTCTCCGGGTCGCCCATCCCGAACGGGAGGCAGGCGATCACGCTCACGGCGTAGACGTATCGATCCTGCTCCGACGCGGGAGCCGCGAACCGGTCGCCCACGAGCTCATCGGCGACCACGACCGACCCGTCCGGGGCGAGGATCGATCGAGCGGTCTCGAGGACCCGGACGGGCCGCGACATGTCGTGCAGCGCCTCGAAGATCGTCACCAGGTCATACGACTCCGCCGCTCCGGCCTCCGCCGCATCCCGAGCCACGAACTCGACCCGATCGGCCACGCCCCGCTCGGCGGCGTGCGCGGTCGCGGCCGCGATCGCGTCGCGGTCCAGGTCGAACCCGTGCACCGTGATCGACGGATACGCCAGCGCCATCGCGATGCTCGACCAGCCCGTGCCGCACGCGATGTCGGCCACGCGCGCCGGCGGCTCGCGGACGAGGCGTTCGTGGACCGACGCGATCGAAGGCAGCCACTCGCGGCCGAGCAGGTTCAGGAAGATCGGCCGGTTGAACTCGGCCCGTCCCTCCGGTTCCCACGACAGCGGCGGCGGCCCGGTTCCCGTTCGGAACGCCTCGACGACATCGGGCATCGGACGAGCCACCCGAACCGTCTCGACGCCGCGATGGGCCTCGAACCGGACGTCGTCGGGGTCCGCGAGCACCGGCACGTGCTCGGGCGGCAGCCGGTAGCGGCGATCCTGGGG
>Ga0081455_10002898_pt2 | contig 18453 bp, 23 predicted proteins | sample TabmetS3T2R1_FD_70207 | JGI IMG/M metagenome (GOLD analysis project Ga0081455, IMG submission 70207) | Tabebuia heterophylla rhizosphere microbial communities from the University of Puerto Rico - S3T2R1 | ecosystem: Host-associated > Plants > Roots > Rhizosphere ... | reverse complement strand
CGTGCGGCAGCGTGCGCGCCAGCTTCGCTAACACGTTGCGCTGCAGGTCAGCATACCGGGGATCTTCCGGGGCCAGGTGCACGGTCACCACGAGCGGTTGTGTCAGCTGTGCCAGCGCCCCCTGATCGGCGGGAGGAAAGGAGTTGCGCTGATCCTCCGTGACATCGAGCGCCAGGCTGATCTGGGTCGTCAGGGCCAGGAGTCCTCCCATCACCAGCACGCATCCCAGTGCGCGCGCGAGCTTGGCGCGCATCGTCATCCCTGGGGGCAGCCACACCGCGGCGAGGGCAGCAAAACCACCGAGAGCGGCCGCGATACCCACAACCAGACGCACCTCGAGCAGTCCCTGCTCGAAGGGCCGCAGCGTCTGCGTCAGCGAGAGTCCAGCAATCCACGCCAGCACGCCTGGACGGCCGGCGAGCGTGAAGTCGAGCACCCAGGACCCGATCGTGCAGGCCAGCGTGAGGATGGCCGCGGTCGCAGCGCTATCCGCGACCGCGGCCGCGAAGAGCGCAATGGCGCCGACCAGCAGACCGTAGCACAAATGGCCTGCGAGCAGATTGAGCGTTTCTGGAGGAGAGACATGCCCGCCCAGCAGGCCCCAGATGGCCAGGACCGACAAGGCGGGGAGGCTGGCCAGCCCCCATGCCGCGAGCATGGCCGTCAGCTTGGCCACGACCAGTGTGGCGGACCGATACGGGAGCTGGACCAGGAGACACAGCGCCCCGGACTCCTTTTCCTGACTGAGCACACGGATGGCCACAAATGGAAACAGCAGCGTGATGCCGACGTACCAGGCACCCAGGGACGGCACCAGCACCCCATCGAGCGGCGACAGCCCGCGGGCCAGCACGGGCGCGTGCAGGGCAGCTGTACTCGCCTCACTGTAGAGCGCTACAGCTTGTACGAAGCTATACCCAATCAGCGGGCACAGGAGCAGCAGCATCGTCCACAAGGCCCTGCCACTGAGGACTTCCCACAGCTCCTTCACGAGTAATGGCCCGAGAGGCGCGTGCCGGACTGCCGAGATCTCAGGTGAGCGCAAGGAAGACCTCCTCCAGAGTACCGGTGGGGAGCTGCGTCTGCGTGCGGAGTTCGCCGAGTGTACCGGCTCCGCAGACTCGGCCGTCCGCGAGCAAGACAAAGCGGTCGCAGACCCGTTCGGCATCCAGTAACTGATGGATCGCGAGGACCAGGGTGCGGCCCGCGGCGGCGTACTGCCGGAGCACACCCATGATCTCGCGCGTCTGCCTGAGATCAAAGCCGTCAAACGGCTCGTCCATAAGCAGCAGTGGCTGCGGTGTGAGCAGGCCCACGGCCAGCATGAGCCGGCGGCTATAGCCTTTGGACAAGGCATGCACGCGCTTGGCCAGGACTGGCGCGAGCCCGACCGCGGCCACGACGCTCGCCAGGTGTGTCGGCGCGCACTGGTAGACCCCCGCAAAGAACGCCAGCACGCGCGCCACCGGCTGATCGTGATAGGGGCGCATACCGTCTGGCAAATAGAAGAGGACGTCGCGCTGCCGGGCTGGCGGCAAGGGTTCGCCCCGCCAGAGTATGGTGGCGGTGTCAGCAGGCAGGACGCCCGCCAGCGCCTCCAGCAGGGTTGTCTTGCCGGCGCCATTCGGCCCGATGAGTCCGAGGATTTCGCCCGCTCTGATCGTCAAGGCAATGTCGGCAAGCGCGACCTGATCCCCGTAGCGCTTCGTGAGGGCGGTCACCTGGAGCACAATCGGCGCTTGTTCCGCCACAGGCGAGGACAATGACACTGCAGCATCTCCTTCCTGCGTCGCATGGTGCATCCCGCGATCAGTCATCAACCCTCCTGCTGGTGCCACACCAACGGTGCCCCAGCGCACGCCTGACAGCAGGAGTGTAGGTGTTGTCTACTACACTCCTGTGCCATAACCATTGACACGGTGGACCCTCTGGCGTGCCAGGCTGTCCAACCAGAGGAACACACCAGGGCGGCGTCTCCACGTTCCCTTGCTCTGGCACCTGTGTCGCCAGCCTGACCTCAATCCAACGACTCCGCTACTGTTGTAAATGTCCCGTCCTTGACGAGGACCATCTCTGCGACCGCATGCCCTCCCTTCACGGCCGGGACGATACTCACGGCACGGTACCCCGTGTACGTTTTGACAGCGGTGTCGACGACCTCGGGCAGTGTCCGCTTGGCCATGGCCATGGCCGCCCGTTGGGCAGTGGCCGCGGTGAGATCCTCGCCACTCCTGATCGGCTCTACCTTGGTGACTTTCCCCGTCGAATGGTCCACGATGACTTCCGAGAAGGCATCCCCCTGCATCGTGTAGACCGAGAGTTGGAGCGTGCCCTCCTCCAGTTCAAATTTGCCGGAGATGGGCGTCCCTGCGCTGGCACTCGCCGTGAGCCCCTCTGCTCATGACACCTTTGCGCTCGTCAGGGCCTTGGTCAGGTCAGCGTGGGCTTTGTCGTGGGGCTCATGGGCGGACACCAGCAGCCCTCCAAGCAGCCAGAGACCCACGACGGCCAGTCCACACACCAGGCTTTTTCGCATACCATCGCCCTCTCTCAGGTTGGCATGGTGGTCTCGCATGTCGTGCCCCCTCTCCTGCACACCGACCTCTGTCGTTTGCCAGTGCAGGAAAAGTGACCAGGCCGACACCCATGGACCACCAGTATGGTCAAAGGCAAGAGTCCCTGATCTCGCCGTTCGGCGTGTGCTATACCTCCCCTTGCCTTGCACCGTGTTTGAGTTCCTCAACCAGTCGCTCTACGTGGGCATAGATGGCATCACGGGACTGGATGAGATGTTGACTCGGAGCAGGCACATCGTCCCAGTGCTCCACACGGGTGCCCACTGGAGCGAGATGACTGACATCGCAGCCCAGCGAGATGACACGGAACGCCGCTCCTAACTCTTCCCGGGTGGCCTGCCGGGGTCGATGGTGCGTGACGTCCAACCCCTCAGCATGCAACAATGCCACCACGCCAGGGGACGCAGCGGCGTCTGGTTCCGTTCCCGCCGAGGTGACCTGCACCTCAAGGTCGTATTGTGCCGCCAGGTGTTGACAATAGGCTGCCGCGAGGACACTTTTGGCGGCATTGTGCGGACACAAAAACAGAATGGTGCGACTCATGGTCCTTTTCCTCCAACTGCGACCTGCCCATCCGGCGCGAGGACGCTGACCTCATGTTGGTCATCATGCGCCACGCACACGTGCACGACAACCGTGTCGCCCTGCGGCACGGTCACGCATCCTGAGGCAAACGCATAGCTAGAATTTCCCACTGCTGCGGGGCGATTGTCTCTGCTTCCTCAGGGCCTTGATACCCATAGCCCTCTCCTCTGCGCCCAGCAGGGCGCGTGGCCCTACGGCATGGCCTATCCGCCTCGCACGATGGGCCAGAGTAGGAGGCCAGCCATGCCGGCCGCGGCCACGAGCAGGGGTTCTTGGAGCCGGTACCTCCAGAGCAGGGCCAGGCCTATCAGGCCAATCATGGCTGTCGGCATGTCATAGATCGCCCGCTGTCCTAAGACCACGACGGCCCCCGCGATGGCGCCGCTGGCGGCGGCCGTTGCGCCGGCGGCGAAGGCCTGCAGTTGCGGGTTGTTCCGGTGGCGCCGGAACCACGGGGCTGGGACGATCGTGAAAATGTACACGGGCAGAAAGATGCCGATCGCCGCGACGATGGAGCCCGCGGTCCCTGCGACCAGGTAGCCAATGAAGGCCACGGTGATGACCACGGGACCAGGGGTAATCATGGCCACGGCCACCGCATCCAGGAACTGGTGGTCGGTGAGCCAGCGGAACTCGTGCACCACGCCCTGCTCCAGGAACGGCACAATGGCCAGGCCGCTGCCAAAGACGAACGTGCCAGCCTTGGTAAAGAACAGCAGGATCTGCGATAGGACGCTGCCATGGCTCGCCAGCGCATCCGCGCGCAGCAGAAACGTTTCCATAGCCCAGATCCCCAGGATCAGGAGGGCACCCGCCGCGCCCAACAGCAGTCCGGCACGCCAACCAGGCCACGCCCGCAGATACATGACGAGCAAGCCCGCCAGAATGAACAGGGCGGCCAGCTCGGTTTTCGACCACACCGTCGCGACCAGCAGGATGCCGCAGATGCCCCAGAGGACCGGGTCGCTCTTGTTGGTCCCGCGCGCTAAGCGGTAAGCCGCCATGGCGATTATGGCGATGACGACAGCCCCGATGCCATAAAACACGGCCTGCATCCAGGGGAGTCCCCCGTAGGTCACATACAGCCAGGACAGGACAAGCACCATGAGGAAGGACGGTACGATGAAGGCGACACCGACCAGCGTGGCGCCGAGTACCCCCCCCTGGAAGTAGCCGATGGCAATCGCCGTCTGTGCGGCCAGCGGACCCGGCATAATCTGGGCCAGGGCGATGGAGAGGTTATAGGTACTCTCGTCGATGCACTTGCCTTCGTCGACCAGATCCTTACGCATATACCCGACAAGCGCTGCCGGCCCGCCAAATCCGATGGTGCCGAGCTTCAGGAAGTACAGGACCAATTGCCCCAGGCCCATAGGTGATACGGATATGGGGATAGATGTGTTCTGTGCCATGGCTGACCGTCCTCTCAATGCAATGAAGAGCTCCTCGTTCACCACCGGACCAGTGCCCAGAGCGGCACCCACGCGAGCACGCCATCCGGGGCCATGTCGTGCCTAGTCGCCTGCGGTTCCTCCACGTCCATACCCCCACCCTCCACAGGTTATTTGCTCTGTGTGGCGAGCGCGGCTTTCAGCCCCGTAGCCAGCGCCCGCGTCGGGCCCACGCCCCAGTAGTGCAGAAACATGACCCGTGGCGACTCCATGGCCATGTGTTGATGAATCGCCACGATATTGATGCCAGCGCCGCGTAACGCTTTGAGTACCGGTTGCAGTTCCGCTTCGAGCATCGCGAAATCGCCGTCGACCACCGCCATGTCATCGCTGCCCACAAAGGCGGCCCAGGTGTTGACGCCCATGGTATTGCCAACGTCATGGCCGTGCATCGTGGTGGTGCGCCCGATCGTCACCTTGTAGACGCCATTGGCCAGCTGGCCCTTCACGCCGAGGGTGTCCTCAATGGGTTTGGGGTCCAGGGAGGTTTTGGCGGGATCAAGGTCCGCATGCGGGACGCTGCCCTTCCCCCCACTGGTCTCCTTGATGGTGGCAAACACTTTGCCGACGGCTCCCGCGAGCGCCTCGGTGCTGCCCATGCCGCCAATGTGCATGAACATGACCTTCGGGCTCTCCCAGAAAAAGTGGTTGTGCAAGGCCGTGACCTCAAGCCCATTGGTCAAGGCCACACTCATGACCGGATTGACCTGGTCTTCCAGCAGGACCATATCCCCCATGACCATGGCCTGGGTCCCAATCGGCTGAAACGCCGCCCAGGAGGTGAGGCCCATGGGGGGCGTCATCTTGACCCCGGCTGCCGTTACCGCAAGGTCGGTGCGGGGGACATTGACTTTGAAGACTCCCTCTTTGTCATTCAGCTCGCCTTTGGCGCCCGTGAGTTGCTCAATCTTGGCCGTATCAAGCGCGGGGTCCGCCGCCCGGACCACGCCCCACCCCACCACCATAACAATGAGGATCAACACCGTGCCCGCGAGGGCAATCCATAGTCGCGTCATAGCGCTACCTCCTTCCGCGACGGTGGCCGGATCGGGAGTGTGCCACCGCAGTACACGTAGAGCGCGTCGTAGACGGGAAACTCTTTCTCCAGCTTCTCGTGATCACTGATGTCCATCTGCTGGAAGCCCCCGGCAATGGCATCAAGCCCGCGGGATTCGGGGGTCAGATCCTTGTCCGCCGTGTCGGCGCCCCGCACGATGAGTGCCAGGCGATCCAGGGCCGGCTCGGTCCCCAGCAGTCCATACTTGTCCATCAACGCATCGAAGCTGCACAACGGTCCCTTATGACCGAGTTCGACGTTCGGGATATCGTAGGGGATCGCCTCCTGGGTGGCCGCTTCGGCCAGGACCTGATCGGCCGGCACATAGAGGAACTCAGGCTGGGGATCGATAAAGCGGCTGATCAGCCAGGGACAGGCAATGCGATCGACTTTGGCCCGTTCGCGGGTAATCCATTTCATCGCAGGCTCCTTCTTTCTCTCTCAGACTCCCTGCCGGCGGCGCTCCCAAGACCGCGGTTACCACTGGTATGCTCGCGTGCGGCGAGGTGTGCCACCAGCCTTCTTGACACAGTCCAACTGGAAATGTAATAGACGGTACGCTCATGTACCACACATTACATCGTAATGAACATTACCATCACGTAGCGAGAATTGCAACATGGTCAGCACAAAAAATGTCTGGCTCGGGTTACTCATGAGCCCACCTATCCTTCCCGAAAACCCAAAGCCATTGCTATATTTGATTTTTCTTTCCCTAGCCGCCGCTGGTCCAGCACCTGTGTGCGCCTGCCAACGCTCTCTGGGAGGTCTCGCTCTGCTACCCGTCATCGCTGCTCTGCTCGCCTTCTGCTGCGCTCTTCCACGCACCCGGGCCATACAGCTCAAGATTCCCGCGCTCCAGCATCAGCTGGCTGTGTAGAAGCAGACCGTCCCGCGCCCGCGGCTTCATCCGGCCGATCGCCTCTTCTGGGTGTGGCTTTCCCGGCTGTGGCGAGGGTGGCACAACGTCCTGGCGTTTGTCCAGCCCCGGACCGTCCTCGCCTGGCAGCGCCAGCGGTTGCGCGAGCATGGGCGACGGTTGCGCCAGCAGGGGAACCCTGGCCGGCCCGCCATCGCCAAGGAGGTGCGCGACCTCATCTGCACCATGTGGCAGGTGCATCCCACCTGGGGATCGCCCCGGGTTGTTAGAGCACTCCGGAAGCTTGGTAGCGCGGGAGCGGCATCAACTATGGAGAAGTATCGCCCGCGACCCAAGAACCCCCTATCCCCGACACGGAAGATCTTGGTGAAGAACCACGTGCAGGACGTGGTCGCCCTGGATGTCTTGGTCGTCTCAACAGTGACGTTCTGGGTCCTTTGCGTGCTGGTGCTCCTGGCTCATGAACGGCGGGGCGTGCTCCATGTCACTATCACCGAGCACCCCACGGCGCCGTGGACCGCACACCAGGTCGTTGCGGCGTTGCCTTGGGACGAGGCACCGCGTCCAGCACATAGAAATCGAGGAGGTGGTGATGGCCCGGCGTAGTCCGTGGCGGCATCCGTAGGTCGAGCGCCATATTAGGAGCATCAGCCGCGAGGGTCTGGATCAGGTGATCCTCCGGCATGAGCGACATCTGCAGCGCCTCCTGACCAGCTCCTTAGCTTCGTATCATCGGTGTCGTACCCATCGGTCGTTAGCGATGGACTGTCCAGCACCGCGATCGATCCAGCTCCCAGAGCGTGGGACGGTGATCGCCGTGCCGGACATCGGCAGGCTCCATCATCATGATGAGCGGGCGGCAGCGTCACCACACGCCCGCTGCACACGGTGATGTGCCTCTGGTATGCGTTTTCGGAACGACAGGTATTCTGCGGGCCATCCTCCCAGCCCAGGACGTGTTGCACCGGGTCATGCCGGTCTGCTTTCGCCCTAGGGAGGCTGAGAGATTAGCCCTGCTTCATGGACTCTCCCGTCATGAGATGGTAACGCAAGGCCACCACTTTCCCCTGCGCCGCCACGAGCACAACGAAGTGCGGTTGGCGATGCTCCACCACCGGCGTAATCGAAAAGACGGTCCCCTGCTGCTCCTTCCCGGCTTTGGCCATGATCTCCAGGAGCGTGTGCGGCGAGAGGGCCATCAGCGTGAGCTGGGCGGCTGCGCGCTTCAGGTGGGCCGCGTCCTCGAAGACTTCGACCGCCGGGCTCCACTTGTCCCCGGCCGGGCTGCCAGCAAGCTCTTTGAGGACATTGTGTTCGGCATCGGTCTCGAGACCCTGCTCGGCGGTATAGACCGAGAGGGAGAGTTGGTGATGGTCGTCGAGTTCGAATTTCGCGGAAATCGCGGTTTCTGGCGCCTTGGCAGCTGCCTGTTTGATGCCGTCAGCCAGCGTAAGCTTACTCTGCGCGAGCACCGCCAGCAGTGGCCCGTACTCCTCCTGGCTCGACTCGGCGGTTCTGGCACGCTGGGTAATGCCGAGGGTCAGACCTATGCCGAGCATGCCGACGGCAAACAGCCTTAGAAGATTCTTCTGCCTGTTCATCTTCGCTCTCCTTGTGTGCAATCCCGCCCATCTACTCCAGCGTCCCCGGTGTCACCCACGGCGAGCATGGTCAAGCATGGCACGCCCTGATGACGGCGGGGACGTTGACGCAGGAAGCACCATGCAGAAGGTGCTTCCCTGGCCCTCCTCGCTCTCCAGCTCAATGCGGCCGCCGTGGATTTCCACAGCCCAGCGCGCGATGGAGAGTCCGAGGCCGGTTCCTCCAGTTCCTCCAAGTTCTCGTGCGCGCGCCGTATCCACCCGGTAGAAGCGGTCAAACACGTGTGCGCGGTGCTGGGGCGCGATCCCGGGACCCGTATCGATGACGGCGAGCGTGGCACCCTGCTGGTGCTCCGACACTACCACGCGGATGGTGGCTTTGTCGGCGCTGTACTTGATCGCGTTATCGACGACGTTGATGAGGGCCTGACGGAGCACCAGCCGATCCACCCACACGGACACGGGCTGCGTGGCTTCGACCGCGAGGGATTGGTGCTTTTCCTCTGCCAGTACGCCCAGGTGGTGCGCCACCTCACGAGCGAGCGCTACCAGGTCCACTGGTTCGGGCGTCAGCTGTATGGACCCGGCATCCGCCCGGGAGAGCGTTAAGAGGCCCTCCACCAGATGCCGGAGCCGATCCACTTCTTCGAGCATGGTCCCGATGATCTCGCGATACGTTTGCGCATCACGCGGCGTACGCAGACCGACCTCCCCGACACTGCGGATGGCGGTCAGCGGAGTACGCAGCTCATGAGAGGCATCCGCCGTGAACCGGCGCATCTGTGCGAACGAGCGCTCCAGGCGCGCCAGGGTGTCGTTGAACACCGCCGCCAGCTGCCCCAGTTCGTCTGCCGGATTGGCGACCGGCAAGCGCTCGCCCAGCCGCTCCACCGTGATCCGGCGCGCCTGGTCCGCCATCCAGCCCACTGGCGCCAGCACCCGCCGCGCTAGCGCATAGCCCCCCACGCCGGCCAGAGCGACCGCGAGTGGCAGGCCCAGGACTAACACCAGCAGAAAGGTCCGCAGCGCATGCCGGAGCGGTGCCTCGGATCTGGCCACCCGGATGACGACCGGGAGCCCACCGACGGTATACGCTCCCTGCAACAGCCGGAGTTGGTGATCGCCGGGCACCGTGCGGGAGGCGGATCCCTGGGCAGCCTGTGACCACACGGGGACAGGTCCTAACGCCGTGTTCCCCAACGCAGGACTGCGGTAGAGCAGGTGCCCCTCCGGGCTCCAGACCTCCACCCACTGGCGCTGCTCCGTAGAGGCGCCAGATTCCCTGCCCTCATGGTGTGGGGCAGTCCGCCAGCGCACCCCGCCCTCTGGCGTCCGCTCCACCATCTGTTCGGCCACTTCGAAGTCGTCGTGCAGCTGCCGGTCCAGCTCGGTCGCCAGGCGGTGCTGCAGGAATACCAACACGCCTCCGGCATAGAGGACCAGCACCACCGTCAGGGCTGCGGTATACCAGAGCGTCAGCCGTACCCGCACGCTGTGCCCGGGCCAATGGTGCCTCATGACGGTGCGCCCTCCCGCAGGATGAAGCCCACCCCCCGCACCGTGTGGATGAGTTTGGTGGCGAACTCGTGATCCACCTTCTTCCTGAGGCGGGCGATGTGGACGTCGATCACGTTATCGAGCGGGGTGGCGCGGGCAGGCTCCTGCCACACGTCGTGGCTGAGCATCTCCCGCGACACCAGCTGGTTCTGATGGCGCAGCAAGTATGCGAGGAGTTCGAACTCGCGGGCCGTCAACTCCAGCACCCGGTGGCCACGGGTGACCGTGCGCGTCACGAGGTCCATCTCCAGGTCCCCAGCTTTCAGGCGTAGGACTTGATCCACTCGGCCCCGGCGGAGCAGCGCCCGAATCCGGGCCAGGAGCTCCGGAAAGGCGAACGGCTTGACCAGGTAGTCGTCGGCGCCACTGTCGAGCCCCCGCACCCGATCCTCGACGGCATCCTTGGCGGTCAGAATGAGGACCGGCGTTTGCAACCCGCGCTTCCGGAGCGTGGCGAGCACTTCGAGCCCACTCCGGCCGGGTAGCATGAGGTCGAGGACCACCACATCAAAGATTTCGGCGTTGGCGTAAAAGAAGCCTTCTTCGCCGGTGTGGGCCACGACCACGTCGTAGTGCTCTGCTGCGAGGCCTTCGTGCAAGGCCCGAGCGACTGTGGGTTCATCCTCGACCACCAGGATACGCACACGGGTCTCCCTTCGTCCACGTGGGCGAACATGTCGGTATCCACCCGCAGCCTCGCGCTGGGGTAGCGCCATCCACCATAACCCGATACGCACCCGGGGCAGGCACACCGGGTGAGGCTGGATGGATTACTGTTGAAGGAGACTATACAGGAGGGGTGGGTCCTTTCCTACTGAAGTGTTTCTGACTTTTGCGTCAGGATTGTTGCTCGTGTCCCGCCAGCATGCGGAGCCATGCATGGGGATGGCGCTCCAGGTGTGCGCCGTGAAAACGGGACAAGGGAATGGACGAAGGGTTCAGCCAAACCGACGTGAGCATGAGGCCCAGCGCGAGGCCCACGACCCCACGCACGGACCACTTGACGCGCCCGGTGAGGTGGCTCTTCGCAAGTGACTGCTGTGTCCAGGGCCGAGTGCCCACCCCCTGGTGACCAGGCCTGGTCAGCATGCACGCGTGGACAGAGGCCCTGAGAGACCGGAGCCAGTACGTGTGGGCATGCCTGGTGCAGAGGTTTGGCTTCGCTCATGCGCTGCCCTCCTGTGATAAGAGTCAACGTGATGTTGTGCGTTCCTGGGACACCAGCGGAAAGCTAAAGGTCAGCCCCGTCGTGAACAGCCAATCCGGCGCGCCACGGCTGAACCTCCTCCTAATCCCTGCATCAACGACCGCGTTGAGCCAGCGCGGTTGCCAGAGCACACCGAGGAGACCAGAGTTGTTGGCGGCGTGCCCGTGGACGCTTTCGCCGTCGACCTCCCCCACCAGCCGCACGGTGGCCGCGATGGGCAGTTCCGTAATCACGCCCCAGACCCCGAAGGGACGCGTCGCCTCGCGGTCGACGCCACCCCCGAGGTTCAGATGGAAGGTGAACGGGGACAGCCGGAGGCTCACAATACCGACGCCTTCAAAGCCGCACCGCCGCTCGCTCGGCACCGTCGAGGGCAACAGCAGCCCCATCTCCACGGCCACACTCACACCCGCCTTCTCCTGGAGGATGCCCTCCCGCAGGACCGCCTTCAGGGACAGGGCCGGATCAACGAGCTGCAGTCCGGTCTCTGGCCCCTCCTCGCCCTTGAACTCGCCGACGAGTTCCAAGGTCTGCGCCAGACCATAGTTGAGCACCACCTGTGGGATCTCGAAGGTCTTCTCGCCCTGCGTGCGTACGAGCGTCAGATACCCCAGCTCGATTTCCATCCTGGCGCGCTCGACGACCGCGGCATCGGTAGCGATAAATGGCCGATATCCCCACGCCGCGGAGGCCAGCAGGCCCAGGAGCACCAGCACGAGCGTGCCTGCGCGTGCGGCATCGCGTGCGGCACCATGCGGGGTGCTACGGGACCGCATACACTCGGATCTCCGCACCTTGCGGGCCCCGATGGGGCACCGCCAGCAGCAGCCGACCGAGTTCAGGCACCCACAGCGCGGTGCGCGCCCCCGCGGCCGTGGGGAGCGTTGCCACCGGCGTGTAATGATCCGCATCCTCCTGCGCCACAATGCTGAGCAGGCCGGCCCCGCCAGCGATGTAGATGCGCCGATGCGGCGCATCATAGAAGAGATCATCGACATCGCCCACGGTTGGCACACGGGCCATCTCCTTGCCTGATGCGGTATCCAGCACCAGGAGCAGGGGTGGGGTCCGCACGCCGACAAACAGGCGATGATGGGTTTCATCGAGTGCCATGGGGAAATTGGCTTCGGCGCCCTGGAGGGGCCAGGTCGTGATGATGGCGCGTGTGTCGCGATCCACCACGGCGACGTGGTGCGCGGACGGGACATTCACGAAGATGCGTGGCCCCGTCTGGGCAAGCTGGAACGCTTCGGGATGGCCCTGGAGCGGGATATCCCCGCGGTGTTGTGCCCGCGCGGCGTCGATGAGACCCAGGGCTCCCGCGCCGTATCCGACATAGAGCGTGTGCGTGGCTGCATCGTAGCGCACATTGTCCGCATCACTGGTCAACGTGACGGCGCCGCGGTGCTGGAATGTGGTGCCATCAAAGAGGTCGCACACGCCTGTTTGCCCATTGGTCACCACAATGGTGTTGGACTCTGAGAGGAACACGACCCCTTGCGGCTCGTGGAGTCCCGTGATCGTGTGGAGATGGGTCCCTGCCTGCAGGTCGAGGACCTCAAGGGTATTGTTGCCCAAGGCGGCGACGAACAGCCGCTGGCCGTGGAGGTCGACCGCCATGTGGTCCATCCGTCCCTCGACATGGGGTAAGGGGATCGTCTGGACCAGGCGGAGCGGCGCCCCCTCTTGGGCAGGCGCGGTGCGCGTCAGCAGCGTCAGCGCCAGCAGGAGCAGGAGCGAGCAGTGTCGCACGGTACGTCCTCCCTCGAGCCACACACGAAGTGTGGCCGCTTCTCTTTGCAGACGTGGTCGATAGACCGCCTGCGCCCTCGTCAATCTCAGCGTCCATCCTTGTGTACGCATCCCTCCATCGCGGTGATGCCGTGGTGCCAGTATGCCCTCTCGACAAAGCCCAACGAAAAATGTAATATCTGATACTAGCATGTATCATCTATTACTCTGTTATCAACACTACCGTGACGTAGCGAGAATTGCAACATGGGGAGCGAAAAAAATCCATGGCTCGTGTTTCTCATGAGTCAACCCGGCAAAAGCCCGACGCCGCGGATTCGTCTCTGGCGGCTGCTCAAAGGGCTGGGGGCCGCGGTGTTGCGGGATGGGGTCTACCTGTTGCCGGACCGCGCACCGTTGCGCCAGGCGCTGGAAGACCAGGTCCAGGGGGTGCAAAGCTTAGGCGGCGCTGCCTATGTCCTGGCGGTCGAGCCCGTCACCGCCACCGACGCGCACTTCCGCGCGTTCTTTGACCGGAGTGAAGAGTATGCTGAGCTCCTGACGACGATCGCGCAATTGCGCGCCACGCTCGCTGAGACGACCGAAGTGCAGGCTCGGCGCGTGCTGCAGCAGGTGCGACGCGACTATGAGGCCATCGTGGCCATCGACTACTTCCCTGGCCCGGCCCAGGCCCAGAGTGCCCAAGCCTTGGCCGACGCCGACACCGCGGTCACCCGGCACTTTGCGCCCGATGAACCCCACCCGTTGCAGACGGGTATCCGGCATCTGGAGCGCACCGCGTATCGCGGCAAGGTGTGGGCCACCCGGCAACGCGTGTGGGTCGATCGTGTCGCCAGTGCCTGGTTGATCCGGCGCTTCATCGATCCCGACGCGCGCTTCTTGTGGCTCCCCACCCCGCAGGACTGTCCCCCCGAGGCCATTGGCTTCGACTTTGACGGCGCGGCGTTTACCCATACGGGTCATCGGGTCACGTTCGAGGTGCTCGTCGCCAGCTTTGACCTGGCGACGGATCCGGCGCTGCGGCGGCTGGGCGTCCTGGTGCATGCGCTGGATGTGGGTGGGGTACCTGTGCCCGAGGCCGCCGGATTCGAAGCGATTCTCACGGGAGTGCGGGCCTCCGGCGCGGACGATGATCAGGTGCTTGCTGCCATGCTGCCCGTGCTGGACGCCCTCTATACCGCCTTTAGTCAGGAGACACCGTAAGAGCACCCATCCCTCTCGTGTGGCGCTGGCACGAGCAAGCGGACATGGCCGGCGATCTCGATGCAATAGCGCTGTCGAGAGGGGATGACATCACCGTCCATTTCCACGCCACACATGGTCTCGGGCCAGAGCTCGACACGGGTGGCGCGCAACGTTGTAGTATGCCGGGAGAGCTCGTATTGTCCGGTGAGGATGATCGTGAACACCAGTGGATACAGCATGCGTGGTGTGGCGCGGATGAGCTTGACGTCGAAGAGCCCATCATCGCTCACAACGTCTGGGGCCATGCGCAGGATTGACCCGTAATGCGAGGTGTTGAGCATGGCGCCCACAATATAACGCTGCGATGGCAAGGTGACCATATGTCCGGCGGCGTCTGTGTAGCGAATGCGCATCGGCCAGGGCTGAAAACCAATGTGGCGTATAGCCTCGTAGGTATAGCCCACCAGCGAATTGGTGACCCGACGTGCCAGGAGGTACGGGAACAAACCAAAGCTTACATTGACACCATAATACTCTTGATTGACCAGGCTGATGTCGAGGCGGGTCGTATACCCCTGACGAATCGTCACGAGTGCCTTTTCGCTGTCGCGCTCCAGGCCAAAAGAGCGCACCAGATTATTGCCGGTCCCGTAAGGAATAACCCCGAGGGGGATGTGGGGCAGTAGCCCGTGGCGCGCCAGCGCTGCGATGACAATGTTGATGGTTCCGTCTCCCCCCACGGCAATCACGCAGTCGCTGTTGTGACCATGACGTGCAACATCCGCGATGTCATAGCCTGTCTCCCGCCCATGAGCCTGGGGCGTCGTATAGGTCACAGCCACAGTGCCGCCCAGGAGCTTCGCTGCCTGCCTGACAAGCGCCGTCTCACTCGCACGGCTGTAGCGTTTTGCCTTCGGGTTAAACACTAACAGGTATTTCACGATGTCCTCTCTCCATACCACGACCCAGATTACTCACGTATCATCGCCTAAAGAATTTATTGTAACTCCGCAATGAGGCCTTCACAATTAGGGACCAAGCTGCGGTGCTCAGCCTGGTGATGCGTGCTGCCTGGAGAGCGCACGTTTTGACCTTGACATCAGCGTACAATCTGCCTAGAGTCCAACACCCGCCGCGCCAAAATCTATGTTGTTGGGGCGCTTTATGCCCTGTCGCAGGCGTTGAAGAGGGGGACACTGCATGACTGACCCCGTTTTGCAACTGGAAGATCTCACCGTCCGCTTTCATCTGAAACGTGGCCAATTGACGGCAGTAGATGGCGTAGCGCTCACGGTCCATCGCAGTGAAACCTTTGGCCTGGTGGGCGAATCAGGCTCGGGGAAAACGGTCACCGCGCGTTCAGTGATGCGTCTGATTCCTATTCCCCCGGGGGAGGTGGTGCGTGGGCGCATTCTGTTTGAAGGGACTAACATTCTCGAATATTCGCCTCAACAAATGCGGGAGCTGCGTGGCAAAAAGATTGCCATGGTCTTTCAGGAGCCGATGAGTGCACTCAATCCGGTCTTCACTGTGGGCAAGCAAATTGCTGATGCCTTGCGTACCAATCTCGGCATGTCAAAGAAAGAGGCGAAGTCGCGGGTGATCGAGTTGCTGCAGCTGGTGGGTATTCCCTCACCAGCCTCCCGCTATGACAACTATGTGCATGAATTCAGTGGCGGCATGCGCCAACGCGTTATGCTCGCCATGGCCCTGAGCTGTAACCCCACCTTTTTGATTGCGGATGAGCCCACCACGGCCCTCGATGTGACCATCCAGGCGACCATTCTGGAACTGATTCGCAGCATGATCGAGCGTTTTAACATGTCCTTGATCTTCATTACCCACAATCTGGGCGTGGTGGCGCATACGTGCGATACTATCGGAGTCATGTATGCCTCACATCTGGTTGAGTTGGGGACGAAAAACGAGCTGTTTGCACACCCGTTGCACCCGTATACGGTCGGCTTACTCAACTCCATCCCCAGACTCGATACCAAGACAAAATATCTCACGCCGATCACGGGATCGGTGTGCAATATGTTGCAACCGCCACGGGGCTGTAAATTTCACCCGCGTTGTGCGCATGCCATGGACATCTGTACCCAGGAAGTCCCACGCCTGAAAGAGGTTGCACCGGGCCACTTTGTGGCGTGTCATCTGCACACGTAACGGCGCTATACCGGCAGGCGGAACGCCTATGAGCGATTATTTTCTCGAAATTAAAAACCTGACCAAATATTTCCCACTCAATAATGATGTGCTCTCCCGTCTTACTGGGAAAACGCGCATCCTGAAGGCGGTGGACGACATCAGTTTCTTCATCAAGCCCGGAGAAACGCTGGGCTTAGTAGGGGAGAGTGGGTGTGGGAAATCAACCACAGCGCGTCTAGTCACGCGGCTTATTGAGCCTTCCAGTGGGACCATGCTCCTCAAGGGCGAAGATCTCTTAGCGTTGCCTCCCAGCCGCATGCTCGAAATGCGTAAGACGATCCAGCTCGTGTTTCAGGACCCCTATAGCTCTCTGAATCCTCGCAAAACGGTCATGCAGATCCTCAGCCGCCCGCTCGAAGTGCATAACCTGGCACATGGCTGGACGGCGAAGCGGCACCAGGTCCTGCATCTCCTGCGCCTGGTGGGCATGGGGGTGGAGCACGCCGATCGCTATCCGCACGAGTTTAGCGGTGGCCAGCGCCAGCGCCTGGCTATTGCCCGAGCCCTGGCGGTCAATCCGCAGCTGGTCATTGGCGATGAGCCGGTCTCAGCGCTCGATGTGTCGATTCAGGCACAAATTCTCAACCTCTTCCGCGAGCTGCAGGAAGAGCTGAATTTAACCTATCTCTTCATCGCGCACGACCTCAGCGTGATTCGGCATATCAGCGATCGTGTGGCGGTGATGTACGTGGGGAAGATTGTCGAAATGGGGACGGTGCAGGAGATTTTTACACACCCCCAGCACCCCTACACCCAGGCGCTCCTCGCCGCTGTGCCCGAGGCGGATCCGCACAAACCTCCACCACGACTCACCCTGCAGGGTGAACTGGCGACGCCTATTGATCCCCCTCCAGGGTGTCGGTTATATGGCCGTTGTCCCCTGGCCACCGAGATATGCGGTCAGGTCTCCCCACCCCTGAGCGATCGCGGCGGTGTGCACTATGTGGCGTGTCACCATGTGTGACCTGCACTGGCAGTTGGCTATGCTGCCATAGCCCCTCCCCCGTCTCAGGGGGAGGGGGGCGCTTAGGGGAAATCCCACGTAGCCTGGTTGAGGTTCTCGCACGCCTAATGGCTATGCACGTGTTCCGGAGTTTCCTCGAGAAATCCGTCGGCTTCAGCCTTGTCAAGCGTCGCGAGAATGGTCATGGCCAGTTCGCGCGCTGCCTCTGGCGTGAGTTCCACGGCTACCCGCGCACTTGGCCCTGCCGCTTCATTGACAAAGTCAATGTTCAGCGAATGCTCCAGGTGAAAATGGAAGGGGTGGTCGTACGACACATTGGCCTCACGCAGGTCAAACCACCCCTGGGCTCCCTTCCCGCAGCCGGCAATTTTGGCTTGCAGGGTCAGCATGGTACACATCGTTGCACTCCTTTCCGTCGTCGCTAGCTCAGGTGTTGTTCCAGGAACGCAAAGACTTTCTTCCACCCATCGACCGCTTGCTCTTGCCGATAGGCGGGGCGATCATAGTAGAAGAAGCCGTGGCCGGCACCGTCATACCTGTGGAACTCGTAGGTTTTGCCGTGCTTCTTCAGCTCCTCCTCATGCTGGTTCACCTGCGCCGGGGTAGGAGCCTGGTCGTCATTGCCAAAGAGGCCCAGGAGAGGGCACTTTAAGTCTTTGGTCATATCAACAGGGGCAACGGGATTCTTGGGGTTGAGTTCTGATTGGGCCATGACCACACGCCCACCCCAGCAGTCGATGGCAGCATCGAAGTTGAGGTTACTGGCGGCAATGGTCGTCTGGCGCCCGCCCGAGCAGGTCCCGAAGCAGCCCACCTTGCCACTGCAATTCGGCAGAGCGCGCAAGTACCGCAACGCCCCTTCGACATCGCCCAGCATCTGCGAATCCGGGACACCCCCCGCGGCACGCACTTTGGCCGCGACATCTTCTGGAGTGCCATGGCCATCACGGTAGTAGAGATTCGGAGAAATCGTTATGAAACCGTGGTGCGCGAACTTCCGCGTGGCTTCACGGTACCACTCATCCCAGCCCGGCAGGTGATGGATCAGAACCATGCCTGGGTAGGGCCCGGGGCCCAGGGGCTTGGCCAAGTAGGCGTTAATGATATCGCCGTTGGCGCCGCGAATGATGACGGTTTCCGACAGCATACCTTCATACTGGTTTGTCTGGTACATACATACCCCCCGCTCTTCTGATAGAGAGTCATGGCTTGAGCCAATGGTACTCGTGTGTCCAGGCCTGTGCTCAATACAGCATACAGGAGGACGCGTGGGGCCTATATTGCCACAAACCTGCACAAGAAGCAAAGTCAGATTTGTGCCCTTCCGGCAGTGGGAATATCGGGGTGTTACACACCATGAGCGCTGAGTGTCATGCCTGGTGTCGGGCGCGCTCCAGAAACGCGGCTGGGGCGCCCATCTCGGCACG
>Ga0081455_10003358_pt1 | contig 18457 bp, 16 predicted proteins | sample TabmetS3T2R1_FD_70207 | JGI IMG/M metagenome (GOLD analysis project Ga0081455, IMG submission 70207) | Tabebuia heterophylla rhizosphere microbial communities from the University of Puerto Rico - S3T2R1 | ecosystem: Host-associated > Plants > Roots > Rhizosphere ... | reverse complement strand
TATCATTTTTTCACGAATGATAGTACTTGCAATATCATCTTTGTGGCATGCCAGAATCTTTTATGTGCAGTATAACCTGATGATAAAATGGTTTGTGATCTCTATCCTCTTCAGCAGGGAGCATGAGGACATGTTTACTACTATAGAAAATACTACTTTACAGTATTAGACTTCACAGAGTGAAGTTGTAAAATAACTTACTAATATGAATCAAATAAAAAAAAGAAGTGAAATTTAGTTTACCAGTCTTTGTTTTTGTCTTTGCCGTGTCCGCGGTCTTCTCCGCTCTCTTGGGCACCGCTTAGTGCTACTGCGTTATCTTCTCCCTGAACTTGTGAACCAGTGTTTTGGCAGAAGACATACATTGGTAGTTTGCCATTACCACATGCATTGGCTTGACTTATCGCTTGGTTTTTACCGTACTTCTTCTTTCCATCCGCAAACGCGCTGTCTGTTGCAAAAGCTGTTGCTCCGATGAGCATGACCGCCATTGCAGCTACTACGACCATATATTTTGAATTCATTTGGCAGCATAACGAAGTTTGTGTTTATCTGAATTAAGCACAATCAGACTCTCATTTAAATCTGATATTTCTTCTATTAATTATCGCATAGCCAAAGACTCTTCTTCAGACCAGGTTCGTTTTAATGGCATTATCTTTTTTGTTGGCCCATCCCACCAACCAATCAATCCATCACATATAATACACTTAAGTTCTAGACTGGATTCATTTATCTCAAATTTGACAGATTCGTAATTAGTATTACTACGATTACAACCGCATTCTTTATTTCGTCGCATCTCTTAGATTACAAAGAACATCAAATATTACGGGATAGCTTTACTGGAACATCTAAAAACTATCTAGTTTAATACTAAATGATTAATATGTTTATCAAGTCTGTACTCAATCTTACTATTACCCATTGTTCGATAGCATTCTGATAGTAGTGTTACTTGCTGTGATGGCTCAAAAAGCTATTCTTTAAATGCCTAGTATAGTTTCTCGAAATCAGGATAAGATCCTGAATCCGTTTTCGTGATAGATGGATACTTCATGAATATGTCTTCGTAATAACTAATTATAATGGGTTTCAGATGTTCTATTATTCTCTTATCGGTCATCACTTTTTCATTGATCAAGAATGAAAGCTAGTTAAGAGTATTAAATGTACGGGAATAGCATCTACTCCTGGTATCATCATATTCATGTTCTGGGGGTATCTTTGCTAACTCTAGATCTAGATTTCTAAGATCAGCCATAATTATATTCATCCGTGTAATTTGATCGAGTTTTTTAGTATGTCGAAATGTCACTACCGTGTAGAATAACGCTATTGCATATATGCCGGCAGCAATAATTTGAATGTATTCTGATGGTATTATCATATCTAGAAATTTGGGAAAGTGGTATGCAATAGCTTAGTGTTGCCATTCATACTATGAGTAACGAATTTAATGAGATCTTGATTTATGTGAATTCATATTCAATACACTACTAATTTAATCTAAATTATTTTCTAGAGAATATATCATTTTGAGGAAATCCTGTAAATTTTTCCATCACCATCTGATGCTTGATCAAAAGTCAAGATATAAAGCAAACCATCAGGGCCAGTTTCAATATCTGTAATTCCTGCAAATCCTGTTCCGATGGCTATTTCATTGAGCTCTTCCTCATTGGCTATCAAGTCTTCCAGTCCGGATTGGGTAGCAGGATCTAACTTAATACCATTCCGTGTACCATTTAGCTCAAAAAAGTAGAGGTTCCCGTGATTTATGTCACCAACAAAAACATTATTCTTGTATCTATCCCCAATCATTGAGGAATTGAGAAATTCGATATCGGTTAAACCCAGTGATGGAGCAAAGCTCAAAACAGGATTTGAATAATGAGACCCCGGGATTGAAACTAGATCCGTGATATCTATATCGCTTTCAGACATAGGACCCATGAGCTGCTCCCAGCCACTATTGAAGCCTGGGTCAACTAAATTGATCTCATCATAATCTTCATCCCCGTTTTCAGTTTCCCACAGAGTACCGTTAACAGGATCAATGGCTAGTCCGAAACTATTTCTTATGCCGTAGGCATAATACTTCTCGATCTGACTTGTACTACCATATTCCATTACATTAAAAAACGGATTGTGTATGGCTCCAGTGCCATCAGTTGCATTAACTTTGAGAATAACAGAGCTCGCATCTGGAGGTAGACCATCTCTAAAGTTCTGAAGCATTCCGTCATTGTTAAGATCTCCGATAACAGTGTACAAATATCCATCAAGTCCAAACTTTAATTTGCCACCAGGATGATTTGGGCCTGGTTCTGCTGGAAGATCTAATATCATTTCTGGATTAACTAGTGATTGACCATTCCACTGGTACAGATAAACTCTATTTCTAATTTCTTGTTCCTCATCATCTATTTCATTATTGGATGAAGCCTCTGTTACATACAAGAACACATCTGGATTACCTCCATTTTTAGACAAAGTCTCAATTCCCAATAACCCTCTACAACAAGTTAGCGTTGTGTTATCGACTTCTAGGTGGAATACAGGATCGGCTTTCAGCGCCCCATCTGACACAAGTTTTACATTTCCGCTATTCTTTTCCAATACCAAAATATTATTCTCATCGATAAATGCCATACTTGTCGGCGATGACAAACCATGATCCACTATCGGTTGAACATCCAAGTTAGGATCTCGCAATGATGGCTGATCATCTTCGTTAGAGGAGGATGAGTAACCTGGTTCAATTAGTAATTGGAATGTAATTCCAGTAAGAAGAGCTAATATCCCAATTGATATCATATGACGGTATCGCAGGATGTTAGTAAAAGACTGATTTCTGTGCTTCATAGTAGCTTTGCCCGCGCCACAATAAATTACTTGTGAAGTAACACTGGCGGACAATCGTATCTCTTACCATTAAACATAGCATAATTAATGTCTTGTGCTGCCTAGTGCGTAATAATCTGTGGTCAGGATTTCTGCGATTAGTTATAGTTCATTTATTCTATGATGGAGATATCCAGCCGTTTTAGAATTCGAATTTGATACATTATTTGATGTCGAGATTACTCTATTAGTATAATTAGAGAGCAAGTATTTAATTTAAAAAAAAGGAAGTTCAGTCTATCTAGGCTATGATGGCATGGTTCTAGCTACTTATCTATACCCACAAAAATGGGTATAACCAGCGTCATATCCTAGATGGAACTGACGTGTATGACCTGAACCTGGATCGTAGGGCTTACCCCCTCTACAGTCAGATGCTCCAGATGTACAGCCGTCCCTCCAGTCAGTATTCTTTCCCTTCTGGTTATCACACCAAGCAACGGCATAGGCAGGTTTAACTATTGGTATTGCCGAGAGGATCGCAGCCATAGTCAGCGAACATACAGCTATAGTTATCAATACAGCTTTAGTTCTCAGATTGAGATCCATTGGCGTTATAACCATATGCTGTCTATTTAAGTATTCTCTAGGACGGAGGTTATTTAGTAGTACATTGCCAAAGGTTACAAAGAGCTAAGCAACAGAAATCTAATCAGATTTTTCAGATAAAAATATAGAAGCTACGTATTCTCCGTAGTTCTTCGTAATTGGATCTATGCTAAGATGCTAAGAAGTCATATTTTGGCTGGTCATATTTCCTGTAACATTTCCAACAAGAGCATTAGTTTCCTCTTCCATGTCGGTTACATTGTCGGCATTTTCATCCATGTCGGGATATTGTGCCAGTGAAGCATTTGTTGCCTCCCCCATCGTGATATTTTCATCTTGTGCTTGAGCAGCTGGAATTACTAATATTGCAAGCATTGTCGTTACAAGTGAAGCTATTACGACCGGCATCAAGAGAGTAGTCCGAGTACTCATGCCATTTACCTGCCGTATTGTTTTATTTATGTCTTGTTACGCGAGAGGTGCAGTACGGGATCAGAGTGCACAAATATTTTGCCCGATCTTCTCTCTATAGAAAACAGACTTTGAATAACAATTTAGTTAGATAAAATCACAATTTAATGATAATAAATCAACTGCATATCTCAATTTTGATATCTGTTTTTTAATGTAATCCGTACAATATTTATTCAGAGTTATTGCTAATAGCTTTTTCTATCTGTTATTGATTGCTACAAGTTTAAGCCGTACTGCTACCGATTGCTAAAAGCTGTTATTCTATGCCATATTGACGGTGTATAGAGCATCGATTTTGGCCAGTAGTATTATAAAGAAATGATTGATGTGGTTCAGAACACTATCTATCTTTTATCTTGACGATCTGGACAATCTTTGTAGTTCTGGACTTGTGAACCATCTTTACATGGAGCCAAACCAGTTACTTCATCATAATCTTGACTATCAAAACAAGTTCTATTGTATCCTGGATCAGTTTCATCGCAATATGGAATTTTATCAGTGTTATTTCCGCCGTCGTTGGTTGTTGATGAAGCGAAATATTAAAAGTTGATTTGTTACTATCATCGTTATTATCGCCACTGCCAAGCTGACAGCCCCAATCAATTTAATTATATTCATTCCATGTTCATTTGACTATTTTAATTGCGTGTGCCAGTGACATAGTTGGAGTCGCTAGTATTACTACTAATACTAATATCCCATCAATAGGGGTATCCTTAATTATTATACACTTTCTCCAATATACCATCTAATACTTGTTGTGGTGTTACTTCGGGCTCAGCAAAATTATATGCATAACATTCGTTTATTGTTAGACTAAATTGTAAACAGAAACCTGACATCATACCACAATACCGCTCTGTGTCTACGTCATTAGATTGTGCTTGTTCTATACACTTATCTATTATTCCCTCTGAAGTCTCTGGTGGATCCCAATTATCTCCATCAATTAGATCCGGTAGACGTGGCATTTCTACCATTTGTAGTGCTTGTACTTCCAATTGTTGCGTTGCCAAAGTGGAAGAGATGAGCAGTGTAACAGTAATTATCCCGCTTTTCAGAGCTTTTTTGTAGTCCATAGCCCAAATATAGACATACTCTACTATATATAGTCAACTATACATAGTGGCATATAGTCAAAATATTATAGTTTTGATATCATATGTGAGTTTAATACTAGAAGTTGTGTTTTTTGCTTTAGTTACTTGGCTCGGGCAAAAGTAATTACTATTTCCTGAATTGTGTATCGATGTATTCTATCCAAAAGTGACATAAATTTTTCTTCATCAATATTCCCCACAGAAGGTATAATTCCAACGATGATCATTTGGATAACGGAACCCGCTTTAAGAACTGATATCGGCACAGATACCCTTGGATCCAATGTAAGTCCACTGTAGACAGATGTTAGAGGACATAAAACAAACTACTCCTAGAAGAGTAAAAAAAGAAACGCTTTATGTTCTGTGGATAGATTAACCGTAATCCGTCGGGAGACTTTGAATGAATGTAAATCTCTAAATATTTAAATGGATAATAAGAGATCACTATGTCTAGCCGGCCGGTAGATAAGAGAGAAAAAAGACTTAAGGATTTAGCCAATGTACTTTGTAAGTACAATCGTTCAGATCTAACGCTCACGATGGGCCATCTATCACTAGAGTTCTACAGACAGGCAGCGTTGGCTGAGGGTTATGTTCATGGTGGTGATTTAGAGAGTGCAGAAGGCCACAGGCTGATAGCAGAAGCGATACACGATACCTTAACTACCTTAGAGGTAAAAAAACGTGAGTTCGTGGAGGCAGCATCTGTTATTACGGAAACTGCAATGAACAACGTAAAAGAAGGCGATTCTGATGTTATCAAAACTCAAATGTAGAGTTCTTCAAACAAGTACATTAGCAAAAAATGCTAGCAAGTAGCTAGCCAGTTTTTCCAAAAAATGAATAATTTCACTCCCGCGAACTGTTGTAAAGGGAGAATAAGGATAATCGACATTAGCACTCTGAACCCAAGGTTTATGGTTCATGCATCCTTGGGTCCAAACCGATATCAGTGCTTTACTTGGAGTTCTTACGTAATTTGATGAGTTGTGTGAATAGAAAATAAACAGTATTACAATGGTGCAAGGGTTGGATTTATTGACATTGTACTACGTGAAAACAATGAATTGCTATACAAGTTATCTCCACTCCAAAAAAATTATGTATTTCATTCCACACCCATCTGCATTTCATATTGAATAATGAATAATGTATTTATTAGATTAAAATTGGGTCCGTATGACCCCGTTGCCACCTTTGTTAAGCTGATATACTCAACACCTATACTTTAGCATAAACCTAAAAAAGATGATTTTGCATTATATGATATGCCTAAGCTGGAAGTTATATCTGTTTTTGCCCTTTCGATTATCATATTACTTGTGATATGTATTAAGAGTGTGAGTGGAACACAAGACGAAAGCGAGATTACACTTACGGTAGTATTCAATGAAATAGTTACAAGCCCTAATGCGGGAAAACTTCTGATAGATAATGCCCTTAAGGTTTTAGAGAATGAAACTGGTGCTGCCATAAATGTGAACTATGTAGAATTTCACTCCGATAACTCTACCAGAGATAAAATAATTCGTTTGCTTTCTAATCAGACTACGATAGACATAATCACAGTAGATCAAATATGGTTGGGTGATCTTGCAGAAAAGGGATTGCTCACGGATCTTACAAATTACACTACACAACGGTGGAATAGAGACGGAAATGAGGAGTGGTACTTCGGAAACTGGGAAGGTGGTAAGTCGCAAGGAAGGATTTATGGTATATGGGCTTGGACCGACGTAAGAGGAATATGGTATTGGAAAGATATGCTAGATGAAGCTGGTGTAGATGCTAACTCACTAAAGACATGGGATGGGTACATTGCAGCAGCGAAGCAATTAAATTCAGTACTTCGACCTAAAGGAGTAGAAGGAATTCATCTCACTGGAGCTGGACATTCCCCTGACTTATGGTATCCGTATCTTTGGATGCTTGGAGGAGACATTCTCCAACAGAGAGAAGGACATCCCACAAAAGGTAAATACTGGTTTCCTGCATTCAATAGTTCTGCAGGGTTGAAGGCAATTTCCTTTATACAGGATCAAGTGAATGCAGGAATAAATCCCCAGAAGGAGCATCGTTGGGGTGAAGAATTTATCGATAGAGAATTTGCAGTTATGATAGAAGGATCTTGGATGCCCACAAAATTTGTTCCGTTACAAGATTTTGAGAAGAAAATTGGATTTCTTCCTATGTTTCCAGTTCAGAGTAAAGATAACCAAACATCTACTTTAATGGGGGGATGGGAATTTAGCATACCAGTCACCTCTTCCCACAAGGACCTAGCATGGAAACTAATAACGCTAATGGTTGAACCGAAAATACTTGCTCCATGGCTAGTTGAACATAGGCTTCTGCCAACCCAGGTAGTGATAGGGGAGGGGGAATCGCGCATTGAAGCGTCAACCTCATTTCCTTATTATGATGAAATGATCTCCGTTATTCCATTTGCAGGGTTTAGACCAAATATTCCGGAATATCCGCAAATTGCTTATTATATTAAAGAAGCATTAGACGCAGTTTATTACGGCACTAAGGATCCGAACGATGCATTGGATGAAGCAGCTGCAAAATCTGCGATTATACTTGGATGGCAATCATAGCATAAGTATTCTAAATTTCTTTGTTTCTAAGATTCGTGGAATAGAATTGAAATTAACATGCTAACTTAAACGCCGACGCTCATAAACTGAATCATCTTTCGGTGTTGTATGTTCAATCCTAGGGACATCGATTCAAATAAAATGCTATTTCCTTGAATAGAAGATGCCGAGACAACGTAGGCATAGATCCAAGTCTGAAATAATATCTTCTGCCCTTGAGGTAACCAACGGAAATAAGGTAAGAAGAACAGAAATTCAATACAAGATATATTTATCGTACAACCTCTTAAAAGAGTACTCACTGCAGCTACTCCAAGCCGAAATTATTGAGTATATTGAGAGAGAAAGGGAGTTCAAAACAACTCCAAAAGGTACGGAGGTATTACAGATGTACAACAGGATGGAAGAATTGTTATTAAATCACACTTGGTCAACTAAACCAATTGTTTGATTCTTTGAGCGGAAAATTATAGACTTGACGATAATTTGACTTTTGCGAGCGTCGAATTATGGAAATGGTAGTACTGAAAGAATTTGTTTCTCAATACTCCCACTGTCGTCATCATCATTATTATTGTTGGTTTCATCTTCTCCAGCCGATGAGGAGGACAATCTACTGGTGAAAAAACCTGGGGATCGCATCCTATAGAACCTTGTGCCTCTATACAATCTTCCAGCCACAATATCTAAAACTGGTCTATCTCTTATCCCTCTTTCTTTGTCCTTCTTAGTGATCCTTTCATATAATGCTTGATAGACCAGCTTCATGTGCACCACGTGAACCTCCACCGTGTAAGACTAGTGTTCTTTGGCTCTCTTGTAACTTGCCCATATGGACCGAGTTGGAAAAGGATGACATCGGTCTTGCAAGCAACTACTAATGACAAGACTTTCCTTCTCGGGGAATGTCATCTCAAATAATTGAGTTTTTACGGGGTACACGTCGACAGCACGCAGAAAAAATATCCAAGAATGCTGAAAAATAAGTAACGGGCATAGACTAACCTTATCTTTAGGAATTACTCATAAGAGTTGTGAAGGAATTAAGCATCTACCTTTTTAGTGGGGCAGTACCCGCGGCGACCGAAATTCTTCGCAAACATGGTGTGGGAGGTCTTGCTTATTATGAAATATATTGTGCTGGCCGTACAAGGCGGCATGAGATACCTGAGCTTGTCTTTCAGGGCGCCCGTGCCTATCAGACAGGCAGAAGAATCATACCGGCATTTGAGAAGAGAGCCAAGATCGAGACCTTTGTACCCGATTCATCCGTGGAAGAAATAGTTAATGATCTTATTGGCAGCATCGGATCAGGTTCTGAACCGAGCGGCATGGTGTTTGTTAAAGAGGTTTCTGAGGCCTACGAGATTGGGTCTAAACAGTGCGGCGAGGCCATTTTGACTACCAAATAGATAGTTGATGAGGTATCTTTACTCAATTAGATCGCTGCAATTGCAGGCTCTCTCGCCTCCCAAACGATATCAAATTTAACAAAATGAAGGATCCGAACTTATAAAACAATGGTTTCTATCTCAGCTGAAATTCCAATGTTACTTTTAATGCATCCGTAATAAAACGATTATTATTCGATCCTCATCTTGAGGATAATGATTTTCTATATGGTCCCCTTGTTCTTTTTCGAGCTTTTTCTTCCTCTGCTGCTCTTTCTAATAGCATGTATTCTGCGTTGTTGTTATCAGATGCGGTAAAAGAGTCCTCGAACTTATAATGGACCTTTATTGTATGATTTTCTAACTCCGCCTTAGTATCAAAAGTCTTTTTGCATAACCGGCACCGAAACAATTAGTTAATTTGAACAATCGAACAATTTAATCCATACCACCTTGGACTTTCCACTTGATCCTCTATCAGGTTGAAAAGACGTCTTCAATTTCCAGATATATTGTGTTAATGTCCTCTTCTATTACTCCAAGCATACCATACTCTCTATTATTCAGTCCTGCAAAGCATGCCGAGCGCTATTATCGAGTCCACGGCGAAGGTTGCAAATAGAACATTAAGATCCTGTAAACTGAAGCACTACTTGAAACGCAAACCACGTACTTCATTGATACTGATAATGAGTCCCTTTACCTACAAGAATCTAACCCCATTGTTTTCATTTGCTACAATAAAATGTCATTCAGACCGTAGTGCGCCCTAACTCATTTGCTCCGCATAACCTATGCATTTTGGCCAGACAAAACCAGGCTTTCAACTTACCAATCAGTGATGACAGATACGATAAAAGAACATCTAGCTATTTTGAAATGGTCATAATACTATGATTTCTAATCATTCGTTTGTATCACCTGGGTCGGGATGTTTCTATTTTGCAAGGGACGAAGAAATATGAGGAGATCTACATTTCAGTTAATTCTTTAGAATGTACGTTGGGCCAGTACTCAAAGATAATTCACTACGATTCCTATTATGTTATTAGGATGTTAGTCGTGTGGAATTATGGGTAATATGGTTTGAGACTAGATGGTAGAGAATAATGGATGGATTTCAGAAGACCATTATTGTATCTTTTTTAGTGATAGTCGCTGCTGTATTTTTACTCTTCTGGTTTATTAATACATTTAGTGAGTCGAAGCTCAATGAATTCAGATTTGAAAACCAGTCTTGTAGCTGTTCCAGTTTTAGTACATGTCCTTATAGTCAAAGTTGTCATCGGCTATTGGGTACAAATAGACCTTAATCTATGTATGGGAAATCAGAACATTGGTTCTGTTGCGCCAGTTCGGTTCGAAAATCCTTAAATGAAACTCGGACCTAGGTTGTGCGTAGGTATTACCGTAACAATCGTGTTAGCAATTAGCAGAGTACAATTTATTATGAATAAAATCCGACATGCTGAACAGAATATCTGAATGTTTTCTCTATTGAAAGAACATGATTTGACGTTAGTGAGCCCAAACTTTTAGTCAAAAATGGTTCACACACCCCCGGGCATACTTCAAAGTAGGTTCAAGGGATTGTATGAAATTTTGACTGTGTCCTAATTCAGGGCGGGAGAGAACCATAAGACAGACGAGGCACTTGGCAAGAGATTTCATTACAATAATTACAATCCCCTACTTCTGGCTTTCATAGTCTTCCTCAGCAATTATATTCCTAGAAAAGGATCAATTCAACAGATGCAAAAAAGAGCAATAAAACATGATCATGCTAGTCTAGAACCTTTACCCTCTTCAATTCCGAATTTTCTTAAGTCAGTGAATAGTGGAACGATTACAATTCACATTGAAAATGAACCCGTCTTGAGGCTCACGATAACGCAATCTGATTCAGATAGGATCAAACTTGAGTTTGGACAAAGATTCGTAGAGGAGGCATTGGTGATAGGTCTAAACTGGCTTTTCCACACTGACTAGGGTAAGATAGTTCCTATAGAAATTCAAGAGATCAAACCACATATTAGGGTGACATTAACTTCAAACAAGGATTTTATAAAAAGGTAGACGAACTGAATCAACCTGTTCATACTTTAATAACATATCCTGGGTCTTGAGCATGTTCTATAATACCCATCAAGCGAATATGTAACGTCATCTTGGCTCGATACCAGAGAATGTTCTACAGGATGTATTTGAACGGCTCGCATTGTCAACAAGGTGTAAATGAGCTCGGATGGTAGAGAAATTGAATTCTGGAGAATTGATTAGAAATCAAGAGATGTCCATTGATAGTAACTTTTAGATCCATATCAAACAGCTTAGCCATTAAAACTAAAAGTCGGTACAGTATATTTCAAGGTTTCAGATACCTTAGCGTTAGAACTGCAGATAACCAAAATCATAGAATATCGCAACCGATATCAGTGCTTATTTAAGGTTCTCACTCAAGATTAGGTAAAGGCGAAGAGGAAATAAACACAAGAACTGGTGACGATGGACCTAAGCTAAAAATAGATAATCTTGTGTACCACTTTCCGAACGCGTTAACAACATGCAGGTCATATTCATGATTACGATCCACATGGTCACTATCGGTGGTACCGTGGGCAAATCTTTCCACATATTGAATTGTTTCCCATCACTCGTACTAGCAAATAATGTTTCTAATTCGTATGATAATTCTAGCATGAAGAATGGTGGGCACCTGCTATATCTGCAATTATTTTATGGCTGGGATGAGTTTGCATCTGATCGTCCAGAAATAAAGAAACGTATTAATGACTCCCGAGAGACAAATCTATTGACATAGACACAGACATTTTCACAGTAGTTATCATGCTTCCAATAATTTAGCAATAGGATATCTTCTACTTGTCAGAAAACGAGAAATCAACTCTGCAATTAAATCGCCTTCTTCTTCCAGCGCGAAATGGCCAGTATCCAACAAGTGGATTTCAACATTCTTTAGATCACGTTGGTACGGAATTGCACCTTCCTTAAGAAATATGTAATCATTCTTGCCCCAAACTACGAGCGTTGGTGGTTGATACTCTCTAAAGTACTCTTGCCACTGGGAGTATAATGGAAGGTTGGATCTGTAGTCATAGAATAGTTGAAGCTGTATCTCTTTATTGCCTGGACGTTCTATGAGTGACTGATCAAGAACCCAATTGTCAGGACTTATTGCATTTTCGCTTCTCACCCCATGTGTGTATTGCCATTTAGTTGCTTCCATAGTCAAAAATTTCATAAGGTCATCTTTGTTCTTTTCACTTGGCTCGGTCCAATAGGCCTTAAGAGGCTTCCAGAATTCCCCTAATCCTTCGTCATAGGCATTGCCGTTCTGTACTATCAGCGCTTCTATCTTTTCAGGATTTTTTACTGCAAGGCGGTATCCAATTGGTGCACCATAGTCCATAACATACATGCTAAATCTTTCCAGACCCATCTGTTCAATGAATTTGTTTAGGATCTCAGCCAAATGGTCAAATGTATACTCAAACTCCTCTGCGGAAGGCATGGAGCTGTAGCCAAACCCAGGATAATCGGGTGCGATCAGATGGAATTTGTCTGCTAATGCAGGAATAAGGTTCCGGAACATGTGTGACGATGTTGGGAATCCATGTAATAATAGAATCGTCGGTGCATTCTCTTTGTTCCCCGCCTCTCGATAGAATATTCTCTGTCCATCAATGCTGATGGTTTGATTTATGGATTTCACCATGACTAAGATATCTAGATATCTGATATTTATTTCTATCGATAATAGATATCTAGATATCTTTAATAAGTGTAAAAGAAAAAGATTGATATGGTAAAGGACTTGTTTGTTCGAGGTTTCGATGAAAAACTTCATGCGAAGGCAGCCCAAATTGCCACAAATGATCGTGTTACTCTCGCTTCAATTGTGACGGATGCTATTGACAAGTGGGTTAGAAATTACGAAAAAATAAAACACAGACACAACTTAATCTTGTATTCTGATCAGATATCATTAAAGAAATTACTGGAAGAAATCGACAAGCTGGCCTCAGACAATTGGCTCAAATCATATTGTGGTCCGGCGAAACATCCTGGCATACAAATTCTGAATAGGAAGATGTGGGTTGATGCAGCACGTGATAGCTATGAAGAGCTAGTAGAGAAACCACAAGAAACGGCGATTAAAGTTTTCGATACTATCAATGGCAAAATTGGGGATAGAAGAAGCAACGGCAATAACAGAAATAATACGAATCTATTACCGCTGATAATCACTTTCTTAGTTGAAGATATCTCTCGTAAAGAGTCTGTAAAAAAGGCTGCAGGGGTTTGCGAGTGGTATGAAAGTAAATCTATGCCAGGAATTACTTACTGTATAGCAAACACAAGAACCGTTCTAGCCGGATCATTTGGCGATCTGTTTGAATTATTTAACGTCCATAACGCAGTATTCTTGATTAAGAGTAACAAAATATATCGATTGCGTATAGATGACGAACACTTTTATTCACTTCTAATTTGATCCATTTAAGTCCCATTGCGCAATTACGTGAAGGTTTTAACATTATTTTATGAAATGAATGATTTGCTAGATTACTCGCTCTTAATACCGCCAAAATATAGGATACATTCCTTAAACGAGAATTTACTTGACATGAATTATGGGTCAGTATTGCAAAAAGAAAGTTTGTTATCAGTCTCATCGCATTACAGACTTACTCCAAGGTTAGTCGCATCAGTATGGAGAATCCTTTGATACTAAATGCATTCCACGAAAAGGGACAATAAAATTAAATTGTAGAATAATATCTTCATTTTTTTAAATTGGGCAAATACCGATCGAGATATCTAGAATACCTAAACCCGACTTGTGGTCTTTTGAACCCCCTTACATTGAGTCAAGATTGATTCATCCACCCTTATGCCCAAACCGGTATTAGTTCTCTAATAGGATTCTCTGAGCGAAATGAAGAGAGGACAAATTGAGTATGTCACATTTAGACTAGTTTTAATCTGACTCTCGATTTATTCACGCTAAACGTCTAGATTAAGAGGAAGCTGCCGACCGAATCCTGTAAGCTTGTTGTTCTATTTCCCAGCATGCCAATGACCATATCAATTGCGTAGCGCATTATTTAACTTGGAAACTAAGGTAACTATGTCTCTGCCAGGACTTAACAATATTTCTTTACATTCTAACGGCATATCCTTAGCATTAATTATTTCTTCATATTCATTGTATGCCTTTTCAATTTCATCTTTTCTTTTTCTGTACAATAGTTGTTCAGTAGTTATGACCTCTCTAGCCTCTTTCATGATTTCGTCACCTTCATCCATCGACATAATGCCTTCAGAAATTAATTCTTCTATGCCAAAAATAATTTCCATTCTGTCAATTGAAATCCTGGCATCCATTTGGCCCGCCTGAATCAACTTTCTAATCGTGGAAGGAGTGAAGTCAGTTACCTTGCCAAACGTTGCATCAGAGCTCTCAAGTCTGTCAATGCGCCATACTTTGGAAATACGGGGCTTACCTAAAAAGAGATCCCTATTTGTGGTAAACCTATATTCGCCAACCCGTGCTATCGTTTTTGCTTTTCTATCCAAAATCTCATCAACTTTGATAGAAAGGCCGTTAGATCTTGCGAGCTCAATAAGATCTCGGGTCATGTTCACAAAGTCTGTAAACGCATACGCTACTTGTTCATCATATGATGTTCTATCATGAAAAAAGATATCGTTTTCCCTATCATCTACAAGATCCTTATCCTGTGGAATACCTTTTGGTGTGAGAGGATGCAGGTTAACGATATAGACTTCGAGCTCAGGAGTATGAGTATTCAACTCGTCTCCACTTCGATCAGTTCGTAAATATTCCATCCAGTATTTTTTATGAGCTGTTAAGAGCTCACGCAATGGAGTATTGCTCAGGTAACCACCATCCCATAACTGCCGTATAGTTCCAGTGTTGGTATCATGGATGTGGGGGTGGTCTATCGCGTATTTGCCTAGTGCACTGGCAAGTACCTGGTCTGGTCCTATACCATCATAAAAGACTATATGCCTGCTTTCAGGATTTCCGTACTCAGAATACCATTTACCACCACTTTCTCCATCATTATTGTCATTCAATTTCCCCTTTTTACCTTCTAAAGGTTTCTTTTGTTTGGTTGGAGCCTGATGTAATTTTTCATAACTGTCAAAAACTACAGGCGAGGTAAAATCTTCAATATCGACACTCGTGAGGATAAGTCTTGGCTGTCCTCTTTCTAAGCTTGTCTTTATAGGAAAATCGACGAATTTTGAGAGATAATTCCTTAGCGGAGTATAATCATATTTCCACCAAGGTAGGAAATCGGTAAATGGATTTAGAAATTTCGAACCCATCTGCGGTATAGAATTATACAGGTTGGTGACCCCTCTTGGAGTAAATGCAAACTCGAAAATAGACCAGAATTTTCTCGCACGTTCGGCATCTGCTATGTCTCGATTGAATGTACGAAGATAATCCCAAGAGGCACGTCCCATTGATCTTTTATCAAATATACTGTCGGCGAGCGTGGAACACATGAGACCTTCCCAAAATTCGAAGAGCTTCTCAACAGATCCATCCCAGCTATTATTCTTTATATAATGTCCAACCAGAACACTTGAATTTATAGCCCCTATTGAGGTGCCTGCAATTATATCAAATAATCTTCCATGCGTGCTTTCTTTTCTTGCTTTTCTGTAGATCTGTTGATATGTGCCTGCTTCATAAGCGCCAAGAGCGCCACCCCCTTGGAAGACAATTGCCCTTTGAATATTACTATTGCTTTCGGACATTTACAATTTTCTCCGTCTGGTTTTCTCCGAAGATATTCCATGCATACCTTATCCTTTTTTCTTGCATAATGTATCTTTGATTATATTCGACGGTTTTGAAAAAGGTTCCTGTGAGATCCTGTCTTTTCTTCTACTGAATATGAAATGTATCAAGATATTCTAGTGTTAAAGGAAGAGGAAACCTCAAGAAGGTTGTGACAAATACACATGGATTCACAACGGATGATAAATTACTAACAGGAGTTAATAGTTTTCTACCCTCGCAAGGAATTGGATTCTTTAACATCTTTCATGTAGGGCCATAACTAGTCATATCAACATTGTGATGTCAAGAGGGAGACAATGTTTAAGATTTAGGGCCCCAAAATTTAAGTCAAAAGTGGTTCAGCCACCCATGGGCGCAAGCCGATATCAGTGCTTAATTAGGGTTCTAATGTAATAAAGAAAAGGAGAGGAAAGTTATAAAAGATCAAATTGAAGATGATGGATCGCGTCTTCGAGTAGAATCCATAGAATTAGATGTCAGTCCATATTCCTTATTTGTTGCCTCAATCAGATCACCTGAAACCAAGATAAAATATCTCACACGAACGAGATATTGTTTTGACTACCTATATTCTTCAAGATGATCTGGAAGAGTGTTTTGAAGTACTGGCCAGAAAAGCCAATATGAGAGTAATCGTTGCGAAGTGTGAAGAACTGATGCGACTAGACGTCATGCCTAGGGTTAGGCAAGTTAAAGATGATAATGCAGATGAGGATTTGGATATCTCCAATGAATATTGGATTTTCTGATAAAATAAAGTAACAAACCTCCAGAAATATTCCAGTCAGTTATATATGCATCAACTCTTAGTAAAAATTATTCTTAACCGCATATATGCTGATTGCGTTAATTGCCCCCAATCATCGCAGTACATTAACATGTTTATAGAAGAATCGTTACTATTTTAGATACATTCCTATAGTTCACACATGGGTTATACTATAGATATTTACGAAGGTTCTTGGGTATAAATTATCATGATCGAATCTAGAACAAAATTAGGTGTTCTGCGTAAATAGATATTGATCTATTTCAATAAAGGAATTGGGCAAATTAAAGCATATTTACGAGTGGATGTCACCCCGGAGGTGTGCTCTGCACCTTGTCTTGATGGTACTAATCTTGTCTTCTTTTGGGTACAGCACTAATTTAAGTGCCTTCCCATCTCTCAAACCTTCTTCAATAGATAATAAGTATGATATTCCTATTGGGATACCAATTGAAACCAGTACTACCGATCTCTCTATTAATACAAAAGCAAATCTCCAAAATATGACCCACGGTTCAGAAATCTTACCTGAAGAGCTGCACCCAGTGGAGAGTACATTATCGACTCTAGCAACGTGTGAAAAGTTGCCTTTAACCGCCGTAACTGCTTCAGGTAACGATGGCAATATCCCGTCCAATATTTTGGATAACAATCTCAACACCAGATGGTCTAATCTCGGACAGGGATCATGGATTCAACTTGACCTGGGTTCAAAGAAGAGTATATGCAGCGTCGATATTGCTTGGTACCGTGGCGATATTAGACAAAATAATTTTGTGATATCTGTTTCAGATGATGGTACTACCTTCACTGATAAACTCACTGATACTGGCAGTCTTGGTACAGCTGCTGAGAAATATACCTTACCTGGAGGTACTGAAGGAAGATACGTACGAATTACCGTAAATGGTAATACTGAAAATGACTGGGCAAGCATTAATGAAATTTCTGTCTTCGGTAGCGCTACTAGTGGAGGAGGCGGTGGCGGTGGCAGCAATGTAATAGGAACCCTCTTCCATAAATGGCAAACTTCAGCCGGTGGTAGTACATGGTCTCCTTATTCATCACTTAGTGGTGACGTAGCACCTGACACTGATTCGGCTATCGCCATGAATAATGATGGTAGGCTGGAGGTGTTTGTCGTTGGTACAAATAATCAACTATACTACAAGAGCCAAACAGCAGCTGGTAGCAGCACTTGGACTGGATGGACCTCACTAGGTGGAGGAGTGAAGGCGGATACAAGTCCAGCAGTTGCCCCGAATAACGATGGTAGGTTGCAAGTATTCGTTGTTGGCACAAATAATCAGCTGTACTACAAGACACAGACTGCAGCTGGTAGCAGCAGCTGGTCCACATCATGGACCTCTCTAGGTGGAACTATAAGAGCCAATACAGATCCAATAGGGATAGCAAATAACGATGGTAGGCTGCAGGTTTTTATAGTGGGTACGGATAATGCGATGCACTACAAGACACAGTCCTCACCTAACAGCAATACCTGGTCCACATCATGGACCTCACTAGGTGGAGGAGTAAAGGCAGATACAAGTCCAGCAGTTGCCAGGAATAATGATGGCAGGCTGCAAGTATTCGTTGTTGGTACAAATAACCAATTACAATACAGATCTCAGACTACGGCTGGTAGCAATACCTGGTCCTCATCATGGACATCGCTCAGTGGGGGAGTAAGGGACAGTCCTGCAGTCATAGCGAACTCAGATGGTAGGCTGCAGGCATTCGTTGTAGGTACAAATAATCAGTTATACTATAAGATACAGACCTCGCCTAACAGC
>Ga0081455_10003357_pt1 | contig 18458 bp, 14 predicted proteins | sample TabmetS3T2R1_FD_70207 | JGI IMG/M metagenome (GOLD analysis project Ga0081455, IMG submission 70207) | Tabebuia heterophylla rhizosphere microbial communities from the University of Puerto Rico - S3T2R1 | ecosystem: Host-associated > Plants > Roots > Rhizosphere ... | reverse complement strand
CGGGAGCTGACAGACCGAGGACTGGCCAAACGCGTACGGACCACCGACCTGCCGGCCCAGCGCGGACAGATCCTGGACCGCGACGGCGCGCCGCTGGCGCTGTCGACGCCGGCCGCCGACGTGTACGCGGATCCGGCGATGGTGGTCGACCCTTGGGGCGCAGCGACCGAGCTCGCGCCGCTGCTCCATCTCGACGCGGCCTCGCTGGCCGGCTCGATGTCGGGGGACGGGTCGTTCGTCTACCTCGCTCGTCAGGTGAACCGCACCGTGGCCGAGCGCATCGGCGACATGGCGCTACCCGGGATCGGGCTGCTCGAGACCTCGAGACGCTCATACCCGGCCGGGCCGCTCGCCTCCCAGGCGCTGGGTTTCGTCGGGACCGACGGTGTGGGCCTGACCGGTCTCGAGCTCGGTTACCAGGACGTCCTCGCGGGCACGCCGGGGGAGCGAACCCACGAGCTTGCCCTGTCGGGGCAGGCGATCACGAGCGGCATCGATGTCGAGCGCGCGCCCGTGGAGGGCTCCTCGGTCGTGACGACCATCGACCGCGACCTGCAGTTCCAGGTGCAGGAGGCGCTCGCGGCCGCGGTCGAGGGCCAGGATGCTCGGGGCGGCACGGTGATCGTGATGGACCCCGGCACGAGTGAGGTGCTGTCGATGGCGAGCTACCCGTGGTTCGACCCGAACGCGTTCGGGGACTCGCCGAGCGGCACGTACCGCAACCGCGCCGTCACCGACGCGTTCGAACCCGGGTCGACGAACAAGGTGATCACCGCGGCCGCCGCGATCCAGAAGCGCGCGATCCCGCTCGGCCTTTCGATCGACGTGCCGTGGACGATGGAGATCGGCGACTACACGATCCACGACTCGCATCCGCACGGCGTGATGCGGATGACGCTCGGCGACATCGTGGCCGAGTCCAGCAACATCGGCGCGGTCAAGGTCGCGGATCGGCTCGGCGCGCCCGCCCTCGCCTCGTTCCTCGCGCGGTTCGGGCTCGGGCGTGCGACCGGCGTCGGGTTCCCCGGCGAGTCCAACGGCATCATGCTCCCGCTCGACCAGTGGAGCGACACGAGCCTGGCGACGATGGCCTACGGGCAGGGCATCGCCGCCACGCCCCTGCAGATGGCGTCGGTGTACGCGACGATCGCGAACGGCGGCCGTTGGGAGCAGCCCAGGCTCGTGCGCGGCACGATCGACCCGCGGGGGACGTTCGAGGCGGCGCCCAGGGGGCAGGGCCATCGCGTCGTCTCGTCGGCGACGGCGAGGATGACCACGCGCATGCTCTCGTACGCGGTCGAGTTCGGCACCGGCGTGAACGCGCTGATCCCCGGGTATCAGGTCGCCGGCAAGACCGGGACGGCTCGGATCCCCGCGCCCGACGGGTCGGGGTACCTGGAGGGCCGGTACATCGCATCGTTCATCGGCTACCTGCCGGCCGGCGACCCGAAGGTCGTCGTGGCCGCGATCCTTGATCGCCCCGCCGCCGGCTACGGCGGGCTGGCGGCGGCCCCACTGTTCAAGCGCGTCGCCCTCGCGGCCATCACGCGGCTCGGCATCGCCCCCGCCGACCACGTTCCTCTTCCCCCGCACGCCCTGCCGGTCGGATGAGCGTTCGCGCGCCCGGGGCCGGCACGGGGCAGGCGATAGGCTCATGGGCCGTGGCCGAGGACACCCTTCGCGTGCTCGGCGACCTCCTGACGGACGTTCCGAACTCCCAGATCCGAGGAGACGCCGCCGCACCGGTCTCGAGCGTGTGCTACCGCTCCACCGACGCGGGCCCCGGCGCCCTGTTCTTCTGCGTCCCGGGCGCCGCGACCGACGGGCACGCGTTCGTGGCCGACGCCGTCGAGCGCGGCGCGGTCGCGCTCGTCGTGGACCATTGGGTCGAGGCCGCCGCGGCGCAGGCCCGCGTGCCGAACGTGCGCGAGGCGATGGGGCCGGTGTCGGCCGCGTTCTACGGGCGTCCCGCGGACCGGATGACCGTGGCGGGCGTGACGGGCACCAACGGGAAGACGACCACGACGTTCCTGTTGGAGGCGGTGTTCCGCGCGGCCGGCCGAACGCCGGGCGTGGTGGGGACGACGGGCGTTCGGATCGACGGCCGGCCCGAGCCGTTCCCGCGCACCACGCCCGAGGCCCCGGACCTGCAGCGGCTGTTCGCCGAGATGGCGCGCGAGGGCGTCGACGCGGTCGCGATGGAGGTGTCGTCGCACGGGCTCGACCAGCATCGCGTCGACGGCGTCCGGTACGCGGCGTCGGTGTTCACGAACCTGTCGCAGGACCACCTCGACTACCACGACTCGATGGAGGAGTACTTCGCCGCCAAGGCGCGGCTGTTCACGCCGGCGATGAGCGACCGCGCCGTCGTGAACCTCGACAACGACGAGGGCCGTCGCCTGACGGCCACCGGACTCCCCACGATCACCTTCGGCGTGGCGCCCGACGCCGACGTGCGCGCCACCGACGTGCAGGCCACAGCCGGCGGGATCTCGTTCGGCGTGGACGGGCTCGAGATCCGCTCGCCGCTGCGCGGGGCGTTCAACGTCGAGAACTGCCTGGCCGCGTTCGCGACGGCGCGGGCGCTGGGGATCGACGACCGCGTGGCCGCCGACGCGATCTCGAGCGTGCGCGGCGTGCCCGGGCGCGTCGAGACCGTCGAGGCCGGGCAGCCGTTCCTGGTGATGGTGGACTACGCGCACACGCCCGACAGCGTCGAGAACGTGCTGCGCGCCGCGCGCCCGCTCGCGGCCGGGCGCGTGATCGCGGTCCTGGGCTGCGGCGGCGATCGCGACCGCGCCAAGCGCCCGCTCATGGGCCGCGCCGCCACGTCGAACGCTGACCTGTCGATCATCACGAGCGACAACCCGCGGTCCGAGGACCCGCTCGCGATCATCGCCGAGATCACGCCCGGCGCCGAGGAGGGCGGCGGCTCCTTCCTCGTCGAGCCAGACCGCCGCGCCGCGATCCGCCTGGCGATGAGTGAGGCCGACGCCGGCGACGTGGTCGTGATCGCCGGCAAGGGACACGAGACCTACCAGGAGCTCGCCGGCCGCACGATCGCGTTCGACGACCGGACGGTCGCGGCCGAGGAGCTGCGAGCGATCGGGAGGGCGTCGTGATCGAGCGCCGGCTCTCCGAGATCGCCCGGGCCGTGGGCGGGACGCTCGGAGCGCCCGACGCGCTCGTCACCGACGTGGAGACCGACTCGCGCGAGGCCGGTCCCGGCTCCCTGTTCTTCGCGATCGAGGGCGAGCGGCGCGACGGCCACGGGTTCGTCGCCGAGGCGCTCGAACGCGGGGCGGCCGCCGCGGTGGTGCATCGCCCCGGTGTGGACGGGCGCGTCATCGAGGTGGCCGACACCGGACGCGCGCTCCTGGACCTCGCGTCCGACGAACGCGCGCGGATGCGCGACGCGCGCGTGGTCGGCGTCACGGGTTCGAACGGCAAGACCTCGGCCAAGGACCTCGCGGCGGCGGTGGTCGCGACGCGCTACCGGACGCACGCGAGCCCGGCGTCGTTCAACAACGAGATCGGGCTCCCGATGACGCTGCTCGGGGCCGACCCCGCGAGCGAGATCGTCGTCGCCGAGATGGGCGCGCGGCGCGAGGGCGACGTCGAGCTCCTGTGCGACGTGGCGCGCCCGAACGCGGTCGTCGTCACCAACGTCGGGCTCGCGCACATGGGGATCTTCGGGTCGTGGGACGCGATCGTTCGCGCGGGCGGCGAGCCGGTCCGCTGGCTCGGCCCCGGCGGCACGGCGATCCTGAACGCCGACGACCCGGTCGCGCGCGGGTACGCGGACGGCTGCCGCGGCGCGGTGGTCACGTTCGGGGCCGCGGAGGACGCAGACGTTCGGGCCGACGCGATCGAGCTCGGCGCGGACGGCCGGGCCACCTTCGTCCTGTCCGCGGCCGGCGAACGCGAGACGGTCGAGCTCGGCGTCCCGGGCGAGCACATGGTCTCGAACGCGCTCGCCGCCGCGGCGGTGGGGCTGTGGGCGGGGCTGACGCTCGCCGAATGCGCCGCGGCGCTGAAGGGCGCGGGGATCTCGCGCTGGCGCATGGAGACCTTCACGTCGGAGGCCGGCGTCGTCGTGATCAACGACGCGTACAACGCGAACCCGGAGTCGATGGCCGCGGCCCTCAAGGCCGCGCGGCGCATCGCCGCCGGGACGCGCCTGGCCGCCGTCCTCGGGCACATGGCCGAGCTCGGGCCGGTCTCGTTCGACGAGCACGAACGCCTGGGCGAGCTCGTGGTCCGGATCGGGCTCGAGCGCCTCGTGACGGTCGGCGAGGAGGCCAGGGCGATCGCGCGCGCGGCGATCCGCGAGGGGCAGCTGCCAGAGGACGTGGCCTCTTACGACGGGACGGCCGAGGCCGCCGGGGACGTCCGCGCATGGTCGCGTTCGGGCGACGTGGTCCTGTTGAAGGGGTCCCGCGTCGCGGGCCTCGAACGCGTGGCGGAGGAGCTCCGGTGACGGGGGGCGAGGGGGACGCGTGCGCCAGATCCTGATCGCGGCCGCCGTCGGACTGTCGTTCACGCTGCTCGGCACGCCCCTGGCGATCCGCCTGTTCCGCGTGTGGGGATGGGGCCAGCGGATCCGGGAGGACGGCCCGCATACGCACCTGGAGAAGATGGGGACGCCCACGATGGGCGGCACCGTGATCATCGGCGGGATCGTCGCCGGCTACATCGCCACGCGGATCGTGTTCACCACCGTGACCGCGGCCGGTCTGTCCGTATTGCTCGCGACCGTGCTCCTGGGCCTGCTCGGCTTCCTCGACGACTTCATCAAGGTGCGCCGCCGGCGCTCGCTCGGCCTGTCGAAGACGGCGAAGATCGCGGGGCAGGCGGTCGTCGCGCTCGTGTTCGGCATGGTCGCGGTGAACGCGGCGGGCGTCCCGACCGAGCTCACGTTCATCCGCGCGACCGGGCTCGAGCTCGGCCTGCTCTTCTATCTCTGGATCTTCGTGATCCTGGCCGCGTCGTCGAACTCGGTGAACCTCACCGACGGCCTCGACGGGCTCGCGTCGGGATCGTCGATCCTGGTGCTGTCCGCGTATGTGTTCATCGCGTTCTGGCAGTTCCGCCACACGTGCGAGCTGGTGCCGAGCGCGGCCTGTTACCCGACCGACGTGAACGCCGCCCTCGACCTCGCGATCGTGGCGGGAGCCGCGACGGGCGCCGCGGCAGGGTTCCTGTGGTGGAACGCCGCGCCGGCGCGGATCTTCATGGGAGACACGGGGTCGCTCGCGCTCGGCGGCCTGATGGGCGCGCTCGCGATCGTGACGAACACGCAGCTGCTGCTGGTGGTGCTGGGCGGCCTGTTCGTGATCGAGGCCGCGTCGGTGATCGCGCAGGTGATCGCGTTCCGCGGGTTCAAGCGACGGATCTTCCGGATGTCGCCGATCCACCACCACTTCGAGCTCGCCGGATGGCCGGAGACCACCGTGATCGTGCGCTTCTGGATCGTGACCGGGCTGTGCGTCGCGGTCGGGCTCGGGCTGTTCTACACGGACTTCATCGGCCGGGGTGGGCTCGAGTGACGGGCGCGTTCGAGGGGGAGCACGCGGTGGTGATCGGCGCCGGCATCGCCGGGGTCGCCGCCGCGCGCGTCCTGACGGCCGAGGGCGCGACGGTGCTCGTGAGCGAGGCCGGGAGCGCGGGCCGCGCCGCCGAGGATCTCGGCGAGCTCGGCGTCGAGGTGCTCGACGGCGGCCACGCGCCCGGACACCTCGACGGCGCCACGCTCGTGGTCCCGAGCCCCGGCGTCCCGCCCGGCGCCGAGATCCTGGGCTGGGCCCGCGACCGCGGTCTGCCGGTGCTCGGCGAGATGGAGCTCGGCGCGCGGATCGCGACGGTGCCGTACCTCGCGGTCACCGGCACGAACGGGAAGACCACCACCACGCAGATGCTGACCGCCTGCCTACGTTCGGCCGGGCTGGACGCGGTCGCGTGCGGGAACATCGGCCGCCCCTTCCCGGCGGCCGCCCGCGAGTCGCACGACGTCCTGGTCGTCGAGGTGTCCTCCTTCCAGCTGGTGACGCAGACGTCGTTCCATCCCCGCGTCTCGGTGCTGCTCAACCTGGCGCCCGACCACCTCGACTGGCACGGCTCGTTCGAGACGTACGCGAAGGCGAAGGCCCGGATCCACGAGAACCAGGGGCCCGGCGACGTCCACGTGGGCAACCGGGACGACGAGGGTTCGGCGGCGCTGTCGCGTTCGGCGCCGTGCGACGTGCGTTGGTTCACGCTCGCCGAACCGTCCACGGAGGAGGCGGGGTTCGCGCGCGGCCGGCTGGTGGCCGGCTGGAGCGGCGCCGACCTCGGGACCGTCGAGCCGGACACGCCGGCGATGCGCGCCGACGCCGCCGCGAGCGCGGCCGCCGCGCATGCGTTCGGGATCGACGACGAGGCGATCGCGCGCGGCCTCGAAGGGTTCGCACCGGCCGCCCACCGCGGCGAGGCCGTGGCGTCGGTGGACGGCATCCGCTTCGTCGACAACTCGAAGGCCACGAACCCGCATGCGACCGTGGCGGCGATCGGCGACGCCCACGGCGTGGTCCTGATCGCCGGCGGCGACGCCAAGGGCGTCGACCTGTCGCCGCTCATCGCGATCGCGGGCCGGCTCGCGGGCGTCGTGACGCTCGGCGCGGCCGCGGGCCAGGTGCGAACGGTGTTCGAGGGTCGGGTGCCGGTCCGAGACGCGGGATCGATCGAGGAGGCCGCCCGGACGGCGCTCGAGATGGCCCCCGCGGACGGGACGGTCCTGCTCGCGCCGGCGTGCGCGAGCTGGGACATGTTCCGCGACTACACCGAGCGCGGCGACCGGTTCGCCGCGGCGGCCAAGGCCTTGGAGAAGGAGGGCGCCCGGACGTGAGCTCGGTCGACGCCGCCTCCCCGCGGCCGCGAACGCTGCGGCTGGTCCGGCCCGGCGAGCGCCCGGCCGCTCGAACGCGCGTCGACGCCCGCACGCGCCGCACGATCGCGCTGCTGCTCGGCTCGACCGCGTTCCTGGTCGGGGCCGGCATCGTCATGGTGCTCTCGGCGAGCTCGGTGTCCGCGTTCGCCGAATACGGCGACAGCTTCGTGTTCGTGCAGCGGCAGGCGGCATACGCCGTCGTCGGCGTCCTCGCCTGCTACCTGACCTCGCGCATGCGATACGACGCGTGGAAGCGCCTGGCCGGGCCGTTCCTCCTGGTGACGATCGCGATGCTCGTGCTGGTCCTGATCCCGGCGCACGGCATCGAGGCCTACGGATCCTCGCGGTGGTTCCGGTTCGGCCCGGTGACGGTCCAGCCCTCCGAGCTCGCGAAGCTCGCGCTCGTCGTGTTCGCGGCGGCGACGCTCGCGCGGAACTGGAGGCGGCTGGACGACGTTCGCGAGCTCGCGATCCCGCTGCTCCCCGTGACGGTCGTCCTGTGCGGCCTGGTGATGATGCAGCCGGACCTCGGGACGACCGTGATCCTGGCCGCGACGATGTTCTTCCTCGCGTTCGCCGCCGGCGTCCGGCTCCGCTACCTGACGCTCGCCGGGGTCGTCGGCGCCGCGGCCGGGGCGGGGCTCATCATGAGCGCCGACTACAGGCGCGTGCGCTTCCTCGCGTTCCTGCACCCGTGGGCCGACGCGAAGAGCGCCGGCTATCAGGTGGTGCAGTCCCTGATCGCGCTCGGCTCGGGGGGATGGACGGGCGTCGGGCTCGGTGCCTCCCGCCAGAAGTGGCAGTACGTCCCGAACGCCCACACGGACTTCATCTTCTCGATCCTCGGCGAGGAGCTCGGCCTGCTCGGCGAGATCGTCGTGCTGGTCGCGTTCGGCACGCTGATCTTCGCGGGCATCCGGATCGCGACCCGGACGACCGACGTGTTCGGCCGCCTGCTCGCCGCCGGCATCGTGTCGTGGTTCGGCCTGCAGACGCTGATCAACCTCGGCGCGGTTACCGGCCTGCTCCCGGTCACGGGCGTCCCGTTGCCGTTCCTGTCCTACGGAGGGTCGTCGCTGGTGGTGTCGCTCGCCGCGGTCGGCGTGCTGGTGAACGTCGCACGAGCCCCGGTGAAGGGGTACGGACCCTCCGGGCGATCCGCCCGTCGCGCCGGGGCGGGTTCCCGCCCGGCGCGAGGCGGCGCGCGATGAAGGTGCTGATCGCCGGCGGGGGGACGGCCGGCCACGTGTTCCCGGCGCTCGCGCTCGCCGCGGAGCTTCGCTCGGACGATCACGACGTCCGCTTCGCCGGGACGGCCGCCGGCCAGGAGAACCATCTGGTCCGCGAGGCCGGCTTCCCCTTCGTGGCCGTCGAGGCGCGCCCGCTCGAACGCAAGGTGTCGGTCCGCGCCCTCGCGGCGCCGTTCGCGGCCGCGCGTTCGGTCAAGACGTGCCGGCCGCTGGTCGAGGCGTCCGACGTCGTCGTCGGGATGGGCGGGTACGTCAGCGTGCCCGTGGCGCTTGCGGCGTTGCGCTCGCGTCGGCCGTTGGTGCTGCACGAGCAGAACGCCGTCCCCGGGCTGGCCAACCGCACGTTCGCCCGGCCCGCCAGGATCGTCGCGCTCTCGTTCGCCGAGGCACGCCGCGCACTCCCGCGCCGGGCGCGGACGCTGGTCACCGGCAACCCCGTCCGGCCGCAGATCCTCGCCGTCCCCGCCGAACGCGACTACCTGGCCAAGGAGGCGATCGCGGAACTGCACCTCGAGGCCGGCCGGCGCACCGTCGTGGTGTTCGGCGGGAGCCAGGGCGCCCTGCACGTCAACGGCGCCCTCGCCCAGGCCCTGCCGGCGATGGACCGCGGCGGCCTTCAGGTGCTGCTGTTGACCGGCGCCGCCCACGTCGACGCCGTGCGCGCGTCGCTCCCGGCCGATGCCGGACCGCCGGTGCGCGTCGTCGGGTTCCTCGAGCGGATGGAGCTCGCGTACGCGATCGCCGACGTGGTGATCGCGCGCGCGGGCGCCACGACGATCGCCGAGATCGCCGTGTGCGGCCTCCCGTCGGTGCTGATCCCGTACCCGTACGCGACCGGACGCCACCAGGAGGCCAACGCGCGCGCGCTCGAGCGGGGCGGCGGCGCCACGATCGTGCTCGACGACCAGCTGGACGGCGGCGTGCTCGGCGAGCGCATCGCCGGGCTGCTCGGGGACGACGAGCGCCGGCGTTCGATGGCGGAGCACGCATCGGCATGGTCGCGCCCGGACGCCGCCCGCGCTCTGGCCGACGCGGTCGTGGAGGCGGGAGGCGGCACGTGAACGCGTACGTCCCGCCCCCGAACTCGATCCCGACGCTCGAGGTGCCCGAGCTCGAGGGCGTCCGCCGCGTGCACATGATCGGCATCGGCGGCGCGGGGATGCGCAACCTGGCCCGGCTGTTCCTGGCGAGGGGCGTCGAGGTCTCGGGTTCGGACCTGAAGGACTCGCACGGCGTCCGGGAGCTGCGCGGCCTGGGTGCCACCGTCGCGGTGGGGCACGCCGTGGCGAACCTCCACGACCCGGACGCCGTCGTCGTCTCCAGCGCGATCCGTGAGGACAATCCGGAGCTCCAGGAGGCGCGCCGGCGCGCGATCCCGACCTGGGCGCGCGCCCAGGCGCTCGCCGCCGCGGCGTCGGGCGGCCGCCAGATCGCGGTCGCGGGCACCCACGGGAAGACGACCACGACCGCGATGATCGCGCTCGTCCTGGAGCGCGCCGGCCTCGACCCCACGTACGTGATCGGCGGCGACACCAACGAGTCGGGGAGCGGCGCACACGCGGGCAACGGCGACCTGTTCGTGACCGAGGCCGACGAGAGCGACGGCTCCTTCCTCCTCGGCCGGCCCTGGCTCGGCGTCGTGACCAACGTCGAAGTCGACCACGTGGACTTCTACGAGGACGGGCTGCCCGAGATCGAGGGCGCGTTCACCGCGTTCGCCGAACGCTGCGATCGCGTCGTCGTGTGCGCGGACGACCCGGTGGCCGTGCGATCGGTCTCCGCGGCGGGCCGCCCGGTCACGACCTACGGCACCGCGCCGAACGCCGACGTGCGGGTCGAGATCGCCTCCGTCGGTCCGAGCGGCGTTCGCGCGGCCCTGTTCGAGGGCGGGGACCGGCACGAGCTGTCGCTGCCGGTGGACGGCGCCCACAACCTGCTGAACGCGGCCGCCGCCGTCGCCGTCGCGCGCGAGGCCGGGGTGGCGACCGGCGTCGCGGTCGACGCGCTCGCGTCCTTCACCGGTGTGCACCGGCGGTTCGAGCTCCGGGGCAGGGTTCGGGGCGCCGAGTTCTTCGACGACTACGGGCACGTCCCGACCGAGCTCGCCGTGACGGTGGACGTGGCCCGGCGCCGCGACCCCGGCCGGCTCATCGCCGTGTTCCAGCCACACCGGTACTCCCGGACGCAGGCGCTGTGGCGGGAGCTCGGCGAGAGCGTGGCCGGCGCCGACGTGATCGTGGTGACCGAGATCTACGGAGCCGAGCAGGATCCGATCCCGGGCGTGACGGGCAAGCTCGTCGTCGAGGGGATCGCCCGCACCGGCGCGTACCACCGCGTCGTGTACCTGCCGCACCGCAACGACGTCGTCGAGTTCCTGGCACGCGAGGTCCGCGAGCGCGACCTGGTGATCACGATGGGATGCGGCGACGTCTGGATGCTCGGGGACGCCGCGCTCGAACGCATCCGGGAGGCGTCGTGACGGCGAGCGCCGACGCGATCGGCCGCGCCGAGTCGGTCCTGCGCGCGGCGTGCGGCGATCGCCTGCGGACGCGATTCATGCTCGCGCCCCTCACGACGTTCCGGATCGGCGGTCCGGCCGCGCTGTTCCTGGAGCCCGAGTCCGAGTCGGACCTCGTCGCCGTATCGGAGGCCGTCCGCGAGACGGCGATCCCGTTCGCGATCCTCGGCAAGGGGTCGAACGTGTTGGTGGCCGACGCCGGGTTCGAGGGCCTCGTGCTCCGGCTCGGCCGCGGGTACCGCTGGTCGGCGCGCGACGGCGACCGGCTCACGGCCGGCGGATCGATGCCGCTCCCCGCCCTGGCCGGGGTCGCGCTCTCGCACGGCCTCACGGGGCTGGAGTTCGGGGTGGCGATCCCGGCGTCGCTCGGCGGCGCGGTGACGATGAACGCGGGCGCCCACGGCGGGGAGCTCTCGGACGTACTCGAGAGCGTGGACGCGTTCGGGCTGTCCGAGGGGGCGACCCGCCGGATCGCGGCGTCCGAGGCCGGCTTCGCCTATCGACGGTCGTCGCTGCCGCCCGACACGGTGGTGATCGGCGCGACCGTGCGGCTGTCGCCCGGCGAGCGGTCCGAGATCCGGGGGCACATGGACGAGGCACGGGAGTGGCGGCGTCGGACCCAGCCGCTGGCGGAGCCCAACTGCGGGAGCGTGTTCACGAACCCGCCCGGCGATCACGCGGCCCGCCTGATCGAGGAGGCCGGCGCGAAGGGCCTGCGCGTGGGAAACGCGTCGGTGTCGACCAAGCACGCGAACTTCATCGTCGCCGGCGACGGCGCCAGCGCGGCCGACGTGGTGTCGCTGATCGGCGAGGTGCGGGACCTCGTCCGGGAACGTTCCGGCGTCCGACTCGAACCGGAGGTGCGTGTCATTGGGGATCTGGATCTCGCGACCCGCTGAGTGGTTCCGCTCGCAGAGCGGACGGCGCCGCGCCGCGATCGTCGCGGCCGGGGTGGTGTGCCTTTCGGCCGGCGCGTTCCTCGCCTCGCGCACGTCCGCGTTCGACGCACGGCGCATCGAGGTGACGGGCGCCCACCATCTCCGGCCCGTGGACGTCGTTCGGACGGCGGGGGTATCGAGCGACACGAACGTGCTGTGGTTCGACGAGGACGCCGCCGAACGCCGGCTGGAGGCCGAGCCCTGGATCGCCCACGCGGACGTGTCGGGCGCGTTCCCGCTGACGATCCGGATCGACGTCACCGAACGCACGCCGGTCGCCGTCCTCGCCGGCGGGACCGGAGGGCTCATCGCGGGCGACGGGACGGCGCTGGGGACGCAGGCGGGGACGAAGGGCTTGCCGAGGATCGAGCTCGGGACGGCGACGCCCGCCGAGGGCGTGCCGTCGAGTCCGGTGGGGGCCGCGCGGATCCTCGGCGCGATGCCACCCGGTCTGCGCTCGGACGTCCGTGAGGTTCGGGTGATGCTCGACGGAACCCTCGAGCTGCGGCTGAGGGGCGGCCCGAGGGTTCGGTTCGGCACGCCGGGGGATGCCGAGGCGAAGGTGGCGGCGATCCGGCGCGTCCTCGCGTGGGCGCACGACGAGGCAAGCGCGATCCGAACGCTCTCGGTGGTTGCGCCCTCCGCTCCGGCCGCGACGCTCGTGCCCTAGCGCCCGAGGTTGCTACGCACGCGAGACGATCGGATCGTCGCGCATATTGACGTAGCAGCGGCGTTGATAGTAGCGTGCCGTTATCAAGGTCAACTAGATATAACAATCAACATCCAGTTGAGCTTTATCCATAGGGAGACACGTACGGCGTTTCCCCAGGTAGACCGGGGGGCTTTGACCGGGGAGCGGAGGTCTCGGTGATGGATTCTCCTCAGAACTACCTCGCCGTCATCAAGGTGGTCGGGATCGGCGGGGGAGGTGTGAACGCGGTCAACCGCATGATCGAAGGCGGTCTGCGGGGGGTCGAGTTCATCGCCGTCAATACGGACGCGCAGACGCTGTTGATGTCCGATGCCGAGGTCAAGCTCGACATCGGACGCGAGACGACGCGCGGCCTCGGCGCCGGCTCGGACCCGGAGGTCGGACGGCGGGCCGTCGAGGAACACCGCGACGAGATCGAGGAGATCCTCAAGGGCGCGGACATGGTGTTCGTCACCGCGGGCGAGGGTGGCGGCACCGGCACCGGTGGCGCGCCGATCATCGCGGAGATCGCCCGCGGCCTGGACGCGCTGACGATCGGCGTCGTGACGCGCCCGTTCGGGTTCGAGGGCCGGCTGCGCGCGACGCAGGCCGACCTCGGCATCACCGAGCTCAAGAAGGCGGTCGACACGCTGATCGTCGTCCCGAACGACCGTCTGCTCCAGGTCTCGGATCCGACCACGCCGATGATCGACGCGTTCCGGACCGCGGACCAGGTCCTGTATCAAGGCGTCGACGGCATCACGTCGCTCATCACGACGCCGGGTCTGATCAACCTCGACTTCGCCGACGTGCGTTCGGTCATGACCGGGGCGGGCTCGGCGCTGATGGGGATCGGCCACGGGTCGGGCGAGGACCGGGCTGAGGAGGCGGCGCGCTCGGCGATCTCCTCGCCGCTGCTCGAGTCCTCGATCGAGGGGGCTCGCGGACTGCTCCTGTCGATCGCCGGCCCGACCGACCTCACGCTGCACGAGGTGAACAAGGCGGCGGACACGATCACGCGGGTCGCGCACCCCGACGCCAACATCATCTTCGGCGCGGTCGTCGACGACGTTCTGGGCGAGGAGGTCCGCGTGACGGTGATCGCGGCCGGGTTCGACAAGCTCGTCCCGCAGCCCGCGGCGACCTCGCGCTTCACCGGGACGCGCCTGTCGGCGCTCCTGGACGAGCCGGAGGCCGCGCCCGAGTTCGAGCCGGTCGCGGCGGCCATGTCCGAACGCGGCGAGGTCGAGGAGGCTCCGATGCCGATGCCCTCGATCCTGGTCGAGGAGGAGGACGAGATCTTCACCCCCTCGCACGAGGGGAACGAGCAGGACGACACGGACCTGGAGATCCCGGACTTCCTGAGGAGTTAGGGCGACATACGTCCGCCTGCAGCGCGTGGGGCGGGACCGATAGGGGAAGCAGAGGCGCCCTTCCCCCGCCTCTGTTCTCCGGTCCCGCCCCACCCATCGTTCAGGCCGGTCCGGGGGGCCGATCGGCCTGTTCCTCCTGATCACGAGAGTCGCCTTCTGTTACGTTCCGTGACATGGCCGGGCACGGCACCACCGAGATCGCGGCCAACGTCGCCTCGGTCCGCGAGGGCATCGCGCGGGCGTGCGAGCGCTCGGGGCGGGACCCGGACGCGGTTCGGATCGTCGCGGCGGCCAAGACCGTCGGGGCCGAAGCGATCGTGGGGGCTCGCGACGCGGGCGTTCGCGACGTGGGGGAGAACTACGTGAACGAGCTCCGCACCAAGCACGCACAGGTCGACGGCGTCGTGTGGCACTTCATCGGGACGCTGCAGTCGGGTTCGGCGCACCACGTGGCCCAGCTCGCCGACGTCGTGCACGGCGTGGTGCCCGGGCGCGCCGCCGACCGGCTCGCGCGCCGGGCCGCATCGGACGGCCGAACGCTGCCGGTCATGATCGAGGTCGACTTCGCCGGCCGCGGGACCGGCGTACCTCCCGAGTCGCTCGCCGAGGCGGCGGATCGCCTGGCAGGCGTCGGGGGGATCGAGCTCGTCGGCCTGATGACGCTGCCGCCGCTGCCGGCCGTCGCGGAGGACTCGCGCCCGTTCTTCGTCCGGCTCCGGGAGCTGCTCGAGGCCGGGTCCGAACGCCATCCGGGCATGAGAGAGCTCTCCATGGGAATGTCGCTGGATTACGAGGTTGCGGTGGAGGAAGGCGCTACGATGGTCCGGGTCGGCTCCGCCCTGTTCGGGGCACGGCTGGATGTGGACACCGGGAGGACCTGATGCCTGGCGCATGGAAGAAGACGCTTACGTATCTCGGTCTCGTCGAGGACGACGAGTTCGAGGAGCTCGACGAGGTCGGCGCGGCGCCCGAGAACGCCGAGGTCCGTCGCTTCCAGCGACCCCAGGCGGTTCGAGAGGTCGAGCTGGAGGCCGAGCACGAGGGGATCGTGCGGACGATGCCGTCCAACCGGGCGGCGACCGCCGGATCGATCCACAAGTCCGAGCCGCGCCGGTTCAACGAGGCGCGCGACATCGCCGACCGGTTCAAGGACGGCATCCCGGTCATCATGAACCTGCAGAGCACCGACGACACGATCGCCCGGCGGCTCGTCGACTTCGCCTCTGGCCTGGTCTACGGGCTCGACGGCAAGATCGAGATGGTGGCGAACCGCGTCTACCTGCTGACGCCCGCGAACGTGGACGTGTCCGCCGAGGACCGCGAGCGGATCGCCGGCGGCGATCTCTACAACCAGTTCTGACACCCAGCCGAACGGCCGCGCGCTCACGATGACCGTCGCGCAGAGTGCCGTGATGGACATCGTGTGCGTGGTCCTGACGGCGTACACGATCATCCTGTTCATCCGCGTGCTCGTGTCGTGGGCGTTCCTGTTCGGGTTCCGGCCCCCGTACTCGGGACCGCTCCGGACGGCGCTCGACCTGCTCGACGACGTGACCGAACCGATCCTCCGGCCGCTCCGGGCGCTGATCCCGCCGATCCGGGCGGGTGGCGTCGGCCTGGATCTTTCCATCATCATCGCGTTCGTTATCCTGGCTGTCGTTCGCACCGCGCTGAACTGCTGACGAGGGGGAGACCGCATGCGCAGGAAGAAGGGGGCGGATCAGGACGCGCCGGCGGCCGCCGGGACGCGCATCACGCCGGAGGAGGTCCAGCAGGTCGAGTTCCGGCTCGCGTTCCGGGGCTACAACGAGCGTGACGTCGACGCGTTCCTGGACCGGATCACCGAGGACCTGTCCGCCTACGCCGCGGAGGGCCAGCCGTCGGGCGGGGCGGCCTCGGGCGGTGCCGCCTCGAGCGCCGAGGCACAGCAGATCGTCGCGCGGGCCCGCGAGGAGGCCGACGAGATCCTGCGCCGGGCGCGAGAGGACGCGGCGAACATCAGGGCGACCGCCGCCCCCGCGGGCTCGGGAGACGCGCGCGCCGCGGTGGCGCCGTTCCTGAACAACGAGCGCGAGTTCCTGCAGAGCCTCGGGACGCTCGTGCAGTCCCACGCCGAGGAGATCAAGCAGATGGTCATGGCGCTTCGCGCCCGCTCGGACGCGGCGGACGCGGACTCCGCGGCCACGGCTCCCCAACCACCCGCCGAGCTCCGAGTGGTGGACGACGAGCCGGGTCCCGTCCAGGCATCGGGCTCGGCCGTCGAGGCGGCCCCGGTCTCCGAGATCCGCGCACGTCTGGAGGCGGCCGGCCCGCCGGCCGAGGTCACCCTGACCGACGAGGAGGCCCCCGACGGCCCGGACGAGGCGCCCCCGCTCGTGGTGGACTCGGGCACGGAGCCCGTGTACTCGACCGAGGGCTCGCCGGCGGGGGAGCGGCGCGAGCGTTCGTTGCGCGAGCTGTTCTGGGGCGAGGACTGAGGGCGGCTAGGCCCGCCGCAGGCTGACGCGCCCGCGCGCCTCATCGAACGCGAACGCCTCGGCGTAGCTCGCATCGGGCGCGGCGCCGTCGACGAGCTCGACCGCCAGCGTCTCGGCAGCGATCCAGTCCCGGAAGTCCGCGAGCGCGGCCCCGACCTCGCCGTCGACCTCCAGACCCAGGACGATCCGGTCGCTGACGTCGAGGCCCGCCGCTTTGCGCGCGTCCTGCACCACGCGCACCAGCTCGCGCGCCTGCCCCTCGCGCCGGAGATCGGGCGTGAGCTCGAGCTCGAGCGCCACGGTCAGCCCGCCCTCGCCGGCCACGCCCCATCCCTCGAGCGTCTCCTGCACGAGGTCGACGTCGTCCGGCGACAGCTCGACCGTGCCGTCGGGAAGCTCGACCGAGACGGACTCGCCACGGGCGAGCGTGGAGGCCAGCATCCCGTCGTCGCGCCCGAGCGCCGAGGCGACGGCCTGCACGCGTGATCCCAGGCGGGGGCCGAGGACCCTGAAGTTCGGCTTGGCCCGCCAGCGGCCGAGCTGCTCGGCCGACTCGGCGAACACGACCCGCTTCACGTTCAGCTCCTCGGCGATCAGCTCGAACATCGGCGCGAGCGCGCCGTGGTCGCCGGCGTAGTGCACGGCCGCCTCCAGGAGCGGCTGCCGGACGCGGATCTTGGTCTCCGTTCGGACGCGGCGTCCGAGCTCGACGATCTGGCGGGCCGCGGCCATCGCCTCGTCCAGCGTCGGATCGATCAGACCCTCGTCGGGGGCCGGGTAGTCCGACAGGTGGACGGAGTCCGGCGCGCCGTCGCGTCCGGCGGCCAGGTTGCGCCACAGGGTCTCGGACACGAACGGCGTGAAGGGCGCGAGGAGCTGCGAGAGCGAGACGAGGCACTCGTACAGGGTCAGGAACGCGGCGCGGGTCTCGGCGCCCCGCTCGCCGCCCGGGTCCCAGAACTGGCGCCGGGAGCGGCGGACGTACCAGTTGGACAGGTCCTCGACGAACGCGGCGATGCGCCGCCCGGCCCCCGTCGCGTCGTACGCGTTCAGGCCGTCGCGCGCGACCGCCCGCGTCCGCGAGAGCTGCGACAGGATCCACCGGTCCAGGATCGGTCGCTCGGCGACCGGCGCGTCGTCGCCGGTCGCCGGATCGAACCCGCTCGCGTTCGCGTACGTGACGAAGAACGCGTACACGTTCCACAGCGGCAACAGGAAGCGGCGCACGGCGTCGTCGAACACCTCCATCAGGACGCGCCGCGGCGCCCACGGCGAGCCGCCGGTCAGCATGTACCAGCGCAGCGCGTCGGCGCCCTGGCGGTCCATGACCTCGAACGCGTCCACCGTGTTGCCGAGCGACTTGGACATCTTCCGGCCCTGCGCGTCCACCAGGTGTCCGAGACACACGACCGTGCGATAGGCGGTCGAGTCGAACAGCAGGACGCCCTCGGCCATCAGCGTGTAGAACCACCCGCGCGTCTGGTCGATCGCCTCGGCGATGAAGTCGGCCGGGAAGCGCTCCTCGAACCGCTCGACGCCGCGGCCGAGCTCCGGGTGGTAGCCCCACTGCGCGTAGGGCATCGCGCCCGAGTCGTACCAGGTGTCGATCACCTCGGGGACCCGGCGGGCCTCCTCCCCGCACTCGGGACAGGCGAACGCGACCTCGTCGATCGACGGGCGGTGCGGGTCGATCCCGGTGACGTCGCGTCCGGCGGGCTCGGACAGCTCGGACAGCGAGCCGATCGCGGTGTCGTGCGCGTTCGGGCATCGCCAGATCGGCAGCGGGGTGCCCCAGTAGCGCTCGCGCGACAGGGCCCAGTCAACGTTGTTCTCGAGCCAGTCGCCGTACCGGCCGTGCTTGATGTGGTCGGGATACCAGTCGACGGACTCGTTCACGTCCAGCAGCCGATCCTTGACCGCCGTGGTGCGGACGTACCAGGAGGTCCGCGCGACGTACATCAGCGGCGTGTCGCACCGCCAGCACAACGGGTAGACGTGTTCGATCGTCCCCGAGCGCAGGAGCAGCCCTCGCGAGCGCAGGTCCTGGGTGATCGGCTCGTCGGCGTCCTTGAAGAACGCGCCGCGGACGAACCCGGGGGCCTCGTCGGTGAACCGGCCCTCGCCGTCGATCGGCTTGAACGTTCGCCAGCCCTCGCGCGCGCCGATCTCGAGATCCTCGGGACCGAACGCCGGCGCGAGGTGGACCACGCCGGTCCCGTCCTCCAGCGAGACGAAGTCGGCGGACACGACGGCGTGTGCGCCCTCGACGTTCGGGTACAGCGGCTC
>Ga0081455_10003356_pt1 | contig 18459 bp, 21 predicted proteins | sample TabmetS3T2R1_FD_70207 | JGI IMG/M metagenome (GOLD analysis project Ga0081455, IMG submission 70207) | Tabebuia heterophylla rhizosphere microbial communities from the University of Puerto Rico - S3T2R1 | ecosystem: Host-associated > Plants > Roots > Rhizosphere ... | reverse complement strand
TGGTACGCGCCCAGTTGTACCCGGCACGAGAGCTCGGGGACAGGTTGCTGCGCCTGGCGCAACAGGCCCGCGACCCCGCGCTCGCTGTCATCGCCCATTATGCCCTTGGGGAGACGTGGTTCTGCCTTGGCATGTTGCCGGCCGCTCGCCGGCACGCGGAGGAAGGCATCGCCCTGTATACCCCAGACCAGCGCTGTGCGCCGATGTTCCGCATGGGCCAAGATCTGGGCGTTGCCTGCCGAGATAATGTCGCTGAGACCCTCTGGTTGCTGGGGTACCCGGAACAAGCCCTGGCTCGCCTCTATGAGGCCCTGGCGTTGGCGCACGAGCTGTCGCATCCCTATAGTCTGGCGTGGGCACAGTGGTGGGTGGCCTTCGTCTTGCAACTGCGCCGGGATGTGCCAGCCGTGCACGAGCACGCCGAGGCTGCAGTCACGCTCGCAACCGCACAGGGCTTTCCACAATGGGCGGCCCAAGGCACGATCTTGCGGGGCTGGGCGCTGGCCATGCAGGGGCAGGGCGAGGCGGGGCTGACTGAGGTCCGTCAGGGGATCGCCGCCGTGAGGGCGACCGGGGGAGCGCTATTCGATCCATACTATAGCGCCTTGCTAGCGGAAGTCTATGACCACCTGGGCCACACGGCAGACAGCTTCCAGGCGCTGACTGAGGCCCACACCCTGATGGAGCAGCAGGAGGAACGCTGGTGGGAAGCAGAAGTCTGTCGCCTCCGGGGCGTCTTGCTCCTGCGGCAGTCGGGGACACCGCAGGCAGAGGCGGAAGCCTGCTTCCAGCGGGCTCTGGACGTCGCTCGCCGCCAGGAGGCCAAATCGCTGGAGCTGCGCGCCGCCATGAGCCTCAGTCACCTCTGGCAGCAGCAGGGCAAGCGCGCTGAAGCCTACGAGCTCCTCGCGCCGATCTACGGTTGGTTTACCGAAGGGTTCGACACCGCGGATCTGCAAGAGGCCAGGGCGTTGCTCGAGGCGCTGGCGTAACGCGACACTGGCGGCGCTATTGGTGTCAGCGGTACCAGCAGTCAAGCAGACGAAGAGAGCGCCCGCGCTGACATCGCGGCGCTATAGGCTCTTCCCTTAGCGCGCATAGTGGTCACGTGCCAGCGGTGGGCGCACCTCAGCGCCTGTAAAGAGCACCGTCAGCACGACTTCAACGGAGTGGTTTAGCGCCAGTCCCTGACAGCCAATCGCTGCCCGCGTGGGTTTACCGCGGTCGCCATAGAGTTCCACGAGCAGGTCTGTGGCGCCATTAATCACCCGGGGCTGCTCGCTAAATCCTGGGGCTGAGTTGACGAAGCCTATGAGCTGGACCATGTGCTCGATGCGGTCCAGATCTCCGAGGGCATACTGTATGGCCGCCAGGCTGTGCAGCACCGCATAGCGCGCTGCTTCATAGCCTTGTTCAAGGGTTAAGTCCTGGCCTACCACACCGGTGAGATATGGCTGACCGTCCTTCACCGGTGTAGTGCCTGAGAGATAGAGCAGATTCTGTACCGCAAAGTGCGACAGAAAGCGCGCCCCGGAACGATTCGTGCGATAGAGCTCATCCAGGTCTGGCAACGCTAATCCGAGGGTTTTCACTTTTGCTTCGACGATCATGCGTTCCTCCCTCGCCTCTACGCGACCTTGGCGACAATCTCTTCGGCAACCATCTGCAAATAGTCGATGCGTGCCTGCACGTCTGTAGGCAGGCTGTAGATAGTGAAGCCAACGTACTCTACACCGACCTCTTGCTGGGCCCAGAGCAGCTTTTCCACGCAGTCCTGCGGTGAGCCGTGGATTGTCCAATCATCCAGAGGGATATCAAAATCGAGTTGCAGAGGCACCATGGTGCGTTCCTGCATGCGCCAGCGTGTGTAATTAGCGAAAGTCTTGCCGAGATAGTCGCGGGCGCGCGTCGCCGCATCAGCCTTGTCACGGCCGACAATAAGACTCCGCGACGCGCCCAGCATCCCCACGGTAGGAAAGCCGGCCTCCTGGCGCGTCTCCTTGTAAAGGGCTACGAGATTGCGCACGTCGCGCCAGGCGACCTGCGGACCCAAAAAAATCCCGTCAGCCAGGCGTGCTGCGCGCTGCACGGCGCCACGGCTTTGCGCCCCAAATTCGATGGGAGGATGCGGCTGCTGGGCTGGCCCAAACCCCAGGCGTGCCCTGTCCAGCGTGATATATTTCCCGGCAAACGTCACTTCTTCTCCGGCCCAGAGGCGTTTCATCACCTGCAGGGCTTCTTCGAACTTCGGCACCCGATCCTGACGCCGCAGCCCTACGGCCTGGAGTTCCTCATCACGGTATCCGAGCGCCACGCCGAGATCCAGACGCCCGTGCGTGATGTGGTCGAGCGTCGCAATGTTCTCAGCCATTTCGACTGGGTTGAGCAGCGGTAGGAGTAACACGGAAGTCTTGAGGCGCATGCTGCCCGATTCCGGAGCGAGGCGCGCCAGGAGTGGATACGGTTGCGGCCAGGCGGTGGGATGCGCCAGCCAGTGTTGCGGCGCAGAGACCCAGGCATAGCCCATCCGAGAGGCGGCTCGGACCACCTGGATCACTTCATCAATAATCTGTGTTGGGGAACGTTCTGCCGGACTGAAGAACGCTGTCAGGTGGAAGCCGATGTGCATGACACGCTCCTCGCAGGAGACTTGGGGGACCCTCACCCTAACCCTCTCCCTCCGGGAGAAGGACCAAGAGCTACTCCACACGCTAAGACCGCTGCTGCGCCTTGAGCTGTTGTTGCAGTCGGGCGACTGTCTCTTCCAGCTCACGCAGACGCGCCGCATCTGCTGCGGCACTCGCCTGGAGACGGGCTTTTTCGATGGCCTGTTGAATCGCCTTGCCGAGCAGGCTGGAATTCACCTGATCCTTGCGGAAGTAATCAAGTGCCCCCGCTTGCAGCGCGGCGACTGGCAAACGCTCCTGGCCAAAGGCGGTGAGCATGATGACTGGCGCGGTCAGACCACGCTTCTGTTTCTCTTCCAAAAACGCCAGGCCGTCCATATCCGGAAGATAGTAATCTAGGAGCACCAGGTCATAGGTCTGTGCACTGAGTTCCTCCAGGCCAGCCTTGGCCGATTCCAGATGGGTCACGGTAAAAGTCGCATCGCCAGCCTGTTGCAGGATACGTTCCAGCAGCAGTGTATCCCGCTTCGAATCATCAACGACTAAGAGTCGGTAAGATGGCGCTGCCATCACGAAAGTCCTCCTGTAGCTGCCGACTGTTGACTACCCTTCCGGGGGTAATTCCACAGTTTCCAGCCAGAATTTTCCAAGCTGTCCGATCACCTCTGTGAAGCGGCTGAACTCCACCGGCTTCAGCAAATAGGCGTTGGCGCCGGCATCATAGGCCAGACGCACGTCATCAGGACGCTCAGACGTTGTCAGGACAATGATAGGAACTTGTCTAAGGTGATTGTCTTGCTTCACCTCCCGGAGTAACTCATGCCCCCCCATGCGGGGGAGATTGAGATCGAGCAAGATGACATCCGGGCGGGGGGCGGTCTCGGCTTCCTTGTAGGCGCCTTCGCGATGCAGATACGCCAGGGCTTCGTCCCCATCCCGCACAACGCGTAGATCGTGGGGCAGACCAGCCTGTTTGAAGGCGCGCTGCGTGAGGCGCACATCCCGGGGATTATCTTCAACCAGCAACACGGTTAGCTGGCGCATGACGGTGCCTCCGTCTTCGGGATGGTAAACCAGAAGGTCGAACCTTCACCGGGTACGGACTCTACGCCAATCTGGCCGCCATGGGACTCCACAATCTTTTTGACGATGGTCAGTCCGGCGCCTGTGCCTGGATACTCCTCTCGTGTGTGTAAACGTTTAAAAATTTCGAAAATCCGCTCAAAATGCTCGGGAGCAATGCCAATGCCATTATCGTGCACGGTAAAGCGATAGTAGCGCGCCTGCTCTGTATATCCAAGCGTAATCTCCGGCCTCTTGCCAGCAGCCATGAATTTGAGGGCGTTACTCAGGAGATTACTAAAAATCTGCGTCAAGCGCACTTCTGGATAGAGCACTGTGGGCAAGGAGTCCGGTACATCAATGATAGCCCTCGTATCGGTGATTTCGAGCTGCAAGTCATGTAAGACTCGGTCCAGGACTGTACGGACATCCACGGCCACCGCCTGCGTGTGCAAGCGCCCGATGCGAGAATACTCCAGCAGGCCATCCAGGAGCTTTTTCATGTGCAGGGCATCGTCAATGATCTCTTCACACAGTTGACGGCCAGTGCTGTCGAGCACGTTGCCGTAGTCCTCCAGGAGCCAGCGCGCGTAACCTTCGAAGGTCCGCAGGGGGGCTTGTAGATCGTGGCTGGCAGAGTAAGCAAAGTCTTGCATTTCCTGTTGCAGGCGGACACGCTCGGTGACGTCACGGAAGACCGATAGCAGGCAGGGCTGGCCTTCATAATCGATCAAGCGACTTGAGGACACAGTGACGATTGCTTTACCCCGTCGCGTGCGGAATTCCCCCCGCCATCCTTCCAGCCGAGAGGACTGTGAGAGCTGTACTAAGAGCCCAGCGCGGTCCTCTGGATGCACGTACAGCTCGATAACGTTCCTGCCAATCAACTCTTGCGGGCTGTCAAATTCTAAAATCTCCACCGCACGCGGGTTCATCTGGACAATAGTCCCCTTGATATCAACAACGATGGCCCCATCTGGAGACAAGTCAAAGAGCGTGTGGTAGAACGCCTCCGAACGGGCCAGATCAGCAGGAGCGACCAATGGCTGTGGCATTTCAGCAGGTGGCGGTGTGGTGTGCTGCCTCTCCTGGAGCGCTGTCTGGGCTTGCGCCGTGGCCGCACGCTGTTCCTGCAGGCGGCGATAGAGGAGCAACGCCTGCTGTCCCATACTCTGCAACAGCGGCAGGGCGGCTTCCTGAGGCTGGGCCGGCGTGGCCAGTCGCTCTACTTCCTCAGGAGCGGCGGGACGGCTCAAGGCCGGCTCGAAGGCCAGCCGGAGCTGCTCTGTGGCCACATGCAGCCGTTGGGCGAACAACGCTCCTCCAAGCTCCTGCGTCAGAGTCTGCACATGTTGCAACAGTTGCTCACAGCCAGCCTCTACATGGGCCCGCTCCTCTGTGGCAATCGCCTGGGCCAGGCTGGTGGGGTCTAAGCCCGCCGTAGACCATTGTAGCCTGGCGAGAAAAGGATAAGCCTCGTGTAACGCCTGACTACTGAGCGCAAGGAGTTCAGAGGTCGTGGAAACGCCGAGAAACGGTTCGAGGTTCTGCCACACACACGCATAGAGCTGCCCATAAAACTGTGCTGTGGTGGCCTGCCAGGTTTGGTTGTCACGGACCATAGCTCGCTCCCTAGCTGTGCCAGCTTCGAGGAGCCCTTGTACACCCTCGAGCACATTCTTTCTCTTTTGACCCTGTGTCGTGGTAGTATGGCGTACCATCATAGACCACCCGCGTGGAGAAGACAAGCTAGCGCGGAGCACGCCTCAACTCGCACGGAGGAGCAGCATGGATCATGTGCCCTATGTCATCATTGGTGGCGGCCTAGCCGGTGTAGCGGCAGCTGATGCCATTCGTCGACGCGATAAAACTGGCCAGCTCATGCTGATTTGTGCTGAGCCGCATCCGCCCTACGATCGCGTCCCGCTGTCAAAAGGCTATCTGCTCGGAGAAATCGAGCGCGACCAGGTGTTTCTCCGCCCGTCTCGTTTCTACGAGCGCAACAAAGTTGAACTCGTCTTAGGCCAGGCGGCTACAGCCCTGGACCTCAGTGCACGACAAGTCACGCTTGCCGATGGGCGCCAGATAAGCTTCGAAAAGCTGTTACTGGCCACCGGGGGACGACCGCGTCGTTTGCCCATCCCAGGGGCTGATCTCGCAGGTATCTACTATCTGCGCAATCTCGAGGACTCGGACGCCATCCGCGGCGCCCTGCAAGGCGCACGCCGAGCCGTCGTGATTGGTGGCGGATTCATTGGCTGTGAAGTCGCCACAGGACTGGCACAACTGGGCCTGGCCACTACCGTGGTGGAGTTGACTCCCGGCGTGTTAAGTCTAGTGCTCGATGCTGAGACGAGCGGCTTTATTGAGTCGTTCCTGCGCCAGCAGGGCGTCACCGTCCTCACCAACACCGCTGCGGCGCGTTTCGTGGGAGAACAGGGCCGCGTCAGAGCCGTAGTGACGAGCACTGGCGATGAACTTGAAGCCGATCTCGTCACGGTGGGTGTAGGTATCGCCCCGAACACCGAGCTGGCCGTTGCCGCCGGGCTGACCGTCGATAACGGTGTGGTGGTGAACGAATACCTGGAAGCCGCCCCAGGCGTGTACGCTGCTGGCGATATCGCGCGCTACTACAGTCCTCCCCTCGGACACCATCTGCGCGTCGAGCACTACGATGTGGCCTTGCAGCACGGGCGCGTCGCTGCAGCCAATATGACTGGCGAGCAGCGCGCCTATACTGAACTCCCATACTTTTTTTCCCATATGGGCGGGCTGCATATCGACGTCGTGGGCGACATGAGCCGTCGCCAGCAGAGCGTCCGGCGCGGGGCACTGAGCCTGGAACCTGGTTTTGCGCAGTTCTATTTTGCCGATGACTTACTGCAGGCGGTCCTCTGCATCAATGGCGATCCTGCCCTGCTCCAGGCAGCGCGGGAGCGTATTGCCGAGCGGCGTCCCGTGACACACCCAGAAGCATGCGCTGACGAGGGGTGTGATCTAGCATCGCTATAGGCGTGCACGCAGCATGTACGTGGGGCCACTGCTCATTGATGCAAAGCCAGTGGAGAGCACAGGAAGAGAGTGCTGAAATTGACGACAGTCACGAAGCATGCCATGGCTAGAGTTAGGATAATGACTGAAGTCCTATCAATACACCAATGAAGGTGTATTGACGTAGTCAAAATCGCGTCCTACACTGAAGCGCTATGGACGGATTTGCCACGGACGAGGAAGCCGCCACCTATCGCATGCTGAAGCAGGTGCTCCAGAACCATGTAGCTCTCCAGGAGATGTCCATACTTGCGACCTCCATGGCGTGTACGGGGTTGCTTGGGGACTGCTGTCTGGGGTGCGGCGCGGCGGGGACTACTCCGCGAGAGGTTGCCGCGGCTATGCTGGGCCGGCTCAAGGGTGGTGTGCGCAAGCGGCAGACGCTGCCGGCCTTGCTGCCATTCGGGAAGGCATCCGCCCACGATCCCGAGGTGCACCTGGGCGAGCATTCCCGGCGCCTCTATGACGCGCTCCGGCGGCTCCTCAACGATGTCGGCGAAGCCCAGCGCATTGATAGTCTTGGCAGCATACGGATTGTGCTCGGCCTGATGGCCGATGTGCTCAGTATGTTCCTCCATCAATTCGACCTTCCCCTCGAAGCGGTTGATAAGATTATCGACGAGGTCATTGGCCCGTCGCTGGACAGCTATCTCAAAACCTCTGTGCCTCCTGCGATCTCCTGAGCGCCTCGGCCGCCGCCAGATCGTCGAATCAGAATTCGGCCATGCCGTCAAAGGGCCCCCCCGACGCGTGAGCAGCGTAGAGACCCGCACTCAGGTGCTGCCCCCGATGTACTATCGCGCTCACTCATACACGGCCGCTCTCTACTTCCGTACTGACCAATGCCCCTCCGTCACCGAGGTCTCGGCGAGGTTGAGCGTCGTGCTCACATACGGCACAAACTCTACGGCTTTGTTCACCGCATAGAGGCCAATGGGATTATACAGGCAGAGGAAATAGGCCTGGTCATGCGTGTGCCGCTCCATCTGCCGGATCAATCTCTGCTGCTGCTCCCCATCCATGGCAAATACGACCTGCTCGTGGAGTTGGCGCAGTTCTAGCGCTTCGCCGACCCAATCGTGTGCACCGTCGAGCGCGAAAGCGCTATAGAGGTACAAAGCCGTGGCACTCGTCACATCCACAAACGACCGCAGGGCAATATCCCACCGTTGCTGCTCGGGCGGTTGATCCAGACGGCCCAGGTTGGTCTTCGCCGTATAGGTGGCCGCGTCGAGCATCTGGAGTTCCACCGTCAGACCCACCTGCTCCAGCATCTTGCTGACCACGGTGGCCTGCACCTCCAGCTCCTCAGTCGCGATCAGGGTGAGCGGCCGTCCAGGGGGATAGCCCGCCTCGCGCAACAACTGCTGTGCTTTGTCCAGGTCAAAGGGATACGGTGCCAGGTCGGGATCGTACCCGAAGGATCGTTCCGGCAGGAGTGCTGGGATGATCACCCCATTGCCTCTGGTGGCATAGCGAATGAGATCCTCGCGGTTGATGGCATAGTTGAGCGCCTGGCGTAGCCGCACCTCGCGCCACAGGCCCCCCGCTTGTAGCATATTGAACTGCCCAAACACCATCACCAGCGACCCACGCCGCTTCACTACCTTGGCAAACTGGCTCTGGGCCACCCGTAGCGTCTCCAGGGGGCGCAGCTCATTCACTAGATCCACGCGCCCTTCGTCGTTCTTGACCAACTCCAACGCTTCCTTTGGGCTCAGCGTGTTGTCAAAGACAATACGGTGCAGCCGCGGCAACCGCTGTGTATCCTAATAGTCTGTATTGGTCTCTAAAACAACCCGCTCGGAACGCTTATCGAATGTGCTGAGTCCTTCGACGAGCTCATGAATCCGATCACGGGCCGCGTATATCTCTTCCATAGGACCAGAATGCCCTTCACGAGTTCTGTGGTGGCAGCAGAAATGTTTAAGGCTGCATAGTTGAGAGGCTTTGAATGCATCATTCCTCCTCCATACACCTATTGCACTACCCCTCAGGCACGAATCACGATCGTGAGACCACGCATGGCCGCCCATGCCTCCTGAAAATCCTCCCGCGGCAGACGACACTCACCATGCTGTGGATCCAGGACGGTCACATGGTCCGGGGCAACGTCGATCACGACCATCGCATGGTATTGGCCACTCCGCCCACCGTGCAGCGGCCACATATCCACATAGACAATCGGCCAGACACCCTCCGCCAGCACGGTGGCCAATTCCTCCAAGGACAGCAGGGTATATTTCTGGCTCCCAGGAAAGCCCAACTGGCGTGCGGCTTCCAGCAGTTGGAAGGCCTCGGTCCCCAAGGGGGAGCAATCGGTCAGGGCGCGCAACGGGGCTTCTTCCATCGAGAGTCCCAGGGCACCCAACACCATGCGCAAACACGCGGGCGCACACGAATAGCGAGTTTCTTGATTATGGAAGGGGGGCGTCGATGGTGGCACGATGCTGGTCGTAGAGCTGGAGCGCCCGCGCTTTCATCTCCGCGAGCGGCGTATGCGCCTGCACGGCACCACTGACGGCATCCACCAGCAGTTCGCCGACTGGTCCCAGGGGAGCATGGTCTGGATAGGCCAGCCACACGGGAATCCGCCAGCCCTGCTGTACGGGGTCGTAGTCTGGGATCCCCGCAGCGAAGCGATCAGGCACATGGTCGATGAGCCACGCATTGGCCGCAGTGCGGGCTTCCCCAACGGTTGGTACGACGCGAGTCGCCATAAGATATCTCCAACGATGAAGGTCTCTGTAGTGTAGACCCTCCCATCGCCACGGTCAAGCGAGCAACGTGACGGAGCCGGCGCAAGCCATCGCCGAGCAGGTGCTGGTGGATGTTACCACGACATGGACCTTTGTCAGTGGATAATCTTTCGCTAGTATATCACGACGACCCGTATGGACCTCCTGGTGAGGGCTCTGATCCGATGGGGGCGAGGAAAAGGGACGCGATGCAGCACAGGAGCAAATGAGTTATGATAGGCACGAGTGCCTGGCATTGGAGAAGGAGAATAATCCTCGGTCGGCACCTATGGGGACACGTCTCCCGGGCGGGACCATGGCCCACCGGCGTGAAAGCCCTCTATGACATGAACGCGCCCTTTGTGGAAACGCTGCAGCAAGCCACCCACTTCAAGCGTGGTCCCGAGGTGTATGCTGGGGGCATCTACCCGTGGAAGGAGCGGATCACCAGTCCTTACCGCGAACGCGTCGAGCAGGAGCTGCCGCCCTTTGAGGTGGATGGCGCCTGGCCGTGGAATGAGGCGTTCTTCCCCAAGCCATCTACCATAACAAACCAGGATAGCCAGTAATGCAGGAGCACGATGCCATGTCTTTACCCCGAGCGCTCGATGGTATCCGCGTGGTGGATTTTAGCTGGGTGCGGGCCGGGCCATGGGCCACCCGCTGGCTAGGGGCCCTCGGGGCCGAGATTATCAAAATCGAGTGGCCAGAGAATGAGCGCGGCAGGCTACCCAGCTCCACCACACCGCAGGATGTCGAGGTGAATTTCAATACCTCGGGGAATTTTAACGACACGAATGTCAACAAGCGCAGCCTGAGCCTCAACGTGCGTACCCCCAAAGGCCTGGAGATCGTCAAACGCCTCATCGCCATCTCCGATATCGTGATCGAGAATTTTAGCTCGCGGGTCTTACGCAACTGGGGCCTGGGCTATGAGGAGCTGTGCAAAGTCAAACCTGACATTGTCTATGTCTCCATGTCAGGATACGGCCACACGGGGCGGAACCACCACTACACTACGTTTGGACCAGTGGCCCAGGCGGTCTCCGGGTTGACGTTCATCTCGGGCCTGCCAGACAAACCGCCGGCCGGCTGGGGCTGGTCGTATATGGACGATACCGGGGGGATGTACGGGGCGATGTGTGCGCTCACCGGCCTCTACCACCGCAACATCACAGGGCAAGGTCAGCATATTGACCAGGCACAGATGATTGCGAGTGTCCCCCTCACCGGGCCGGCTCTCCTGGACTTCACCGTCAACGGGCGTGGGTCGCGCCGCGACGGCTATCCCCCCGGCAATCGCGCCCACTGGCCCGGCACGCCCCTGGCCAACAATTACCGTGGGCCGACAGTCGCGCCCCACAACGCCTATCGCACCCATCCTGGCGATTATAACGATTGGTGTGTGATTGTCTGCCATTCTGACGAGGAGTGGCAACGCCTGGTGCAGGTAATGGGCCAGCCAGCCTGGGCCACCGCGCCGAAGTTTGCCACCCTTGCCGGACGCCTCCAGCACCAGGAGGAGATGGATGAGGGCATTGAAGCCTGGAGTCTGATGCTGGGGAAGTACGAGCTGACGGAGCGCTGTCAAGCCGCTGGCGTACGCGCTCTGCCAGTGCAGAGTGCCGAAGATCGGGTGGAACACGATCCCCAGCTACGCCACCGGCAGATGTATCTGGAGCTGGAACATCCCGCCCTGGGGGTGCGGAAGATCCAAAATGCCCCCTTTAAACTCTCTGAAACCCCGGCAATCAATCACCTTCCCAGTCCCTTAATCGGTCAGCACACCCGCGAGATTGTGGAAGGACTGCTGGGCTGCAGCCATGAGGAACTCCTCGCGGGCTACGCCGACGGCACGTTCTGGCCCAGCACCCGAGAGCGCTATGCGTATATGGAGGAGATGCTGCAATGACCGAGGCCCAGACCCTACCAGGCCCGCTGGCGGGCCTGAGAATCCTGGAGCTCGCCGACGAAAAGGGCCAGTTCTGCGGCAAACTCATGGGCGACCTGGGGGCCGATGTCATCAAGATCGAACCCCCCGGTGGCGAGGCGACGCGCCGCGTGGGGCCATTCCTGGACGATATCCCTCATCCGGAGCGTAGCCTGTCCTTCTGGTACTACAACACGTCGAAACGCGGTATCACCCTCAACCTGGAGACGGCAGACGGATGCCCGCTCTTCCGTCGATTGGCTGCGGCCGCGGACGTCATTCTGGAAACCTTCCCCCCGGGTTATTTGTCGTCTCTGGGACTCGGTTATGAAAGCCTCAGGGCACAGAGCCCCGGGCTGATCATGTGCGCCTTAACCCCCTTCGGCCAAACCGGCCCCTGGCGGGATTATCTGACCTCCGACCTGCTGCACATGGCGGCAGGCGGCCAGATGGCCTCCTGCGGTTATGACGAGGGAGACGCGCCTGGTGCCCCTCCCATCGCCCCCGGTGGTGGCAATGCCTGGCACATGGGCTGTCACTTCGCCTACATCGCCATCATGGCTGCCCTGGTCTACCGCACGGTCACGGGCCGCGGGCAGTATATCGATGCCTCGATCCACGAGGCCTGCGCCCTCACCACCGAAGCCGCTATCCCCAACTACATCTACCGCAAGGAAGTGGTGCGACGCCAAACGGGGCGCCACCACGCGGCCGGTTCAACGCCTCGTACCCAGTTTCGCAGCAAAGATGGCAAATATGTGACGGCGCTGGTCGCGGGTCGCCTCAACCCCAGATACGTCAAAGAGCTGGCGGAACTGCTGGACAGCTATGGCATGGCCGGCGACCTCAAAGACCCCAAATACCAGGATCCCAAAGTGATCGAAGCAAATAGGGATTATATCATTGAGGAGTTGGTTGGCAACTTCATCGCCAGCCTGCCAGCGGAAGAGGTCTACCATGCTGCCCAGGCGCGCGGATTTACCTGGGGGGCCGTGCGTGCCCCTGAGGAACTGGTAGACGACGCCCATCTGCACGATCGGAGTTTCTGGAAGCAGGTGGAGCATCCGGAGCTGGGCCGCAGCTTCGTCTACCCAGGCGAGGCCGCCATCTACAACGGCTCGCCCTGGCGTCTCTCCAGACGGGCACCGCTCATCGGCGAGCACAACCAGGATATCTTCTGCGGCGAGCTAGGGCTGTCTCTCCACGAACTCGCCATGCTGGCGGAAAGTCGAGTCATCTAGATGGCGCACTCCTGGAGTAGGGGAGCCTATGACCATACCACCATACTCCAGAAAGGGTCTGCGGCTCTTTCTGCGGACAGCTTGGGCTGGCATTAGCCTGGTTTTGTCTCTCTGTGGCCTCCAGACAAGCGTTTTTTTGCAGTCCGTGTTGACCACGGCGCGGTCAAACTGTAGTATAAAGGGAATTCGCATTCTCTTGCTGGAATGAGGGGTATCATGAGTTCTATCGCCACAACAGATCGAGGTGCCGAGATCCTCGCCCGCAGCATCGTGCCTGAGGAGGGCAATCTCCCAATTGAGGCAGCACGTGCAATCCTGTGCTTTCGCCTGGTGCAGGCCGACTGGGAGCGGGTGAACACACTGGCTGCGAAGGCCCGCGCTGGTACACTCACCCCTGAGGAGCGCGCGGAATTGGATGAGTACGAGCGCATTACGTGCCTGTTGGAATTGATGCAATCGAAAGCGCGCTTGTCGCTCAAACATGCTGGATTCTCGCCGTGAGCACCACATGGATGCCGCGCTGCAGCACCTTGTCTGGCAACGCGCACAGCAGCGTTGCGAGTACTGCCATTTCCCAGCGGATATTTCGCTGCTGCCGTTTCAGATCGATCACATCATTGCCGAAAAACACGGCGGACCAACTACAGCCGAGAACCTCGCTTTGAGTTGCGAACGATGCAACTCCCACAAGGGACCGAACATTGCGGGATTCCTAGAGGGAAAGCATATCCCGCTGTTCAATCCCCGTACGGACCGCTGGGCAGATCATTTTGCATGGAATGGACCGGTACTCGTCGGGAAGACTCCCGTCGGTATAGTGACAATCGCCGTCCTGGCGATCAACCTGTCCTACCGTGTCGCACTCCGTGCTGCACTGATCGCAGAGGGTATCTTCCTGCCAGAAGATGCGTGAGTATATTACGTTTCGTAGTAGCTCACGGCATTCGGCATCGGTGGTCCGCACACAGCGTTCTGGTGCAGCTCTATGGGAAATGGAGGGTTAGCTATGACATTCTGGAGATTCTGGCGCAGGTCATTTCTGGATCGAGTACGACAAGCGGCGCTCATATCGGGCGCCGCAGCGGCAGTTTGGCCTCGATGCGGCGTATCTCATAGACCTGAAGCTTAAGCTGATTGAGGTCAAACAGCTTGCTGTGGGCTAGGACGGCACGGCTAACAGGCCTGGCAGCGCCCACCACCGTGGTGCGCCCGGGCACGGTACGACGCGCCCGGGGCGCCTGTGGCCTAGAGGATTGGGGAGCACAGGGGTGCACAGGCGTGGCCGCTCCACTGAGGGTGTGCCACGTCCGTAGTCCGACCATGGGTCCTGGTGTTCCCTTCCTGGTCGGACAGGACAAAGCAATGGGGGTGCAGATGCGGCGCGGAGAGCAGCCCACAGCGGGGTGAAGGAGCCGCCTTCATGAAAGTTCCTACCGTTGACAGTTCGCTCTAGTGCCCTCCCGTTCAACTATGGCGCTCTCCCCTAGCAATGCTAAATCAGAGTGCAAAACATTGGCACACTGGCAGGTACCTTCGAGTCAGGATCCCTGTGTTATCATACAGTTCTCGCGAGAAACTTACTGTACGAATCTCATGCACTCTGATTTAGCTCCGGCAGGCTCCTTGATTCTATGCATTCCACGCAATGGGTCCGTCATTGCTCTTTGCGCATCTTTTGCCCGTTTTTGAGAGCTTAGAAACTCGGGTGATGCGATGGCCAGAAAGACGTACCCCTCTCTCTGCTAATAGTTGGTTCCATTGAAGCCGTGTCCCAATGGCCGTTGGGTGTTCATACAACCCCCATCGTTCTTCCTGTTGCGTCAGGCGTTCGAATTTCCCACGCAACAGATAATCGACGGGTACAAACGCTTCTTTCCTATGCAGAATCGGAGGGGAGTCTGAGGTCTTATAGTTAAAGTACCGCACCTGGAACGTTTGCAAGTGTACCACCAAGGAGTCAACGAGCGCTGGATGAGGATCCCGGTCAAACTCTGGATACGCCAGGTATGATACTTGTGGGATGTGTCGGTGCAGCTTCACAATGTTTGCGCCTTCCACAATGCCAATAAAGGCTCGTGCGCATCCTTCATAAATGCGGAGGATTGGTGGTAAGTGTGGCAGCCCCGTCATATGTATATATAACGCTTGGTGTGAGTTAACAACTGACGGTTGAACGGAAGGTGTCTGCGACCTATAGAATTTGCTCTATCTTCCCCAAGATAAGGAGCAGTTACTATGGTCGATACCGACACCTTCCTCACCACTCTATACGTTATGGTCGATGACTTTTGCAAGCTCTCCTGGCCCCCTGAGCACCACCCGGGGCCGCAGGCTACCCTCAGTCGGAGTGAGGTGGTCACCTTGGCGATCTTCGGACAATGGCAGGGCTTTGGCAGTGAGCGCGGCTTTTACCGCTATGCGCGGCGTCACCTCCGCGCCGCCTTTCCGCAACTGCCTAGCCGGGAGCAACGCAATCGCCAAGTGCGGCAGCACCTCGAGACGCTGGTGGCCTTTGTGCGCCATCTCGTGCCTCTCCTGGCCGCTCAGCGTTGCCTCTATGAAGCCCGCGATAGCGCTGGGGTGCCGACCCGCGCCGCCAAGCGCCGGGGGGCGGGGTGGCTGCCCGGGCTGGCCGATATTGGCTGGAGCAACCGCCTGGGCTGGTATGAAGGGTTTCATCTCCTCCTGGCGGTCAACCCCGTGGGGGTGATTACTGGCTTTGGCTTTGGCCCGGCCAGTACCAAAGACCAACCCCTGGCGGACACCTTTTTTGCCCTGCGCCGTCACCCCCACCCACAGGTGCCCAGTGTGGGGGGCCCGGCCCGGGGGCCCTATGTCGTCGACAAGGGCTTTGAGGGCAAGGCAAACCAGGCGAGGTGGTGGCAGACTGACGGCGCTGAGGTCATCTGGCCGCCCAAGCGGAAGAGCAAGACCCCGTGGCCAAAGGCGCTGCGTCGCTGGCTCGCGGGGGTCCGGCAGATCGTCGAGACGGTCTACGACAAGCTCTTTCATACCTTTCGCCTGGACCGGGAGCGCCCCCATGATCTCAGCGGGTTTTGGGCACGTTTGGCGGCAAAGATCGCGCTCCATAACTTCTGTATCTGGTTGAATGAGCAACTTGGCCGGCCGCTGCTGGCCTTTACAGACATAGTGGACTGGTAAGCTCAGGTGAATTCACACCAAGCGTTGAACAGACCTCGCAATTCCTGACTCCTGGAGTAGAAGGAGGCCTTTTCTGGAGCTTACTATTCAAGCGCATGTGGACTGATTGAACGATAAAAAGTGGGGGCACAGTCCCTCGCTCTCATGGCGTGGAAGAGGGTGAAATAACTCTCAGGTTATTGGGGGATGCGAGGGGGAGAGCCGCTGGTGCAAAACTCATCAGCGCCAATATCGTATGCCACTCCGCAGGGACGCGGATTGCCATCGATATCATCGAGCACGTTGGTAAGCGTTGGCGCCTGGTCGATCACAGCCGTTGCGGTGGCTTTCAGGTGGAGGTCGCCACCTGTCGCATTGACGAACATACTTACAGTAGCAGTGAGCCAATTGCCACTCTGGCTGTAGCTTCCTCCGTCACGCGAACCGAGTGGCGCATCCGTCAGGTTGTTTCGAATCTCAGCTCCCACTGTATTAAACCGCACTTCAATGGCGTTGAAAACATTTCCATTGGTGAGGATAGTATTATGGAACACCTTGGTCCCTGGCGAATCCCAGACAATGATCTGGGCATCCGAGCCGGCTTTACGAGCTTGGCTCATCAAGCCCGGCTGCACATAGATGAAGTTGTTGCGAATAATACCGCCCTGGTGATCATAACCCGTGTTATCCTGTAGGCCATAGGCAACGGCGCGATCAACGTTTATGAAGGTATTGCGCTCTGTGAGCGTATTCGTGGAATGCTTCCAAACCAACACGACAGGGTTCCAGGGATAGGCTGACGAATCTGGGGTGTGGAAATTCTTGAAGAGATTGCCGCGGATGATCCAATTATTGGCAGTGTGGATGCTCAAACCATTGGTATAGCCAACACCCGGACCATGATTGGTCGCTGGAGGTCCAGCCGTGTATTCAAAGACAGAATATTCGACGACCCCATTATCAACCCCAGCTGCGGGGCCATTAGGATTGGCCTTGATGAACTGCGACCCAGCATTGAGAAGCTTCACGTTATAGATATGGGGAGACTGCGCACCAGCATTGAAGATAATGGGATGAGTGTAGATATCGCGGATGGTCAGGTGTGCAATCACCGCGTGACGGGCATTGCTCCAGATACCATGTGGGACATTGCCATAGTTGGCATTATCCATACCACGCCCAATGAGGACAACTTCATGGCAGCCATATGCACCACGGATGGTGACATTGTTAACGTTCGCCACGTGGAGCGTATTGGTGAGATTATACGTGCCGTTCGCCAGCAAGATAGTATCTCCATCACGCAAGTTACTCATGGCACTTTGTAACTGTGCCTCGGTTGCCACATTCACGACCCGCGTGCCGGTGATCGGGAGGGGAGGAGCGGAGATACAAGGACTCCCCAAGGTCTGCCCAAGCGCCGTTCCTCCTACCAGGAACAATAACACACCGATTAACCCCAGCGTAATGAGAGGTCTGCACCAGCGGAGACGGCCACTGCAACCAGCATATCGTGCCTGGAGGGTGTTCCCTCGCTGCACGTTTGTTTGTCCCACAATCGCTCCCTGCATTTGGAGCTAGCCCTCCCGGATACGGCGGCCTAGCTCTATCTGCGGATGATACCATTTACGTTGAATTTTCATGCAAAATTGGATATATAGTATGTCAAAAACCCTATGTATCAATCAGTACCTCCCATTCTCGAAGACCTCGATACCCTACAAGCACGGCTGCAGCGCGAGCGCGACCCCAAACGCAAACCCCGTTTGCACCTCCTCGTCCTGCTCAAATCGGGACACGTGACCTCCCGGGGCCAAGCCGCGGCGCATCTGGCTCTGCACCGTAATACCGTGGCCGTCTGGCTCCGCCGCTATCGTGACGGCGGGCTGGAGGCTTTCTTGACCTACAAAGAGGCGGGAGCCCCTGCCGGGCAGAAGACCCTCCCGCCGGCCGTGTTCGAGCAACTCCAAGCCCGCCTGGCGACCTCGAGTGGGTTTGCCAGCTATATGGAGCTGCAGCAGTGGCTGCGCGAGGAGTTCGGCCTGGAAGTACCCTATACGACCCTCCACGGTATTGTGCGTTACCAACTCCAAGCCAAGCTCAAACGCCCCCGGCCCAGCCATGCAAAAAAAAAGTCGCCGAGGCGGCTGACTTTGTCAAACAGTGCCCACGCCGCCTCGGGACGATCGCGACCTGAGGCCGGCAGGCGCCCGACCAACCGGTGCGGGTCTTCTGCCAGGATGAAACGCGCCTGGGCCTGCACCTGCCTCTGCACCGGCGGCTGACGGGCTACGGGGTGAAACCTGTGCAGGTGGTCGCGCCGCTGTATGAGTATTACTGGCTCTATGCCGCCGTCGAGCCTACCACGGGCGAGGCCTTTTGGTGGGAGTTGTCGTGCCTCGATGCGGATTGCTTCACCGTCTTTCTGCGGCAGTTTGGGCAGCACTATGCCGAGAGTCTCAATATTGTCCTCCTGGACCAGGCGCCCGCGCATGTGGCACAACGCGTCGAGGTCCCAGCGAATGTCGTCCTGGTCTGGTTGCCGGCCTACAGCCCCGAGTTGAACCCGGTGGAGCGCCTGTGGGAGGATCTGAAGTACCGCATCGATGTCCTCAATGGCCAAGTCCGCTCGAGCCTGAGGGCTTTGCAGGAGCATGTGGCGGGCCTAG
>Ga0081455_10003355_pt1 | contig 18462 bp, 18 predicted proteins | sample TabmetS3T2R1_FD_70207 | JGI IMG/M metagenome (GOLD analysis project Ga0081455, IMG submission 70207) | Tabebuia heterophylla rhizosphere microbial communities from the University of Puerto Rico - S3T2R1 | ecosystem: Host-associated > Plants > Roots > Rhizosphere ... | reverse complement strand
TCGATGTAGGGCGCGCCGAGGAAGATCCAGAGGAAGCAGGGGATGAAGGTGACCCAGGTCGCCAGCAGCCCGCCGAGCGTCGCCGCGACCATCGGCGACAGCGCGCCGGGATCGCGATAGGCGGCCATGAAGCCGACGAACTGCAGCACCATGATCAGCGGTCCCGGCGTGGTCTCGGCCATGCCGAGTCCATCCAGCATCTCGCGCGGCTGCAGCCAGTGATAATGTTCGACCGCCTGCTGGGCGACATAGGCCAGCACCGCATAGGCGCCGCCGAACGTCACCATCGCCATCTTGGAAAAGAACAGTGCGATCTGGCTGAACACATTGGCCTGTCCAAGCCCGATCAGCAGCGCCGCGACCGGCACCACCCACAGCAACAGCCACACCGCGCTGACGCGCAGCGCACGTGCCACGCTGGGGCGGACGTGGTCGGGCAGTTCCTCGCCGAGCAGGCTGTCGACCGCTGCCGACTTCTTGCCGCCGCCGTGTTCGATGGCGGCAAACTCCGGCCGGCCGCTGCGCGCGCCGAGATAGCCGATTACGCCGGCGGCGATGATGATGATCGGGAAGGGGACGTTGAAAAAGAAGATCGCGACAAAGGCGATCGCGGCGAGCGCGATCATCACGCGATTGCGCAGCGCGCGCTTGCCGACGCGCACCACGGCATGGACGACGATGGCGAGCACCGCGGCCTTCAGCCCGAAGAACAGCGCCTCGATGAAGCCGACATTGCCATAGGCCGCATAGACATAGCTCAACGCCATGATGGCGATGATGCCGGGCAGGATGAACAGCCCGCCCGCCATGATCCCGCCCGCAGTCCGGTGCAACAGCCAGCCGATATAGGTGGCGAGCTGCTGTGCCTCCGGGCCCGGCAATAGCATGCAGTAGTTCAGCGCATGCAGAAACCGGCTCTCCGAGATCCAGTTCTTCTCCTCGACCAGGATACGGTGCATCACCGCGATCTGCCCGGCCGGGCCGCCGAAGCTGAGCACGGCGACCCGCAGCCAGACGCGAAAGGCTTCACCGAAGCTGATGCCGTGATCGAGATGCCGGCTTGCGCCGGCATCGATCGTCTTTTCCATTGTGGCATCCATCACGGCTTGGCCTTGTTGGTCGGCCAGTTGTGCGTCTCGCCGGTTGCGTCGCGGCACCAGCGGTAGAACGCGTCGTACAGCGTCATGCCGGCTTCGAGCTGTTCCAGATCGTCGTCGAACATCCGCGACAGGCCGAGGGAAGCGGCGAGCAGTCCGGGCGCTTCCGGCGACAGATCGAGCCTTCCGGTGTCGGCGCCGCGCACCATCGCCGCCAGCCGCAGCAGGGGCGGTGTTGCGAGGCCAAACTCCTCGATCATGACATCGAAGGTGCAGAGCTCGCCGCGATGGCTCCAGAACACGTTTTCGATGTCGAAAGGTGCTGCGTTGAAGCGCTCGCCGACAGCGACGACCTCGGAAGGCGCCACGTACAGGAACACGGCGTTCGGATCGACGAAGCGGCGGATCAGCCAGGGGCAGGCGATACGATCGACCTTTGGCCGTGCGCGCGTCACCCAGACGGTCCGGCCCTGCGCGTCGCGGGGCGGCAGTTTCGATGCGTTCACCAGCGGGAGGTTTGCTTCCTTCCAGCCTTCGAAGCCGCCTTCAAGCGTCTCCGCGGCGACATTGGCGTGCCGCAGCCAGGCCGCGGTGCCCTGCGCGAGTTTTGCCCCGCGCATGCAGACGACAATGGCTGAGTTGCCGGAAAATTTGCCGCTCCATTCGCCGGCGTCCTGATGACTGCGCCTGATGGCGCCCGGAATCAGCCGCTGGTCGGCGGCGAAATCCGCGTCGGTACGAACGTCGATCAGCGCCGGCGCATTTGCCGTTCCGATCAATCGTGCAAGCTTGTCTGGAGATATCGTGGTGTAGGATGACATGGCTGCGCCCTCGTCAAGGAAAACGGGACGCGATACTTGGGCATGTCGCCTCGTGGGGAGATCGCAATATCCCCATGCGCGGAAATTAAGCGCGCACCGCCTCGGCTGTCAACAGGACAGCCCCGTAGGATGGGTAGAGCGAAGCGAGACCCACCGATTTGGCGCCAATGCACGAAATGATGGGTATCGCTTCGCTCCACCCATCCTACGCGATCACACCTTGCGTCCCGCCGGTTTCGGTCGTAGCTTTGCCTCACCGGGGACAAAGCAGGCTCCCCGTCAGACGGCCCATCGTCCAAGCTCTGCGCACACCCGACGTGTCGGGAGAAGCGCACATGGACGGTTCAGGGCCGATATTTTTGTGTCCCATCAGGTCAATACTGCGCGCAGCGCTCGCCGCGGCCGCTCTGGCATGCGCTGGCCTCTCGGCGTCCGCGGCAGGAGAAGCCGTCATGATTGCCATCGACCGCATGACCATAGATTCCCCGCCGGCCGGCTTCTCGTTTGCACGGACCGGCAGCGGCGCGGAGGGCGAATGGATTGTCGTTGCCGACCCGACCGCCAAGGCAGGCCGCGCGATCGAGCAGCGGAGCGCGGACCGCACCGACTACCGCTTTCCGCTCGCCATCCACGAGAGCTTTTCGGCGAAGGATCTCGTCATGCAGGTGCGCTTCAAGCCCGTCGCAGGCAGGATCGACCAGGCCGGCGGCGTTGTCGTGCGGCTTGCGGACCACGATAATTACTATGTCGCCCGCGCCAACGCGCTCGAGCACAACGTCCGCTTCTATCGGGTCGTCGCCGGCCGGCGGCAGCAGCTCGGCACGTCAAACATTCGCGTCACTTCCAATGAATGGCACATCCTCGCGCTGCGGGCCGAAGGCGACCGGTTCACCGTGAGCTATGACGGAGCGGTGCTGTTCGAGGTCAGGGACGGTACGTTCAGGGATGCAGGCGGTGTCGCACTATGGACCAAGGCTGACAGCGTGACGCGCTTCGACCAGGTCACGATCACCACCTTGCCGTAGGGATACCGGAATGAGTGATATCGCGATTGAACCGAAGGCGTCGACTGGCTCCGCGTTGATCAGGCTGCTCTATATGGCGCGCGGCCTGCGCGGCTTCGGCGACGGCTTTGCCATCATCATCCTGCCGGCCTACATGACTTCGCTCGGCTATGACGCCGTGGCCGTCGGCATCGTCGCGACCGCGTCGCTGCTCGGCACCGCGCTGCTGACGCTGATCACGGGCTGGATCGCCCCGCGCCACGATCTGCGACCGCTATTGATCGTGGGCGCCAGCCTGATGGTGGCGACCGGAATCGCCTTTCCCGCCGTCGAGCATTTTGTGCTGATCGCGCTGGTCGCCTTCATCGGCACCATCAACCCTTCCGGCGGCGATCTCGGCGTGCTGGTGCCGCTGGAACATGCGGTGCTGGCGCACAGCGCGAGCGACGAGCGCCGCACGCAGGTGTTCGCGCGCTACAGCCTGATCGGCGCGCTCTGCACCGCGGCAGGGTCGCTTGCGGCCTCGCTGCCCGATTTCCTTGTCGCCGGAGGCAGCCCGCAACTCACCGCATTCCGCCTGATGTTCTATGCCTATGCCGCGCTCGGCATCGCCTGCGCGACGCTCTATCGCCATGTGCCGCACCAACGCGGCGAGGCGAAGGCCCCGCAAGCACCGCTTGGGCCGTCGCGCGGCACGGTCTACAAGCTCGCGGCGCTGTTTGGCATCGATGCCTTTGCCGGCGGCTTCGTCGCGCAGTCCCTGCTGGTGCTCTGGCTGTTCGAGCGTTTCGACCTGTCACTATCCGCGGCCGGATTGTTTTTCTTCTGGTCGGGCACGCTGAGCGCCTTCTCCTATCCGGTGGCCGCCTGGATCGCCAAGCGCATCGGCCTCGTCAACACCATGGTGTTCACGCATATTCCCTCCAGTATCTTCCTGATCCTGGCGGCGTTTGCGCCGAACCTCTACGTGGCGCTCGGTCTATTGCTGCTGCGCTCGGCGCTGTCGCAGATGGACGTGCCGACGCGCACCTCCTATGTCATGGCCGTGGTCACGCCGGCCGAGCGGCCGGCGGCCGCCAGCATCACCGCCGTGCCGCGCAGCCTCGCATCGGCGATCAGCCCGGCAATCGCGGGCGCGCTGCTGATGACATCGTTTACCGGGCTGCCGCTGGTGGTCTGCGGTACGCTGAAGATCGCCTACGACCTGGCGCTGCTGTTCTCGTTCCGACACATCAAGCCGCCGGAAGAGCAGGGGCGTTAGAAGCGTTTTCAAGCGAAGTGGATACCGGTTCGCGTCAAGAAAACGCGTCAAACAAAGAGCCGCGCTATCGCTCGCCCTTCACGGCATAGGGGCCTGCCAGCCGGCGCTCGTCACGGCCATGCGACCATTGCGCCAGCTTGACTTCCGGAGAGTCAGTGGTGGTGGCCTCTTCGGCGTGGAAGGCGATCTTCTGGCTGGCCTGTACCTGGTACTTGGCAGCCTGCGCCAGCCAGTACCATTTCTTGTCCGGTTCGCTCAGCGCGCGCTGCCGGCACTCGGCTTCCAATTCATGTAGGCGGGTCGCTTCTTGCATTGTCGATTCCACAGCCTGGGAGCTCCACCATGCCGAGCTCCGAAACCACCGAAACGAGTTCCGGTCATTGTCCTCATGACAAAAACTTCTTGACAGCGTGCTATGCTGGTTAGGTGCAATTGATTGAAATTTTGGAATGGATTGAGGCGATAGTTCTCGGATCTGGTTGGATACAACCGTGAATTGTTGCCTGATTGTCCCACGCCCGGTGGCTGGCTGCGGCGCCTGCCCTTGTTTTCACAGCGCTGCGTCAAGCTGCGGAAGGCGGCTTGACGGGCCGTGGTCAATGCTGCGCAACGGCCGTCTTGTCGAGCGCAGCGCGAACGTTGCGCGCCAGTTTCAGGGCATCGTCGTTGGCCCAGAAATGAACGAAGAACATCCGCGGCTCTTCTGCGAGCATGTGGCTATGGATCGCGGTGACTTCGATATCGCCGGCACGCAGCGCCCGGATCAAGGGATTGACCTCGTTGCCGGTCACGAGGAAGTCGCCTGTTATGGCGGCCTTGCCGCCACCGGTCGGCTGAAAGTTGATGGCATTCGCGCCGCCGAGCGGCGTGTTGACCTGCATTCCGCCTTCCTTGGCCGGATCACGCCTCGGAATGCCGTACTGATAGACACCACCATTCGCCGTGCCCTTGGCGCCGATCGCCTCGTCGAGCTTTGCGGTATCGAGATCAACCGCGGGCGCGGCGGTAGCGGTAGTCGCCGGCGGATCAAAGGGCGTCTTGCTTGCCGATGAAAGTGCTGTGCGTATCGCGGCCGCCATTTTCTCGGGGTCGCCGTGCCCGGCCACATGCATGTAGAAGGTCGCGGGCGAGGCGCGGAGAACGTGATTGTGGACGGCGGTGATGTCCAGCCCGCTGTCCAGCAGCCTCGTCATGACGGGGGCAATCTCGGTATCGAGCAGCACCAGGTCGCCCATCAGCATCGCCTCTCCCTGCATGGGCGCGAAGGCGACCCAGCCTCCGAGTGCCAATGCTGGCTTGATCGCGATGCCGTCGAGCGTCACGCGCAGATCGGATCGCGGCAGCCCGTAGCGGTGCACTTCACCGCTTACCGTGGCGGTCTTGCCGAGGGCGGCATCCACCTTCTTCCAGTCGATAGTTTCGGCGCGAGCGGCATGCGACAGCAGCAGTGCGCCGCCGAGAGCGAGTAATGTGAGAGGGTGTTTCATGGCGTTCTCCTTCTTGCCTGGCGCGCCCCAACGTTTCGGCTGGACGGCAGGCGTTATTCCGCATTGCGTGATGCAGCGCGGCCGAGTGTCGGGATCTGGATGAGAGAGTATTTCGGGCATGCGTATGCGCCTCCGGAAAACCGGGACGCGATACTTGGGCGAGTCACCTGGACATGTCGCCTCGTGGGGGGATCGCAAAACCCCCAATGGCCGTATTCAGCCACACTGACGCAGAGTGTCAACGCGGTCACGCGTCGGCATCAGCAACGCTCACACTCAATTGACTGAACGCGATCGGGCGTTCCTCGGTTCCGGCGCTACCATCAGATGATGAGCACCGCTCCCGAGACCAGCAGCAGCACCAGCACCACTCTCCGGAACGAAGCCTCATCCAGCCGGCCGTACAGCTTGAGCCCGGCCCAGGTGCCGGCGAACAATACCGGCAGTCCGATCAGGAACAGCTTGATCGTATCTGGCGTGATCGCGCCCTTCGCGCCGATCCACAATGCGCTCATGAGAAAGATCGCAACCGCCACCGGCTGAAACACGGTTCGCTGCACATCCTTTGGCCAGCCGCGCAGGCCGCACCAGATCGTCACCAGGATTCCGGCAAGCCCGGTGATGCCGCCGAGCACGCCGTTGAGGAATCCGATGCCAGCATCGGCCAATGCGCCGCCCGCCTTCACCGGTGCAATCGCTGGCCGCAGCAGCGCATAGAGGCTGTAGAGCACGAGGAAGGCGCCGACGCCCATGCGCACATGGGCGGGGTTCGCCCAGGTCAGGACACTGACGCCGACGGGGACGCCGAACGCGGCGCCGGCCATGAACGACCAGAGCTTTCGCCAGTCCAGTGCGCCGCGCAGCTTCCAGACTGAATAGCCCTGCACGATCAGACCAAACGCGATGATCAGCGTGGCCGTTTGCAGTGGCGTGAGAATGTAAAGCCAGATCGCAGATGCGATGAGGCCGAAGGCGAAGCCGGAGAGACCAGCGACCAGCGCGCCGGCAAAGGTGGCGAGAAGAAACAGCGCTAGTTCGAGTGTTGTTCCATCCATGTGCCCGCTCCACAGAAAAGCGAGCAGCGCTTGAATGGGATCGCCATTTCACGGGGAGGCTGCGATTTCCCCGCTTGCAGGCTAAGCCCGACACGGCCTCGCGCGCAAGGCGCGAAGGATCACCAGGCGCTGCTGACAGTTGCTGCCATGAGCGCGTCCGCCGCGCGGAGCAAGACAGAAAGATTTCACCCGAGCCGTCGAGACACTCGCGCACGCGAATTGCAGCACCATATGATCGCGCGATGGAGGCGGGCGACAGGGGGCGGCATTGGGTGAGTGGATAGGCGTTGCCATCGCATTGGTCTCGAGTTGCCTCGGCGGCAGTGCGGCCGCGATCACGCGTTATCTCGCCGGCAATGCCGATCCCATCACGCTCGCCATTCTGCGCTGGGGCATCGGTTTCCTCTGCGTGTTGCCGGCGACGTTGCTGCTTGGGGCGAAATGGCCGAAGCGCACGGACTGGCCCGCCGTCGCCGCGCTCGGTTTTGCTTTCTTCGGCGTGTTCTTCGTTTTCTATAACATCGCGATGACGTTCACGACCGCGGCGCGCGCTTCGCTGGCGCTGGCGACGCTGCCGCTGCAGACCATGGTGGTGGGAGCGCTGCTCGGCATCGAGCCGCTGACGAAGCGGAAAACGATCGGCGTTTGCGTCGCGGTGCTCGGCGTCGTCGCAGCGCTCGCCTCCGGGCTTGCTGCGGCGCCAGAGGGGGCGTGGCGCGGCGAACTGATCATGACGGGCGCAGTGCTGTGCATGGCGTTCTACAATGTGTGGTCCCGCCCGTTCATCCGTCGCTCCAGCGCGCTGGGCTTCCTCACGGTCGGCATGGGGACGGGCGCTGCGGCGCTGGTCCTGGTCGGCTTGTTCACCGGCAGCATCGCGGCCTTGAACGGGTTCGGCACGCCGCAATGGATCGCGGGCATCTATCTCGGCGTCGCCGGCGGGGCGCTGGCGTTCATCCTCTGGGTGCTCGCGCTGGAGCGGGCCTCGCCGACGCGGGTCGCCAACACCATGACCGTCAATCCGATCGCAGCCGGGCTGCTCGCCACCCAGCTCGTCGGCGAGCCGATCACGCCAAATCTCGTCATCGGGCTGATCGCGGTGTTTGCGGGGATATGGATCGCGACGTCGGAGATCAAAAATCCGTAAGCCACGATGATTTTGGAGGAGGCGTGAGCTAGGATTTGATCCGCCAAACCCAACAGTCGGAACTGTCGATGGTGGAGGTGAATGTGAAACGAGCAATCGGCCTTGCCACAGTGTTGTTGTCAGTCGCGCATTCGGTCAGCGTCGGCCATGCGCAAACGGGACAGCCCGGTGTCGAGAAGCTTTATATTCTCAATTGCGGGGAGGGCGTCGCGGGCGACATCTCACGCTGGTCGCCCGGCATCAACGAAGGCAAGTCGATGGACTTTGTCGACAATTGCTATTTGATCAAACATGCGCAGGGCTGGTTTCTCTGGGATACCGGCGTGACGGATGCAGTGGCGGCAATGCCAGGCGGCCTTGCGCCAGCCGATCCCAAGGCGGTCCTCTGGCGCCGGCCCAAGACGCTGGCGGCCCAACTCGATGAGCTTGGCGTGAAACCCGCCGATCTCAAGGGGATGGCGGTCTCCCATACGCATCCCGATCATGTCGGGAACGTCGAGATGTTCCCCGCCACCATGCTGTATGTCCAGAAGGCCGAATATGAGTGGCCCAGCGCCAACAACCAACCCCGGTTCAAGCCGGAGCACCCCGTAACCAAGCTGGAAGGGGACCGTGACGTGTTCGGCGATGGCAGCGTCATCATTCTTTCGACGCCGGGGCACACGCCCGGCCATCAATCACTGCTGGTGAAACTGCCCAAGACCGGCGCCGTCGTTCTGTCCGGCGATGCCGTTCATTTCAAAGCCAACTGGGACACCCGCGGCGTGCCCAGTATGAATGTCAGCAAGGACCAGACGCTGGCCTCGATGCAGAAGATCGCGGACACGCTGACGAAGGAGAAGGGGCAATTGTGGATCAACCATGACAAGGCGCAACGCGACGGTCTGAAGATGTCGCCCGCGTTCTATGATTGAACTGGTTGATCGACTGCGTCGTATCGTGCCGCACGTCCGACGTCCTTCATCAGCCGCGTCATGCCCGGGCTTGTCCCGGGCATCCACGTGACTCACGACGTCGGCGATGTCTTTCGCAGCAGGAATAGCGCCAGCAGCGCCGCGATGCTGAGCGCAGAGGAGACGATCAGGACCCGCGCGCCCATGGCCTCGATCAATAGCCCGAACAGCAGTGGTGCTGTCGCCTGCGCCATCCGCGCCGGCGCTCCGATGATGCCGAGGCGATAGCCGTAATTCTCGGGGCCGAAGATTGCGAGCGGTAGCGTGCCGCGCGCAATCGTCAGGATGCCGTTGCCCGAGCCGTAAAAGACCGCGAACACGCTAGCCGCGCCGCCGCCCGCCAGCCCCAGGATGACAGCGCCGATCGGATTCGTAATGCAGGCGAGCTTGGTCGATACCAGCGGATGAAAACGGCTGAGAAAACTCGCTTCAAAGATCCGCGCGGCCACCTGCGCGGGGCCGATCAGCGCGCCGGCAAACACCGCCTGCGCGGTGGTCGCGCCGGCCGCCTCCATGATGCGCGGCAGATGCGCCGCCATCGCGCCGGTGACGGTCCATGCCGCGGCAAATACGAAGGCCAGCACGATCATGGTCCGGTCGATGGGAATATGCGGCTTGGCGGCTGCCGCCACCGCGGCTTTCGCGCCCTTCACCGCCGGCAGCATCAGCAAATTGATCGGCAGGCCGATCAGGATATGGGCCGCCGCCCAGGCAAAGCAGGTGTTGCGCCAGCCGATGGTCTCCAGGCCCCACGCCGATAGCGGCCATCCGACCGTCGAGGCAAAACCGGCCAGCAGTGTGATGCCGGTGATCGCGCGGCGGGCCGAATCGCCATAGATGCGTCCAAGCGCGGCAAAGGCAGCGTCGTACAGGCCTGCGGTCATGCCGATGCCGAGCAGGAGCCAGGCGACGATCATGAGCGGGATCGATGTGCTCATGCCGAGCAGCGCGAGACCCGCCGCCAGCACCAGATTTGACATCGACAGCACAGGTCTGCCGCCAACGAGATCAATCTGACGTCCGATCCGTGGGGCGAGCAGGGCCGAGAGCACCAACGATGCCGAGAACGCGCCAAACACCCAGCTTGAGGAAACGCCGAGATCGCGCGCGATGGGATCGGCGAGGATCGCCGGCAGGTAGTAGCTCGACGCCCAGGCCAGCGTCTGCGTCGTGCCGAGGGCCAAAATGATGGGAAGCTGGTTCACGACTGCATCGTCTCTTTTCTCGACCATAACAGCGCCAGCGGGCCGAGCAGGATGCCGGCGGCCAGCACCGAGAAGGCCGCCATCCATGCCGACGCGCTTTGCGGACCGCCGGTCGCATCCAGCGCGACACCCAGCGCCCACGCGCCAAGTGCGGAGAGGCTGAAGCCGACCGTGGAATGCATCGCCATGGTCGCGCCGCGATGGCTCGGGTCGGCGGCCATCGACATGCCCGACGTCAACGCGCCGGAATCGGCAGGTACCGTGATGGCATAGATGAGGATCAGGGGCAGCAGCAACCACGGCGACTTGTCGGCGAAGAAGCCGATCAGAAGTGCGACCGCGGCAGAAGCGAACATCACAGCCGTGATGGCGCGGTGACGGCCGAAGCGGAGCGCGAATTCGTTGCCCAGAATGCTCGCGGGCATGGCAAGAAGCGAGAACACCACGCTCACCACGATCGGCGTCAGGATCGATGCGTCCGAATTGCGCGCTACGACAAAGGTCCAGAACGCCACGATCCAGGTCCTGATGCCGTACAGCTCAAAGCAATGCGCGCCGTAGCCGAGCACAAAGCCCATGGCTTTCCGGTTATGGAACACCGGGCCAAAATCAAGAAGCCGGCCTGACGCCGGTTTTGGCTCGACCGGCCGCAACAGGAAGCACACCGTGAGCATGATGAGCGGCCCGGCGGCGGTCACAAGGAACGCGCTGCGCCAACCCCACGTCTCGGCGACGAGCTGCGAAACCAGGAATGACATGCCGACGCCGAACGAGAAGCTCGACGTGTACAGCGTGATCGCGCGGGAAGAATCGCCCGGCGCAAGCCGGTCCGTCAGCGCCTTGAGGCCGGGCATGTAGGCGCCCGCAAAGCCGATACCGGCAATGGCATTGAAGAGGACGCCCGACCACAGGCCGGCGGCGAAGACGCCGAACAGCAGCGTGCCGAGCGCGCTGACCGCCGAGCCCGCGATCAGGATCTTGCGCGCATCGATGCGATCGGTGAGCGTCGCCAGCACCGGCACGGTGAGCATGTAGCCGGCCGCGCCCGAGCCCGCCAGCAGGCCGGCCTGCGCGCCGCTCAGATGCCATTCCGGTATCAGGAATGCGGCCAGAATCGAGGGTACGACGACGTGGGGGAGCAGGCTGCCGAGTTGCCCCACGCACATCGCGACAATGACGGATCGACCTTCCAGCGAGATTCCGTTCACTCCCTATTTCAGGATGCGCAACCGCATCCCGTCTTGCCTTGCTGCTTTGATTTTTCATCCGCGACGCAACATGCGTCAACATCCGATAATGCAGGGCCGCCGCAGCAATTGCTGGCATCTGGCGCGAGCGACCGGCTGCAGACTCCGGTCTCGGGCAGCACCAGTTCGACGCGCTCGGCAGCCTTGCGGTCTCCGGCGATGTCGGCGGCGATCGAGCGCACCTGTTCGTAGCCGGTGAGCATCAGGAAGGTTGGCGCGCGGCCGTAGGACTTCATGCCGGCGAAGTAGAATCCCGGTTCGTCCTGCGCCAGTTCGCGGGCGCCGTGCGGGCGCACGGTACCGCAACTGTGAATGTTGGGATCGATCAGCGGCGCCAGCGCCACCGGGCACTCGATCGCGGAATCGAGGCGGATGCGAAGCTCGCGGACGAAGTCGAGGTCCGGCCGGAAGCCGGTCGCGACGATCAGTTCGTCGACCACGACCTGCCGTGCCGAGCAGGCGGAGAGGGCGCCGACGACGAGGCGCGGACCGTCGGCGATCAGATGCGACACGCGAAACTCGCTTTCCACCTTGATCCGGCCTGCGGTCACCAGCGCGGCAAAGGCCGCGCCGAGTTCGCCGCGCGCCGTCAGCTTGTCGTTGGCGCCGCCGCCGAACGCCTTGGCGGGATCGCTGCCGCGCAACAGCCAGATCGACTCGGTGCCCGGCGCGTCCTGCGCGAGTTTCGCCAGATCGGTCAGCGTGCCGATCGCCGAATGCCCTGCACCCAGCACCGCGACGGTCTTGCCGGCATAACGCGCGCGTTCCCTGCCCAGGACATCGGGCATCCCATAGGCGATCCTGTCGGCGGTTTCAGCTTCGCCGATGGCGGGGAGGCCATTGGCGCCCGCCGGGTTCGGCGCATGCCAGGTGCCGGAAGCGTCGATGACAGCATCGGCCTTCACGATCTTCGGGCCTTGCCCGTTCTGATAACGGATTTCGAACGGTGCCTTTTCGCGGCCATTGGTCTTCATCTTGTTGAAGCCGATCCGGCTGATGCCGGTGACGCGGCTCGAGGTCTGAATGCGGGATTTCAGCGCCGTCTTGCCGGCGAGCGGTTCGAGGTAGTGTTCGACCATCTCCGCACCGGTCGGGTACTCGTCTGGCTCGGGAGAATTCCAGCCCGCCGCCGCGAGCAGCCGCGCCGCCGCCTTGTCGACATTGTATTCCCAGGGCGAGAACAGTTGGACGTGGCCCCACTGCCGCATGGCGTGGCCGACACTGTCGCCGGCCTCCAGCACGATCGGCTCCAGCCCGCGCTCCAGCACATGGGCTGCGGCGGCGAGGCCGACCGGCCCGGCTCCGATGATGGCGACCGTCTTGGCTCCGCTCATGCTTTCCTCCCATAAAACTAGAAATATCGAAATATGGATCGAGAAAAACGCGGCATTCAAGCCGCGGTCTTGGTGTCTTTGGTCTCGGCGCTTTCGGTGCAGCATTCGGCGACGAGAAAACCCACCAGCTCCCGCATCACCTCATAGTTGGCGTGGCAGATTAGGGTGGTGGCGTCGCGCACCTGGGTGACGAGGCCCACCACCACCAGCACCTTGATGTGGTGGGAGAGGGTGGAGGGGGCGATCTTCAGCTTCTCCTGCAGCCGGCCGACGGCAAGCCCGGCGCCGCCGGCGCGGATCAGCGCGCGGTAGATTTTCAGCCGGGTCGGATTGCCCAATGCTTCCAGATGAGCGGCGGCGTCGTCGAGTTTCATGGTGAGATCATGACCCGACGGTCGCGGTCCGTCAACGGTATTTCCAGAATTATCGAAATAAGAAAGCTTGGCATCGTTGACGATGCGGCAATATATCGATAAGTCTGGATATATGGAATCCGAGCAAGCCATTCTGGCGCTGGCCGCGCTGGCGCAATCGACCCGGCTCGACGTGTTTCGGCTGCTGGCGAAGCACGAACCGGAGGGGCTGGCCGCTGGCGACATCGCCAAGGCGCTCGCCGTGCCGCAAAACACCATGTCGTCGCATCTGGCGATCCTGTCGCGGGCGGGGCTGGTGACGGCGCGGCGTTTCAGCCGCTCCATCGTCTACCGCGCCGATCTCAGGGCTTTTCAGTCCGTGGTGCTGTTCATGCTCCGGGATTGCTGCGACGGGCGCCCGGAAATATGCGGCCCGCTGATTGCAGACCTCACACCGTGTTGTCCGCCTGCGAAGAAGAAGCGCGCCAATGCAGGCGTTTGACCTCACGCGCCGCCTCGCGGCCGAAGCGCTCGGCACCGCGCTGCTCGTTGCGACCGTGGTCGGTTCCGGCATCATGGCCGAGACCCTGACCAAGGACGTCGCGCTGGCGCTGCTTGGCAATACGCTGCCGACCGGCGCCATCCTGGTGGTTCTCATCACCATTCTGGGACCGATCTCGGGCGCGCATTTCAATCCGGCGGTGTCGCTGGTCTTCGCGCTGAGGCGCGAGCTCGCGCCGCGCGACGCGCTGACCTATGTCGCCGCGCAGGTCGCGGGCGGAATTACCGGGACCATGATCGCGCATGCGATGTTCGCGTTGCCTTTGATCGATGCCTCGCTGAAAATGCGAACCGGCGGTGCGCAATGGTTTGCGGAAGGCATCGCCGCCTTCGGCCTGCTCGCCACCATTCTGGGCGGTATCAGGTTCGGCCGTGCCGCGGTGCCGTGGCTGGTGGGCCTTTACATCACGGCCGCCTATTGGTTCACCGCGTCGACGTCCTTTGCCAATCCGGCCGTTGCAATCGCGCGCTCGATGACGAATACGTTTTCCGGCATTCGCCCCGCCGATCTGCCCGGGTTTATCGCGGCGGAGCTTGGCGGCGCGGTGATTGCCTTGATCTTCATGACCTGGCTGTTGCGTGGGGCAGGCGAGGCGGCAGCGACGAAGGAGGCCCGACCATGACCGTCACGATCTATCACAACCCGGCCTGCGGCACCTCGCGCAACACGCTGGCGATGATCCGGCAGAGCGGTGAGGAGCCCGAGGTGATCGAGTATCTGAAGACGCCGCCGAGCCGCGCGCGGCTGGTCGAATTGATCGGGGCGCTCGGCATCTCGCCGCGCGAGCTGCTGCGCGAAAAAGGCACGCCCTATGCCGAGCTCGGCCTCGCCGATCCCAAATGGAGCGACGACGAGCTGGTCGATGTCATGCTTGCGCATCCGATCCTGATCCAGCGGCCGATCGTGGTGACGCCGAAGGGTGTCCGGCTGTGCCGTCCCTCGGAGCTGGTGCTCGATCTGCTCAACAACCCCATCGATTCCTTCGTCAAGGAAGACGGCGAGGCGGTGACGCGCGCGAAACGTTGAAGGGCGCGAGGCTTTCACTCGTCACGATTGCGCGGCATAATGGCGTATGGAACTCACGCCCCGTCTGCGCTTGATGAACTGGCTGGTCAGCCAGGGCCTCACAGGCCTGCCCGAAAACGATTTGATCCGCGGTTTCTGCGAGCGCTGCTGCGCCGAAGGCCTCCCCGTGTCGCGCGGGATGGTCTTCATCGATACGTTGCACCCGATCTTCGAAGGCCGCGGCTTTCGCTGGAACGACGCAGAGACCAACGAAAGCGACGTCTTCGAATATGGCTCGACCAACGAGGGCGAGGCCGCGGACGCCTGGCGGAGCTCGATCTTCTATTACATGCTCGAAAACGGTCATGAGGAACTACCGGTCGAGCTCGCCAACGGCGTGGCCCCCAATTTCAAATTCATGGGCGATCTCGCCGAGAAAGGTCACAAGCATGTCGTGGCCTATGTGCACCGGTTCGGCGAGGCCGGCACCATGGGGCAGATGGATTGCGTCTATTCCTATTGGGTGACAAGGCGCGACGAGGGCTTTGGCGCGCAGGGGCTGGCGGCGTTGCGCGATCTCGTTCCGGTGCTGGGGCTTGCGATCAAATCCGCGGCGCAGGCCGATATCACCAAGACGCTGGGGCGCGTCTATCTCGGGCGCGATACCGCCGAGCAGGTGCTGCGCGGACGGATGACGCGCGGCGTCACCGAGCGGATCAACACGGTGCTGTGGTTCTCCGACCTGCGCGGCTCGACCGCGATCAGCGAGAGCATCGATCCCGGCGAGATCATTCCGTTCCTCAACGATTACGCCCAGGCCTCGATCGACGCCATCCACGATGCCGGCGGCGAGGTGCTGAAGCTGATCGGCGACGGTGTGCTGGCGATGTTCACCCACGAGAACATGGCGAAGGCCAAGCGCGCCGCGCTGCACGCCGAGCATCGCTTCCGCCGCAACATGAAGGCGCTCACCATCCGCCGCACGGCGGAGGGCAGGCCCGTGACATCGGCCCATGTCGGCCTGCATGTCGGCGAAGTCTTCTACGGCAATATCGGCAGCGACGACCGCCTCGACTTCACCGTGGTGGGACCGGCCGTGAACGAGGTCAGCCGCATCGCCTCGATGTGCCGCTCGGTCGACCGGGAGCTGTTGATGTCATCAGCCTTCCGCGCCGGCCTCGATGCCGCCGGGCGAAACTACCTCGTCTCCACCGGCCGCTACGCGCTGCGCGGCATCGGCCGCGCGCAGGATCTGTACACGCTCGATCCGGATATTGCGGCGGACGAGGTGGTGGCGGGGAAGTATGAGCGGTACCTGGCGAGCTGACGGCCCAGCGCGTTCGATTGATTCACGTCAATGCGCTGCCGCCGCGCCCGGCCTCAACTGGATCGAACGGCCGCATGATGCGGTCGTGCATAAGATGGAAGCCAACATGTCGGCAACCGAGATCGCCACCCGCCATTTTACGTCGGCCATTTCGGAGGCAGAGGCTGCCGGACAAGGCGCTGACGGCGTCTGCCGGGCGCTGCTCGGCCTGATCGTCTCGAAATATCTAGAGACCCGCGCCGTTTCCGACGTTCAGTCGGAGCTGCGCTTCGTCGCCGACAATTGCGATCCCGATACGGACTTCATGTTCATGCGGCCGTAAGCGCGGTATCGCCGAAAACGCACCGCACTCACCCCGTCATTGCGAGGGGCGGAGCGACGAAGCAATCCACGCATCCGCATGTGGCACGATGGATTGCTTCGCTTCGCTCGCAATGACGATGGGACTGACTCTGCTATCCAGCCCACTAACAACGCGCCGCTTCCCCCACCATGTCCGGCTGCCGCGCCAGCGAGACGGCGGGCGACAGCAGGATTACCAGTGCCTGCGCGGCGAAGATGATCGCTGCCAGGTAGAGGCAGGCTTCGGCGCTGTAGAGGCCTCCGACGATGGCGCCCAGCGCCGAGCCGAGCGGGCGGGCGCCGTAGCTCATGATGTTGATGGCGGAGACGCGGCCGAGCAGCGAGGGCGGCGTCACCGATTGCCGCAGCGTCGTGGTCGAGATCACCCACAGGATCGGGCCGGCGCCGAGCAGGAAGAAGCTGAGGCCTGCAAGGAGCGGCGAGGGCACGAGCGTGGTCAGCGCCATGATGCCGGCGGCGATGAAGCCGGTGATGGGGCCAAGCCCGATCACGGTGCCGAAGGGCAGATAGCGCATCACGCGCGTCGCAAGCAGCGCACCGACCACCATGCCGACGCCATACATCGCGAGCGTCGTGCCGACGCCGGTGGCGCTGAGGCCGAGATGGCGCACGGCATAGGGCACAAACACCGCGAGCAGCAGGAACGATGCGGTGTTGAAGATGAACTGCGTGATGAACACCGGTCGCAGCAGCGCATGGCGCATCACGAAGCCGGCGCCTTCGGCAGTCTCCTTAATCGGATGCCGGCGCGGCGCGGGCTGGCGCTGCGGCTCGTAGATGCCGGACAGCGCGACCACGGCAATGGCGGACAGCGCGGCGGCGAAGCCGAAGGCCGGCGCTGCACCGATCCATCCGACCAGTGCGCCGCCGAGCGCGGGGCCGGCCGCAAACGCAACGGTGCGCGCCAGTTCAATCCGCGCATTCGCGGCGGGCAATTGTTCTGGCGTGACGAGCGACGGCACCAGCGCAGGTGCGGCGACACTGTAGACGACAGTGCCGCAGACGGCGGTAAAGCCGAGCAAGGCGAGCAGGGGCAGGTTGAGCGCGCCGAACCAGATCAGGAGCAGGATCGCGGCCAGCGCCACCGCGCGCAGGGCTTCGGAACCGGCCATCAGGAAGCGGCGCGACATGCGGTCGGCGGCGAGGCCTGCGGGGATCGCGATCAGGATGAAGGGCAGCGTCAGCGCGGTCTGCAACAGGCCGGTCTGGCCTTCGCCGACGCCGAGCATGAGCACGGCGACGATGGGCGCTGCGGCCAGCGCGATCTGCTCCGCTGACTGGGCGGCGAGGTTGGACCAGGCCAGCCGGTTGAAGGTGGGCGGCAGTTGGATCGCGGAAGTATTGGGCATGGCACAAATCCGGGTTTCTTGCTTTGAGCCATTTTCCGGCGCGACGACGGCCAAACCCACCCGCTTCCCGACAACAGATTTCGGGAACCGCTAGATGCAGTTGCAAATGAGTTGCAATAAAGGAAAAGATCGGCCATCATGCCGAGGATGGACGCAAAGGCCCCCAGTTTGAGCGCTGAATCCGTGCCCACTGCCCTGAACAGCCCCGGAGGCTGGCGGACGGACTCCAGCAAGCTCAAGAGCTTGGCCGAGGTGAACGCGACCGTCGCCGTGCCCGCCGTCGGCGGGCTGTGGTGGCGGCGGCTGCTCGCCTTTGCCGGGCCCGGCTATCTCGTTTCCGTCGGCTACATGGACCCCGGCAACTGGGCGACCGACCTCGCCGGCGGTTCCAAGTTTGGCTACACGCTGCTGTCGGTAATCCTGCTGTCGAACCTGATGGCGATCCTGCTGCAGGCCTTCGCCGCGCGACTTGGCATCGTCACCGACCGCGATCTCGCGCAGGCCTGCCGCGCCAGTTTTTCCCGGCCGGTCAATTTCCTGCTGTGGCTCGCTTGCGAGGCCGCCATCATCGCCTGCGACCTGGCGGAGGTGATCGGCACCGCGATCGCGCTAAAACTGTTGTTCGGCATTCCCCTGATTGGCGGCGCGCTGATCACGGCCTTGGATGCCTTCCTGCTGCTGCTCCTGATGAACCGCGGTTTTCGCTTCCTGGAAGCTTTCGTGATCGCGCTCCTGATCGTGATCGCGGTCTGCTTTACGATCCAGATCGCGGCCGCCGCGCCGCCCGTCGCCGAGATGCTGCGGGGCTTTGTGCCCTCGAGCGAGATCTTCACCAATTCGGAGATGCTCTACATCGCCATCGGCATCATCGGCGCCACCGTGATGCCGCATA
>Ga0081455_10003354_pt1 | contig 18464 bp, 20 predicted proteins | sample TabmetS3T2R1_FD_70207 | JGI IMG/M metagenome (GOLD analysis project Ga0081455, IMG submission 70207) | Tabebuia heterophylla rhizosphere microbial communities from the University of Puerto Rico - S3T2R1 | ecosystem: Host-associated > Plants > Roots > Rhizosphere ... | reverse complement strand
AGCCACGCCGATGCGGAATTGGCCTGAGCTGCTGGCCCTGCCGGACATCGATATTATTTGGATCGGAACGCCGCCGGTGATGCATTCGGCCGTGACTGTTTCGGCGCTTGAGGCCGGTAAACATGTTTTCTGTCAGGCCCGCATGTCGATGGACCTGGCGGAAGCCGAGGAAATGCTCGCTTCATCAAAGCGTTATCCCGAACTGGTGACCATGCTTTGTCCGCCTCCGATGGGAATGCGGGCCGATTTGCTCGTGAAAAAACTCCTGGCAGAGGATTACATCGGCCGTCCGCACCACGTGCGATTGCAAAGTTTTGCCAGCAACTATTTGGATCCCGCAGCTCCACCGCATTGGCGGCAGCGTATTGAAATTAGCGGGTTGCATGTTCTGACGCTTGGGATCTACATCGAAGTGTTGCAACGCTGGCTCGGAGACGTCACTGGCGTCTTTGCTCGTGGCAAAGTTATTCAGCCGATTCGTCACGGTTATGATGTCATCATCCCCGATTTACTTAACGTCCTTTGCGCTTTTGATAACGGAGCTGAAGGCGTGCTCGAATTTAGCGGAATCGATGGCCTTGCGCCAAGCGACCGGCTGGAAATTTACGGAAGCAACGGCACGCTCACGTACGATTTCGGTTCCGACGAAGTGCAAGCGGGCAAGGTTGGTGATCGCGGGTTACACGTTGTGGAGCTTCCGTCAGAATTGGAAACCGAATGGCGTGTGGAGGAAGACTTCCTGGCTGCGGTCAAGTCCAAGGGCCGCGTGCGTCCTCATCCGAATTTCGAAGATGGTCTTCGTTACATGCGCGTAGTGCAGGCTGTCGCCGATTCTCGAGCGCGCAATGAATGGGTGACGGTTAAACGATAGGGCCGGGGCGCTTTACTCCTACGGATTCATCGTGTCGCCCACGAGAAATCGTCTCACAACCAACGCCCAGATCAGCAGGGTGATCAGTTGGTACCACGCGAAAAAGCGGTCGTAGCCGCGCCGGTGGAAAAGGAGTCCAACCGCAGCCAGGGTCCCGTATTGACCGACAAAGGGAAGGTACCAAATCGGATGGAAGATATCGCCGTGAATTGCGGTTTGCGTAATGTCGAGCAAACACATCGCGATGAGCGTCGAATAGTAGCCTGAGCGGTTCCGTTCAAAACGACCCTTGTGTTCCTCTTCTTCGGATAGATCGGGCGGGTAAAGGAAAACAGTCAGCATGTAGAGCGTGATGGTCCAAAGGATCAGCACAAGGAACTTGTCGAAGCTCCAGTTGACCTCGGTATTCCACTTGAAGGTGATCCACCATTGCAACGCCAGCAGCACAAGCGTCGCCAGGGTCAGGACAATGTGGACCTCATCGAGTGGGTTCTCGTTGCGGCGATAAAACGCCCGACCGGCGCCGGCCACCAGGTTGGTGACGCCCAGACCGATGATGATCGACATTAGCGCTGCGATGAACTCGAAGCTGCTCATGAGATTCTGCGAGTTCTGCATACCAGCGGAGCTTAATGGGGATCGAATTAGAAAATCGAGCGACAAATGCGGCGTGCGAAACGCGCGCGCTGTCCAAATCATTACAGTTCCCGCGCTGAATGCGTTTGCGTCAATAACCAGCCGAGCGCGTCATCCAACTCTGCCAGGGCGGTGCCTTCAATTGGATCATTATGGTGAGCGCCTGGTAACGAAATGACGCGCTTTTTCCCGGCAAACGCATCGACCACGAGCCGATGATATCGAGTCGGCACAACTTCGTCGTTTGCTGCAAGAAGGAAAATCGCCGGCACACGGATCGCTTTCGCGTTTGAAATGCTGTCGAGATCTTTCGGAATCTGTAATGCAAGCGGACCCGCCAGCAGCCACAGGTTCCACCAGCCGAACCGCCGCAGGATCATTTCGCGTAAAGGCGGAGGATTTTGCAGAATCAATCCGGCAACGGGCCGATGTGCCGCGATATGCAGCGCCGCGGTGCTTCCAATGCTGGTTCCAAAAGGCACGATTGGACGATCAGTTGTATGGCGTCGCAATTCATCAAATGCCGCAAGCGCCGCCGGCCCGATCCTGGAAAGCCGCGCGGGACCGGTGCTACCGCCGAATCCGGGATAATTTACTCCCCAAATTTCGATTGCACGCTGGCTCCACATCTCGGCCTCTTCAATGGGCCAACGCTCCGCGCGATCTGCATTCCCATAAAACCGCAAAATGTAAACGTCGGCACTGCCCTTAAATCGTGCCGCTTGGGATTGCGCAATCCATATTTCCAATTGTCCATTTTCGAATGGGATAGTTTTTCGAACGGCGCCGCCTGCATCAATCGGCGTCCTGGTTGGAAACAAAATAAGGTGGTCGGGCAAATGACCGAAAAGCATCACGATCAAATATACGACCGCGATCGCGAGTAAACGCCAGAACGGTGGGATTACTCTTATCCTCACACTTTCCTGAGAAACAGCAGAATGCGCGAGCGTTCAGATCGGCTGGAAAGTGCGCCATCCAGGCGTGTGTCGCGTCACAGATTCCTAACGACAAAGAACGCTTTAGCTCTTCTTTAAATCGGCCAGATCTTTGAGGACTTGTTCGCTGTGCTCGGCTGGTTTTACCCCGGTATACACCTTCGCGATGTCGCCTTTAGGATTTACAATGAAGGTGTTCCGAGCGGCCAGTTTGCTTCCTTTGTAGTCCATCACCGAACCGTACTCGGTCGAGACCTTCGCGTCGGGATCAGCGAGCAATTTGAAATTGAGTCCTTCCTTTGTGCAAAAGTCCTTGTGTGACTGTGCGGTGTCCACGCTCACGCCGAGGATGACCACCCCAGACTCTTCGTACTTCGAGAGGTCGCGCTGAAAATTGCGTGCCTCCAGTGTGCAGCCGCTGGTGAAATCCTTGGGATAAAAATAGAGGACGACCCATTTGCCGTGATAATCTTTCAGGCTCACCTGGGAGCCGTCCCCAGTCGTCAGGCTGAAGTCCGGCGCAGGCTTTCCGACTTCCGGTTGCTGTTGCGTTTCCGCTGCTGCCATCACGCCCAACGTGCCAAGTGCGACGATTGCTGACAAGGTCATGTTTCTAATTTTCATGCCTCAGTTTTCGAGTGCAGGGGGAGCTAGTCAAGGAACGCTGTTTTGAAACGAGCGTGCTTACGGCAAACCAGCTCCAATACTGGGAGCGGTTACTGGCAGAAAGTTCGCGATGCCGAAGACACCTTCACCAGCGGCCGAGGGGCGTCCTAGCGGCTGTCTGAATTGAAGACTTGCACTCTGCAACCTCTTTTGAGTCAATGTGCACCCGCTTATGGAGAGGCCGACGGTTGCAGAACACCTTCCGATCAAGCCGCTGCGACTCATTCTTGGTTTGATTGCCTGCCTCGGACTCGCCTCGATGTTTTTCACGCTGTTGTTCGGGTTCACAACGATTCCGGCAAACTCCATAGGCGTGAAGACACGCTTTGGCGCTTATCACGATCTCGTTAATCCCGGCCTCGCCTATGCCATTCCATACGTGGATCAGATTCACATCGTGCCGACGCAGCGCCTGTTAAAACTTGAATTCGGTTTCACCTCACCGAACACGACTAACATTTATCAGGGCGACATGGAACCGGGGGAAACCGAGACCATGATCACGGGCGATCTCAACACGGCGCTGGTGCCATGGGTGGTTCAGTATCGGATTACGGATCCCAAAACGTATCTGTTCGGCGCGCGCGAACCAGAAAAGACGTTGCGGGATCTTTCAGAAAGCGTGATGCGCGAAGTGATCGGCGATCGCACTGTGGATGAAGTGCTCACCGTCGGGCGACACGATATTGAATCATCGACACTGAAACGTCTGGCCGACCTTTGTTCGCAGTACGGCCTCGGACTTCAGATTCAGCAAGTGCAACTCGGGACAGTGCGGCCGCCGCCGGCGGTGCAGGCTGCTTTTAACGAAGTCAATCAGGCCCAACAGGAAAAGCAGACCGCCATTAATCAAGCCTGGGCGGTGTATAACGATGCGGTGCCGAACGCTCGCGGTCAGGCCAAAGAGCGCGAGAAACAGGCCGAAGCGTACGCTTTTCGCCGGGTTAACGAGGCCAAGGGGGAGGCGCAAAAATTTTCATTATTGCTGGCCGAGTACCGGAAAGCGCCAGAAGTGACGCGACGCCGTCTTTACCTGGAAGCGATGCAGGCGATCCTGCCCAATTTGCAGAGGAAAATCATTGTCGATGACAGCTTGAAAAACATTCTACAGACCTTGCCACTACTTCCGGTCGATCAACCCAAAGCGTCTCAATGAAAGTCATCGATGTCACTCCACGACCCGCGGTCGTATCGAGCATTGTGCGGTTTTTGCAGAGCCCGGTGATGTCGATCCTCGGGATTGTTTTCATTTTGACCGCCTTCAAATGGGGAACGCTGCTGTTCGTTGTCCCTCAGTACGAAACTGTGATCGTCACGCGTTTCGGTAAAATCGTTCGCACGGTTACGAATCCCGGGTTGAAAATGAAACTACCGGTCATCGATAAAGTGCACCGATTCGATAAGCGCATTCTTGCCTGGGATGGGCCGCCGACTGAATGCCCGACAAAAGACAAACTTTATATCATTGTTGATTCTTTTGCTCGGTGGCGGATCAGCGATCCGTTCCTTTACTACAATCGCCTGAATGACGAGCGCAGCGCGTTGTCGCGCCTGGACGATATTTTGGGCAGCGAAACCCGGACTGCTGTCGCCACGCACGACCTTGTGGAGATCATCCGGGTTACGAAAGGGCGAAAACCGGTCCGCGACGAGGAGTTGGAGAAAAGCGGTACCATTTTGCCTACCACAATCCCTGACATCGAATTCGGGCGCGGCGAGATCGAAAAACAGATCACCGAGCGTACTCGCCAGAAGATTTCTGATTTTGGCATTGAATTGCTCGACGAACGGTTCAAACGCAGCAAATACAATCCCGCCGTTGCAGAGAAAATTATTGAGCGGATGTCGAGCGAACGACATCAGATCGCTGCTCGGTTTCGCTCCGAAGGCCGCGGCGAGGCGGCAAACATCAACGGCCAAAAGGAAAGCGATGTCGCCTCGATCAGTTCTACCGCCACGAAGAACGCCCTTGAAACCGAGGGCAAGGCCGATGCGGAGGCAGCTTCCATTTATGCCGCCGCGTTCAACGCCCCCGATGCACAGGAACTCTATTCATTTCTTCGCAGCCTCGACGTGATGCGCGCGGCGTTTGAAAAGGACACCACCGCGGTCATCTCAACCAACAGCGACCTGGGCCGGATGCTGAAATCAATGGCCGAGGCGGTGGCGCCTCCGAAACCGGCGCATTGAAACAGCAGCTCGCGCTGGCCTGCCGGTCTGGGTAGCGCACGCGTCTCGCGTGTCTGGCGAAGGCCTCTGGCGTTCGCGAACTTTTCTTGTGCATGCTCGACATGGCCGAGGGGAAGAGCGTCTAAAGAAAGTTAGTTTCGGCGCGACGCCGAAACTAGCACGCCACAGGCGTGCGCTATCCAGAGGCTTGTGAAACGCGCGTGAATGATTGTGTATCTTGAGCCATGAGAATCTGGACGATCGGGCACTCGACACGCACGCTTGATGTCTTCATTTCGCTCCTGCAGGAACACGGAATTAAGTTGCTTGCCGATGTGCGATCGCTGCCCGGGTCGAAGCGCTATCCGCAGTTCAACAAGGAGGCGCTGGCAAGCTCCTTATGGAAATCCGGAATCAGATACGAACATTTTCCGGAGCTTGGTGGACGACGAAAAGCCAAGCGCGACTCAACAAACACCGCATGGCGAAACGCTTCATTTCGCGGTTACGCAGACTACATGGAAACAGATGCCTTCCACCAAGGTATCGAGCGCTTTCTCGATCTTGCCGCCAATACCGGACCGGCCGCGATCATGTGCGCAGAAGCGGTCTGGTGGCGCTGCCATCGAGGCCTAATTGCTGATCACCTGAAAGCGCACGGCATCGAGGTCATGCACATCGTTGATAAGAACCAGGTTGAGGCGCATCCATATACATCCGCAGCGCGAATTGTGCATGGAGAGTTGAGCTACACGGCCGAATCGCTTCTGTAGAGGAGTGGTGTCAGTGTCGGGCGCCGCGCCACCGTCGCAAACGTTCCTGGAAACGACGAGACTTGGCGGCGTTTCCGCAAACTGCCATGTCGCACCACCGCCGACGGCCGGCTTTTGAGCTGTCAATGAAGACCCACGAACAATTCGAACCTTGGCAAATGTGTAGTCGCTCCGTCGGCAGCGACAGGACCTGTTCAACCATTCGATAGGCTATCAACGATGCGATCAGATCGAACTCGAGTGCATCGTTTCGAAGGTTAACAAATACACGGCCGTCGTCGAAGCGCAGTTCGTGCGCTTTTATGCCAGCAATCCAATACCGGTGTAGAAGCACTAATGCCCGTTTTGGCGGGGCGCTCCTTGAAATGATCCGGGTCACCAGCTCAAACAGTGCTTCTCGCAAAACTTTGGCGCGGGCCAACGCCAGCGCAGCTGCACGGGGCTCTGCTCGCGCCTTCTTGGCGAGTGCGCACAGTATTCTCTCCGGCAAAAGGTGCACGAACGCAGCCCATTCAAGCAAGCGTTCGCAGGGTATCGATCCAGTCGCGAGGTGACTGGTCGCGGCCGGTCACCGTATTAACGAAATCAAGGGCCGCATCGCCGCCGATGATGTCACGGTTGCGAAATTGGTGGGGCTCAATATTAACCTGTAAAACTGATTTCATCGGTTGACAGAATCTGTACTCAATGTAAGCAATTACAAGGACTAAGAGGCAATTCGGCGCACCTACATCATTATGATTACAACAAAACGCGTTCGATTCGATCAACCATATCTCTTTCACAACGAAAGCCGCGCGCATTCCGCGGCGACCTAACGACACCCCGTGACGCGCCGAAAATTCAGCATGATCGCCGGTGCAACGGTCCTCGCAGGCTGGCAAGCGAGTTCATCACAAGCGGAGGCAAAACGCGTCAGCCTTATACTCGCGCCAAGCAATCTGGGACTGCGGCCCACAGAAAGCGGGGGCCAACCCGGTACGTGGCGTGCGCCCCAGGTGCTGATGGATGCAGGCCTGGCTCGCGCCTTGGATGCACAAGAAATCGTACCTCTTGAGCGGCCGAGCTATGAATTCGAAGCTCAAGCAGGGACCAGAATACGCAATGGTATGTCGATCCGTGCGTTCTCACTTCAATTGTCGGAGAAAGTGCGGGACATCCTCCAAAGGAGTCGATTTCCGGTGGTGGTTGGCGGCGACTGCAGCATTCTCCTCGGTAGCCTGCATGGTATGCGGCTCGCAGGCGGACGAGGCCTCGTCCACGTCGATGGACATAGCGATTTCTTCCATCCGGGTAATTACGATACTGCGAAACGTCTGGGCGCAGCGGCGGGTATGGACCTGGCTCTTGTGAGTGGGCGAGGTGAACCGCTGCTGACCGATTGGCCGGAGATTGGCAAACCTCTCGCGAACGATGACGACATTATTCAACTGGGTGAGCGTGACGCCGAAAGTCCGAGCTTCAAGGATTACTACGGCGATATCACTCGAACTGAGATTACACAGTTCACGATTCAGCGTATTCTTTCTGATGGTGTCGACACCACGGCGCGTAGGGCGATTGCGAAACTCGAGGCGCGCGGTTTGGACAAAGTTTGGCTGCATGTCGATCTCGACGTCCTCGATCAGTCCTTAATGCCGGCGGTGGACTCACCTGGAAGTCCGGGCCTCGATTTCTTGCAGTTGACGGGACTACTCGACGCTTTGTGTGCTTCTGGACGCATCATCGGGGCCAACTTCACGATTTATGATCCCGAAAGAGATCCTGAGGCGCGTTACGCGAGTCCGTTGGTTCGCTGCATTGCTGGCGGAGTCCGTGGGCGATCTCGTGCCGCAGGGCCGCGATGAAGAATCTGATTAGGCTATGCCCTTCGTGCGCTATCGCGACTCGCTTGCGTCAAGTGGACTTAGAGAATCTGGCTAAGTGGGTCTTGTGAGAAATGGCAGGTGCTAGCCAGATTCCAGCACCGTTATCGTTCTTATGAACTAATACAGGAAGAATAGCATGCCAAATAGCTTAGATGAAATTCAAACAGACACCCTGATTAAGTTGCCGGCTTTCTATTCCAGCCGCGGTCGCGCCCGATTGTTCGTGTTGGCGCTGCTCTTCGCGACTGTTTCTGTGGACGCGCAGACCAAAATCCGTTCGTTTACCAATGTTATTGAGGGCCACGCCGTCGGGGGTGTAACGACCGATCTCCTGGGCAACATCTATGTCGCAGACTTTGGCGAATTCGTCTGGAAGATCACGCCCGAGGGCAAGCGTGAAGTATTTGCGTCGGGTCTTTATGGCGCGTCCGGCAACGCAATCGACAATGAAGGCAACCTTCTTCAGTCGAATTTCTACGGCAATTCAATCACTAAGATCGATCGAAAAGGTCAAGCGAAGCCATTTGTTACTAGCGGCCTGAGCGGCCCTGTGGGTATAGCCGTCGACAAAAAGACAGGCGATGTCTATGTCGCAAATTGCCGCGATAATTCGATCGCAAAGGTTGCGGCGGATGGAACCGTTTCACCATTTGCAAAAAGCGAGCTTTTCAAGTGCCCAAACGGCATTTCCTTCGACGGCGACGGAAATCTTTATGTTCTTAACTTCAGAGACAACAAGATGTTGAAGATTGATCCAATGGGCGTCGTCACGCCATTCGCAACGATTTCTGACAAGGGATTAGGCCATTTATCCTTTAAGAAAGATCGATTTTATGTGACCGCTTTTGAATCGCACGAAGTCTACGAAGTAATGCTGGATGGAACCGTCAAGCGCATCCTTGGAACCGGTAAGCGCGGACTCGTAAATGGATCAGCGACAAAAGCGCGCCTGTCTTTTCCCAACGGGATTGCGTGCGATCCGTGGAGGCCGCGGATTTACATTAACGAGTATATCAACGAGTCAGCGGGTTCATTGCCGCGCCGTGCCATTGTCCGCGAAATAGATCTTAAAACAGACAAGTAGACCGTCCTTTCTTCGCAAACCGAGGAGGCACGTGGAATACAAAGTGATTAGGGTGCGAATCTTGATAGCGTGCTTGTTTCTCTCGATTATGAGCAGCCTTGTGTCGGCCCAGGATAAAGATGTCTCCACCGCAAGTATGAAGAAAAGTTCGAGTCTCTTGACGGATTTTCAGGTTGTTGAATTTCGCCGATACACCATTCGAGATGGCGAACGCGAGCATTTTGCCGAGTACTTTGAAAGCTATTTCCCTGAAGCTTTTCAACAGTTGGGCGCCATCGCAGTAGGACAGTTCCTGGAACGCGCGGAAAGGTCGCATTTTACATGGTTACGTGCTTTTCACACCATGGATGACCGCGCCAAGGCAAATGCGTTGTTCTACTATGGCCCTCTTTGGAAAGAACACTCCGCGACGCTTAACTCGCTGATGACAGACAGCGACAATGTCTTGCTTCTTCGCCCGCTGAATCGGCAACGAAGCATTCTCATCCTGCCTGCGGTTGACCCGGTTAAAGAGGCAAAAGGAGCGCAAGGCATCGCTGTCGCACAGATTTTTCCCATCAAGCCGGGCAGCGTCGATGCCTTTGCCGGGCAAGCTGAGTCGACATTCAATCGATACCGCGAGGCCGGTGCCCGCGAAGCCGCGGTGCTGGTAACTCTTGATGCACCTAATAATTTTCCACAGCTACCGGTTCGAACAGATGGTCCGTTTCTCGTTTGGCTGGGCATTGTCAAAGATGAATCGTCACTGAAGTCGTTGACCAAAGTGTTGGAGAGCGGTCAACAATCGCTTGGCAAAACAGACCTGTTAAAGGCTGTACCAGAAATTGTAGTTTTGGATCCCACTAAACGATCTCGCCTACGCTGGATTGAAGAACGCTGAAGCCTCTGCGGGTCACTTCAGCGAGGATCGGTGACACGTCCAAGAAAAAGGCACAATCCGCTCGGGACGTGCTGAATGGCGTAAATGAACGGGCGATCGACTTTCACTTCAATGGGAGGCGGCTTCGGCCCCAAAATCGCCGTCGCCCTCATCATCACGACTGCGGTGGCCGCTGCGGCTTCGGTTCCATTTTCGTCAACGGCAATGAAGGTTTTATGAAAGACATTGGAGATGTAGAGGTAATCGTTGGGCTTGCGCGGGGCCATCTTATCGAAATTTGCGCTGCCTTGTGGAATATCGAATGCGCTCTTCATTCCTAACGCCTGAAGTGCTTCTGCGAGCGCAATCGTCGGCGGCTCCAGCTTGAACCTGGGTAAGTGCAGATCGACATCCTGCGTTTGCAGTTTTGCGCATTCTGCCAGGACGTCCGCAGTGAGTTTTGATTCCACTGCGCGAAGACCATTCACGTCATCTGGAAGAAGGACCAGAAATTGGAGATCCTCGCCAACATAGGGAAGGCTGATCGCGCTAAAACCCTCACGCTTGGCGTAACCAAATCGCGCCGTTTTCCGCATCATCGGAATATTAACCGGTGCGCCACCGCCGACATGGAATGGTTCCGCTTGCGTGCTCTTCGCAGTAAATGCATCCGCCCAGGCAGCTTTGAGGTACAGGGCGTTCGCCAGAACGAGGCGTGTCAATTTGTTCAGTGCATTCGCAGGGATGAGGTCGCGAATCTTGTCACGCGTCTGATCTGCCACCCATTGGTTGATGTGCTGCGCAGCTGCCGCTGGATTCGCGGTGAAATCGATCGGTTCGAATGCGGCCCCATAATTTTGTTTTACCAGCGACAAAAAATCCTGACGAAAATCGTAGCCTTTTTGGGCGAACAGGTGATTGGCGACCGTTAATGTGATCGGTTCGCTTGGCCCACCGAATTCTTTCGATTTTTTTGTGAGCTCTGCGGTCTTCACGCTCATTTCTTCCAGCGAATGCTGTAGCGAAGCGAACGAGGGAGCCACACCACTCGAGTCACTCGGAAAATGCAGCACGCGCGCCATTTCCGCACGCGTGTCGCCATCGGCGCCAGCGAATGTCATGGCGAGGGCGCTCCCGATTGAGTACGGCGAAACACACAGGTTCTCGTCGCGTTTGGCAAGCTGCCGGTGAAGATCGACAGCGAGTCCGTTCGTTGCCTTTGCCGCCACATCGAAGTTGGTTGCGGCATGTGCCATTGCTGTGATTAACGCGCCAAACAACTGCAAGATCAAAAGCCGCTTCATGCCAGCAATGAAACACCTAAATTGCAAACGTCGCGATGCTAATTTGGGTTACGCACTCCAGCATCGGCGCGTTGAAGAGCGCGCGTTCCATGAGACAATTTGTTTATGGACGAAGTGAAAGTCGCAACTCGCGATGACATCTCAGAAACCGACAAGTGGGACCTGACGTACCTTTTTGCGGATGTCGGCAAATGGCAGGAGGATTTTGCCTGGCTGCAGCAGACCTATGCCAAGCTTCAGAACTGGAAAGGCAGAGTAGGCGAATCGGCGCGCACACTGGCCGAGGTACTTGATTTCGAAAAGTCGCTCGATTTGAAGATTGAGCGCGTCTACCACTACGCCTCGCTGCAATTGGCGGAAGACAGCGCCAATAACGAATACCTGGCGCGGGTCGGGCAGGTCCAGAATCTGCTCACAAAGATCGGTGAAACATCGGCTTTCCTCGTCCCTGAAATTCTGGCGATCGACGACCAAACGTTTGCCAAATTCGTTGGCGATCCTGCGCTCGCTGAGTGGCGAATTAAATTGCAAAAAATTCGACGAATGAAACCGCACGTGCTGTCGGTTCCGGAGGAACGGCTTCTCGCATTGAGTAGTGTCGCGCTGAGCGGTTACGACGACACCTTTTCGCAATTGACCGACGTAGATATGAAGTTCGGCTCCCTGGTTGATGAGAAGGGACGGGAAAGGCCGCTTACCCAAAGCTCATTCAGTTCGTTTTTGGTGAAGCGCGATCACGAACTGCGCAAGCGCGCTTTCCAGCAATTCTATGCAGAGTTCAAAGATCATCAGTACACGCTTGCGGCGTCCCTTGCTTACTCCGTCAAAGCAGATGTTTTTCACGCGCGAGCAAGACATTACTCGTCTGCTCTCCAGGCAGCGCTGTTTCCAGACGACGTGCCCATTGCTGTTTACGATGGATTAATTCAATCGGTTCGCGCGAACTTAAAACCGTTGTTTCGCTATTTCGATTTGCGCCGACGAGCTCTTGGGTTGGAAGAACTGCATCACTACGACACTTATGTTCCGCTCGTTCCGGAAATCGAGACGCGCTTCACGTTTGATCAGGCTACCGAGATGGTCTTGGGCGCCCTCGAACCATTGGGGAAGGAATATGTCGATATCCTGGCGGAAGGACTGCGCACTGGCCGCTGGTGCGATCGTTACGAAACGAAAGGCAAACGCAGCGGCGCCTTTTCATCCGCAAGCTACCAGGCGCCTCCGTACATCCTGATGAATTACAAGGAGGATGTTTTCTCCGACGTCTACACGCTTGCACATGAAGCTGGTCATTCCATGCACAGCTGGTTCTCGCAATATTCGCAACGGTTTCAGGATTACGAATACCCAATTTTTCTGGCGGAGGTTGCGTCGACGTTCAACGAGGAACTCCTCACCGATCATTTGCTCAAAACGACCAGTGATCCCAAGATGCGCGCCTATATCATCAACCGGCAAATCGATGATCTGCGGGGCACGCTTTTCCGGCAGACCATGTTTGCTGAGTTTGAGAAAATTATCCATGCCATCGAAGAGAGCGGCGACGCGCTGACTCTTGACGTCTTCAGGTCGCAATATCACCGGCTTCTCGAAGCTTATTTTGCTGAAAACGTTGTGCTCGATCCAGAGCTGGATTTGGAGTGTCTGCGTATTCCGCATTTCTACCATGCCTTTTACGTTTATAAGTACGCGACGGGGATTTCCGCGGCAGTGGCGCTTTCTCAACGCGTCCTTTCCGGCGAGCCGGGGAGTGTGGAAGCCTACGTCGATTTTCTTCGTTCCGGCGGCTCAAGATTTCCACTGGAAACATTGAAGACGGCTGGCGTGGATATGACTAGTTCGGCTCCAATCGAAAGAACGTTGCGTGTGTTCGACCAGCGGCTTGATGAATTGGAAGAGCTACTGCTGTAATCTTCGTTCTCGTCGTCGTTTTCCTCCTCGTCCTCGATTAGTCTTTTTCAATTACGAGGACGATTGGACTGCGGTTTGGCAACTGCTTGGCTTATCGTCGGCCAATGGAATTGAACCCCGACCGGCTTCGCGAACGACTCCAACCTCTGTTCTCGGAGAACTTCCAGCGCTTCGGTGAGCTAGGTGCGGCGATTTCCGTTTGGCAGGACGGAAAACCAATTGTCGATCTTTATGGCGGATTTTGTGATGCTCGCCGCGAAAAACCATGGGAACCCGATACTCTGGTCCTCGTCTGGTCGGCTACGAAGGGAATTGGCAGTGCGTGCGTTCTGCATGTGTTGCAAGAGCACGGGATTGGCATCGACAGGACCGTGGCTGAGTTTTGGCCGCAGTTTGCCCAGGCTGGCAAGGAGAGAATCACCTTTGCGCAATTGCTTTCGCATCAGGCCGGGCTCTGCGCGTTGGACGCGCGCGTCGATATACTCGATTACAATGCGGTTATTCGAGCAATCGAAACGCAGAAGCCACTGTGGCCACCGGGAAGTGCCCATGGCTATCACGCCCGGACATTTGGATTTTTAGTCGATGAACTCGTGCGTCGAATCGATGGGAGAACGCTTTCGCAATACTGGCGCGAGGTTTTTGCGCAGCCGCTCAGTCTCGATTTTTGGATCGGTTTGCCCGCAGAGGAAAATCCACGTGTGGCCAGCGTTTATGCCGCAAAAAGCGGAAAGCCCCCTGAGCCGAAGCAATTCTATATGGACCTTGTCACGCCAGGCACGCTGGCACGTAAAACCTTCTCGTCACCGTACGGATTGCGGTCCATTAGCGGGATGAACAGTCCCGATGTGCGGGCCCATCCGCTGGTATCATTTGGCGGAATCGGAAGCGCTTCCGCACTGGCGAAGTTCTATTCCATGCTTGCGAATGGCGGCAGGCTCGAAGGGCAAACCTTCTTCTCAGACGAAACAATTGCATGGATGACCACGCTGCTGGCAGATGGCATGGACCGCGTCTTTCAAATACCGACTGCATTTTCAGCCGGGTTTATGAAAGATTCACGAAGCGCAGCAGCTAGAATGTTCGGCCCATCTGCAAAAGCATTTGGCCATCCGGGGGCCGGAGGGGCCAATGCCTTCGCCGATCCTGAAAACAAACTAGCTTTTGCATATGTCATGAATCAGATGGAGCAACAAGTGCTGCCAAACGAGAAATCGCTCCGCTTGGTCGACGCGATTTACAGATAAGAATTAATTCTGTAACGCGCTGTGTTTCGGTTTTGTCTGACCCGCGTGTTCTACCTATTCACCGATGATTGTGACGGATACTTTGCGGCGATGCCCTGCGCGGCGATGCTCGAACAAGAAAATACCCTGCCAGGTACCGAGCTGCATTTTTCCATCGACAACGGGCACCGTCTCACTGGTCCGCGTCAGGACCATGCGAATATGGGATGGCATGTCGTCTTTGCCTTCGGAACCGTGTGTGAAGTAATCCAAATCTTCCGGCACAAGACGATTGAAAAATTCCTCCAGATCATGGCGTGCAGTTGGATCCGCATTTTCCATAATGATCACGCTGCAACTGGTATGCTGGACAAAAACGGTCAGCGTCCCGCTTTTTACGCCGCACTTGTCCACCTTTGACTGTACTTCATCCGTGATTTCGTACAGTCCTTTTCCGTTCGTGCGAACTTCGAGTTGGTCGTGGTGGATCCTCATCGTGAACGCCTCGTTTCTGTCATGTCGAGCGAAGTCGAGACATCTCTGATCAAACGGGATGCTGTGAATTTAAACGCAAGAGATTGACTCGTTCGTCTCCCAACTCTCTCGCCGCTACCCTCACTGCACAACCGTCTATGTCGCTCCTCCCATCTCGCTCCATTCCTCCACTTCGGTCGGAATGACAAACACCTCGGAATATACGCGCTGCGTTTATCGCATATTGATCTCCGCATCGGCTGGTGCCCTAGTAATCTTGGTGAAAGGCGATGTGGAACGGGTTTTGTTTGATGAGCCGGCGATTCATCGGCGCCTGGATGAGATCGCTGCGCAAATTTCGAGAGACTATCGCGATCGTGAACTAAGCGTGGTCGCCGTGTTGCATGGCAGTTTGATGTTCGTCGCTGATCTGCTCCGTCGAATTCCGCTTCCCTTGAAACTGGATTGCGTGAGTGCGGCAAGTTATCACGGCAAGTCGCAAAGCAGCGGCGAGGTCGTTTTCAAGGAGGTCACAGTCCCCGACGTCGCGGATCGAGATGTTTTGATCCTGGACGATATTTTGGATACCGGTCACACGCTCGCCGCCATTCGGGAAACGGTGCAGAGGGCAAAGCCACGCAACATTCAAGTGTGCGTACTGTTGAGCAAAAAGAGAGAACGCGCCCGGGAGGTCTATCCAGATTATGTTGGATTCGAGATCGAAGATGAATTTGTTGTCGGTTACGGGCTCGATTTCAGAGAACGTTATCGCAATCTTCCGTACATTGGAGTTTTGCGGAAGGAATTACTCGAGCAATCTAGCGAATGAAAACACGCGACGACGGCGCAAATTTTCGCCTTTCCCTTGAGAAGGGACACGGTCGGGTGAAGTCTGGAAATTCTTTGAACAGAATACGGCGAATCCCCTCACCTCAATCCTCTCCCCTGGTGGGGAGAGGCGGACAGACTGAACTTCGATGAAAGTGCGAGTGCAATTTTACGCGCAGCTGCGCGATCTGGTCGGAATGCGCGATTTGGATGTCGAGGTAGCGGAGGGAGCGACTGTCCGCGACCTGGTTGAGCAAATTTATGCGCGCCAACCTGGGCTTCGCCAGCAAGATAAAAGCATCTTGATTGGAGCAGGTGTGGAATTCGTCGACCGAAACTACAAACTCTCTCCAGGCGAGGAAATCTCGATCATGCCTCCGGTACAGGGCGGCTAATCAGGCGTTATCATCCGGCAGGATCGAGAGATTTCTCGACTTCGCTCGAAATGACAAAAAGAGGCCCGTTCCTGTCGATCGGTGTCCATTCGTGATTTTCATCAGTCCCGGAAATTTTTGAAACTTGTTGCAACCCCAAAGTCTCGATTGCGGATGAATTGAATGACTTCCTGGAGCTCGTCCTTCTTCTTTCCGGTCACTCGAATCTGCTGATCCTGCAGTTGACTTTGCACCTTGAAGCCTTGTGACTTGATGGCCTGAATAATTTCCTTTGCTTTATTTCCTTCCAGCCCCTGCTGAATCTTTAATTCCTGCCGGGCATGACCAACGGATGAAATTGCGGGCTCGTCTTGTTCGATATTGCGCAAATCCACGCCACGCTTTGCGAGCTTGCCGATCAGGATTTCGCGCAGGCCTCGAAGATGACCGGCATCTTGCGCGGTCAGTGTGATCTTGTCCTTCTCGAGAAGTATCTCCGTTGTGATGCCCTTGAAATCGAAACGCGTCGCGAGCTCTTTGCGTGTCTGATTGACCGCATTATCAAGTTCCTGTTTGTCTATTTCAGAGACGAGGTCGAACGAAGGCATCTTGGGATTGCGGATTGTAGGTTGCGGATTTCGGATTGATCAACCCCGAAAGCTTTCGGGGTCAACTCGCGAAGTATTTCGGAGTCACTTTATTTTGGTTAGGGATTGGCCTCAACGATCTTAATGTCGCCGACAGCTGTACGCATCTTGATTGAGGCTTTTCCTTCACCGCGGGCTAACATGTCGATTTTTGTGGCTCTTGCAGAGGTCGGCCGTGCAACCGGAGGATCATCAAAATCATTGGCGATTGTGCCGTACCCTGTTTCGGCAACAAGGTGGAAAACAGCCTCGCTGGGAAGAAAAACCCAGGCGTTGCCCTGTTTGATACCTGCTTGAATCGAAAACGTTTCACGCTCCCACCATTCGTAAGAGATGGTGAGATTGCCGCGTTGCAAGGCAAGGTCGGTGTCAGCAAAGCAATTATGGGTGATCATGCGCCCGTCGCCCAGGCTCGCGTGCACACTTCGTCCGCGCATTCCATCCACGAGAACCTCGCCTGCATCAAGGCGCAACTGCGATATGTTCGCCGTTGCCGGAACTACGATTGTGCAATCAACCGTGCCGGAGCGATCAAACAGCGTCCACCGACGCTTCGGGGGAGTTTTGACGTTGATTGAAACAGAGGTTGGCTGCACAGAAACATTGATCGTGATCTCTTTTAACTTCGCGCTGCTATAGGCCTTCTTTGTCGCGCGGACCTGAATTTCGTTGACGTTTGAACCGTAGACCGAAATCGCGCCGTCGCAGTTTTGGATGCTTAGGTCCGTATTTGGCTTGACCGTGTAGACTTGCTCGAAATTCTCCTCAAGGACGGAATCGCTTTCCGGGTGACAACCGGTAAGCGCCAACAGCAGTAAGGCAACAATCTGCCGAGCTCTAAAAGGCTTACTGAGAGGTGATCGCACGGACGAACTCTATCAACCCGTGCAGGTTATTCATCAAGGGAAGAGCTGCCGTGATAGTAATGAGAGCGAAAAGCGTAGCTTCACTCCAAAAATCGCGGCGCGCTTCATCTTTCAAATAATTGGCGGCGATGCTCCAAAACGGTTGCGTGGGGCTGTGCATGTAGCGTCCACTGAATCCTTCGAATGCAACGGAGTGATAACCGTAGTCTGTAGCAGGCATTCGGCGGTATTGGCGTTCCGCAGGGTCAAGCAACCTTGGGCGGCCGCGATCAGGAATCGTCAGGGGCGTTGGTTTCATGTTTCAGCCTTTTGTTTCTTTTGAGATGCATTGTGCCCGTGCATTGGATTCAAACTGTTCGCGACCTTCCCGATAATGGCATCGGCGCGGGGATCGGAGGGCTGAACGGGCGTGCGGGCCCCTCGATTGTCTACACCCAGAGGGTACGATCGAATGTGCGATACTGAATCGCTTCGCTCACATGCTCAGGCGAGATGTCAGTTTTGCCGTCCAGATCAGCGATGGTGCGCGAAACTTTCAGAATCCGATCGTACGCGCGGGCGCTCAGGTTCAATTCGTTCATGGCCACGCGAATCAATTCCTGAGAATCCTGAGTAAGTTTGCAGTATTGCTTAAGCTGGCGTGTAGCCATGCGGGCGTTGCAATTTACCTTTGCATCGCTGTGAAACCGCTCTTGCTGGCGTTGGCGCGCGTGAGCAACTCGCTGGCGGATGGCGGCAGACGTTTCTTCAGCGCGCTCGCTGGCGACGTCTCGATACTCGACAGCTGGCACTTCAATGTGCAGATCGATGCGATCCAGTAGCGGTCCGGAGACGCGCTGCCGATAACGCTGCAGCTGAGTGGGGCCGCACCGGCATTCGCGTTTTAGGTCGCCAAAATATCCGCATGGACACGGATTCATTGCGGCGACGAGCATGAACTCTGACGGAAAGGTGACGCTGCCCGCCGCAC
>Ga0081455_10003353_pt1 | contig 18465 bp, 17 predicted proteins | sample TabmetS3T2R1_FD_70207 | JGI IMG/M metagenome (GOLD analysis project Ga0081455, IMG submission 70207) | Tabebuia heterophylla rhizosphere microbial communities from the University of Puerto Rico - S3T2R1 | ecosystem: Host-associated > Plants > Roots > Rhizosphere ... | reverse complement strand
GAGCGCCGGCAAATCGGCGCGCAAGGTGGTCATGACCAGATCCGTTTCATGCAGAAGGGGGACGCCGTGCGAAATCCGCACGGGCGCGCTCGAGGTCGGCCGGAGTATCGACGCCATAGGGAACAGCGTCAACGCGCGCGACGCCAATGGTCATGCCGGCCTCCAGGGCGCGCAGCTGCTCGAGCTTCTCCCGCCGCTCCAGGGGCGACGGCGGCAACGCCACGAACCGGGCAAGCGCGGAGCGGCGGTAGGCGTAGAGCCCGATGTGATGATAAAGCGGCCCCTCGCCGGTCGGAGCCATCGCGCGGGTGAAATAGAGCGCGCGCCCGACAGGGCTCCCATCCGAGAACGAGACGATGGCCTTGACCACGTTGGGATCCGTGCGCTCGTGAGGCTCGACGATTTCGGCGACCAGGGTCGCGATATCGATCTCCGCCCGCGCCAAGGGGCCCAGCACGGCCCGAATGGTTGCGGGATCGATGAGTGGAAGGTCGCCTTGCAGGTTGATGACGGTCTTGGCGCGGCCCTGCGGATCGACTGCATCCAGCGCGGCCTGCACGCGATCCGAGCCCGAGGGGAGCGCCGGATCGGTCTCGACCGCCTCCCCGCCCGCAGCCCGCACGGCTTCCGCGATCTCGGATTCGGCTGCCGCCACGACGACGCGTCCGACCCCCGCCTCCACGCCGCGGCGCCAGACCTGCACGATCATGGGGACGCCGTCGATCAGCGCCAGCGGCTTTCCCGGCAGGCGCGTCGAGGCCATCCGCGCGGGAATCACGACAATCGTTTGCTCGCGTTCGCTGCTCATTCCGCTCTCGTCAGTCGCCTTCGGACAGTTCTGCGACTCTTCGCCGCAAGATCGCCCGTCGCATGGTAAGCGCTTGTTATATCAAGTATTCCTCCCCCGCCAGCCCGTACCCGCACGAGCCGGCACGCAACGGCGTTCAGGACCCGGAGAACGAGTTGCCCGGAGCGTGTCGGCCAGCCTAGTCTCCGCGGGCTTCACGAGCGAATCGAGCGGGACCGCGACGGCGGAAGGGGGAAGTTAGAGGCATGGATTCCTTCGAACTGAACAAGATCGCCGGCGCCGTTCTGGGGTCGCTGCTGCTGGTTCTCGGCATCGCCAAGATCACGAGCTTCGTCTTCCATGAGGAAGAGCCCGCGAAGAAAGCCTACATCGTCGAGGGCGTTCAGGAAGAAGGCGCGGCCGCAACCGCCGAAGCCGCCCCTGTCGCCGTTCCGATGCCCGTGCTGCTCGCGAAGGCGGATCCCGCCAAGGGCGAGAAGGTTTCCAAGCAATGCATGTCCTGCCACACCTTCGAGCAAGGCGGCCCCAACAAGCAGGGCCCGAATCTCTACGGCATCGTCGGCAATCACCTCGCGCACAAGGACGACTTCACCTATTCCGCAGCGTTCAAGGCGGCGCATGAGGCCGGCAAGACCTGGACCTATGATGCGCTGTGGTCTTACCTCAACAACCCGAAGGGCTATGTGCCGGGCAACAACATGTCGTTCGCCGGCGTGAAAAAGGACGAGCAGCGCGCCGACCTGATCGCCTATCTCAAGTCGATCTCGCCCAGCGCCCCCGCATTCCCGGCGCCGGAGGCAGCACCAACGCCGGAAGGCGGCGCGGCACCTGCTCCCGCGACCCCGGCCGCTCCCGGCGGCCAAGCGGCTCCGCACTAGGACCTCATCCTGACCTCATCCTGAGGAGGCCGCCCTCTTGTCCACATTTTTGCGGACAAGTCGCAAAAAAGGGCGGCCGTCTCGAAGGATGGGCCGCACACTCTGGGTTCTGTGCTTCATCCTTCGAGACGCCTGCTGCGCAGGCTCCTCAGGATGAGGTCGGAGTGCCCTCGACCCGCGGGCTTAATTTGGCCATCCTGGGGATTGATCGATTCTCCGTCAGCTTCGGGAGGTGTCGTGCGCATCTTCGCCCTTGCGCTAGTGCTCCTGGCTTTTGGCGCCGCCCCTGGTCGGGCGGAGCCTGCGGTCAAGACGAAGGTCACCCACGGCCTGTCGCTGTTCGGCGATCTCAAATACGGCCCTGACTTTCAGCATTTCGACTACGTCAACCCGAACGCGCCCAAGGGCGGCACGGCACGATTGTCGTCCAATGGCGGCTTCGACAGCCTCAATCCGTTCATCGCCAAGGGACGCCCGGATACGCGCCTCATGCTCACCTATGACAGCCTGATGGCGCCGTCGCTCGACGAGCCGAGCACGGAATACGGGCTCGTCGCCGAATCCGTCGAAGCGCCGGAAGACCACTCCTTCGTCATCTTCACGCTGCGCAAGGAAGCGCGCTGGCATGACGGCACGCCGATCACCCCCGCCGATGTCGTCTTCAGCTTCAATACGCTGGTGAAGAAAGGGGCACCCGGCTATCGCTTCTATTACAAGAACGTCGTGAAGGCAGAAGCGCTGGACGCACGCCGCGTGAAATTCACCTTCGACAAAGGCGGCAATCGCGAGCTGCCCCAAATCATGGGCCAGCTCCCTGTCATTCCCAAAGCTTATTGGGAAAAGCGCAAGTTCGAGAACACGACGCTCGATCCACCGCTGTCGAGCGGTCCCTACAAGATCGCGAAAGTCGAGGTGAACCACTCGATTACTTACGAGCGCGTGAAGGATTATTGGGCGGCCGATCTTCCGGTCAATCGCGGCACGAACAATTTCGATCGCATCGACGTCATCTATTTCCAGGACGAGGACGTCGAGCTGCAAGGATTGTTCGCCGATGTGTTCGACTATCGGATCGAGAACGTCGCGAAGAATTGGGCGACACGCTACAACGTGCCCCAGGTCGCTTCCCACCAGATCGTGAAGGAAGAGGTGAAGCTCAAGAACCCTGAGGCGTTTCAGGGCTTCGTGCTCAATCTGCGCCGCCAGAAATTCAGCGATCCGCGCGTGCGCGAAGCCTTCGACGCCGCGCTCGATTTCGAGTGGATGAACAAGAACTTCTTCTTCGGGCAATATGCGCGCACGGAGAGCTACTTCCAAAGCTCCGAGCTCGCCGCGACCGCCACGCCCGGTCCACTCGAACTGGAGCTGCTCGAGCCGTTCCGCGCGCAGCTCCCGCCGCAAGTGTTCGGACCATCCTACAAGCCGCTCAAGACCGATGGCTCGGGCCAAAACCGCGCCAATCTCCTGAAGGCCAAGCAGCTCCTCGAAAGCGCGGGCTGGACCGTGAAAAATGGCGCGCTGACCAACGGCAAGACCGGCGAAGTGATGACGATCGAGATGCTGGTCAACAGCCCGGCGTTCACCCGTATCTTCGAAGCCTATGGGCGCTCGCTCGAAAAGCTCGGCATCAAGACCACGATCCGCACCACCGACGAGGCTCAGTACATCAACCGGCTGCGCAATTTCGATTTCGATCTCATTACGAGCGTGATCCCACAATCGCTGTCGCCGGGCAACGAACAGCGCGAATTCTGGGGGACCGAGGCCGCAGCACGGCCTGAAAGCCGCAATTACGCGGGCATCAAGGATCCCGTCGTCGACGCGCTGATCGACAAGATCGTGTTCGCGCCCGACCGCGCGCATCTGGTCGCCGCCTGCCACGCGCTCGACCGCGTGCTCACCTGGAACCACTACATGGTGCCGACCTGGTACGCGCCGGTCGACCGGCTCGCTTATTGGGATCGCTTCAGCCATCCGGCGAACCCGCCAGCCTATGCCATCGGCTTCCCCGACATCTGGTGGTACGACGCGGCGAAAGCGGCCGCCGTCACGCAGAAGAAGAAGCCGTGACGCGCGGCTGGCGCCCGATCGTTCTGGCGCTCCTCGGGGCCGCGATGGCGGCGACGGCGTATGCGGCCGAGCCCGAGCCGCGCCACGGTCTCTCGACCTTCGGCGACCTCAAATATCCCGCGAATTTCACGCATTTCGACTATGCCGATCCCAACGCACCCAAGGGCGGCACCCTGTCTTTGACCGGCACGGCCGCCAAGCTCTCCTTCGACAGTCTCAATCCCTTCATCCTGAAGGGCGACTTTCCTGAAGGGCTCGCGCTGCAGAACGACGACACCGGCGGCAGCCTCGTGTTCGATTCGCTTATGGCGCCTGCCGGCGACGAACCTTCCTCCGTCTACGGATTGATCGCGTCCGATGTCGTGCTCGCGCCCGACGGCAAGAGTGCCGTGTTTCATCTGCGCAAAGAGGCGCGCTGGCATGACGGCACGCCGCTCACGGCCGACGACGTCGTCTTCACTGTCCAGGCGCTCAAGGAAAAAGGCCACCCGCTCTACCGCTTCCCGCTCTCCGGCGTGAAGACGGTCAAAGCCATCGATCCCTACACCGTGGCCTTCGCGTTTCAGGGCGAGGGCTTGCGCGACCTCCCGCTGTTCGTGGCCACCCTGCCGATCGCGTCCAAAGCCTATTACAAGACCCATGATTTCGCGGCGACCAGCATGGATCCGCCGCTGGGCTCGGGGCCTTACAAGGTCGGCGAGCTGCAGCCGGGCAGCTACGTCACCTATGACCGCGTGCCGGACTATTGGGCCAAGGACCTGCCGGTCAATCGCGGCCGCCGGAACTTCGACAAGATCCGTTTCGAGTTCTATCGCGACCGCGCGGTGGGCTTTCAGGCCTTCACCGCCGGCGCCTACGACCTGCGCGAGGAGTTCACCGCGAAGACCTGGGCCACCGAGTATAGTTTTCCGGCGGCGAAGGACGGGCGCGTAAAGCGGCTCACACTCAAGGATGCGAACCCGTCCGGCGTGCAGGGCTTTTTTCTCAACACGCGGCGACCGCAGCTCGCCGATCCCGTGCTGCGGCGCGCGCTCAATCTCGCGTTCGATTTCGAGTGGATGAACAAGAATTTCTTCTACGGCCAGTACACACGTACATCGTCATACTTCCAGAATTCCGACATGGAAGCGCATGGGCCGCCGAGCGCGGAAGAGCGCGCGCTGCTCGAGCCCTTCAAGGCGAGCCTGCCCGAGGAAGTGTTCGGCCCCGTGCCGATGCCGCCCGTGCATGAGAATCCCGGCGACACGCGCACCTTCATGCGCGAGGCACTGCGCATGCTGCTGGCTGCGGGCTACACGGTCACCGACGGCCATTTGAAGGACAAGGCCGGCAAGCCAGTGACGCTCGAGTTCCTTGCCGACGACTCTCGCCTTGTGGAGCTGACGCAGCCCTATGTGCAGAGCCTGCGCGTGCTCGGCATCGACGCCACCATCCGCCTCGCGGATCCCGCGCAATATCAGCGCCGTCTCAAGAGCTTCGACTTCGACATCACGAGCGAGCGCTATTCCCAGCGGCTCACGCCGGGCATCGAGCTGCGCCAATATTTCGGATCGAGCGCGGCCGACAACCCCGGCAGCAACAACGTCGCGGGCGTCCGCGATCCCGTTGTCGACGCCCTGATCGAAGATGTGATCCGCGCCAAGTCGCGCGAGGAGATGCTGACCGCGACCCGCGCGCTCGACCGCGTGCTGCGCGCCGGCACCTACTGGGTGCCGCACTGGTACAAGGCCGTGCACACGATCGCTTACTGGGACAAGTTCGGCCGCCCGCCGGCCGGGCCGAAATACCAGCGCGGCATTATCGACACCTGGTGGGTCGATCCGAAGAAGATGAAGTGAACGCAACCTCTAAACCTCATCCTGAGGAGCCTGCGCAGCAGGCGTCTCGAAGGATGAAGCCGAGGACTTTGAGCGCGGCCCATCCTTCGAGGCGGCCTCCTCAGGATGAGGTTCGTGTGTGAGGGTTAGACCAGCCCTTCGCGGCCGATCTTGAGGAACTTCTCGCGGCGGTGAGCGCGGAGCTGCGGCGCGTCGAGCGCCGAGAGATTCTGCAGCGCGCGCTCGATGGCGCGGCCGGTGTCGGCAATCGCCCGGGATGGCTCGCGATGAGCGCCACCTAACGGCTCCGGAATGATGCCGTCGATCACGCCGACGGATTGCAGATCCTGCGCGGTGAGACGCATGGCGGCGGCGGCGTCCTCGGCCTTGTCGGCGCTGTGCCACAGGATGGACGCGCAGCCTTCCGGCGAGATGACGGAATAGACGGAGTGCTCGAGCATCATCACGCTGTTGGCGGTCGCGAGCGCCACAGCACCACCCGAGCCGCCTTCGCCGATGATGATCGAGACGAATGGAACGCCGAGCCGCAAGCACGCGGCGGTCGACTGCGCGATGGCCTCGGCCTGACCGCGCTCCTCGGCGCCGATGCCGGGATAGGCGCCCGCGGTGTCGACGAGCGAGATGAGCGGCATGTTGAACCGCTCGGCCATTTCCATCAGGCGCACGGCCTTGCGATACCCCTCGGGCTTGGCCATGCCGAAATTGTGGCGCACGCGGCTCTGGGTGTCGTGGCCCTTCTCATGACCCATCACGACCACCGAGCGGCCGTTGAACCGGCCGAGGCCGCCGATGATGGCGCGGTCCTCGCCGAACAGCCGGTCGCCCGCGAGCGGCACGAAATCCTCGATCAGACGGGCGACATATTCGCTGAAATGCGGCCGGCCGGGATGGCGGGCCACCAGCGTCTTCTGCCACGCCGTGAGCTTGCCGTAGGTCTCTTTGAGCAGACCCTGGGCCTTGGTCTCGAGCCGGCCGGCCTCCTCGTCGATGAGCGAGCCCGTGTCCTGCACGGCGAGGCGGCGCAGCTCCTGCGCGCGGCCTTCCAGCTCGGCGATCGGCTTCTCGAATTCAAGGTAGGTATGCATCATGGGAGACAGCTGAGCCCAAGCAGACTTCGACACGCGGGCCCGGCCCGCCGGAATTCTTTGTCCGTGCGGTCTCCCGTCAGAGCATCGGCCACACTGCCGCCGGCCTCGAAGCTTGTCAACGGATTGAATTCGCTGCCGAACGGGGGCGCCGGGCACTCTTTCGGCGCTCGGGGTCGGCCAGCGGGTGGTGCGCTGTGACGGCCTGGGTGAGCCGCTCCGCCTCGATGTGGGTGTAAATCTGCGTGGTCGAGACATCGGCGTGGCCAAGCAGGCTCTGCACGCTGCGCAAATCGGCACCATGGGCGAGCAGGTGACTTGCATAGGCGTGGCGCAGCACATGGGGCGAGAGCCGGTCCGGGTCGATGCCCGCCGCAACCGCCAGCTCCTTCAGAAGCTGGCCGACCCGGTGGCGCGTCAGATGCCCCGAAGCCCCGCGCGACGGGAACAGCCAGGGCGACCCCGGCCCCTCGGCTAGGGCCTGGGCGCGGGCCGGAAGATAGGCTTCGAGCGCGGCGACCGCCGCCGTGCCCAACGGCAGCACGCGCTCCTTGCCGCCCTTGCCCCGGACACGCAGCGCCGCGAGCTTGGCGGCATAGGCCGACAGCGGAAGACCAACAAGCTCCGAGACGCGCAGGCCCGCGCCGTAGAGAAGCTCGAGTAGACACGAGAGCCGGGCACGCTCGGCCTCGGGACGCGCGTCGAGCGCTTCAATGAGCCGCGTCACCTCCGCCTCGCTCACGACACGCGGCAAGGGCCGGGACGCGCCCGGGCCCGAGACCTTCGCGGCCGGATCGGACGGCGCGAACCCCTCCGCGAACAGATAGCGGTGAAACTGGCGGATGGCGGATAGTCGGCGCCCGCTCGTGGCGCGGGCGAGACCGGCCTTGGCCAGGCGCTCGAGATAGTCGCGCACATCGTCGGTCGTCGCCTGAAGCGGCGCCACGCCGCGCGCGGTCAGGAAGCGCACATAGTCGACAAGATCCGCGCGATAGGCGGCCAGCGTATTGCGCGCCCCGCCCCGCTCGATGCTGACGGCTTCGAGAAAAGCCTCGAGAAGTCCCGCGGCCGCCGCGGCGCTCATGCGCCGCCGACCGGCGCACCCATGGCGGCTTCGACGGCGATCGCGCGCGCGTCAGCGTCGAGCCCGAGGGTCTTCAGGCCACGGACGATCGTGACCACGGTCGCCTGGGGCGCCCCGGCGGGCCCGCCTTTTCCGAGCACGTCGATCGCGAGCAGGCAGGCTTCGGCGACATGACCGCTTGAGGTCGCGCTTTGGAACGCGATGAGCTTCGGCGCCATCAGCCCATCTGATGCCGGCGCAAGAGACGGAATGTCCTTCCAGATGTCCTCATCGACCTGAGCGCCGAGCGCGACCAGGAGATTGATTTCGAAGGCCCGCTGCGCCAGCGCGTCCGTGCCCTGCTTCTTGGCGCGCGAGACGAGCTTGTTCAGGTCCTTCGGCGTCGTCGGCAGCTTCTCGTTCGACGCGGCCAGGCGGAGCAGATTGCTCAAATGATCGTAGCGCGCCTTGTCGAGCCCCGGGACGTCGCGACGCGTGTCGAGAATGGCGAACCAGTCATAGGCCGGCGTCGGCGCGTTGGCCGCGAGATAGAGCTCGACGATGTCGGCCCCGGAGTTGACGAAGTCGGGCGACGCGACGATCGGCTCGACCGCAGGAACCAAAAGCGTCGCCATCAGCTGGCCGATGCCGCGCGTCCGGGCGCCGCGATAAGATTGCAGGACACGCGTGAGACGCGGCTCCGGCGAGGCCGCAGCCTGAACGGATTGGTAGAAGAGCGCGGGCGCGAGCGCGGCGCTGACAGAGTTTGCAGCGCTGTCGGGATAGTTGAGCTGGTTGTCGTCGAAGCTCTGCTGCGCGAACAGCGGCTGAAGCGCCTCGGGCGGCAAGGCACCGATCTTGGCCGCGGCCAAAGCGGCCGCAAGACGCGGCTCTACCTTGCCGTCATTGCTCTGCGCGACAACGCTCAAATAGGCCGGGCGGTTCGTGAACTTGGCAGGGTCCATCGTCTCGACGCCCGCGGCCCGGGCCATCGCATGGATGAGATCGGGAGCTTCCGCCGGCGGAGGGGCAGCCTGACTGTCGCCCTTGGGCACGGCCAGACGTTCGTACAGGCTGTAGAACATCGGATCGTCGACGCCGTTCATGCGCAGAAGATTGACCGACAGCTCGGCGGATTCCGTTTGGCCTGCGCGCACCGCGCAATAGGTGCCGAGCTTGACCCAATAGGGATCGCTCGCGAAGCGGCGCATGTTGTTGGCGAGACTGCAGGCCTCGTCTTCCGTACCGCGAATGAGCAGCGCATCGGCACGAACCATCTGCTCGCCCGTCGTTTTCGCCGACGTCGGAATATTGCTCGTGAGCTGGAGCACCGCATCGATGTCGCCGAGTTCGAGGAGACGGCGCAGGCGCAGCGTCATGAAGCTTGGGCCAGTGGCCTCGCCGCGGGGCGGCTCAGCCTGCGAAAGCAGGACCTTGTGACCAAGGTTCTGCAGCGCGCGCGACGTGACGGGCCGCGGGCCCGCCTGCAGGAGCTTCGCCGCGTCGGACAGCGTCGTTCCACTCCACATGGTGACGGGCAGCGAATCGGCGGAGCCCATGAGACCCATGCTGGCCGTATCGGGCGCGCCCAGGGTGCCGACTTGAACGCTCGCTTCGTTCGCGCCGGGCCGTGAGCCCACCGTCTGCAGCCCGGCGGCCACGGAGGTTTCAGAGGCAGGCGCGGAATCGCTCGTCGCACCCGGCGGCGGCGCGGGCTCGACCTGCGGTGCCGACAAGGTTTGGCTCGAGACCGAATCAGAGTCGTTGTGGAGCGGCGTCGGTCCTGCGGCCCCGGCGGCCGTTGCGGCAAGAACAACCGTTAATGCCAAGCCTGCGGTACGCAAGGAATCCTTAACGCGGGAACTGGTCATCAGGAAGAACCTTCGCAACGGGGCGCACCGGCGCCGGTATGCTTTGGCCATAGATGAAAAGTCCCACGCCACCCACGAGCATCAGGACGATCAACACCGCGAAAACTTTCACGAAAGTCGCCATTGTCGCTCTTTTCAGCCCCTCAAGTGATCCGCGAGCCCAATGGGCCTAAAGGACGTTCGCCCATCCCGCGCGGACGCCCTTGCGCTCCCCTCAAGCCCGTATGATGTTAAAGCCATTAGATTACGACGAGATTAGGGCCGGGCGCGGAACCTCAGAGTTTTGATTGGATTGGGCATTCCGCGATGACACCTGCTGCCATGACCGGGCCACGATGACCGAGCAAGCCGATGTTTCACAGACGGCGTCCGTCTGGCAGGGACGAAGCATTGTCCTTGTCGGCCATATGGGCGCCGGCAAGACGACGATCGGGCGGCGGCTCGCCGCGCGCCTCGGACTGCCCTTTTGCGACGCCGATGCCGAAATCGAAAAAGCCGCGGGCCTGACCATTGCCGAAATCTTCAAGCGGTATGGCGAGCCCTCGTTTCGGGAGGGCGAAAGCCGCGTCATCCACCGGCTCCTGTCCGGCGCTCCGATGGTTGTGGCGACCGGCGGCGGGGCGTTCATGAACGAAAACACCCGCGCGATCATCGCACAGCGCGCCGTGTCGGTCTGGCTCAAGGCCAGCATCGATGTGTTGATGCGCCGGGTCGAACGGCGCGGCGAGCGCCCCTTGCTCGCAACGGGCAATCCGCGCGAGACCATGGAACGCTTGCTTCAGGTACGCGGTCCCGTCTATGCCCTGGCGGATCTGAGCGTCGAGACTGGCGACGGTCCCCATGAGACGGCCGTCGAGCAGATCATCGACCAACTGAAGCGCTGGGCGGAGGCCCATCCCATATCGTGACGAACTTGCCGGACATCGTTCCCGTCGCCCTGCCGGACAACGCCTACGACATCGTCGTCGGCCACGGGCTCCTTGCCGATCTCGGCAAGGAGGTGGCCCGCGTCACCAAGGCGCGCCGCATCGCGATCGTCAGCGATCGGACGGTTGCGCGTCACTATCTGACGCCCGTCCGGGCCGCGCTGGAAAGTGCGGGCTTCGCCACGCATGTGTCGCTGATCGAGCCCGGCGAGACCTCCAAGTCGTTTCCTGTGCTCGAAACGCTCGCCGACGAGCTTCTGGAAGCCGGCATCGAGCGCGGCGATGCCGTGCTCGCGCTTGGCGGCGGCGTGGTCGGCGATCTCGCGGGCTTCGCGGCCAGCATTCTGCGCCGTGGCGTGACGCTCATCCAATGTCCGACAACTCTCTTGGCGCAGGTCGACTCCTCCGTCGGCGGCAAGACAGGCATCGACACACGCCAAGGCAAAAATCTCATCGGAAGCTTTCACCAGCCGGCCCGCGTGCTCATCGACATCGCGACACTCGACACCCTTCCGGCCCGCGAGTTGCGCGCCGGCTATGCTGAGATCGTGAAATACGGCTTGATCGACGACGCCCCCTTTTTCGCGTGGCTGGAAGAGAATGGCGCGCGCCTTCTTGGCGGCGATACCGAAGCGCGCCGCCATGCGATCGTGACATCCTGCATGGCCAAGGCCCGCGTGGTTGTGGCCGACGAGCGCGAGCAAGGCCTGCGCGCGCTGCTCAATCTCGGTCATACCTTCGGCCACGCGCTCGAAGCGATTACGGGATTCGGCCCATCGCTTCTCCACGGCGAAGCGATCGCCATCGGCCTTGGTCTCGCGTTCGATCTCTCCGTCGAGCTCGGACTGGCACCGCCGGCTGACGCTGCGCGCCTGCGTGCGCATCTCGCGACGTCCGGGCTGCCGACCGCTGCCTCCGACATTCCGGGCGCGCCCTTCCCGCTCGACGAAGTCATGTCCCATTTGGCCCAGGACAAAAAAATGGCCCAAGGCCGCGTCACCTTCGTGCTCGCGCGCGGCATTGGGCGGGCGTTTCTCAGCCGCGAGGTTTCCCTGGAGCGCGCCCGGGCCTTTCTGGCGCGCGCGCCGGGCCTCCGGCCTTAACGCTGCCGCCCCTGTAAGATAAGCTCACTCACCGTCACCCCACATCAGCTGGGACATTGCAAAGAGGATTTTCATGAGCGACAAGGCCAAGCAGAGCGACCCCGAGCGGATCACGGTGATCGCGCGCGAATTCACGCCGGCGGCGCTCGAGTTTCACCGTCGCCATATGGGCGATCGCGGCTACACCGTCGAAGGACCCATCGGCCAGAATCAGTTCTTGCTGCTCGAAGGCATGGGCGCGCCCAAGGAGCTGTTCGACGGCACGCCCATGTACGCGGTGACCTTCGTCAAGCGCAAGGACTGAGACGCAGATCTCCGCTCTATCAACGTGATGAGCTTTCTTTTGCACAAGTCTCGCGAGCATCCGCGTCCGGCCGACGGCGCGGCGCTCCTTTGGCGCGGCGTGCCATGAGCATTTATCTCTCGCTGTTCGTTCTGGCGGTTTTTGCTCTTCTCTTCTGCTCGGCGTTCTTCTCGTCCTCCGAGACCGCGCTCACCGCCGCATCGCGGGCGCGCATGCTGCAATTGGAGAAGGATGGCAACCGGCGTGCGAGCATCGTGAGCTGGCTCATCGAACGGCGGGAGGCCATGATCGGCACGGTGCTGCTGGGCAACACGCTGATCAACATCGCCGTGTCCGCTCTCACCACGGTGGTCTTCGTGGAGGCCTTCGGCGAAGCGGGCGTTGCCTATGCCACCATCATCACCACGGCGCTGGTGCTGATCTTTGCCGAGGTTCTGCCCAAGACGCTGGCCATCACCAACTCCGATCGCGCCGCGCTGCTGCTCGCGCCGCTGTTGCGTGTCGTTGTCGTGACGCTCGGACCGATTGTGGGGGCGGTGCAATGGATCGTGCGCCACACGCTGAAGCTGTTCGGCATCGACATCGACGCCACACGGCCCGTGCTGTCCGCTCATGAAGAGCTGCGCGGTGCCATCGAAGTGCACCACATGGAAGGCGGCATGGTCCGCGCCGACCGCGACCGGTTCGGTGGCCTGCTCGACCTCCAGGAGCTGGAAGTGGCCGACGTGATGATTCACCGCAAGAGCATGGTGACCGCGGACGCGAACCAGCCGACTTCGGACATCGTCCGCCAGGTGCTCGAGAGCCCGCACACCCGCATCCCCTTGTGGCGCGACGACCCGGACAACATCATCGGTGTCTTGCATGCGAGAGACCTGCTGCGTGCGCTCTATCGTGCCGGCAACGATGTGGCGCGGCTCGAGATTCCCTCGCTTCTGATCAAGCCCTGGTTCGTTCCCGAGACGACCACGCTCCAGGACCAGCTCGATGCGTTCCTGCGCCAACGCGGTCATTTGGCGCTTGTGGTCGACGAATATGGCGCGCTCATGGGGCTCGTCACGCTCGAGGACATTCTCGAAGAAATCGTGGGCGATATTCGCGACGAGCACGACGTCCCCCTTGGCGGGGTGCGGCCTCAGGCCAATGGCTCGGTGATCGTCGACGGCTGGGTGCCCATCCGCGATCTCAATCGCGCGATGGACTGGTCATTGTCCGATGAAGAGGCCACCACCATCGCGGGCCTCATCATTCACGAGGCCCAGACCATCCCCGATGTCGGGCAGATCTTCTCGTTCCATGGCTACAAATTCGAGATCCTGCGCCGCCAGCGCAACCAGATCGTGACGATCAAGGTGACGCCGCCAAAAAAGGCGGACGCGATCTAATCTCTCTCTTCACCGGGCGCGAGGGTCACCACGCTCAAGGCGTGAAGCGGCCCGGCGAGCTCCTCGGCGAGCGCGTCATAGACCGCGCGTTGACGCGCGACGCGCGAGAGGCCAGTGAACGCCTCGGCGACGACGCGCACACGGAAATGCGTCTCGCCTTCGGGACGCGCGCCGGCATGGCCGCGATGACGCGCAGACTCGTCGATGATCTCAAGCTCCATCGGTGTGAAGCGGCTTTCGAGTTTTCGGCGAATGGTTTCTGCGACCGACATCAGACGATACATCGAAAATTTGGCCAAAAAAGTCAGGCCGAGGCCAGACCTGCATGTTTACGAAATACTGTCAAGGATGGGGTTTTCTTGTCTTGGCGACCCTGCCAACCCATACTCTTAGGGATGACCGAGCCGTTGCGTTTCATTCGCGATATACCGGTAAAGCCGGGCATCGAGCCTGAGCCGACCACGCGGCGCTGCGCCGAGCCGGGCTGCCCCGAGCCCGGCGAATTTCGCGCGCCGTTGAGCAAGACGTGCCTCGACCAATATCGCTGGCTCTGCCTTGAGCATGTGCGCGAATTCAACCGCACCTGGGATTTTTTCAAAGGGATGACCCCGAAAGAGGTCGAGCGGTACATCCGCGACAACGCCATCGGGCACCGGCCGACCTGGTCCATGGGACTGCGGTCCGCCTCGGCGCGGGCCCATGCGGCGGCCATGCGCTTTTCGGCCGGGTTCCAGGATCCCTTCCAGACGATGGGCTCGGGATCGAGGAGCCAGGCCCCCCATCCAGAGCCCCACAAACCCTACCGCTCCCGGCTGCAGCTCGAGGCCCTGGAGGCGCTCGATTTGGAGCAAGAAGCGACCTTGAACGAGGTCAAGGCGCGCTATAAGGAGCTGGTGAAGCGATACCACCCCGACGCCAATGGCGGCGACCGGTCGAGCGAGGACCGCTTGAAGAAGGTCATACGGGCGTATCGAATGCTGCGAGCCAGCAATCTCGCTTGACGCTGAGACCTGAACCGGGTCCCGTGGGCCGGACGAATGCCATGTCCGGTGCCCGAAACGAACGAAAGTGATGCCCATGAGGTCGAACATATCCGCCGAGGCCGCCCAGGGCCTGCCCGATATCACGGTTTCCGTCCGTGATGTGTTCGGGATCGATTCCGATCTCAAGGTGCCGGCCTTCTCGGAGCCCGAGGAGCATGTGCCCGACCGCGACACGGCCTATCTGTTCGACCGCGAGACCACGCTCGGCATTCTCGCCGGCTTCGCCTTCAACCGGCGGGTGATGATCCAGGGCTATCACGGCACCGGCAAATCGACCCATATCGAGCAGGTCGCCTCGCGGCTCAACTGGCCGTGCGTCCGCATCAATCTCGACAGCCACATCAGCCGTATCGATCTCGTGGGACGCGATGCCATCGTGATGCGGGATGGCGCGCAGATCACCGAGTTTCGCGAAGGTATCCTGCCTTGGGCGCTTCAGCACCCGACCGCGCTCGTGTTCGACGAATACGATGCCGGCCGTCCAGACGTGATGTTCGTCATCCAGCGCGTGCTCGAGGTGCAGGGCAAGCTCACGCTGCTCGATCAAAATCGTGTCATCCGGCCTCACCCCGCATTCCGGTTGTTCTCGACGGCGAACACGATCGGCCTCGGCGACACCACCGGCCTTTATCACGGCACGCAGCAGATCAACCAGGGTCAGATGGACCGTTGGAACATCGTGGTCACGCTGAACTATCTGCCGCATGACGCCGAAGTGAACATCGTGCTCGCCAAGGCGCCGAGCTACAACACGCCCGAGGGCCGCAAGAAGATCTCGGCCATGGTGCGCGTCGCCGATCTCAGCCGTCAGGCCTTCATGAACGGTGACATCTCGACCGTGATGAGCCCGCGCACGGTGATGACCTGGGCCGAGAACGCCGAGATCTTCAAGGACATCGGCTTCGCGTTCCGTGTCACGTTCTTGAACAAGAGCGACGAGCTCGAGCGCCCGACCATCGCCGAGTTCTATCAGCGCAGCTTCGGCGAGGAGCTTCCCGAAAGCTCAGCGCACATCGTGATGGCATGAGCCCTAGGGGATCAGAGCCCGCCTGATGCCTAAGGACGCGAACCCTGTTGACGAGTTCAAGCGCGCGGTCACGGTGACCATGCGCGCGGTCGCGCATGACCCGGAGCTCGAGGCGACCTTCGGCATGGAGCCGCCGCGCGTCCAGGGCCATCAGGCGCGTCTGCCTTTGCCGAGCCGCGAGCTTCAACAGGGCGAAGTGGCGCTCGTGCGCGGCAACGCCGACGCCCAGGCGCTGCGTTTGCGCCATCACAATGATCGCGTCCATGCGGCGCTTCAGCCGACCGGCACGAACGCACTGTCCGTGTTCGAGGCCGCCGAGCAGGCGCGCATAGAGGCCATCGGCGCCAATGCGATGACCGGCATGCGGGCGAATCTCGCCGCCGCGCTCGAATCAAGGATCTCGACACGCGGCTTCGAGCGTGTGAGGACGCGCGAAGAGGCACCGCTGGCCGACGTCGTCGGCCTTCTCATGCGCGAGCGCTTGACCGGAGCGCCGCCGCCGAAATCGGCCGAGCGCATGGTGGATCTCTGTCGCGACTGGGTGTTGAGCAAAGCAGGACAGGATTTCGATCGTCTCGCCGAGGCGATCGAAGATCAGGCCACGTTTGCCCGGCTCACCCGGACGTTGATCGCCGATCTCGAGCTCGGCGACGAGCTTGGCGACGAGCGCGATGAGGAGGAGCGCGACGAAAGCGAGAGCGAAGACGAGCAGGCTTCTCCGGAAGAAAGCGACACCGACAGCGGTGGTGAGGAAGCCGTGTCTTCGCCGGATGAACGTGCCGCGGCGGAGGACCAGACCGCCGGCGACATGGAGCCCAAGGAGAGCGACAGCGCCGAAGACGAGATCGATTCCGATGCCGACGATGGGGATGGCACGCCGCCACGCCGGCCGCGTCAGCCTCCGACCGGTCCCGACGACGTCGGCGGCTACAAGCCCTTCACCACGCAGTTCGACGAAACGATCGCGGCGGAGGAGCTCTGCGACGCAGAGGAGCTGACGCGTCTGCGGTCGTCGCTGGACCAGCAGCTCCAGCATCTGCAGGGCGTCGTCTCGCGACTGGCCAACCGTCTGCAGCGCCGCCTGATGGCGCGCCAGAACCGCTCGTGGGATTTCGATCTGGAGGAAGGCACGCTCGATGCGGCGCGGCTTGCGCGCGTCGTCGTCGACCCGATGCATCCGCTGTCGTTCAAGATGGAGCGCGACACCGATTTCCGCGACACGGTGGTCACGCTTCTGCTCGACAACTCAGGCTCGATGCGAGGCCGGCCCATCATGGTCGCCGCCTTGTGCGCGGACATTCTGGCGCGCACGCTGGAGCGCTGCAGCGTCAAGGTCGAGGTCTTGGGCTTCACGACGCGAACCTGGAAGGGCGGGCAAAGCCGCGAGCAATGGCTTGCCGCCGGCAAGCCGCCTGCCCCCGGGCGGCTCAACGATCTGCGTCACATCATCTACAAGGCCGCGGACAGCCCCTGGCGACGGGCACGACGCAATCTCGGGCTCATGATGCGCGAGGGATTGCTTAAGGAGAACGTCGACGGCGAGGCGTTGCAATGGGCCTTCTCGCGGCTCATCGCGCGCCCCGAGCAGCGGCGTATTCTGATGGTCATCTCGGACGGCGCGCCGGTGGACGATTCCACCTTGTCCGCGAACTACGGACATTATCTCGAGCAGCATCTGCGCAAGGTGATCAACTGGATCGAGACCCGGACGCCGATCGAGCTCATCGCCATCGGCATCGGACATGACGTCACGCGCTATTACCGGCGCGCCGTCACCATCGTCGATGCCGAGCAGCTGGGCGGGGCCATGACGGAAAAGCTTGCGGAGCTGTTCGAGGAAGAGACCGATCGCGATCGCCGCGATCTCGTAGCGCGGCCCTCGTCACAGCCACCCCGCGCGCAACCACAGCGCGCCCGCCCAAAGATCCCGCCCCATGCGGTCAGCGGGGCGTAGAACGAAAAAGCCCGGCCTCAACGGCCGGGCTTTGTTCATTGAACGCCGAAAAACTTAGGCGGCGACGCGCGTCAGCGCCGTCTCGACCTGCTTCAGGGCCGCCTGCTCGTCGATCTTCTCGACAGCCGCGAGTTCGCGGGCGAACCGGTCGAGCGCAGCCTCGTAGAGCTGACGCTCGCTATAGGACTGCTCGGGCTGATCGCCGCCGCGATGAAGGTCGCGCACGACCTCAGCGATCGAGATGAGATCGCCGGAATTGATCTTGGCCTCATATTCCTGCGCGCGACGGCTCCACATCGTGCGCTTGATGCGGGCACGACCCTTGAGTGTCTTGAGCGCATTCTTGACGATGTCCGGGCTCGACAGACGGCGCAGCCCGACGGCCTTCGCCTTGCCCGTCGGCACGCGCAGCGTCATCTTGTCCTTCTCGAAGGACACGACGAACAGCTCGAGCTTGATCCCGGCGACTTCCTGCTCCTCGATGCGCTCGATCTTTCCGACGCCATGGGCAGGATAAACGACGAACTCATTGGCCCGAAAATCGAGCTTTTTCAACACCGGCTTCTGCCCCTTCTTCGCTGTTTGCGGAACTTTGGCCGCTTGCGGAACCTTGGTTGCTTGCGGAATCTTACCGCCTCCATTCGGAGGCACGGCCTTCGACTTGGACTGCTGAGACGCCTTTTGCGCTGTCGCCCTTTGTTGGGTCGCCATCGATTGTACCTTCGTTCTTGACCGCGCCGGTCCATTCGTTCCGGCGCTCTTGTTGCTCATCTGCGGAGCCTTGCTTTGCTTGCCGCCCGGTTCATCGGGTTGGGCAAGAGATCTCACACCCGACGGCACACCGCCGGTGATCCGGTCCAGCTTTCACACGCTCACCATTCGTGATCGGCGGTCCGTGCGGCACGCACAAGGCCGTGCCTCCAAGACGGCGTCGTGGTGGGGCCCCTCCCCGCACCATTGCGATGACGCTTAACGCGCCATCTCGGACACCGTTTCATCCCGGAAGCGCTCCGACCCGCCACCAGGCCTAGATTAGACCTACCGACCAGGGCCGCAGCATCCCAGTGCCGCTTCTCCCATTTCTGGACAACATTGGTACCACATTTTGTG
>Ga0081455_10003352_pt1 | contig 18467 bp, 19 predicted proteins | sample TabmetS3T2R1_FD_70207 | JGI IMG/M metagenome (GOLD analysis project Ga0081455, IMG submission 70207) | Tabebuia heterophylla rhizosphere microbial communities from the University of Puerto Rico - S3T2R1 | ecosystem: Host-associated > Plants > Roots > Rhizosphere ... | reverse complement strand
GAGCTCCCCGAATTCGCCCGTGTGCCGCTTCGGAGCGACCAGCAGGTGGCCGGACGCATAGGGGAACCTGTTGAGGAGCGCGAACGCGCGCTCGCCGCGGTGGACGACGAGCCCGTCTTCGTCGGGCCCCTCGAGCGCGCGGCAGAAGATGCAGCCGTCCTGCTCGTCGGCGCTGCCGACGTACTCGAGCCGCCAGGGAGCCCAGAGCGGTCGCGTCATGGACGCAACCTAACGGCCGACGGTCAGGCTTTACAGCCAGCGCTTGTAGCGGAAGAACGTGAGCATGCCCGCGATCAGCGCGACCGAGGTCGCGATCACGACCCAGAAGTCCAGCGTGGACGCGGTCGCCGGATTCCCGCCGCCCGGGAGGCCGACGTTCATGCCCCACAGGCTCGCGATCAGCGTCGCCGGCAGGAACACGATGCTGAACACCGTCAGGATCCGCAGCACGTCGTTGAACCGGTGCGAGAGCACCTGCTCGTTCGTCGACTCGAGCGCCTCGACGACCTCCTTGTAGTTGTCGAGGAGGTCCCAGATGCGCTCGGACGCGTCGACGAGGTCGTCGAAGTAGAGCTCCAGCTCCTCCGGCAGGAACCGCTCCACGCGGCGTTCGAGCAGGCGCAGCGCGGGACGCTGCGGCTTGATGATCTTGCGGTAGGAGATGATCTCCTGCTTCGCGTTCGAGATGTCGCGAACGGCCTCCTCGGAGCGGCCCTCGAGCACGTCGTCCTCGATCGAGTCGAGCTTGAAGCCGATCTTGTCGAGGATCGGGAAGCAGTAGTCGAAGAGGTCGTCGAGGACGTGGTAGAGCAGGTAGCCCGAGCCCTTGGCGAAGAGGCTCTCGCGGAGCTCCGAGTCGTCGAGGCAGCGCTGGAAGAGCCGCGTGACCGGAAGCAGCTCGACCGTCGGCAACGTGACCAGGTAGTCGGGGCCGAGGAAGACGTCAAGCTCGCCGGCGTTCAGGCGCTGGACGGCCTTGTCGTAGACGGGGAAATGGAGGACGACGAAGCGATAGTCGTCGTACTCGTCGACCTTCGGCCGCTGGCGCTTCGACAGGACGTCCTCGACGTCGAGTGGGTGCCAGCCGAAACGCTCCGCGAGCGCCGTCGCCTCCTCCGTCGTCGGCGCGTCGAGGTGGACCCAGGTGAGGCCGTTGGCGGTGAGCTCAGCCGGCTCGCGCGGAGAGGGCGCGATGACCTCGCGGGTGCCGCGCGAGCGCGACCGGATGCGGGGCAGGCTTGGCATTGGTACTGAGCGGGTCGTCCGTCCTCATCAGGTTCGCCATTCTACCGGCGACGCCTCTTGGGGCCCTGCCCTCTGAGCGCATAATCGACGGACGTGATCGTCGATATAGCCGTATACGAAGACGGCGTCCGTCGTCCGGGTGAGCTGCGGCTGGATGACGCGTTCGAGGCGTGCCGTGAGCCCGGCACGTTTGTCTGGATCGGGCTCGTCGAGCCGACCGAGGCGGAGTTCGACGCCGTTCGCAGAGAGTTCGACCTCCACGACCTGGCGATCGAGGATGCGATCGAGGCTCATCAGCGTCCCAAGCTCGAGACATACGGCGATTCGGTCTTCGTGGTCCTGAAGACGGCCGGGTACGCCGACGGGGCGATCGCAACTGGTGAGGTTCTGGCGTTCCTGGGCGAGCGATTCATCATCACCGTCCGGCACGGAGGGAGTGACCTTCACCCAGTCCGGGTCGAGCTCGAGCAGCGGCCGGAGCTTCTCCGGTCGGGCCCAGGCGCCGTGCTCTACGCGATCCTTGACCGAGTCGTTGACGACTACCTCCCCGTCATCGAGGCGGTCGACGCCGACATCCGGGAGGTGGAAGCCGAGGTCTTCTCGGAATCTCGCGGAAACCTCGCGGAGCGAATCTACGGGCTCAAACGTGAGGTCCTACTGCTTCACGACATCGTGATGCCGCTCGCAGAACCGCTGCAGGATGTCGAGGCGATCGAGTTCGCGGTTATCGACGACCCCCTCAAGCCGTATTTCCGGGACGTCTCAGATCACGTTCAGCGGTATGCCCGGCAGATCGAGAGCTACCGCGAGCTGCTCACGAACGTCCTCTCCGCCAACCTCACGCGTGTCAGCGTCCGGCAGAACGAAGATACCCGGAAGATCTCGGCCTGGGCGGCGATCATCGCCGTCCCGACGCTCGTCACGGGAATCTACGGCATGAACTTCGAGCACATGCCGGAGCTCGGCTGGACGTTCGGGTATCCGCTCGCGCTCCTCGCAATGGTGCTGGCCTGCGTCCTGCTGTACCGACAATTCAAGCGGTCGGGCTGGCTGTAGCGAGGGCCGGCTCGCCTCGCGTCGGCGTCGTGCGCGCGTAGCTCGGAATCGAACGCTCGAGTGCCAGCGCAGTGGCGCCGGCAGCCAGGCAGACGACCGCCGCCGCCGGCCACAGGAGGTTCGGGGCGTGGTCGAGGACGATGCCGCCGACCGCAGGCCCGATCGTGAACCCGATGCCCCACGAGAACGCCGATGCGGCCATGTAGCGGCCGATCAGCCTGTGGTCGGCCAGGTCGGCGACGAGCGGAGCCTGAACCGTGCCGTGGAGACATTCGCCGACGGCGATCACGCAGAAGGTGACGGCCAACAGACCCACCGCGGCGAAGCCGTTGAGCTCGATTCCCGCGATGGGGACGATCAGCAACGCGGCCGCCCAGACGACTCCGAGCGCGGCCAGCGTCCGCATCCGGCGGTGGCCCTCGAGGACGCGGGCGACGGGCAGCTGCGCGAGCACGATGACGAGCGTGTTCAGGAAGAAGAGCAGCCCGATCCCTCGTTCGGTGACGCCGGCTTCGTTCTTCGCGTAGACCGGCAGCGTCTCGAGCTGCGCCATCCCCGCGGCGATGAACACGAAGTTGAGGCCGACGACGCCCATGAAGACGCGGTTCCGGATCACCTCGCCGTAGCCGCCCGGCCGCGAGCTCTCCCGCGCCGCCGGAGTCGGCTGCGGCACGCGTGTCAGGAAGAGGGAGTAAAGGACGAAGGTCGCCGCGTCGGCGAGGAACAGGATCGTGAAAGTGCCTGGATCGCTCGTCGTGGCGATCAACCCGCCGGTGAGCCCGCCGAGCCCGATGCCGAGGTTCATCATCACCCGCTGCATCGCAAAGGCTTGGTGACGCTGCTCCTGCGGCGTCAGGCCGGCGATCAGCGACGACTGGCTGGGCCAGAAGCCGCCGTTGCCCGCGCCGGCCACCGCGCTCGCGAGGAACCCCTGCCAGGGCTCGTGGACGAAGACGTAGCCGCCGAACCCGAGCGCCATCAGCCAGAGCGAGCCGGCAAGGGTCAGCCGTCCTCCGACGCGGTCGACGAGCGTTCCGACCACGGGCCCCGCCACGAGTCCGACGGCCGAGCTCGTGCCGACGATCAGCCCTGCCGTCGTCAGGTCGAAGCCGCGGACGTTGTGCAGGTAGATGAAGAGGAACGGGTAGGCGAGGCCGTTCCCGAGTGCGTTGACGAGCGCGCCGGCCTGGAGGTTGCGAACGGCCCGCGGCAACGGCGGGTTCAGCGTGTCGAGGTAGGTCCGCAGGAGGCGCACCGGGGGCCGAACGCTAGCGGGGCTAGACTGGCTCCTCAGCGCCTGTAGCTCAGGGGATAGAGCGCGCGCCTCCGGAGCGCGAGGTCGTAGGTTCGATTCCTACCAGGCGCACTCGACATCGCCCCACGACTGCGAACCGAGGAGATGAGCGCGGCGTGAGGGCGGTGTGAGTCGGCTCCTCGAGACTCGAGCACAGCTACGAGGCAAAGGAGGAGCGATGCGCACGATCATCGCCGTACTCGCCGTCGCATTGATGACGGCAAGCAGCTCGACGGCGGCATTCGTCGTCACGAGCAGGAACATCAAGAACGGCACGATTCAATTGGCGGACATCAGCCCGAAAGCGAAGAAAGCGCTGCGCGGACAGCGTGGCCCGCGAGGCCCCAAGGGGATCGAGGAGGTAACGGTGGTTACCGCCGCCCGGACCATCCCGCCAGGCGTTGGAGGAGTCAGCGTGGAGGCGATCTGTCCCGCTGGACAGCAACCAATCTCAGGAGGCTTCACGACGACGGGTCTACCCGCAGTCTCCGTAAGCGCGCCGAACTTCTCTCAGCGTGCTTGGATTGTCGTCGGGAACGCAGGGCCGACTGCGGCTGCGGTGGGCGCCGTTGCCTACTGCGCGGAGAACGTGAACATCATTCCGCTGGGAACGCAGTAGCGGTGCGGCCTGCGTCTCACAGAGTCTCTGGCCGACCGAGTTCGACGAGCGCGTTGCCCGTCTCGAGCGGCAGCGACCACCGGAGCGCCAGGCCGACCGGCTCGGCGAGTGCTCGGAACTCGTCCAGTGTCCGCTGACGACCGCCGCCGAGCGTGAACATGAGGAGGTCGAAGCTCGCCTGACGGCGCGTTGGTTGCTCGGGGATGACCTCCTCGACGAGCACGATCCGTGCGTCGGTAGCGGCGGCCTCGAGGCACCGGCCGAGGATCCGGGCGGCTGCTTCGTCAGGGAAGCCGTGGAGGATCTGCGAGAGGATGTAGGCGTCGCCCTGCGGCAGCGGATCGTCGAAGAAGCTCCCGGCAACGGCGTCCAGGCGCTCCGCTGGTTCGGCTGCGGCGACGACACGCGGGAGGTCGAACAAGGTCCCTCTGAGGTGCGAGTGGGAGGCGAGCAGAGTCCGCAGCAGCGTGCCGGTGCCGCCGCCGACGTCCACGACGTGCGCGACGCCGCTCCAGTCGTAGGCCTCCGCGATCTCCTCGGCGTTCGCCTGCGCCTGAGAGGCCATCAGCGCGTCGAACGACTCCGCTCGGCCCGTCCGGAGCATTTCTCGCTCGTACCAGTCCTCATCACGGCCGGGCGTGCCGGTGCGAACGGCTTCGAGCAGGCTCGTCCACGCCTCGGCCCAGATACCCGGGGCGTCGTCGAGGTCGAGCCACGGGCGCCAGTCGGCCTCGTCCAGGAGCAGTCTCGAGGCCTCGGTGTTCGCGTAGGTGCCGTCCTCCTCCGCGAAGACGCCGCGCGTGACGAGGTAGCGGAGCAGGCGCCCGAGCGCATCGGGATCCACCGCTGATCGCTCGGCCAGGTCGGACACGCTGGTTGCGCCCGCCTCGATGTGGTCGGCGATCCGCAGCGTCGCCGCGATCGAGACGGCCCAGGGCGCCGCGAAGTCGGTCAGCTCGCTGAGTCGAGCTCGCGCGGCGTCCGAACTCACGCGCCGATCTTACGATTGCGGACGTGGCGCGCTTCGTCCCCGGGCTCGAGCTCTCGCGTGCGTTCTACGAGGAGGTGATCGCCCCGATCGTCGGCGATACCCGGCATGCCGCTGCGCTGCTCGGGACGGGCTCCGAGATCCTCGGCCTCGACACTCAGCGCTCGACCGACCATGGCTGGGGCCCGCGGCTCCAGCTCTTCGTGGAGCCAGACGATGTCCCTGCGGTGAGCCGAGCAGTCGAGGAGGCACTCCCCGAGCGTTTCCAGGGTTGGCCGACACGATTCGGCTGGGACGCTGTGCCCGAATCGCACCATGTCGTCGTCACCGTCGTCGACGACTGGTTACAGGAGCGGCTGGGATTCGATCCCCGTCGAGGGATCTCGGCGCAGAACTGGCTCGCCACGCCGCAGCAGGTTCTGCTCGAGATCACCCGTGGCGCAGTCTTCCGGGACGACGTCGGCGAGCTCACGGCGGCGCGAGAGTCTCTTTCGTGGTACCCGAGCGAGATCTGGCTATGGCTGCTCGCGTGCCAGTGGCGACGCATCGACCAGGAAGAGCCGTTCATTGGGCGGACGGCGGAGGTGGGGGACGAGCTCGGCTCGAGGGTCCTCGCGTCGCGGATCGTGCGTGACGTGATTCGCCTCTGTTTTCTGCAGGAGCGGAGGTACGCGCCGTACAGTAAGTGGCTCGGCTCGGGCTTCCGCGACCTCGAGGCGCACGCTGAGCTCGGCGGCGTCCTCCTCGATCTGCTCGCGGCTCGCGACTACGGGTCGCGTGAGGCGCTGCACATCGCGGTCGTCGAGGCGCTTGCCGCCAGGCACAACGCCCTCGGCGTCACGGCCCGGGTCGACGAGATGTCCGGCCGCTTCTACGACCGGCCGTACCGCGTCCTCGGCTCGGATCGATTCGTGGACGCCTGCCTGGAGCAGGTATCGGATCCTTGGCTTCGGTCGCTGCCCCTGACCGGCGGGATCGACCAGTTCGTCGATTCCACGGACGTTCTCAGCAACACCGAAGTGTTTCCCACGGCCGGTGCGCTCTTTCAGGCCTGGGGTCGCGCGGAGAAGACGGCGGGCCGAGAGTAAAGTCCTGGCCGTGAAGCTCTCGGCGCGGATCGAGGCGCTCCCGCTCGAGGAGCCGTTCGTGATCGCCAGGGAAACGACGACCGAGGCCGAGGTCGTCTGGATCGAGCTCGAGCACAACGGAGAGCGCGGGTACGGCGAAGCCGACCCCATCGACCGCTACGACGAGACGGCCGAGTCCGCCCTTGCGTATCTCGAGGAGGTCGAGAGCTCGCTAGGGAACGATCCGTTCGCGCTCGAGGAGATCTTCGCCCTGCTCCCGGACCGAGAGTACGCGGCGCGGGCGGCGCTCGATGCCGCCCTCCACGACCTCTGCGGGAAGCTGACCGGCCTGCCCGTCTGGCGTTACCTCGGGTTGCGGAGGGCCGGGCCGCCGACGTCGTGGACGATCGGCCTCGGCGATCCGGACGAGATGGCCGGCAAGGCCGAGCGGGCGAACGACTTCAGGAGCCTCAAGCTCAAGCTCGGCGGCCGCGACGGCCGCGACCTCGAGCGGGTGGAAGCCGTACGCACGGTCTGGCCAGGGCTGATCCGTGTCGATGTCAACGAGTACTGGACGCTCGACGAGGCGCTCGACTCGATCCCGCAGCTCGGCGAGCTCGGCGTCGACTACGTCGAGCAGCCGCTGCCTGCCGGAGATCCCGCCGGCGCAGAGTTGAAGCGCCGATCGCCGCTTCCGATCTTCGTCGACGAGGACTGCCACACGCTGCGTGACGTCGCAGCGTGCGCCGAGCGGGCGCACGGCATCAACATCAAGCTCGCCAAATCGGGCGGCATTCGCGAGGCGATCCGAATGGCGCACACGGCTCGGGCGCTCGGGCTCGGCGTGATGCTCGGCTGCATGGTCGAGTCGGGGCTGGGAATCGCGGCCGGCGCGTCGATCGCGAGCCTGTGCGACCACGTCGACCTCGACGGCAACCTGCTGATCGCAGCCGACCCTTGGCCGGGCGTCGAGCTCGTCGACGGCGTCCAGCTGCCGTCCTCCTCTCCGGGACTCGGTGTCCGACAAGAAGTACCTAGTCCTCGCTGAGGGCCGCTCCGGCGACGCCCACTACGGGAAGACGATGCGGGGCATCGTCCAGTACGGCCCGCATCCGGTCGTTGCGATCCTCGACTCGACCCGAGCCGGGGAGAGCTACCGCGAGATCCCGATCGTCGCCGCCGTCGCCGAGGCGATGCCGTTCGGCCCGACGACGGCCGCCGTCGGCGTCGCCACGCAGGGCGGCCGCTTCCCGCCCGAGTGGCGGGAGCTGTTGAAGGACTCGATCCGTGCCGGGCTCGACCTCGAGAGCGGTCTGCACGAGCACATCAGTGCCGACGCCGAGTTGACGGCGCTCGCAGCCGACCACGGCGTCGAGCTTCGCGACCTCAGGAAGCCGCCGCCTGACCTGAACGTCCCGACCGGCGAGAACCTCCAGGTGCCCGCGACGATCGTCCTGACCGTCGGCTCCGACTGCGCGATCGGGAAGAAGACCGTCGCGCTGGAGCTCGACCTCGCCGCCAGGCGGCGGGGCCTCAAATCCGTCTTCGTCCCCACCGGCCAAACCGGCATTTGGATCGCGGGGTGGGGGATCGCGATCGACGCGGTCGTCTCCGATTTCCTGGCTGGTGCCGCGGAGCGACTCGTGGTCGAGGGAGCGGCGCGGGGCGGCGAGCTGCTCTGGGTCGAGGGGCAGGGATCGCTGGTGCACCCGGCGTACTCAGGAGTGACGATGGGGCTCATGCACGGCGCGACACCGCACGCCTACGTGCTCGTCCACAAGGCGCGGGCGACCCATACCGAGGGCTACCCGGACCACCCGCTGCCGCCGCTTCCGGAGCTGATCGAGCTCCACGAGCGGGCCTCGCTGCCGCTTCGGCGGGCCAAGGTCGCCGCGATGGCTCTCCACACCGGCGAGCTCGGAGAGGACGAGGCGCGGGCCGAGATCGCCCAGGTTGCCGCAGAGACCGGTTTGCCTGTCGACGACCCTGTTCGCTTCGGGGCCGAAAACCTGCTGGACGCCGTCCTGGGGCGCGTGCAATGCTGAATGGGCTTGCACGGAGCAAGAAGGGGTTCTCGCTGACACGACTCATCACGGTCCTTGCCTGTCTTCTCGCCGCGCTGGCCGTGGCCGGCTCGGCGTCGGCTGAGCTCGTCGTCGGCGTGGCCGATGACGGCGGCAAGATCGCCCCCGACGGCGGCGATTGGTTCCTCGGCGAGATGCGAGAGGTTGGTCTCCAGGAGAACCGGATCACTGTCTCCTGGGACCCCGACAACCCGACGACGATCCCGGAGAAAGAACGGCTCGACCGCTACATCCCGAACGCGGCCGCGCGGGGCATCCGGGTCATGTTGCTCATCTCACCGGGCCGCGCCCGCGCGCTCGCCGGCACGAGGCCGCCGACCAGTCAGTTCGTGTCGTTCGTCGCCCAGGTCGCGCGCACGTATCCCCAGGTCAAGGACATCGCCGTTGGCAACGAGCCCAACCAGCCGCGCTTCTGGCAGCCTCAGTTCTCGAACACTGGCAAGAGCATCGCGTGCGGCGCGTACCAGCGCGTCCTCGGACAGGCCTACGACGCGCTCAAGGCGGTGGCGCAGGACATCACCGTGATCGGGATCTCGCTCTCACCCCGTGGGAACGACAACTCGAGCGCTCCGGTCAACGGCTCGACGTCGCCGGTCCGCTGCATCCGGGACATCGGCCTGTCGTACCGCGCAAGTGGTCGGAAGCGCCCGATCATGGATGAGCTTGCCTTCCATCCGCACCCGAACTCGAACCGGCACAGCCATCTCGTCGGGTACCGCTGGCCGAACGCGGGCACCTCGAACCTCGCCCGGATCAAGCAGGCGGTCTGGGACGCCTTCCGAGGCACGGCGCAGCCGACCTTTGCCGAGGCCGGCCGGCCCGTCTCGCGCGCAGCCCGGCCGCCGCTGCGCGTGCGGCTGAACGAGATCGGCTGGCAGGTCGCGATCCCGGCGTCGTCCGCCGATGCGTACTACGGGCGAGAGTCAGTGGCGCAGCTCGCCGACGAGCGGTCTCAGGCAGACACGTACGCCGCGCTGATCCCGTATTTCGCCTGCGACCAGTCGATTCGCTCGATGCTCTACTACGGCCTGGTCGACGAGCCCGACCTGGATCGTTGGCAGGCCGGTCTGATCCGCGCCGACCGCACGCTTCGGCCTTCCTTCGGGTCGGTGCGCTCGGCGCTCCAGCGCGGCCTCGCGCGCTGCAACCGGCGCCCGACCGTCTGGCGGCACAAGACCACCGTCATCGGCGCGACTGCCCGGTTCGGCCAGCGTCGGCGATCGGCTTCCGAGCGCAGCTGGTCGTTCGTCGCCGCCTCCGAAGAGGCGAGCATCTACTCGGCGGCTCTGTACCGGCTTCCCGGTCGTAGGCTCTCGGCGGCGCTGCGAAAGCGATATCTCGCCGCCGTCGGGCGGAAGCGCGCCCCGAAGCCGGTGTTCTCTGCGCGCGGGATCGTGCGTGCGCACAGCGGCACGTTCATCCGCTTCCCGCGGAAGCCCGTCGCCGCCGGCTACTACGTCTTCGCGGTCCGGATGAGCGCCGAGATGAACCGCACCCGCCAGTCGGCGCTCGTCGGCAAGCCGTTCGCGGTCGGGAACCCGGCGCGCGCGCGGAAGAAGAAGTAGTGCGGGACGCGCGGGTCGACAAGCTCGCCGAGCTACTCGCCGGCTACTCGCTGGGTCTGCGCGAGGGCCAGGTCCTGCGGATCGACGGCGAGGAGACGACGATCCCGCTGGTCGCCGCCCTGTACCGCTCGGCGCTCGCCCGCGGAGCGCTTCCCTACACGCAGGTTCGTCCGAGCGGCCTCGACAAAATCCTGATCGCCGAGGCGAGCGACGAGCAGCTCTCGCACGTTCCGGAGCGCGAGCTCTCGCAGGGCGAGGAGTTCGACGCCTGGGTGACGATCTGGTCGTCGTCCAACACGAGGGCGCTGGCGAGGACGGATCCCGAACGCCGGCGCCAGCATCTCGCCGCCCAGTTCCGGTTGGTCAACCGCCGTTGGGAGCGAATCAGCGCCGGGGAGCTCTCGTGGTGCGGGACGCTCTACCCGACCCAGGCGCACGCCCAGGACGCGGAGATGTCACTCGCGGACTACGAGGATTTCGTGTACGGCGCATGCCACGTCAACGGCGGGCAGGATCCGATCGAGCACTGGGAGTCCGTGGCTCAAACGCTGACGGCGAGGGCTCGCGAGCTCGACGGTGTGCGGGAGCTGCGGATCGTGGGGCCGGACACGGACCTCCGGGTCGTCGTCGAGGGTCGTCCGTGGATCCCCTCGGACGGGAAGGACAACATGCCCGACGGCGAGATCTTCACCAGCCCGGTCGAGACGGGGACAACGGGCGAGATCTACTTCGCGTTCCCGTCGGTCTTCCAGGGCGACGTGGTCGAGGACGTCCGCCTCCGTTTCGAGGAGGGGCGTGTCGTCCACGCCGAGGCATCTTCCGGCCAGGACTACCTGCGTGCGCTGATCTCGACGGACGAGGGCTCGTCGGTGCTCGGTGAGGTCGCGTTCGGCCTCAACTACGAGATCGACCGTTTCACGCGCGACATCCTGTTCGACGAGAAGATCGGCGGGACGATGCACGTCGCCCTCGGCGGTGGCTTCGACGAGGCTGGGACCCAGAACAAGTCGGACCTCCATTGGGACCTGATCTGCGACCTTCGCCGCGAGGGCGAGGTCTATGCCGACGGAGAGCTGATCTGGAAGGCGGGGAGCTTCATCACGGAGGTCGCCGCCGAGCGTGTCTGATCGCCTGGCCAAGCTCGCCGACGTCATCGTCGGCTACTCGACCGCCGTCAAGCCCGGGGACGCGGTTCAGATCGAAGGGAATCCGCCGACGACGCCGCTGATGCGGGAGGTGTACCGCGCGGTCGTGCGCGCCGGGGGTCACGCGGCTTGCAGCCTCGTCGTGGACGAGGCGCAGGAGACACTGCTCAACGACGGTAGCGACGACCAGCTCGAGTGGGTCCCGCTCGACAGGCGCTGGAACGTCGAGCACGGCGACGTCTGGATCGTGCTCGACGGGCCCGAGAACACGAGGCACCTGAGCGGTGTCGACCCCGGGAGGATGGCCCGGTGGATCAAGGGGCGCGAGCCGTATCAGCGCCGCTACCTCGAGCGCGCGGAAAGCGGTGAGTTCCGATGGCTCCTGTGCGGCTACCCGACTCAGGCGTCCGCTCAGGACGCGGCCATGTCGATCGATGAGTTTGCCGAAGTCATCTACGGCGCGGCATTTCTCGACGAGGAGGACCCGATCGCCGCCTGGCAGGCGTTCGGAAAGGAGCTCGACGGCGTCCGCGACCTCCTGGAGACGAAGCGCGAGCTCCGCGTGGTCGGCGTCGACACCGACCTCACGCTTGGCGTCGCAGACAGAACCTGGATTCCCTCCAAGGGGTTGAGGAACTTCCCCGACGGAGAGGTCTTCACCGGGCCCGTCGAGACGAGCGTCGAGGGGACGATCCGCTTCTCGTTCCCGGCGATCATCCGGGGTCGTCACGCAGAGGACGTGGTCCTGCGGTTCGAGGGCGGCGAGGTCGTCGAGGCGACCGCGCGGCGAGGGGAGGACTTCCTGCGCGAGATGATCGGGATGGACGACGGCGCGCGACGCGTGGGCGAGTTCGCCTTCGGGCTGAACCGCGCGGTGACGGAGTACACCGGGAGCGTGCTCCTGGACGAGAAGATCGGCGGCACCGTGCACCTTGCGCTCGGCCGCTCGGTTCCCGGGACCGGCGGGGAGAACGACTCCGGGCTTCACTGGGACATCGTCTGCGACCTCCGGCAGGGCGGCGAGGTCTACGCAGACGGCGAGCTGATCTACCGTGACGGGGCGTTCCTCGACGGCGCGGGCTGACGCGCCACGCGCCTCGTCGCCGTCATCGCCGACACGCACATGCCGCGAGGGTCGCGGCGTCTGCCCGAGGAGTGCCAACGCCGGCTCGAGCTCGCCGAGCTGATCCTCCACGCGGGCGACGTCGTCGCCGCGTCCGTGCTCCGGGAGCTTCGTGAGCTCGCGCCCGTCGAGGCGGTCGCGGGGAACATGGACGAGCCCGAGCTCCTCGCCTCGCTGCCCGAACGTCGAGTCGTCGAGGTCGCCGGCGCACGGATCGGGATGGTTCATGTCCCCGGGCCCGTCGTCGGGCGGGGAGAGCGACTGGCCGCAGCGTTTCCCGGCTGTGGCGCCGTGGTCTACGCCCATACCCACGTCCCCGAGGTCTCGCGGGTCGGCGGCGTCTGGATCCTGAATCCCGGCAGTCCGACCAAGCGCCGCTCGGCGCCCGCTCACTCATTGCTGATGCTCGAGGTCGAATCGGGTGAGATCCGTCCCGAACTAGTCACATTTTCCGCTTGACGATCCGAACGTGTGTTCGCTAGCATAGCGAACAGATGTTCGTTCGCGTCCTCCTCGTCACGTTTCTCGTCACCGTCCTCGCCTGGAGCATCCTCGCGCGTGGATCCGAGGGGGCGGGCTCGGGCAGCGCCTACCGGGTCCAGTCGGGGGACACGCTGTGGTCGATCGCCGAACGGCACTACGGCGGCGACCCACGGCGCGCAGTGTGGCGGCTCCAGCGCGAGAACGGCCTGGGGGACGGGACCCTCGTTCCTGGGCAGGTGTTGCGTCTGCCGTAGCCCACAGCGACAACCTTGGACCTTCTCGCTGACGCCGCTTCGCGGCTCGAAGTGGCCCATACACTCCGCTCGTGGACTTGGATCTCGTTTTTCTCGGCACCTCTGGGTCGATGCCGACCGCCCAGCGCGCGCCGACGGCGACGCTGCTCCGCCGCGGCGGGGAACGCCTCCTCTTCGACTGCGCCGAGGGCACGCAGCGCCAGCTGCTCCGCTCGAACGTCGGCCTCGTCGAGCTGCGCGAGGTGTTCCTGACCCACTACCACGCCGACCACTACCTCGGTCTGCCAGGGATGCTGAAGACGTTCGCACTCCGTGGCCGCGAGACGCCGATGACGATCTACGGCCCGCCGGGCCTCGGTGAGCTCTTCAGCGCGCTCCGCCGGATCTTCGGACGGCTGACGTACCCGTACGAGCTCGTCGAGCTCGAGGCCGGAGCAGTCCTCGAGCGGGGTGAGTATCGCCTGGTGACGTTCCCGGTCAACCACGGCGTCTCGGCCGTCGGCTACGCGCTCATCGAGGCGGCCCGACCCGGGCGGTTCGACGTGGTCGGCGCGGACTCGCTGGGCGTGCCCGAGGGACCGGAGCGGGGAGCACTCCAACGGGGCGAGTCGGTCACGCTCTCGGACGGGCGAGTGATCGCCCCTGAGAGCGTGCTCGGGGACCCGCGTCCCGGCCGGAAGGTTGTGATCTCCGCCGACACGGCGTACTCCCAGAGCGTGGTGGAAGCGGCGCGGGGTGCCGACGTGCTCGTCCACGAGGCGACCTTCTCAGAGGACGAGCAGGAGCGGGCAGCCGAGACGCTGCACTCGACGGCTGCCCAAGCAGCCGAGGTCGCTCGCGTGGCGGGCGTCGGACTGCTGGCGCTCACGCACCTCTCGAACCGCTACTTCGGCAGTGAGATCGAACGTGAGGCGCAGGAGATCTTTGCCGAGACGGTTGTGCCTCGGGACCTGGATATCATCGTCGTTCCGTTTCCGGAACGGGGGTCGCCCGAGCTGGTGAAAGGTGGAGCCACCCACAAGCACGCGCCGCTCAAGAGCGAGGCTGTGGCGGCGACCCTTGAGGACGTCGCGCGATGACCCGTATGGTCCAGGTCGCCGTGGCCGGGGACGTCACCGAGGCCGAGGAGCTGGAGGCGATCCTCCAGGCGGCCGGCATCGATTCGCAGCTCGAGTCGGCGGTCGACCACCATCCGGCAGAGACCGAGGATGTCCCGCAGAAGATCCTCGTGCCCGAGGCATCGCTCGAGGCCGCGATGCATGCAATCGAGTCGATGTCCGATCCGGACGAGATCGTCTCGGACGCCTGACCGACGCCTGAGAAACACCCGGGCTTGGCGACGTCCGCACGGCTCTGTAGAGTCCCGCTCGCTCCACGTCCTTTAACTCGGTCCAGTGAGGCCGGAAAGGAGAGCGGTTGCCGCTGCCTGCGCAAACGAGCTCGAAGACGCTCCTCGACGAGGCCGGGATCGCGAAGAGCCTCTCGCGCATCGCCCACGAGATCGTCGAGGGCAACCCGGACCTCGATCGCGTCGCGCTCGTCGGGATCCACACGCGCGGCGTTCCGCTCGCGCATCGCCTGCGCCGCCTGATCCACGAGTTCACGGGCGAGGAGATCGCCCTCGGCACGGTCGACATCACGTTCTACCGCGACGACGTCCAGGTCCGCGCCGGCGAGCCCCCGCGGCGCGCACAGCCGCTCGTCCGCGCGACGAAGCTCGACTTCCGCCTCGAGGGACGAACGGTCGTGCTGGTCGACGACGTGCTCTATACGGGCCGCACGATTCGCGCCGCGATCGACGCGCTGTTCGATTACGGGCGGCCCGAGCGCGTCCAGCTCGCGTGCCTGGCCGACCGGGGGCACCGCGAGCTTCCCATCCGTCCCGACTACGTCGGCAAGAACCTGCCGACCTCGCGGCAAGAGCGCATCCAGGTGCAGCTCATCGAGGTCGACGAGGTCGACCAAGTGCTGCTCGTACCGACGCCGGAAGAGGAGGACAACCGATGACAGACATCCGCGTCGTGCGCGACGACCTGCTGCCGCCCCGCACAGGCGAGCGCCGACACCTGATCTCGATCTCCGACCTCACGCGCGACGACATCGAGCGGCTGCTCGCCACCGCGCGCAGCTTCGCGCGCTCGCTCGAACGCGAGATGAAGAAGCTGCCGACGCTCCGCGGGCGAACTGTCGTGAACGTCTTCTACGAGTCGTCGACGCGCACGTCGTCGAGCTTCGAACTGGCGGCGAAGCGACTGTCGGCCGACACGATGTCGATCAAGGCTGCCGGCTCCGCCGTCGACAAGGGCGAATCGCTCAAGGACACGGCACTGACGCTCGGCGCGTACGACCCGGACGTGATCGTCATCCGCCATCCGCAGATCGGCGCCGCCCAGCTCGTCGTCCAGACAACGAGAGCCCACGTCGTCAACGCCGGAGACGGGAAGCACCAGCACCCGACCCAGGCACTGCTCGACCTCTACACCCTGCAGGAGGAGTTCGGTCGCCTCGACGCGCTGCACGTGGCGATCGTCGGCGACGTCCTCCACTCGCGCGTCGCACGGTCGCTGATCCAGGCGCTCGCGCTCGTCGATGCCCGCGTGACGGTGGTGGGGCCGCCGACGCTCATCCCGCGCGGGATCGAGGCGATGGGCTGCGAGAGCACGACCGAGATCGACGCCATCGCGGCCGCCGACGTCGTCTACGTGCTGCGAATGCAGCGCGAGCGGATGCAGGAGGGCGCCAACTACGTCCCCAGCCTCCGGGAGTACACGGCGCGGTGGGGGGTGACGCCGGGACGGCTCCGCGAGGGCCAGAAGGTCATGCACCCCGGCCCGATGAACCGGGGCGTCGAGATCGATCCACGCGTCGCGGACGCAGCCGACGCGCTGATCGAGACGCAGGTGCGCGCCGGATTGCTCACCCGGATGGCCGTGCTGTACGACCTCCTCACGACCGGACCGGTCGGGGTCAAGGCACAGACGCTGCACGAGGTTGCGTGATGCTGGTCGCGAAGCCTGCCGAGCCCCACAACCTCGTCGTCCGGGGCGCGCGCGTACTCGACCCGGGTGAGGGCATCGACGGCGAGCTCGACGTCCGGATCGACGACGGGATGATCTCGGAACTCGGATCGCGCCTCGACACGAACGCGCACCGGATCGTCGACGGCGACGGGCTCGTGCTCGCGCCGGCGTTCGTCGACCCACACGTTCATCTGCGGACGCCTGGACGAGAAGACGAGGAGACGATCGCCTCGGGCACGAAGGCAGCCGCGGCCGGCGGCTTCTGCGCGATCCTCGCGATGCCCAATACCGACCCGATCGTCGACTCGAGCGCGGTCCTCGGATCGCTGATCGAGACCGCGCGGCTGGAGGCGGAGGTCCCCGTCGGGTTCCTGGCTGCGATCTCGAAAGGCCAGTCTGGAGCCGAGCTGACCGAGATGGTCGAGCTGGCTGAGGGCGGCGCCGCCGGGTTCAGCGACGACGGCATGCCGGTGACGGCGCCGGGGCTGATGCGCCGCGCACTCCAGTACGGAGCTGCCGCCGGTCGGCCGCTGGCGGTCCACTGCGAAGAACCGACGCTGTCTCGCGGTGGCCAGATGCACGAAGGGGCCGTCTCAGCAGAGCTGGGCCTCACCGGCTACCCGTCGGTCGCCGAGAGCGTCATGGTCGAGCGCGACCTCGCGCTCGCCGCCTACGAGCAGCGCCCGCTCCACGTCCTGCATGTCTCGGCACGTGAGTCGGTCGACGCGGTCCGGGCGGCGCAGGCGGCCGGAGTGGGGGCGACCGCAGAGGTGACACCGCACCATCTCTGCCTGACCGACGAGGCGGTGCGTTCGCTCGACTCCAACCTGAAGATGAACCCGCCGCTGCGATCGGCCGACGATCGCGGTGCGCTGGTCGAAGCACTTCGGGACGGGACGATCCAGGCTATCGCCACCGATCATGCGCCGCACGCACGGCACGAGAAGGAGGTCCCGTTCGAAGCGGCGCCGTTCGGGGTCACGGGGCTCGAGACCGCGTTCGCCGCGCTCTGGACTCACCTGGTCGAGCCCGGTCTGATCCGACTGGAGACACTGCTCGAGCGGATGTCGTCGGGGCCCGCCGCGATCTACGGGCTTCGAGTGCCGCGGATCGCCCCCGGCGAGCCGGCGAACCTCGTCCTCCTGGATCTCCGCTCGAGCCGGCGGATCGAGGAGCGGGGCTTCCGCTCCCGATCGGCGAACTCGTGGCTCCTCGGCGAACGGCTGACCGGGAACGTCAGGCTGACCGTGGCCGCAGGACGGGTCGTGCACGAGTCGTGACGGGCTTCCTGCTGCTCGAGGACGGAACCGTCTTCCACGGCGAGTCCGTGGGCGCGCCCGGCTACGCGTTCGGCGAAGCGGTGTTCACGACGGCGATGACCGGCTACCAGGAGATCGTCACCGACCCGAGCTACGCGGAGCAGCTCATCGCTTTCACGGCGCCGATGGTCGGCAACTACGGCGTTGCCCGCGAGCGCTCGGAGTCCGCCCGGCCACACGCGCGCGGCGTGCTCATGCGGGAGGCGCGCGGGCCGGCGTGGACGGATTGGCTGGCGGAGCGCGGGTTGCCGGCGCTCACGGGCATCGACACGCGCTCGCTGGTCCTCAAACTGCGTGAAGCGGGCGCGATGCGGGCTGCCCTCGTGGCCGGGGAGGCGTCGGTGGACGAGACGCTTCGCGCGGTGCTCGAACAGCCGAGGATGGGAGGGCGCGCGCTCGCCGCGCAGGTCTCCACGCCCGGCCGGTACGCCTATTCCGAGCGAGGCCGCACTCGGGTTGCGGTCGTCGACTACGGGTGCAAGCGGTCGATCCTCCGCCGGCTGGCGGGCGCCGGTGCAGCGGTGACGGTCTTCCCGCACGACGCGGATCCGACAGAGCTCGATCGGTTCGACGGGATCGTGCTCTCCAACGGCCCGGGCGACCCCGGCCCACTCGCGGACGAGGTCGAGACGATCGCCGCGATGCTCGGGCGAGTGCCGATTCTCGGTATCTGCCTGGGGCACCAGCTGCTCGCTCTCGCGACCGGGCACGAGACGTTCAAGCTTCCCTTCGGCCACCGCGGAGCGAACCATCCCGTGCTCGACCGCCGGACCGACCGCGTCCTAGTCACCTCGCAGAACCACGGCTTCGCGGTCCGGGCGAGCGCGGCGCCCGAGGTCTCGCACGTCTCCCTCTATGACGGGACGGTCGAGGGACTGGACTTCCCGGAGCTTCGCGTGCGCTCGGTGCAGTTCCATCCCGAGGCCGGACCGGGCCCGCACGACGCCTGGCCGCTGCTCGAGTCGTGGGTCGCGGAGGTGACCGGCTTCGCCGAGGCGGCCTGACCTCAGCTCGATCTGCGTCATCGGCTCGGGCCCGATCGTGATCGGGCAAGCCTGTGAGTTCGACTACGCGGGTTGCCAGGCGCTCAAGGTGCTGCGCGAGGAGGGCTTCCGCACGATCGTCGTCAACTCGAACCCGGCGACGATCATGACCGACCCGGGCTTCGCCGACCGGACGTATGTCGAGCCGCTCGACCTCGACGG
>Ga0081455_10003350_pt1 | contig 18474 bp, 19 predicted proteins | sample TabmetS3T2R1_FD_70207 | JGI IMG/M metagenome (GOLD analysis project Ga0081455, IMG submission 70207) | Tabebuia heterophylla rhizosphere microbial communities from the University of Puerto Rico - S3T2R1 | ecosystem: Host-associated > Plants > Roots > Rhizosphere ... | reverse complement strand
TGAGACCTCTCCTCGTCGGTGACCACGACCACAACTGCTGTGGGACTCGGCATACTCCAGCCTAGAACGAACTGGAATCAAATTAACGACTCAACACACTAGTGAATGCTGACCACCCTGGAAGGCCCCGGAGATGACCGGATAGAGACCTTCGTCCGGTAGCGGCGGGGAGGAGGTCACGTCTCGGTCCCGGTTGGTGCGTCGTCGTCGGCGCCCGCCCGGCCGGAGGGCTTCACCCGCGCGGGGTGACGTCGTGGGTGCCGTCGCCGGTCAGGGTCGGAGTGAGTGCCGAAACGGGAGGTCGCCGTCATGACCGCAGTCGGCGAGGCCGAGCCGAAGGACTACGCCGGTGCGATCTACGGGTCGCTACTCGGCGCCTCCGTCGTGGCCGGCACCAGCCCCGGCGAGGACTACGCGTCGCCGGAGGAGCTGGCGGTGCTTATCGTGACGACCGGACTGGTGTTCTGGCTGGCCCATGTCTACGCACAGCTGTTCGGTGCTGCCGAGCAAGGGCCGGACCGGCTGGCCTGGGAGAACGTGCGACTGGTCGCCGCCCGCGAGTGGCCGATGGTCGTGGCCGTCCTGCCGGCCGCGTTGGCCGCGCTGGTCGGGCTGGCGGTGGGGATCTCCGACCTGGCGACCTCGTGGCTCTGCCTTGCCGTCGCCCTGGCCAGCATGACCGGCTGGGCAGTGGTTGCCGCCGTGGCAGCCGGCATCCGGGGCCACCTCATCGCGCTCTCGGTCCTGGTCAGCTTCAGCCTCGGTGCCGCGATCATCGTGCTCAAGGTCTCGCTGGCCTGACGCCGTGCGAGGTCCAGGCGTCGAGCGGGGTACGCCCCTCCGTGCTCAACTCGCCCCGGCGTCGTCGCGCCGGAGCACCCAGGGTTCGAGGCTTCGATAGCCGCGTACGCTGACCCGGCGAATCCGGCGAAGCTGCAGACCGGACTCGCCGTCGAGCGCCGCCGCGAGCTCCCGGTCGGCGACGACCGATCCCGGCCGGGCCACCGAGGTCAGCCGGGCCGCGACGTTGACGACCGGGCCGTACACGTCGCCGAGGTGTCTCAACACGGGGCCGTACGCGAGGCCGACCCGGACGGTCGGAAAGTCCTCGTCGAGCTCGCTCCGGGCCGCCAGCTCGAGGGCGATGTCGACGCCCTGTCGCGGCGTGTCGGTCACGAACAGCACCTCGTCGCCGATCGTCTTGATGACGCGGCCATGGCATTCGGCGACGATCGCCGCCGCGGTGCCTTCGAAGGAGTCGACGAACTCGGCCAGGTCGGCGTCCTCGATGGTGCGGCTCATGCGGGTGAAGCTCACGATGTCGGCGAAGCCGACGACCAGCGTCTTCGACTGGGGATCGCCGTCCGGATCGGCCAGCATCCGGCCTGCCGCCGCGGCTAGATGCCGGCGCCACACGTACGACTGGAGCTTCTCCATCACCGGAAGCAGTGCCTCGACGGCCCGGACCAACTCGGGTTGTGCGCCGAGCGGATGATCCACGTCGGCGACGACCTCGCGTACGACCGTCGTCTGCCACTCGGCCAGCCGGGCCAGTGGCTGTCCGAGCGATCGCGCCAGCGACGCCTCCGCCTTCGGGTCGACGACGCCACCGCTGACCAGCGCCCCGATCAGGCCGAGCGCCTCGACGTCGTCATCGGTGAAGACCACGTCGTCGTCGGCGGTGCTCGCGAAGCCAAGGGCGCGCCACAGCTCCTGGGCGCGGTCGATCGAGACTCCGGCGCGTTCGGCGACCTCTCGTCGGGTGTAGAGCGGCTCCCCGCCGAGCAAGGTCTGCTCGACCTCGTCGAGCAACTCTGATGGCGCGTCCATGCCGCGGCCTAGGACGACGCGGCGGTATCGCCGGTACGTGCCGCGACGCTGGTGTCGACCGCGTCGCGGAACGCCGGCACCCGCCGGTAGAGGTCGTCGAACCTCTCCTTGGTGAACGACAGCAGCGTGAGCGGAGTTGTGGCTGTGACGGCGGCGGTGCGTAGCCGACGACTGCGCAGGGCGACCTCTCCGACGAGATCGCCGGGACCGAGCTCGGCGATCTGCTCTCCGCCGACCAGGACGCTCGCCTGACCGTCGAGGAGCAGATAGGCGCGGTCGCCTGGAGTGTTCTCCCAGATGAACGACCAGCGCTCGGGCACAGTCACCTCTTGACCGGCATCGCAGACCATCCGCATCTCTGGTTGGTCGAGATCGGCGAAGTGCCGGCAGCTCCTGAGGGGTCGCGGCTTCTGCAGGAATCCCATGAGTACGTCGCCGAGTCCGGATCGGGGATGGGTCCCGCACTGTCCGCGAGGCACGATACGCGCTCGCGACTCCTCGTGGGTCGTCGTGTCGCGTCCGTCGCGGTCAGTCCCGGACGACCGGGAGGGCTCCGAAGCTCTGGGCGATCGGCATCAACTCGATCGTGTTGATGTTGACGTGCGGTGGCTGACTCGCCGCCCAGAGGACCGCCTCGGCGACGTCCTCGGGGGTGAGCGGCTTGGTCCCGGCGTACATCGCGTCGGCTCTGTCCTGGTCGCCGTCGAAGCGCACCTGCGAGAACTCGGTACCGCCGACGAGACCGGGCTCGACGCAGGTCACCCGTACACCGGTGCCGTGCAGGTCACTGCGCAGGTTGAGGCTGAACTGGTGGACGAACGCCTTGGTCGCGCCGTAGACGTTGCCGCCCGGGTAGGGGTACGTGCCGGCGATCGACCCGAGGTTGATCACATGGCCCCGGCCGCGATCGACCATGCCCGGCAGCACCGCCTGGGTGCAGTAGGCGAGACCGGAGCAGTTGGTGTCGATCATCACCTTCCAGTCGGCAGCTTCGGCGCGATGGGCCGGGTCCATGCCCAGGGCGAGCCCGGCGTTGTTCACCAAGACGTCGATCTCGGCGTACTCGGCCGGCAGGCTCGTGATCGCCGCCCGGACAGCGTCCTGATCGCGGACGTCGAGCTCCAAGGGCAGGACGTCACCGTCGACCTCGTCGGCCAGCTCGGTCAATCGATCCATCCGGCGGGCGCTGGCGACGACTCGAGCGCCGTCGGCGGCGAACCGCCGGACGAATGCGGCGCCGAATCCAGCGCTCGCTCCGGTGACGAGGACGGTCTTCTGCGGAGCAGTCATGGGCCACAGACTACGATCGCGCGATGTGTTGACCGATCCGGAGTTGGCGCTGGTGAGACAGGCCCAGGCCGTGATCGCCGGAGTCGAGCCTGATGACCGGCACACGGTGGCGGCCGCCGCCTACGACTCGGCCGGCCATGTCTACACCGGCGTGAACGTCTATCACTTCAGCGGTGGGCCGTGCGCCGAGCCGGTGGCGATCGGGCAGGCCGCCGCGTCCGACCGGGCCTCGATGCCGTTGACCACGATCGTCGCCGTCATCGCCGACGGCGGCACGGTGATCCCACCGTGTGGCCGCTGTCGCCAGATGCTGTACGACTACTACCCCGAGATCCGGGTGATCCTCCGGGTCGAGTCCGGCCTGGCTGGCGTACCCGTCTCGGACCTCCTGCCGTACGCGTTCGACCGGCGAGCGGTCGGACAGCAGGTGCTCCACCTGGACGCTGCCTCTCTCGACGCGGTCCGGGACGGTGCGAAGCGCACCACGATCCGCCGCCACGACCCGGCCGTCCCGGGGCCGGTGCGCTTCGTGTTCGTGCACGAGGACAAGACGTCGACGACCCTGAACGCCGTGGTGACCCGGGTCGAGTCGAGGACGGTGACCGAGCTGGACGACGCCGATGCCGTCCGCGACGGGTTCGCCGATCGCTCAGCGCTGCTCGGCGCGTTGCGCCGTCACTATCCCGGGCTGGACGGGTCGGCCGATGTCGACATCGTCCACTTCGAGCTCGATGGGTGACGGTCAGCTGACGCGCGGTGTGAGGGATCGACGCGGGCTGCCCCACACGCGGAACGCCCGCTTCGCCTCCTCGAACCAATCGGCGTCGCAGCTCGACCAGCCATGTCCTGGCACGCCGGTCTGGGCGTCGATCACCAGCGCCGATAGCGACGGCATCCGCTCTGCGGCGCACTGACTGGCGAGTTCGGCCAGGACGAGGTCGAGCACCAGACTCAGCTCGATCCCGTCGATGCCCATCGCGGCGCCCAGCTCCCTGGTGGTGAGAGTGGTCCGGCGTTGCGCCGCCACGATCAGGGCGACCCTGGCGAGTCGGGCCAGGTCGTCTGTTTCGGTTTGACTTATCGGATCGGCGAGCAGCGGTTCGATTGTCACACTGACAACATCGCGCGGATGGCGACCGTCGTTACGCGCGAGACGGCAGTCGCGCATACGGCAGGAGTGACGGTGGCCTCGATCCGGTGGGACTCCGAGACCGTACGCGGCTTGCAGGAAAGGGCAGCCAGGGCCCTTCCAGCAGAGCATGTCGAGCAGGTCGGTGACTGGTGGCTGCGCCGGTCCGCGACCTCGTCATGGTGGATGGCGACAGTGCTGCCCCATGGCGCGGTCGGCCGAGCTGAGGTGGAGCGGCAGATCGAGATCGCCGAGCGGTTCTACGCCGGATCCGGGCTGGCGACGAGGTTCCAGGTCTGTCCGTCGGTGTGCGCTGCCGAGCTCGACGGCCGGCTAGCGGAGCGCGGTTACCGCCGGGAGACTCCGATGTCGTTACAGGCGGCCGCGGCAGAACATGTCCGTACTCTCCCGGCCGGGGGGCTCGACCTGCGGCTCAGTGCCGTGCCCATGACCGAGTGGTTCGAGGTCTGGTACGCCATCCACGGTGACAGCAGCGACCCGCGGTCCGAGTGGGACATGCTGGCCCGGGTAACCCGGCCGAGCGCGTACGCCAGTGCGGTCGACGGAGATCAGGTCGTGGCGGTGGGCCGGGCGGTCGCCGACACAGGCTGGGCCGGTGTGTTCGGCATGGCGACGCTGCCGGACGCCCGCGGCAGCGGCGCCGGCTGCGGCATCCTGCGCGCCCTTGCCGAATGGACGATCGGCCAGGGGGCCGACGGCCTCTACCTGCAGGTCGAGAAGGACAACGACGCAGCGCTCGCTCTCTACGGTCGGGCCGGCTTCACCGAGGTCGCCGGCTACCACTACCGCACCGCGCCGTTCGGTCTCGATCCCGATGCCGCCGACGGGTACGCCGACCGAACGGCGATCATGGAGGCGTGACGTCCGTACCCGGCGTCGGCGCTCGAATCGCCGCCGCGACCGATCCCGATCTGCTCGCCACCACGGTGGACGACTGGCGACGCCGCTGGCGGGACCGGGTCGTCGACGGGGGGCGCGAGCACGACGATCCCTGGGCGCTGCCGCTCGTCGTACGAGCCGAACGCGCCACGCCACCGACCCATGACGCTGCGATCCACGCCGCCGCGCTCTCGGTCCTCGCGATCCTGACCCGGCCGGAGGCCGCGCCGACCGGCTTCGGGTCCGAGGGCGCCGATGGAGCCGGAGCCGATGCCACGATGCCGGGCCCCTGGCACGCGGCCCTGGCGCGCTGGTCGGAGGGATGGATCCGGAAGGTCGTACGTCGCGCTCGTGGATCGCGCTGGCAGGAGATCGCCGCGCTGCCGGGTGTCACCGCTGATGTCGGCGGCGCCGAGGTACGTGCCCTGCTCCCGCACCCGGTCGCCGATCCGCCACCGGCGCTCGCCAGGCTGCAGATCGCCGGACTGGATCTCCCGAAAGCCACTGCGGCCGACGAGCCGCCGAACCCGGACCACGACGGGTCGCCGCTGCTCGCGATCGCGACTGCACCGGGTCTGGCGTTGACGACCGGCAAGGCCTGTGCCCAGGTCGGTCACGGCGCTCAGCTCGCGCTGCTCCAACTCGACCGGGCGACGGTGCTGGCCTGGGCCGCCGCCGGCCATCCGCTGCGCGTCGTCGAGGCGGGCGAATCGCAGTGGCAGCGGCTCCTGCAGGCGGGTTCCGGCGTTGCGCTCGTCCAGGACGGCGGCTTCACCGAGGTGGCCCCCGGAACCCGTACCTGCGCCGTCACTTTCGAACGGCTCAGTTGATCACCGAGCGCCCTTCCCGTTCCGGGCCTACCGTGCCATTCTTAGGTTCGCCTACCCTAAGTCTCCGCTTGACGAGGTGATCGTGATGAGCGACGGGGAGATTCTGCTACTCGGATTCATCGCGGGGGCGACGATTCTGCTAGGACTGCCGGTCGGCCGGATGCGGCGACCGGCCCCCGAGCTCAGACAACTGCTGAACGCCGCTGCCGCCGGCGTCTTGCTGTTCCTGCTGTGGGACGTGCTGGCCCATGCGTTCGAAGCACTCGAGGAACCCGTCGAGGAGCTCGGAGAGGGCCACGGCGGTGAGCTCGGCGAAGTGCTGGGCTACGGGGTGCTGTTCTTCGGTGGCCTGACGGTGGGGCTGATGTCGCTGATCTATTACGAAGCCTGGATGAAGCGCCGGATCGCCGCGACCCAGAACCTGTCGGACGGCCCAGGTGCGATGAGCGCCAAGGAGACCTCGCTCAGTGGCCTCGCGAGCTGGTCGAGCGCGCGGCAGCTGGCCCTGTTCATCGCGGTCGGGATCGGCCTGCACAACCTTGCCGAGGGACTGGCCATCGGCGGAGCGGCGGCTGACGGGAACATCGACCTGGCGATCGTCTTGGTGATCGGGTTCGGACTCCACAACGCGACCGAGGGCTTCGGGATCACGGCGCCACTGGCCGCCGACGGTGACCGACCGTCCTGGCCGTTCCTGCTCGGGCTCGGAGCGATCGCCGGTGGTCCGACCTTCCTCGGCACGCTGATCGGTCAGTCGTTCAGCAGCGAGCCCGTCAGCATCGTCTTCTTGACGCTTGCCGCCGGGTCGATCCTGTACGTCGTCATCCAGCTGATCGGCATCGGCATCAAGCACCGCCGCGAACTGCTCGGTTGGGGCATCCTGCTGGGGCTGACCGCCGGGTTCATCACCGACCTCGTCATCGACGCGGCCGGCGGCTGACACCGGCGTCGTGAGACGGCCCGAGCGAGACCAAGTGGAGCCGCTCGGGCCGCTTCACCTAGGTCAGACGACGTTGCGGCACCAGCGCCGGTAGCCATCCGGCTCGTCGGTCAGCTGTCCCTTGATGCCGAGCCGCCAGTTGCGCTTCCAGACCTGCTTGTCGTTGCCCAGCCTGACCCACACCCGAAAGCCGGCCCGCTTGAAGCCCCGCACCTTCTGCCGCGAGGACCACTGTCCGGTACCTGCCATGACGGCGTCGGCCGACAGCCTGCGGGCGTGGCCCACGGTGACATTGCCCCCGTGGAGGTCCGGCTTCCAGGCCGTCTTGGCGTTCGGTGCGCTGTGGTGCAGCGCGGTCAGCGTGCGGTAGGTCGCGTCGTTGCTGAAGAAGACGCGATTCAAGGCGCCGGTCCGCGCGGCGAGATTGCGGAGGCGGACCAGTGGGCGGTTGTTGTTGGCGAACCAACCGGGTCCCTTGACCTCGAGGTTGAGGATCTGGCCGCGGTTATGGGCCACCGTCCTGAACAGATCGAAAGCACTGGGGATGTGCATCCGGTTGGGCGTCGTATGGCAGCGTCGCTGGATGCTCGCGAGCGTACGGTTCGTGACGTAGCCCCGGCAGTTGGTCGTATGCCGCAGCGATCGGTTGTGGATGATGACGAAGCCGCCATCTCGCGTCAGGAACACGTCGTTCTCGGTATTGGCTCGTAGCTTGTGGGCCCGCTCGACCGCCCTGATCGTGTTCTCGTCCACCCTGGCCGTGTTCGCTCCGCGGTGGGCGATCGCCTTGGACCCGCAGGTTCTCGCCGCTTCCGCGCCCGCCCCGCCGAGCAGAAACAGCAGTCCCGCCATGAAGGCCGCGACCAGACTCCCAACGGCCCTGAATCTCCCTTTCATGTTTTATCCTCTCGCCCAGCTGCGGCCTCCCACGTCACTCCGCGCTGAGCTCGTCCTGCGCTGTCGTCCGAGCAGGTTAACGCGATACCCACGTCCCGCCATCGGGCCCTTCGACCCTGCTTCGGCCCGGATCCACGGTCGCCGGAATCGGCGCAGGTCAGGTCTCGGTTCGGCGGGACGGCGGTTGCATCGCCTTGGTCAGGCTGGTAGCAATGGGCCTGGTACGAGGAGCCCGCACGACTCGTACGAGGGAGCCGCACGACTCAATCGGATGAGGGATTTGTGACTCAGCGCGCCGATAACTCCGACCACTTGAGCGACTACCAACGCGTTGGCGGTGCAGATGCCGTCACGAAGGTGGTCCAACTGTTCTACGAGCGAGTCCTTGCCGATCCGGAGCTTGCTGACTACTTCACCGGCAGCGACATGGTCCGGCTCAAGCGTCACCAGGTGCTGTTGATCTCGCAGGTGCTCGGCGGACCTGCTGAGTACGACGGCCGGGACCTGCGTGACGCCCACGCCGGCATGCAGATCACCAGCGACCACTACGCCCGGGTCTTCGGGCACCTGGTCGCGGTGCTGCACGACGCCGGCGTGGACGCCGAGATCATCGGCCGGGTGGGGTCCGAGTTGGCTGGTGCCGAGAGGGACATCGTCTCCGCGTCCCCCGCCTGATCGATGGACGTCGCTGCCCTTCAGGACAGCTGGGAGACCGTCGCCAAGTCTGGCGACGAGGTCCCGCTGTACTTCTATTCGCACCTGTTCCTCTCCCATCCCGAGCTGCGAGAGCTCTTCCCGATCGGGATGTCGGGTCAACGCGATCGGCTGGTCACGGCGCTCGGCCAGATCGTGAGCAACGTTCACCAGATCGACCAGGTCGTCGGGTTCATCCAGCAGCTTGGCCGCGACCATCGGCGGTTCTCCGTGGTCGCGGCCAACTACGACGCGGTCGGCGCTTCGCTGCTCGCGACGCTGAGGCAGTTCCTCGGTGCGGGCTGGACCGACTCGCTGGCCGCGGACTGGGCCGCCGCCTACGGCCTGGTCGCGAAGACGATGATCGAGGCGGCCGAGCAGGACGAGGAGATGGCGCCGGCGTGGTGGATGGCCGACGTCATGAGCGTCGAGCGGCGCACCACTGACGTGGGGATCGTCCAACTGAAGCCGCACGAGCTGTATCCGTACGATCCGGGCCAGTCGATGGCGGTGGAGGTCCCGCAGCGACCTAGGCTATGGCGCTACTTCAGTCCGGCGAATGCCCCGCGCCAGGACGGGAGCCTCGAGCTGCACGTGCAGATCGTCGACGGCGGGCAGGTCAGCCCGGCCGTCGTCCGTTCGCTGCGATCGGGTGACACGGTCAAGCTCGGCCGAGCGGTGGGCCGGATGTTCACGCTGCCGGCCGGAGAGCCCCGCGACCTGCTGCTGGTCGCGGGTGGCACCGGCTTGTCGCCGTTCCGCGCGCTACTCGAGCAGTTCGACATCCGCTACCAGGAGACCGGATCCGCGCCGCGCGTGCACCTGTTCCACGGCGCTCGGATGCCCTGGAATCTCTACGCCCGCGAGGAGATGTCGCGCCTTTCCGCCTCCCGACCATGGTTCGAATACACCGAGGTGGTCTCCGACGATCCCACCTTCCCCGGCGACCGTGGCCAGGTGGGGACTGCGGCGGCGGCGCGAGGGTCGTGGCAAGGCCGCCTGACGATGGTGTGTGGATCGCCGCGGATGGTCCAGAACACCCTGTCCGAGCTGACGTCGGCAGGCGCATCGGCGACTGACATCCGCAGTGAGGAACTCGGCAACTTGACGGGGAGCACCAATCCACCGGCCCAGGTAGGCGAGCAATCGTGACCGAAGCACTCGAACACCCCTCCGATGTGCGGCGGTCGCCGCACACCATCCGGCGCGCGTCGTTCTCCCGCGAACGAAAGGGCTGGTCGACCGACGAAGTACGCGACTATCTCCGTCGGCTCGCCGACCAGATCGAGTCGGGTGACGCGGAGCGGTCGCGGCTGCGCGCCGAGCTCGAGCGGCAGCGGGCCGAGCTCTACCGCGTGCGTCACGAGGGATCGGGACCGGACCAGCGTGAGCAGAGCAACGAGCCGGACGGGCACGCGGTCGCCTTGTTCAGTCAGGCCCAGCAGGTCGCCGACCGGCTGATCGAGGAGGCTGTCCAGCAGGCGCGGGAGCTGATGTCCACCGCACGGAAGCAGCAACGCGACATCCTGCAGGAGGCCCATCACTCGGCCGAGCAGGCGATGCACTCGGTTCAGAAGGTCGACCAGGTGCCCACTGGGGCCGGCTACGAGGCGCCGGTGCCCGAGATCGAGTACGTCCGTACGTTCGCCAAGGTGGCCCAGGTGCAGCTGCGCTCCGTACTCGAGGCGCTCACCGAGCAGGTCGATCGGCTCGGCAGCGTTCCCGACCTCGATCCGTCGCAGCAACGACCGGACCAGCCCCCGCCGTCGGATCCCGCCTCGACCGATCCGTCCTCGGACTGGCGGCTCGGTCTTCGTGACCTGGAGTCGCAGTCCTACGGCACCCCGTACCCGCGACGGGACTAGGGCAGCTCGGAGCCGAGGGAGCGCTCGACCCCTAGAGTCTTCCGGGTGTACCCACGCGAGGGTGAGGGAGCTCCTGTGAAGGTGGCGGACCGGTATCGCCTGGTCCGGCGGATCGCGACCGGCGGCATGGGCACGGTCTACGAGGGACTCGACGAGCGGCTCGGGCGCCGGGTCGCCGTCAAGGTCCTCAAGGAGGAGTACGCCGACGACCCGAGGTCGCAGGAGCGGTTCTCCCGCGAGGCGCGGGCGGCCGCCATGCTGAACCATCCGCACATCGCCCAGGTCTTCGACTCCGGGCAGGACGCCGGTCGAGCCTTCATCGTCATGGAGTACGTCGACGGCCCCCATCTCGGCCAGCTGCTCGAGTCCGAGGGCCGGTTGGCGCCATGGCGGGCGGTCGAGATCGCGGCGGACGTGTGCTCGGCGCTCGGCGCGGCCCATGCGGTGGGGATCGTCCATCGCGATGTCAAGCCGAGCAACGTACTCCTCACGCCGCAGCATCAGGTGAAGGTCACCGACTTCGGCATCGCCCAGGCTCAGGGCCAGGCCGCTCTCACCGGCACCGGGATGGTCCTCGGTACCGCGCACTATCTGTCGCCGGAGCAAGCCTCGGGCCAGGGCACGACACCGGCGTCGGATGTCTACGCGGTCGGGGTCCTGCTGTTCCAGTTGCTCACCGGATCCGTGCCCTTCGACAACGACTCACCGGTGGCCGTGGCGCTGAGTCATGTCACCCAGCAGGTTCCGCCCCTCACGGACCGGGCGCCGGACGTTCCACCCCGGGTGGCGGCCGCGGTCGCTCAGGCAACGGCCAAGGATCCGCGGCAGCGCTGCGCCGACGCCAGCCTGATGGAGGCGGAGCTACGCGCCGCCCTTGCGGCACCGGCCACCCAGCCGATGCCGGCCGCTCCGGTGGCGGCGACACCGACCGGCCGGCTCGAGGTCGGACATCGCGCTCGTCGTCCGGTCGGAAGAACGCTGGCGATCCTGGCCGGTGTCGGACTGCTCCTCGTCGGCCTGGCCGCCTTGGGCATCCAGATCCTCGGCCACGATCCGGCGGATCCGACCGCCGATCGAGCGACCGACCGGGCCACCTCCAATGATCGCCGAGAGTCCCCACGCCGGTCACCGTCGAAAGTCACGCGGGACAAGCCCCGGAGCACCGGCCCGGTCGTGCCGGCGGATGTGATCGGGGGCGATGCCAAGGAGCTCGAGGAGCAGCTGGAGGAGCTCGGCTACGACACCGACAAGGTCACCATCGACTCGGCGGCCCAGAAGGACTCGATCCTGGCGACCGTGCCCGCTCCCGGCGATCCGTTGGCGTCCGGCCAGTCCATCCTTCTGGTCGCGAGCAAGGGCAAGCCGCCCAAGGAGCCGTCCTCGTACGTCGTGCCGGCCGAGCTCATCGGCGCCGACGTCGACGAGGCCGAGGAGTACCTCGAGGACCAGGAGCTCAAGGTCGAAACGGTCGAGATCCACTCCGACGGCGACCAGGACGGTGTCATCGCGACCTATCCGGGCCCGGGCGCGATCGCCGACAGCGGGACCATCGTGCTCGTCGTCGCCGATGATGAGGACGACTGAGGCTGCGCCTCGGACATCTGGCGTAGGGAATCTCATGCCGTTGACCGAGGTCTGACCGTCGGCTCCGGCCTTGCATGGAAGCACAGGGGTGGCACCCGTCGAGGCCGATTGTGGCCGGGAGGTACGCCACCATGCCCAGCGACGTCTTCCGCACGGCTGTCCGAGGCTCTGCGGTCGCCGCGATCCTGTCCGCCGCGGTCGTCGTGGTCGGTCTCGACTCCGCGGCGAATGCCGCCTTGCCGGACACGTCGGCTCCGCACCTGGTCTTGAACCACACCGTCCGGACCACGCCGTTCAACGGCTCGACCGTCTCGGCCAAGGACGACGAGGGGTCGGCCTACGTGCCCGGCGACGACTCGCTGTGGCTGGCTGACGACGACGGCCGTGCGATCTACGAGGTGAACGCCACCACCGGCGCGCTCAAGCGAAGCATCACGCGTACGGCGTTCGAAGCGGTCCCACGCCTCGGCGGCGGCACACTCGCCGGCGTCAACCGTGATCGGGACCTCGAGAGCCTGGCCTACGACGGCGCCACCGACACGCTCTATGTCTTCTCGGGCAGCTGCTGCAACTCCACGGTGCTGCCGACGGTCTTCCGGCTCAAGCGCCAAGGTGGAAGCCTGCAGCTCGACTCGTATCAGCCACTGCCGGCGGGCAGCGACTTCACCGCCGCGTCCTGGAACCCTGCGGATGGGAAGCTCTATGTCGGCGTGAGCAAGAACCTCAACTCCTACACCTACGCCAGCGACACAGTCGGACCGACGTTCCAGGTCTCGGGGCTGTCCGGCATCTTGGGGATGTCGTTCTCCGCCGACGGCAATGACATGTTCGTCGCCCGCAGCCAGACCAGGCTGAGCCGGGTCGACTGGGCCACCAGGACGCTGGTGCCGGGCTGGACCTTCGACGTGTCCTCGTTCGGGATGCTGGACACCCGGGCGGTCGAGGTGATCAACGACCAGTTCTGGGTGTCCGACGGCTACGACTTCCGCTCGGCCGGCGATCCGTTGGCCCACGCCGTGTTCGTCTTCGACGTCGTGGGTCCGACCAGCCCTCCGACCGCATCGTTCGGTGCGTCGCGGACGAGCGGCCAGGCGCCGTTGGCCGTGGACTTCACCGACACCTCGACCGGCGGGCCGACCAGCTGGCAGTGGGACTTCGGCGACGGGCAGAGTTCGAACGTCCGGAGCCCGTCCCACACCTACACCGACCCCGGGACCTACACCGTCACGCTGACGGCCACGAACGCCAACGGCAGCAGCACAGCCAGCAAGGTGATCACCGCCACCGAGCAGCCGCCCCCGCCGCCACCTCCGGGCGGCAACCTGATCGCCAACGACGGCTTCGAGACCAGCATTGCCGGTTGGGACACCGCGGGGTACTCGGCCGTCACGCTGCAACGGGTGCCGGGCGGTCACTCCGGCTCGTGGTCGGCCAAGCTCACCAACACCGGCGCTACCAGCGTCACGAACACGCTCAACGACGAGCCCGACACGGTGCCGGTCAGCAGCGCCGGCACGTACACCGGCAGCGTGTGGGTTCGCTCCGACACTGCGGGCGGCAAGGTCTATCTGCGCGTCCGGGAGTTCGAGGGCAAGACGAAGGTCAGTGAGCAGCTGATCGGGGTCGTACTGTCGACGAACTGGCAGCAGCTCACCGGCTCGCTGGTCCCGCTGCATCCCGGGGCGTCGTCGATCGACTTCAGTGCTGCCGTCTACAGCGCCCCGGCGGGCTCGGCGTTCTACGCCGACGACGCTTCGCTGACGTTCAACTGAGTGATCGGCCGCAGACCGGCCGTCAGTCCAGGTCGGGCAGGACCGAGCCGGCCGGCAGCAACTCCGGGTCGGCGGCGAACGCCTCCGGGTACTTCACCGCGGCGCCGGTGTTCATCACGACGACCTGCTCCGACCCGGACAGCCAGCCGGTCTCCCGAAGCCGGCGAACCGCGGCCAGCGTCGCGGCTCCCTCCGGGCAGAAGAACAGCCCGTCGGCACGCGCCGCCGTGGCGAGCTCGTCGAGGATCTGGTCGTCGGTGACCTCGATCGCCGTTCCGTTGCTGGCGCGCACCGCGGAGAGCACGAGGGGAGCGCCGAGTGGCGCGGCGACGTTGATGCCGAAGGCGATCGTCGACGCGGCCTCGGCCGGCCAGGGCTCGGCGGTCTCGGCTCCGGCGTCGAACGCCTTGACGATCGGCGCGCATCCCTCGGACTGGACGACGACCAACCGCGGCATCTTGTCGACGAGACCGAGCTGGGCGAGTTCGGTGAACGCCTTGTGGATCCCGATCAGCCCGACGCCACCGCCGGTCGGATAGATGATCACGTCCGGCGCGTTCCACGCCAGCTGCTCGGCGATCTCGAGGCCCATCGTCTTCTTGCCCTCCACCCGGTAGGGCTCGGTGAGCGTGGAGACGACGAACCAGCTGCGGTCCCGGGCCTGCGCGACCAGCGCACCGGCGTCGGCGATCAGCCCGTCCACGAGATACAGCCGGGCGCCCACGACAGCGCACTCGCGGCGAGTCACCTCCGGGGCATCCGCGGGCATCACCACCAGGGCGTCCATCCCGGCCCGCGCGGCGTAGGCCGCCCAGGCCGATCCCGCGTTGCCGTTCGTCGGAAGGGCGATCCGGTGCGCGCCCAGCTCGGCCGCCCGGGACACCCCGACGGCCGCTCCGCGCGCCTTGAACGACCCGGTGGGCAGCAGCGACTCGTCCTTGACCAGCAGGTCCGGAATCCCGACCTCGCGCCCGTACGCCGGCAGCGGCAGCAGTGGGGTCATCCCCTCGCCGAGGTGCGCGACATGGGCGGGATCGCGGACCGGCAACAGCTCGCGGTAGCGCCAGAGATCCGGCGGCCGGTCCCGGACGGCGTCCGGCGTGAACGACTTCGCGGCCTGTTCGACGTCGTAGTCAGCCAGCAGCGGCGATCCGCAGGAGCACAGGCTACGGAGCGCGTCGGCGTCGTAGTCGTTGCCGCAGGCCGGACAGGTCAGTCGGTCCAGGGCGCTGTGCCACATCGTCGTCTCCTCACTCTCCGCCGTGCAGCAGCCAGGGTAGAAAGCGCGCATCCGCGCCACTGGCGGTAGCCAAATTGCGAAACACGCCGGCGTGTTTCGCAATTTGCCTACCCTCAGCGCCTGGTGCGGGGTCGGTCAGGTGACCTCGACGGTGAGTTCCGGCTGATGGCGCAGGGTGTTCGACACGTAGCACAGCCGCTCGGCCTCCGGGATCAGGTCGGTCACGACGTCCTGCGGGGTCCCGGACGACACCGAGATCGTGACGCGGTCGAATCGCAGGCCTTTGTAGACACCAACACCGGTCACCTCCAGTCCGTCCAGCTCGATCCCACGCTTCCTCGCGACGAACGCGATCGCGAGCGCCATGCACGACGTTATCGAGGCGAGCAGGAGATCGGTCGGCTGCGGGCCGGTGTCGGTTCCGCCGGCCCGTTCGGGCTCGTCGACGACCACCTCGAACCGCCCGACCTGCGTGACGGCCCGCATCCCGCCGTTCCATGTGGTGTGCACGGTGCGGTCGCCCATCGCTGGCTCCTCCTCGGGTCAGGCACCGCGGGCGGTGAGCGAGCGCAGCGCCGCCTGGAAGCACTCGATCGGTGCGGTGGCGACTCCGGCGCCGATCTGGCCGGCGCCCGAGTGCGCGTGCAGGATTCCGGTCGTCACCTTCGGCGTACGGCTCAACTCCACCACTCGACGCACGTCGACTCCCAGCGGCGTACCCCGATAGCCCCGGGTCGGCAGGGTGAATCGGCTGCTCTCGCGTACGCAGATCGACGCCATGTGCTCGGTCATCGCCGCGGCATCCGCCAGGCCGCCGGGCAGGAATCCGGCGACAGCAGGCGAGCCCGCCGCGGCCGCGCCGCCCAGACCGACGAGCTCCAGGATCGCGCTGTCGCCGATGTCGGGGGCGCCGGTGTCCGGGCCGTACTCCGGGTAGTACATCGCGTCCTCGACCGGCGGCGACTCCGCGAGGAACACCTGGTCGGAGCCGGCGAGCCGGATGCCGTAGCTGGTCCCGTTGCGGCACATCATCGTGACGACGCTGGAGCCCTCGACCTGCTCGGCCCACAACGCCGTCGCCTTCGCGGCCGCCATCGCCAGGTTCAGGAAGAACAGGTGATTCCCACGGAGGTATTCGGCGAAGGCGACTCGACCGTCGTCGGGGAGCGAGGCGATCTGGGAGAGGAGATCACGAATCAGCAGGCTGGTCGTGCCTTGCGTTCGCATATGGACGTCGTCGCCGATCTGGACGCCCTGCGCGGCGAGAGCGAAGAGGTCGATCGGCCCGGACGTCTCGACGATCCGGCGCAGCATCGGTCCCGCGATCTCGCGGAGGAAGTTCAGCCGGGCGCTCGCCTCCGACGTCTCGCGGCCGAACCAGGCGGTATCGCCCGGCCCTTGGTTGATCGGGGCGAACGCCCGGGTCTCCGCATCACGGTTGTCGACGACGAACACCGGCGCCGATGGACCGATCGCACTCGCCATCGGAAGCACCGTGTCGTGCCGGTAGGCCGGTTCGAGCCGCACGACTCCGTCGGCGAGCAAGCGGTTCGCCTCCCGGACGTTCTTGGCCAGGCCCTCGGAGACCACGGCGGCGCGCATCGAGCGACGCAGCGGATCGCAGACGTCGTCCCACTCGATCTCCGGGCCACAGTGCAGCAGCATGCGGTCGGTCATGCCGGGCACGACGTCCTTGGCCGAGTCGACGTCCACGAGCAGCGGGACGCTCTCGTCGAGTCGCCGGACCGCCTCGGCGTTCGCGTCGTCGACCCCGGAGGCAGCCTTGCCGTAGAGCAGTTCGAGGTCGTCGACCAGGTCTGCTCGGCCATCGGCCGGAATCCGCCAGTCGACCTCCTGCACCCGTGTCGCCTGGTCTCGTACGGCATCGGCGAACAGGGGCAGTCCGATGTTGACGACGGACACCTCGTCGGGGAGTGGGATGGAGTCCTCTTTCCGGTCGTTCATCCCGCCTCCATTTGCTCGATGGTGAGCCTGGCCTGTTCGAGCAGCCGCCGTCGACTCTCGTCGATCGCCTCTCGTCGCTGTCGCAGAGCCTGGTCGAGCTCGGCGGTCTCGGTCTCACACTGGCTGGTCATCGACTGGATCGCCGCCGCGGCCGCACCTCCGGTGGCCTGGCGGGTCCCGATGATCACTCGTGGGTCGAGCGCGTCGTCGAGCGAGGTCTCGGCCAGTCCCAACGCCTCGCCGGTCACCTCGACCGCCGCCTCGTCGAGCATCGCGCCGGTGATCGCGCGTCCGGGGATGCCTCGGCGGCTGGCGTCGCGGACCGTCCGGCCGACGACGTCGTACGCGCTGCGATAGTCCACCCCGCAGGTCTGGACGATGAACTCGCTGAGATCGGTCGCCTGGGTGTAGCCGTCGTCGAGCGCCTCTGCCATCCGCTCGACGTTGACCTGGAGCGTGCCGGCGACGCCGGTCATCAGCCTCGTCACCCGGATGGCCAGGTCCAGGGCCCTCGGCACCTCGCCGTACGCGAAGATCAGGTTGTCGCTGCGGGCGGAGGGACTCTTGGCCACGGCGAGGAACCCGGTGAGGCGCCCGATCAGCACCCCGGACGCGCCGCGGACGATCGACAGCGAGTACGGGTTGCGCTTTTGCGGCATGAGGACGCTCGAGCGGGTGTAGGCGTCCGCGAGGTCGACGAAGTCGAACTCCGAACTCGACCAGATCTCGAGGTCCTCGGCGAGCTTGCTCTGGGTGGACAGCAGGCTGGCCGCGGTCGCAAGCACGTGGATGAGCCCGTCGATCTGCCACATGGCGTCGCGGGTGTGCTCGATGACCTCGTCGAACCCCAGCGCGGCTGCGACGTGGGACCGGTCGTCCAAGAGTCTGGTGCCGTTGACGCATCCGGCTCCCGCCGGGCTTCGATTGATGTCGTCGAACTCGGCGAGCAGGCGACGGGCGTCCCGGAGTGCGGGGTAGACGAAGGACAACACGTAGTGACCGAAGGTCGACGGCTGCGCCTGTTGCAGGTAGGTCTGATCGGGCATCAGGGTGTCGACGTGGCGACCGGCGAGTGCGGTCGTCTCACGGGCGAACCGCTCGACCTCGCCGACCAACTCGAGCAGCTGGTCACGCAGATAGATCCGCAGCGCGATCCGGGCGGCCTCGCGTCGTGGGCGACCGGCGTGCATCCAGCCGGCCACCTTGCCGAGCCGGTCGACGAAGAAGCGCTCCCGCGAGTTGTACGGCTCGCCGACCTCGGGGTCGTACGGGAAGTCCGCCGCCGGTATCTGGTCGACCTCGAGCAGCAGCCGGAGGAGATCGCGGGCTGCCGGCTCGGGGACGATCCCGCGGCGGAGCAGGTCGAGGACGTGCGCGATGTCGGCGAGGTTCAGCCCGCCGTGGAGGAACGGCGCATCGGCGTTCTCCAACGCGAACCCGCTGTCGATCAGCTCCCGGGCGGCCGCGCCTTCCGGTGGGCCGCTCCGTCGCGTGGACGTGGTCATCTTGCTCCCTGGGTGAGTGCCGCGAGCGCCGCAG
>Ga0081455_10002825_pt2 | contig 18477 bp, 18 predicted proteins | sample TabmetS3T2R1_FD_70207 | JGI IMG/M metagenome (GOLD analysis project Ga0081455, IMG submission 70207) | Tabebuia heterophylla rhizosphere microbial communities from the University of Puerto Rico - S3T2R1 | ecosystem: Host-associated > Plants > Roots > Rhizosphere ... | reverse complement strand
CACCGCGTCCACAACGGCCTGGGCTTCGTCCGCCGTGTTGACGTGGGGCACCTGCACGCCCCACGCGCCCCGATCCAGGAACGGTGCAATAATCTCTGGCTTGTTCCCCACCGGGCGTACAATCGGCGCCATGCCGCTCAGCTCAGCCGCCGTGATGCAGGCCTCGGCGGTGTCCACCGTGATGGAACCGTGCTCGTTGTCCAGCAGAATCCAATCGAATCCCAGGTAGCCTAACATCTCCACCACTGGTGGCGATGGGAAGGTACACATAACACCGAAGGCCGCTTTCCCTGCGTAGAGCTGTTGCTTCAGGGTATTCTCACGCATGATCGCTCCATTCCTCCGCAAGATGGTGTATAGTCGAGGCCAGGTGACAGGGGGCATGATACGTGAGCAGTGGTGCTGACGCAACTGGAAAGGGTTGGAGTGGAGAGGCAAGACACAGAAAAGTCTCAGCGGGCGTGAGAAAGGCTATGCCGACCACCGTCACCAGGCGGAAAAGCGTGTGAGACCAAACGGCTCGGGCCCTGCTTTACGCTGCAGGACGACCGTATCCTTAGCCGTGCCTTGCCAGTGGGGGCTGGGCAGCACTTGGAGCACCATGACGTCACACTCTCCCAATGGGGTTTCTCTGTCTCTCATCCTCTTAGCAAGGGTAGCAGATCAACACCTGTGAAACACCTTCGGCGAGCACAATACGGACATCTTCTGCGGCGAGTTAGGGCTGTCTCCCCAAGAACTCACTACGCTGGCGGCAAGTAGAGTGAGCTAGAGAGAGCCATGGACACGCAAAATGTCCTTTGCAAGCACTGGCCCATGTATGCTTCCTACCCCTTCCGATCCGGACCAGCGCTGTCGATGCTGATACGCAAGAGCACACGCCGATCACGCTCCATAGCGCGGCGGTAGTCGTCCCAGTCGGAGTGTTCTCCAGCGATACGGCGATAGTAATCGACCAGGGGTTCCATGGCATCTGGAAGCGATATAACCTCGGCAGTGCCATCGATCTGCACCCAGGGGCCGTAGAACTCGTCCATAAAGACACACAGGGAGGCGCGTGGGTCACGGCGCAGGTGACGCGTTTTGTAGGCAGTTTCACGGCTGCTAACGATAGCGCGTCCAGCGGCATCAACGCCGACAGTGACCGGCGACATTTGCGGACGGCCGTCGCGTCGCCGGGTGGCGAGGACAGCACAGTGATGGGTAGCGAGGAATTGTCGGGCTTCAGCGAGATCCATGGTCTGTCATCTCCTTAGTATAGCGTTAAGGCGCGGCGTAACGTTGCACCGGGTATGGTGTGGCTACCGCGGCACGGCACGCCGTGGCGAGATAGGGCGCAAGCTGCTCAGCGAGCGTCCAGGCGTCCTGGTTCTGCGTGCGGAGACGGTCAGCGGCGACCTGGGCCTGGACGCGCAGGTGCGCTTCATCCACTGTGAGCACGATCCCATGTTCGAGCACGACGCGACCATCCACCAGGACCGTGTCTACATCAGCGCCAGTTTCAGCGTAGACAAGGGCGTTGAGCGGATGATTGAGGGGCCGCAAAAACACGGAATCGGCACGTAAGAGCACGAGATCAGCTTTATAGCCCGGAGCCACGGCCCCGAGAGCATCGGCCATACCGAGGACGCGTGCGCTCCCGCGTGTGGCGAGGTCCCAGGCCGCCTGCGCCCCGAGCCAGCGCGCTGGCTCATGGGGAAAGCGTACCTTGCCCACCAGCGCTGCAAAGCGCATGGCCTCGAACAGATTGAGATTGTCGGAGCTCATCGCACCGTCGGTCCCCAGACCAACGCTCAGCCCCTGCTCTACCATCTCGCGCACCGGGGCAATGCCACATCCGAGCTTAAGGTTACTCGCCGGGTTGTGCGCTATGGCAGCGCCAGCATCGGCTAGCTGACGGATATCGTTATCCGTCAGCCACACACCATGGGCGCCCACGAAGCGGGAGTCAAGAGCGCCGAGGTCAGCCAGATGCCCCACCAGGGTCTTGCCCCAGCGCTGCTGGCTGGCGATTGCCTGGACTTTGGATTCGGCTAGATGGGTATGCAGACCAACGCCGTAGTCACGCGCGAGACGTACACAGCCACTGAAGAAGGCATCGCTGCACTGGCCCGGAATGGTCGGCGCCACGGCGATAGTGATGCGCCCAGAAGCTGTCCCTTGCCAGCGCCGGACCGTCTCTTCAGCAATCTGTAGGACGCCAGCTGTCGGGGCAGCCACAAGGCCGTCCACCGTGCGGCGCAAGTCCGGTGGCAGGAGATCGAGCAACCCTGGCATGGTGTGATAAAACACCAGGTCGGCCATGGCTGGAGCGATCACCGCCCGCAGGCCCACGTCGGTATAGGCCCGCACTACCGCCTCAATGCCCTCAGAGGTCGGGGCTGGCGCCGCCATAAACAGATCGTACGCCGCGGTACAGCCATTTTTGAGCATCTCGACGGCACCAATAGCCGCAGACAGGTAGTGATCTTCGGGAGTACGGTTGCCATTCAGGGCGGGGCCATGGTTGAGGAGGTCTTCGAGAGTCCAGTTGTCGCCCAGGCCCTTGAACAAGTTGTTGTGCGCATGCGTATGGGCGTTCACCAGGCCAGGCAACACCAGGCACCCGGTGGCATCGAGACGGTGGGTATCGGGTGCAAACGTCAGGGCCTGTCCAACAGCCCTGATGCGATCTGCTTCGATAAGAATATCGGCACGTTCAAGAGCCGTGCACGAAGAGTTGAGTACGTGTCCACCATGCACCAGGAGCGCCATCAAATGTCCTCCACGCGTGACTGTCATGCATGTTTGTGGGAGGTCAAATCCTTCCCATCCTGTAGTATGCCACAGAATGCTCTGCCGTAGGGACGATTTTTGACCGTGCTCTCCTGCTTGCGTCTTCCTCCTCCTTGATGCTATAAGCTCTCTGGCGTCACGCACACACTCACTTCTCATTGGGAGGAACTATGCACCAGCCCCAGGTATGTCGTATGTGGCTTCTGACCGGGGTGCTGCTCCTGAGTGGCCTTGCCCTGGTGACAGGCACGCTCGAAGCCCAATCCACCCCTGAAAAAACCTTGACGAACGGCATTGGTATGGAGTTTGTGTTGATTCCGGCTGGAACCTTCAAAATGGGCTCGGACACCGGCGATCAGGATGAGCGTCCCGTGCACCAGGTGACGATTAGCAAGGCATTTTACATGGGTAAATACGAGGTGACGCAGGGTCAATGGCAGACAGTGATGGGCACCAACCCCAGCGCCATACCAAATGAGCCCAACCGACCGGTAGATCAGGTGGCGTGGAACGAGGCCCAGACATTCATCAGTAAGATCAACGCCATGGAGGGTGTGAAGCTCTATCGTCTGCCGACCGAAGCCGAATGGGAGTACGCTGCCCGTGCTGGCTCACCCACCATCTACGGCTTTGGCAATGATCCGAAACAACTGGGTGAGTATGCCTGGTATCGAGGTAATTCGGGACGCCGCACACATCCGGTGGGGCAGAAGCGGCCCAACGCCTGGGGACTCTACGACATGCTAGGGAACGTCTGGGAATGGGTCCAGGACTGGGATGGCAAGTATCCCACCGGACCCGTGACGGACCCAAAAGGGCCTGAGACAGGGACGTATCGCATGCGTCGAGGCTGCGGCTGGAATAACGAGGCCAATGTCTGTCGGATGGCGAACCGCTACTCAGTGATTGGGTACCGCGACGACTTCATCGGCTTCCGGGTGGTACGCATGCTCCCCTAGCATATTCTTCCCTGGCAGAGACGCAGGGACACGAGGACGCGGGGAAAGATCACCCCTGAGGTGGTGGCATTGCCGCGTCGCCCCGTTGCCGTGTCATCTCCTCAGTCAGGTCGCCCGGTCAGGCTGACCTCTCGGCCACCCTCATCACTGGTCAGCAAATAGACTGGATGTTTCCAGAGTTCGGCGATATAGGCGAGCGTCTGGGCTGCAAAACGGCGATCGAGGAAGGTGGTGGCCCGGTCCAGGTGCTCCAGATAGAGGGTGTTGTTGAGCACATCGCGAATCACGATACGCGGCACCCCGTAATTGTAGCGTGGTGCCAGGAGCGCTGCCAGGACGCCTTCTTGCTCACGGCTGGTGATCACGATGCGCTCGCACTGGGCACAGTGCTGCCCAGGAGGGTGGGTGCACGGGCGACCATAGGCAAACAGGTCGAGTTTCTCCATGAGCTCGAGCGTGAGGTAGTTGCGGAGAAACGAAATATCGTCCTCAGTACGCCGTACTTCAAAGAGCTTTTGTCGGCCTGTGAGGGGAGACTCACCGGCAGCGTGCAGGGCATCCCAGCGCTTCTCGATATCCACCAGGATGGAATAGCCCAGGTAATAAGGATTGAGGCTCAGCCGACCCCCAGGATTGACCACGCTTGCGTGCAAACGGGCAAATTCGATCATCTCCTCCGGCGAGACGCCGTTATACTGGTGGAAGAGTTCGGCGTGCCAGTAACTCGCCCAGCCCTCGTTGAGTATTTTTGTGAGAAATTGCGGATAAAAGTAATACGACTCCTCACGGATGATCTGCAGCACATCCTGCTGCCAGGGTTCAAGGCGGGCATAGGTGCTCAAGAACCACAGCAGATCGTGCTCTGGATGGGGCGGGATGTGCTCGCCTACTACTTCATAGGTCACACTCGGGCTAGGAGTGTGAAACAGATCGTCGTAAGGCTGAGGGGAGCGTTCCTTTTCTACCACCTGGCGCTCGGGATAGGGCTGCCGTATCACCCCCTGGTGCGGGTCAATATGGCGGTCGAGCGCAAAACCAATGTCCATCAGGTGCTCGACGGTCTCCAGGCCGTAGCGCTCGATATAGCCGTCAATGCGCAGAGCATGCGCCACAGCATCGTTAATCATGTTACGGTTGGTCGGGGCAAACAGCACATTGTTCTTGAAAAAGTCGACGTGGCCAAAGACGTGCGCGGCCACGAGCAAGTTGGCGATTTCAGGGTTAGTATCGAGCAAAAAGGCCAGGCAGGGGTTGCTGTTGAGGACGATCTCGTAGATTTTCGACAGACCCATGGTGCCATAGAGCCGCTGGCTCTGATACACCTTGCCGTAGGACCAGTGTCGTGCCCGTGTGGGCAGGCCATAGGCGGCAACTTCGGTCATGATGTCGTGTGGCACAACCTCGAAGGAGGTGGGGAAAAAATCGAGCCCGTGCTGCTGCGCCAGCGCTTCCAGTTCGGTCACCCGTGCTTCAAACATGGGCGTTCTCCTGCGGCTGCAAAAAGGTCTGCAGCACTTGATACAGCTCGTCCTTGTGCGTGATGGTCACGCTGAGCAAGCGGGGATGCTGGATCTCTTCTAACGTATGCTGCAGGGAACTGATCATGTATGGTGTCTGGCCCATCCAGCCGTAAAAGCTGGCATCGTCTTTGTAGCGGATTTCACCGTACCCCACCATGTTGCACTGCCCCAGTAAATCCTCCACCAGCGTTTTACAGACGGCGTTGTCGTGTGGGAGATTATCGCCATCGGAAAAGTGAAAGAGGTAAATATTCCAGCGGCTCGCCGGGTGATGCTGCTGGAGGTGCTCCAGGGCCACTTGATAGGCCGACGAGCAGCGCGTCCCACCACTATTGGAGAGGGCGAAAAAGTCCTGCTCTGGCACCACCTGCGCCTCAGTGTCATGGGCGATAAAAACCGTCTCGACATGTTGATACTTCAGGCGCAAGAACCGCACCATCCAGAAGAAAAAGCTTTTGGCCACATACTTTTTGCTGGTAGTCATCGAGCCACTGCGGTCCATGAGCATATAGACTGCGGCGTTGGCGTGCTTCTGCTCGTGCTCATCCCAGACCTTGAAGCGCAGGTCATCGTCATGCAGGTGGCCCACTTCAGCGACCCCGCGGGATGCGTTACGCTTGATGTTGGCTAGTAGAGTGCGGCGCTTGTCCAGATTTGCCAGTGAGCCACGGCGCCGTACATCCGTATGCCGATGGGTGATGGTCGTGACCTGGCGCTCGGGTTTTTCCTCCAGCCAGGGCAGCGCCAGATCTTCGAGCATCATGCGTGTTAGCTCGTCTAGCGGCACCTCGACTTCGTAGGTCAGATCGCCTGGTTGATCTCCTGCCAGACCGTCACCTGGGCCGTTGCCATCCCCGTCCTGCCGTCCCAGGAGGTCACCCGGCTGCCCCGGCCCCTGCCCTACGCCTTCCTGAGGCTGCCCATACTTGAAGCGATACTGCTCCAGGTAACGCAGCGGGATTCTGACGCGTTTCTGCCCATCGGAGGTAATGATCGCCTCCTCGGCGATCAATTCACGCAGGTTCTTCCGAATTGCCTCTTTGACACGCTGGTCGTGCCGCAGGCTATCCTTGAGCCCGCGACGGCGCAGTTCCCACGGCGGTGCCATGACTACTTCTCCCGCGCTAGCAAGCTGCTGACATATTTCAACAATTCATTAGCACACTCGGAGCAGTAACCTTCACGGGCGATCAACGTTTCAACGACATCGTTGAGCTTCCGCACCTGCTCGGTGTCCGGACTGCGTGCCGAGATGGTGAGCTTAATGGTGTCACGCCGCTCCTCGAAGAGCTGCTTCTCAATCGCTTCTTTAAGCTTTTCATGCGTGGTGTAATCGAACTTCTCGCCGTGCCGATGGGCCATCGCTACCTTGCGGAAGATCTCATTGCGGAAGCTGTCCTTGCCGTGCTCCGGCACGTGCACCTTTTGCTCCAGCGAGCGCATGAGCTTTTCGTCTGGCGGCACTTCCTCACCAGTGATGGGATCAGTGAGTTTGGTATGGTCCAGGTACGCCTCGACGTTATCCAGATAGTTGTCGACCAAGGTTGAGGCCTCTTGCTCGAAGGAGACAAAAAACGCTTTCTGCACGTCGTTACGGGCGATTTCGTCGTACTCCCGGCGTGCCTCAGCAATGAGCTGGTGATAGCGCTCGCGGTCCGCTTTTTTGAACTGGCCCTGGCTCTCCATCCCATCGCGAATGGCACGCAGGATATCGATAGGATTGATGCAGCGCGCATCAGGCTTGATCAAGGAGGAAGAGATACGGTTGATGATAAAGCGCGGCGATATGCCATCCATGCCCTCGCGCTCGGTCTGCTCCTGAATGAGTTTGAGATCTTTTTGGCGAAAGCCTTCGACATCTTCCCCATCGTACAGTTTTAATTTCTTGAGCAGGGTCAGGCCAGCCGTTTTAGGCTCTTCCAGCCGCGATAGGATGGCGAAGATCGCTGCCACCCGCAGGGCGTGCGGGGCAATGTGCAGGTGCTGCATATTGGTCTGCCGCAGGAGTTTTTCGTAGATGCGCTCTTCCTGCGAGACTTTTAAATTATACGGGATGCGCACCATAATCATCCGGTCGTGCAGGGCTTCAGACTTCTTATCGGCGAGGAACTCGTTAAATTCCGTCTCATTGGTGTGTGCAATGACACACTCGTCGGCATAGATCAACGGGAAGCGGCCAGTTTTAATATTTTTTTCTTGGGCCAGCGTGAGCAGCACGTAGAGAAAGCGCTCATCGGCCTTGAGCATTTCGATAAATTCCATCATGCCCCGGTTGGCCACATTGAGCTCACCGTCGAACCGGTAGGCGCGCGGATCGGATTCCGAGCCATAGTCACCAATGGTAGAGAGGTCGATGCTCCCGACCAACTCCGCAATGTCCTGAGATTTCGGATCAGATGGCACAAAAGTACCAATACCGCAGCGCTCTTTTTCGGAGAAAAAGACGCGTCGTACCAGCACCTTGTAGATATCCCCCTGGTATTTTTCCCGCAGGGTCAAGGCACACAGCGGGCATAACTCTCCCTCGATGTGAATGCCTGTTTCCTCCTGGAACTCGCGGCGCAGGGCGTGTGGAACGAGATTCAAGGGATCTTCATGCTGGGGGCAGTCAGCAATGGCGTACACTGCCCCTGCATCAGTGTGCGCAAACTCTTCCAGGCCACGCTTGAGGAGAATGACCAGTTGGCTTTTCCCAGAAGACGGCGGACCATAGAGCAGGAGGATGCGCCGTCCCACATCGGAGCCGAGCGCCGCAGCCTTAAAATATTCCACCACTTTGGCCAGGGGCTCGTCGATACCGAACAGATCGCGCTCGAAAAAGGCATAGTGCTCCTTACCAGCCTCATCAACGCGTACGCCAGCGGTGTGGATCATGCTATAGAGCCGTGCGTGTGCCCGCTGTGCCAGGGTGGGTTGCTGGAGCACGAGGGACAGGTAGTCGCGAAACGTTCCCTCCCATGCTGCCATCCGATGGGTCTGTAAGTGTGCCGCAATCTTCTCAAGGATAGATGCCATAGCAACCTCAAGTGCTTGGAGTAAAAATGCAGTGACCAACCAATCGGGGCTGGCCAGGACCCCAGCTGACTACGCTACCTGGGAGAGGTCGTCAGTCATCACACAGCGTCACCAGCAACGGCAAGCATCGAAGCATTACAGACAGCGGTACACCTGGCAGTCCTGATTTCTCATCTAGACTCTTCTTATTAAGAGAGTCTTCTAATAAAACACTCGTTTAATCAAATTCTTTCCCTCTTCTTGATTGTCTGTTCGGACAATCTTCACACTGACTGAAAGTGTAACCATTCATCAGCCTGATTGCACACAAAGTGAGCATACGATGATTTTTACGTATAGTAAGCAGACTTCACCTCACCGGCTCACACCCTCCCATGCGGTCAGGAATAGTGGGGATTATCGATATAAAAAGGACAAGGGCCCCTCCCAGGACTCTCCAGGATGGCCTTTGTCAGCAACGCCGAATATTCTTTCTAGATTTTAGAATTTAGTCTATTTAAGCCCATAGACAATAGATCACAGGCAATATTTTTCTATACCGAAAGATATAGATGACGAGAGCGTTACACACATGAGCGCTTTGTGAAGAGGTGGGCGGAAGTTGGAGCCTCTTCCGTAAGAATGACCGAATGCTCCCGCAGACAACATCCAGGCCATAGTGATGGCATGGCGACAGGTACTTGACAGCCGACATGCCGACCTGGTACAACGCAGACAGGTGGCGCTCACATGAAGGCGGCCGTGCTCTTGCCAGACATCAGCGCTCAGCTCAGCTCTCAAGTGAGGGGTGAGGCTTCCCATGGCGTTGCCAGAGCTGTCACAATAACGACTCACTGATCGTTGGAGATAACACCTATGGCTCGTACAAAAGATGCCGTACAGTTTTATTGGGATCCGGTCTGCCCGTGGTGCTGGATCACGTCACGCTGGATGGAAGATGTCGGCCGACAAAAGGCCATTGACGTCGACTGGCGGTTTTTTAGTTTACGGAAGATCAACGAAGGGCGGGACCTCCCAGAGCGCTTTCGGGTCTCGCACCTCATGGGGCTGCGTGCCTTGCGTGTTGCTGCCGCCGTGCGTGAGCAGCACGGGCGTGAGGCAGTCCGCAAGCTCTATACGGTGATGGGCACGCGCAAGCATCACGATCAGGCTGATATCGGTACACTGGCAGAGCTGGAGTCGATCCTGCACACCTGTGGCCTGCCCACGGCGCTCGCCGCTGCTGCCGATGACGAGACGTGGGATAAGGCGATTGAAGCCGATATGGCCAGTGCTGTGGCGAAAGCCGGGAAGGATGTCGGTGTGCCGCTCATTGTGCTCGATGGTGGAGATGGCCCAGGGTTTTTTGGTCCTGTGTTCACTCCTGCACCCACGGGGAAGGCAGCGGTAGAGCTGTGGGATGCCATGGTGACGGCGGGGCGTACTGAAGGGTTTTATGAGTTTAAGCGCACCCGCACAAGCGGACCAATCTTTGGGGAACGTCCGACGGTCTGAGTCACTGCCTCAGGGGGGATAGAGCGCCCACTTTCGTCCCCCCATCGCTCCTCTAAGCTGCTGATCTGAAAAACTTTGGGTGACCGTTTGATTGCTTGACGGGTCATGAGGAGGGCTCTATAGTTTCTCCGGGTTCTATCCCCTAGCCTTGCTAGCCTCGTTTGCTCATCTCAGGAGCGGAGGCGATTCTACATGTACACGCGCATCCTCATTGCCACAGGCGGCAGTCCATGGTCGGACGCCGCGGCGGCGTACGCTATTGCTCTGGCAGCCCAGATGGGTGCAGATCTATGTATTCTGACAGTGCTGAACGTCTCCGGTGTGTACGCTATGCCAGACGTGATGGCCTCATCGGAGTTGTTGATGGAAAGCGTGGAGCAGCAGGGTCAGGAGATGCTGGCCCATATGGCGGCCCGCGCCATTCAGGCCGGAGTGCCACACGTGGCGCTGTTGAAGTGGGGCAATGTGGCAGAGACCATTTTACAGACGGTGGCCGAAGAACAGTGTGACTTGATCGTGTTGGGGTCACGTGGTTTGTCAGGCTTCAAGCGACTTATGCTCGGTAGCATTTCGAATGCGGTGGCAGCCAAAGCCCAATGTCCGGTCCTGGTGATCAAGCAGCCGCCTCTGGCACCCTTGCACTGGCGCCGTATCCTTGTGGCCACCGGCGGGTCGCCCTGGTCGGATGCGGCGGTCGATCACGCTATCGAACTCGCCCGTGTGCAGCAACTTGAGGTGTGTCTGCTCTATGTGGAGCAGCGTCGGTCACGCCGTATGGATAGCCTCTTCAGTCTCACCTCGGATGGTAAAAATGTTCTGGCACTGGCCGAAGCGCGGGCGGTGGCGGCTGGTGTCCCCTATGAGGCCAGGTTGGCGCAAGGGGATGTGGCCACAACCATCCTCGCTACGGCAGCAGAGCAGCAGTGCGATGTCATCATTCTAGGATCACGCGGCCTGACTGGCTTTAAACGCCTCATGCTGGGGAGCACCTCGAATGCCGTCTCGGCGACTGCGCCTATCCCCGTACTCATCGTGAAGCGTTTTTTACTGACCTGAGGTCCTCCAGCGTGACGGATAAGACCCGGTACATAGCCAGATGTCTATGGTCCCTTGGCCTGTCTCTCCTGTTGGGGTTGCCGCTCCCCGTCTTGGTATCAGCCCACCAGGTCATCCGACATGAACTGCATGTGGTCTTGCAGCCAGACCACCAGACCTTGCAGGTGACAGACAGCATTACGCTTCCGGAAACCCTCCCCCCGTCTGGCGCGGAACCACGGTATTTTGCTCTGCATGCCGGTCTCTCTCCCTTCTCTCTCACTTCTGGTGTCCAGCTTGTCCGCCAGCCAACTGAAACACTCTCCGTGCCTGGGGACAGCCACGTGAGTGCGGGCGGGTCACGCCTGCCGTTGGAGCGCTATGCGGTCGTGTTCCCTGCTGGAACGCGGACGTTTGTGCTGCAGTACCAGGGCGCCATCCGGCATGCTTCACTGCCGCAGGGTCCGCAGGATGCCTGGAGCATGCCAGAGATCTCTGGCATGCTTGCCACTGAGGGTGTCTACCTGAGCGGTGCAACGTATTGGTATCCGCGCTTTAATAACGAGATGGTGACGTTCACCGTCGATGTCCAACTGCCGCTGGCCTGGGAGGTGATCAGCCAGGGGGAACGTACGCGGCATGAACGGGTCAACGATGCAACGTATGTGCGCTGGGAGTCCCCGGCAGTGCAGGAGGACGTCTACCTTGTCGGGGGCCCTTTGACTGAGTATCGCCAGCCGGCTGGCCCTGCGCAGGCCATGGTTTTCCTGCGCACACCGGACGTGCCTCTGGCACAGAAATATCTGGCCGCCACGGCGCAGTATCTCGGGCTCTACAACACCCTGCTTGGCCCCTATCCCTATCCCAAATTTGCGCTGGTCGAGAATAGCTGGGAGAGTGGCTATGGTATGCCGTCGTTTACCCTACTCGGGTCAAAGGTCATCCGTTTACCCTTTATTGTGTCGTCGTCCTATCCGCATGAGATCCTGCATAACTGGTGGGGCAACGGTGTGTTTGTCGACCTGCAGCAAGGTAACTGGTGCGAAGGATTGACGGCCTACCTAGCCGATCATCTCCTACAGGAGCAGCGTGGCAGTGCTGTCGCCTACCGACGTGCTACGCTACAACGGTATACCGACTATGTAAGCACACACAGCGACATACCCCTCACGGCCTTTCGGACGCGCCACAGCGCTGCCACTGCCGCCATTGGCTACGGCAAAGCCCTGATGTTTTTTCACATGCTGCGCCAACAGATAGGCGACAAGGCTTTTATCAGTGCTCTACAAGGGTTTTACCGTGACAACCTGTTCCAGCGTGCTAACTTTGACGCTCTACGCCGCGCCTTTGCGAATGTGACTGGAGAAGACATGTCCGATGTCTTTCAGCAGTGGGTCACACGGCCTGGAGCTCCTGAGCTACGTATCAGCGCCACCACCGTCCGGCCTGAGGGGCAGGACTATCGCCTGAGCGCGGTGCTCGACCAGGTCCAACCGGGGCCAGCCTATCGGTTGCAGGTCCCCCTGGCTGTTTCTTTACAAGGCCAGGAGGAGGCCTGGCAGACGACCGTGACGATGGCGGAGAAACATCTGGAATTCACACTGCACCTGCCAGCGCAGCCCTGGCGCGTGGACGTTGACCCGGAGTTCGACCTCTTCCGCCGCCTACACCGTGAGGAAATCCCCCCAGCCCTGACGCAGCTCTTCGGGGCTGATAAAGTCTTACTCCTGCTGCCGGCTGACGCTGTCGCCGAGCTAAAGCAGGGCTATCGCCAGCTTGCCCAGGCATGGCCCCATGCCTCATCGCAAGCTTTAGAGATACGCTGGGATCAGGAGATAGAGGCACTCCCCACGGACCGTGCTGTATGGCTGTTTGGCTGGGAAAATCGCTTCCTGCCTGAGGTGATTACGGCCTTGACTCCCTATAGTGTCGGACTCACCCAGGCGGGCGGGCGCCTAGAGGGGACCCCCTTGACACGTGCGCAGCATGCGGTGGTACTGACCGTGCGTCACCCTAAAAACCCCCAACAGACGCTGGCCTGGGTCGCCACCCAGAACGTCGCCGCTCTGCCTGGGCTAGGACGGAAGCTGTCGCACTACGGCACCTACAGCTTTCTGGGTTTCGCAGGAGATGAGCCGGTCAATATCGTGAAAGGTCAGTGGTCAGTGCTGGCCTCTCCGATGTCGGTACTCCTGGCGCCGGTAGCAGGCAGCCCACCCCAGGAGGCAGCGGCGCAGCTCGCACCACGCCGCCCACTGATTGCTCTGCCGGAAAATTTGCAACCCTAGGACTTCATCTCGATAAATTCGAGCTGCACACCGTCTGGTCCCTCAAAGAAGCACACGCGCCTTCCGCCAGAAATGGTGGTTTGCTCCAGAATGTGGATGTTTTGGGCTTTCAGCTTCTCCACGAGATTGTCCAATTCATCAGTGTCGATAGCGATGTGCTCCATACCATACTTCTGTTCACGAGTTTGGCTCTCAAGGAAGGTCGTTACATTCAGTGAGAGTCCATGTAGGTCCAGGCGATAGCCATTAGTGCCGGCCTTCCCGACGATCTGGGCGCCCAGCGTATCGACGTAAAATTGTGCCGTTTTTTCTGGATCACGGGTCTTCAGATGTACGTGATTAAGTTGCAGGGCCATGGAATCCTCCTCGCATCGTGGCCGTGGTCCCAGCTTCTGGCGTACGCCGCCGGTCATCCAGGAGCCATTCTCTAGGCCATAATATGTGCCAACACAGGTCTGGACTAAACGTGCAATGCATGGGTCAGCGGCAGGATAAGACAAGATAACGCCGACGTCAAGCCAGGAGTCGTGTTGCGCAGCGCGGAGCCTACAGCTCGGCGAGCTTTGCGCGGATAGGAACTTCCTATACTCGGACGGCATCCAGGCCACGGGTGTGCTCGACTTCGACCTGACGTGGCTCAACAATAATTTGCAGAAAGCCCTGGCCCGGCACGCGACGCAGGCCAGTGTCCAGCGCTTCCGCCTCCTCGACGCGCCCCAGAGGTACGAGGTCCGAACGATTTCGAGCGGGTCTTCGCGGTGCTGAGTCAGGAGCGCCCGGATGGACTCTTCGTGCCCGGCGGCCCGCCAATGAATGCTAACGTGAAACGCATCGAAGACTTTGCGGTAAAGAGCCGGTTACCGTCGATGTCTGTCAGGAGAGAATCTGTAGATGCCGGGGGGCTCATATCCTACGGCGCTGACCTCGTGGATCAGTAGCGGCAGGGGAGCCCCCTTGACGCAACGGATGGTTCCCTTGAGAAGCGTTACCTCACACGGTAACATTAATCATGGGCAAGATACGGTGCTCGAATTATATCTTTATCACGTGGAAGGGAGATCATAGCCCGAAACACGTACATGTCTATAGAGACGCCAAGCTCGTGCTGAAATGGGATCTGGACAATCATAGGGCGCTGCAGGGTACGCCAACGAAGAGGATTTTGACGCTGAGACGAGCCCTGCAAGCGGAAGGGCTGTTATGAAAATCAAGATCGTCAATCCGAACAATCGCAAAAAGGCATTTGAAGTCACTACATACAATAAGACGTATCTCTTTCCCTATGCGAAGCTTGAACGCCCACCCTCTCCGACGAATCCTCTCGCCGGCGTCTGTGTCGATAGAGAGCTTGGGAATGAGGCATTTACCTATCGTTTAGCTTCAGGAGATGAGGGGACTGTCCATATCGATCATGTTCTTGAGTACAATCAGGACCCTGGGTATTTGCGCGATTTGTTGCTCTATCGGTTGACATTGGAAGCCCAAAAACGCGTAGAACACAGCCCGCTGAGTAAGCGAGAACTGATGCGGCGGCTTGGCACCTCGGCAACCCAATTTTATCGTCTCCTGGATCAGACGAATTACAAGAAATCGTTTGGGCAATTGCTCTCTCTGCTGCATGTGCTGGACTGTGACGTTGAGCTGGTCGTCAAAGAGCGCCTGCCCAAAAGCGCGTGAGGTGTATCTGTCTTCTCCCACACCGTGACGGTACGGCAGAAGTTACGTGCCCATCGGCAGGCCCTTACCGCTGCGCAGCCGCGGGTCACAAGCGTCCCGGATCGCGTCCCCGAAAAATTAAACGGGTATAGGAAAATCAAACGGCCTGATACTCTCCTGAAAATAGCCCCGCGATTTTCATACACGGTGGAGAGCCCTGGCTCATGGGTTACTGTTGGCGAACCTTCTGGCTGACTTCAACCGATTATTTTATAGTAGATTCCTCGGTGACACCACATACCACAATGACGTTGAGATCTGGCTATGTCGCTCCCACCTATCCCCATTGAGCCTGGGCCCGAGGAGACGGCCCGGGTGGCCCGGGCCGCCTTTGCCGCTGGTAACCCGTATCTGACGTTCCGTGATGAGCTTGGCACGCTCTCCCAGGACGACGACTGTCCCACGCTCTTTCCAGCTTGCGGCCAACCTGGCTTGCCTCCGTGGCGCCTTGCTCTGGTGACGATGATGCAGTTGCGCGAGACGCTCTCCGAGTGGCAGGCCACTGAGGCCGTCCGCGCCCGGATTGATGGAAAGTCTCTCTTGGGCTTAGCACTGACGGCCCCAGGCTTTGATGATGCGGTGTGGTGCGAGTTGCAGGCTCGGGGTGTCTCGGGCAACGCAGCGGAGATGGTGCTCGACAAGGGGCTGGAATGCTGCCGGGCCTGTGACTGGCTCAAGACGCGAGGGACACAGCGCACCGATGCCCCCCAGGTTGTGGCCGCCATCCGTGTGCTCAACCGGCTCGCATGAGTGGCCGCAACCCTCCGGGCGGCGCTCAACGATCTGGCGCCAGAGGCGCCACAATAGCTCCGCACCCTCGCCCCTCCTGCGTGGTAGGCGCGGTAGAGTCGGCGCCTGGAGGAGACCCGTTGACCCTAGAGCCAGACGGCACGTGAAGCCTACGCGCAGACAGTGGAAGAGGATGGCTTCTGGGTCTGGGAGGCGGTGGATGCCCCCGGGCTTGGGGCCTTACCGAGCCTGGCAACGCTGCGCCAGGTATGGCAGGAGCCCTCTGAACGCCTGCCAGAGGGTGGCCCCGGCTGTATCAGCACGCCGACATCAACGACCGTGTCGCTCTTGGAGGCCCTGGCAGTCTGCATCGCTCTCCGGCTTTCGGCTACACCTCGTGGTTATTTTTTCCGCGCCGGCATCGGATGAATTTGATAATCGAATGGGCCCGTATAGCGGACGTAAAAAATGCAGGGGGTTTTGCCACACCGCAGGGCATGCGGCACGTTCCCAGGCAGACGAATGTATGTCTGCCCGCTCAGCGGCGTCGCAGTGCCATCGGCGGCGATATAGGTAAAGTCCCCCTGGATCCAGACATAGAGCTCATCACTGGTATGACTGTGGTTGGGAAACGTATAGTGCGCGGGGAGACGCACTAACAGTTCGCCACCTCCTGCAGCGAGATCACCAGAGAGCGGCGCGATCTGGACCCCGGGCGGGATGCCCTCGCCCTTGAGTGGCTCCCAGACAACTTTCTTTAAATCGATGAGGGTTTGCCCTGGCCCAAAGGACAGCGGTTGCTTGTTCGACGCCGCTTTGGCAGCCGCCATGCCCCTGGTGTAGGGTACCAGCATCAGGATAAGGGCGAGGCAAACCGTTGTGAGACTCCTTGGGGATGTGAAACCGCTGCGCTGTGTGTTGCACACATGGCTGTACATAGTGTCTCCTTTCCTAGCCAGGGGAAATGGCTTCACACGCTGTCTTGCACGAGGCCGGCTATCCCTCCTCTAGCATGGGTGCGCTTGTAGCTGCCCCAGTGCCGCCTCGGCTGGGGGAGCCAAAATGTCATGTCTATGGCCCGGTACAGTGCGATGGCAGCTGACAATGCCGTACGGGCTTGCTCCTGCTGGCCAGTCACGGCGTACAGCGTGCCGAGGCCATGATGGCAGTGGGCCATAAGAGGGCGCATCCCCAACTCGTCAGCCAGGGCGAGGGCCTGCTGGTAGTGGGCTTCGGCTGCTCCAACCTGTGGGGGATCGTGACGCGCAGCAATCTCACCCAGGAGCCGCAAGGCCCACGCTTCGTGTCCCCGCTCCTTGTGCTCGCGGGCAAGGGCGCGCTCACCGTGGACTATGGCGTCCTCTCTGCGCCCGGAGAGCAAATAGGCCGCCGCTGGGTGGGCATAGAGGAGTTCGTTCTTTAAATCTTCCAGGGCTGCGTCGTCAATCTGGAACTGCCGCTTCAGGGTGCTGTAGGTTAGGCGTCCGCGACGCTGGAGCATAGCGATCGCGTGGTCGAGAATCTCCTCAAAGGTCATAACTCACCCTCCCAAGCCCCATGAGGCATGCAGAAGATGGGGTAGGAATTGGCAAGACTGCTCGGGCGTATGTATACCGCATATGGCTGAGAGAAGAAAGCTGGAAATCCTGGGGCGCGTGACGCCGCTCTCACAGACACGAGGGGGAATGTGTCACGCGAGCCTGGGCTAAGCACCTCCCCTCCCGCGTGCTCGGTGCGCTACCCAAGCGCTCCTGGCTCAAACGGCTTGCAGCAACCCAGCGAGTGGCCCTGGCGTGAGAGCCCGCAGGTGCCTGGCGTGTGTTATGTGCGGCGGCGGGCCACCAGTCCAACGTATGGGGCCGTGACCATTGTCATCGTCCATGAGCCCGTTTGCCGCGCGGTACGTCGTGCCTAGACCTGGGCCCCTTCCGTGTACAAAACGAGCAGCGTTCCGCCAGTGACCAAGACTGGCAGACAGATAAAATTGAGCAGTGGTACGAGTAAGGTCAGAAAGGCGGCGGCGCCAAACCCAAGCATCAGCCAGCGGTGTTGCCAGATGAAGTGCCGCCGTTGAGCAAAGCGGAGGTGTCGGTGGTCCATGGCAAAGCCGGCATATTCCAGCGGTAAAAACAGCACGGTAAATAGTGTAGCCACAATCGCCATAAGGGGGGTCAGTACGGGAAGGAGAGCCAAGATCAGAAAGGCGAGTTGCACCAGCAGAAAAAAGGTGAGCTTCTTGACCTCGTCAAGAATTGATGCCCCAATGGTGCGTGCCGCCCCGAGCACCGTGGCATGTTCCTCCTGGGCACGTTCGGTGACCAGGCCTTCGACGCGTTGGGCCAATACGTCAAGAAAGGGGGCAGCAATGGTCGTACCTAGCAAGAGAAACATAAAGTAAAGTACGACCAGTTCCGTGAGCAGTAAGAGGAGGCCAATAGCCCACCCCAGGAAGCGCAGGGGTGCTACCCAGAACCAAGCATACCAGGTCTGCGGTGGCGTCTGTGGCAAAAAACCCGTAGCCAGACCATAGATGTCCTGGTAGAAAAACACAAAAAGAGCAAAGGCCAGGGTAAAGACCACAATGTTGATGACAGTCGGCAGGATGGCCCATTTCCAGAGCGTGTGGTGACGGCCAAGAAACGCTATCCCACGCCAGGCCATCCGAAACCCGTGAGCCGTCTCCGTGGCAAAACGCATGCGCTCCCGATTGCTCCGCTTCTCACGAGTTGATGAAACGTTGTTTATTGCGATGGCAAGATGAGAGACTTTTCCACACGTTTTGTGTGTTTGAGCATCTCGGCCACGGATTCTCACGTAACCTACGTCTGCTGATTGTCCTCACAAATAATGATCAACAAAGGAGATGCAGCCTGACGTAAAAAATTTCTCCGGACCTTGAGCAAAGCTCCCCGGCCGAAGCCAAGCGCTGCCTGGCCACCGCCAGCC
>Ga0081455_10003348_pt1 | contig 18483 bp, 10 predicted proteins | sample TabmetS3T2R1_FD_70207 | JGI IMG/M metagenome (GOLD analysis project Ga0081455, IMG submission 70207) | Tabebuia heterophylla rhizosphere microbial communities from the University of Puerto Rico - S3T2R1 | ecosystem: Host-associated > Plants > Roots > Rhizosphere ... | reverse complement strand
GAAGCGATGTAGCCTTCCTGTTCGAGCTTCAGCAGAGCCGGATAGATCGTTCCGTAATTGATTGCCAGCTTATTCTCGCTGGTCTGTTCGATGCGACGCGCGATGCCGTAGCCGTGCAATGACCCCAGCGCTTCGAGCGTCTTGAGAACCATTAGCGCGAGCGTCCCTTGCCAGACATCCGTCTTCTCACTCATCGTTGCAACCTCCCGCCATTTAATCTTCCTATGGGGAAATTATAGGAATGATGGCACAGCTTGTATGGGAAGGCAATAGCAGGGTTGAGATCAAGATATTACTTGCACAATCCAAAGCTGAGAAAATCGTGGGATAGTAGGCGCCAATCGTAACTTTGCGCAGTGCGCGCTTCCTCGACAATTTCGATCTCGCGTTCCGGCGCCGCCAGGCGCAACACCGCGAGTTTTTCGTGAACTTACGGTGAGCTGTCTGGATTCTTATCATAAGCATGTCAAGACAGCTTGCTGAATGCTCACGGATAACGACAGCTAGCATTTGCCTCTAGCCAATGTGTCAGCGGCTGACAGAGTCAATCACTGACAGACCTCTTACAAAAATCGGTGTAATCTAGCGGCATCGAAAATTATTCGTTTAACGAATAACGAACTGACTCTCGCAACACACCCACCCCGTGAGCCGAGGTTTCGCCCGAACTAAAACCCGTTCACCCGGGCTTCGCAATTTTCCCTGATCGTAGAGGAGAAAACGGCGATAGCGCTGACCTACTGATCGACAGAGGGCAATCTGCGCTAGATCTATGACTGTCAATTCGTCAAGCCGGCGCCGCACGCTGCCATCGACGAAATCCTGGATGGCTTGACAGAGATTGCGGCTCGGAAATGAGCCAGCCTACTGGTCAAGGGTGTAACTATGGTAGAGATGTTGACGCCCCAAGATGTGTCGCGAATAACGGGCTTATCCTTGGAAACACTCACTCAATGGAGGTCGAAGAAAATCCATCTTCCTTATTTGAAGACTATGAGACATCGACCTATCAGGCAGAACGTGTATCTGCCAGTGGTGAAATTCGGCGTTGTGTCGTTGGACTGGAATTTCGTCTTGGGAGCGACCTTCATCCGCTACACGGCGCCGTTTCTCCTCGATCTCAAGTTGTGGGGAGTGAAGCTCGAACTATGGACTGGGGTTTCGGCGGCGGCCTTCGCCGTAGCCTTTTTCAATTGGGCGCGAATTGGACGGCGACCTCACTGGTTACAGCACAAAATCCGCGCCCTCGTCGAAAGTCCACGCCAAAGGCGCGCATTAGGCCACAACATTGCACGTGATATGGAACAAGGGCTTACGCTTCGGTACTAATATGAAGAATGAAAGCGCTTATCGAACCTGGGTAGCTGATGAACTACGCCGTCAGGGCGTAGAGATCGAGATGACCGTCGAAGAGACGGCCGTTTATCTGAATGTTACGCCACGACTCATCTACGAGCTTGTCGCCGCAGAGCAAATCCCGGTTCGCAAAATTAAGCTTCCGGGCCGTAAAAGGCCTATTCTTCGTTTTAGTAGAACCGCCCTCGATCAGTGGCGTGATGAATGCTCCAAAGCAGCGGCCTGAGACTTGTCCCAATACCCACCTTAAGTCACAATCCGCCACGCACTACTCCGAGGTGGAAACACTTAGGAGGTCGAAAATGTCTTTTCGCAAAATCACGAAGAACATCTACGAACGATCTTGGAAACGAAAGGATGGGAGCGTCGCCAAGGCGTTCTACTTCAAACTTATGATTGCCGGCAAGCAATTCCATCAAAAGGCATGTAATCCCGATAATCCGAAGGTCGCCGCCAAGACCAAACGTGAAGCTGAAAGTTTCTACGCTAAATGGCGCGTGAAGTTGGAGGCGGGCCCGGAGCTTGAGAAAACGAAGCCAAAGGAGATTACCTGGGGCGAGTTCGTGAAGAACTATTACGAACCGGTGGCGAAGGCCAATCTGCGCCACTATGACTGTTCGGCGGGGTATCAAATTAGAGTTCTGAACAGTCACTTCGAAGCGCGGTTGATTAACAAGATCACTCACTTCGACGTGCAAAAAGCCCTCCTTGCCGAACGGCAGAAGCCCGGACGCAACGGCAATCGTAGCCAACGGACAATCAACCGGATCATTGAACGGGCGAACGTGGTCTTCACCTTGGCGATTGCCGAAGGGTTCGTTGATTCACAGCGCAACCCGATGAACCTGATTTCAAAGCTGGAAGAGGCGCCCAAGATAAAACTACGCCTCAGCCGCGACAGCGAGGAAAATATTCTGAAAGCCTGTCGAGCGCTGGGGCTGGATTATCTTGCAAGCGCCACGATCATCCTGCTTGAGACTGGAATGAGGCCTATGGAATTTTTCGAGATGAAGAAAGACCAGGTTTCTTTATCAGAAGGATGGGTCAGGCCGATAAGCTACAAAACCGGGCGGCGTCGAATGGCGACCGCTCAGCCAAAAGAGAGGATCGTGCCACTTACAGACCGGGCCAGGGCTGAATTCGAGAAGCTTCTGGCGAAGTCTGAGGACGACAACGTCTTTCCTTACAGATCCGTCAAGAAATCATGGGCGACAGTCTGCAGGACCGCAGGTGTTAAAGGCTTATGGTTGCGCTGGCTGAGAGATGAGGCCGAAAACCGTTGGCGTGAGGCTGGAATGCACCCATTAGACATCGCCTACTTGATGGGACATGCCAGTCCGCGCACCACGATGATCTACAACAACCCGCGTCTCGAAGAGATGCGGGGGCAGATGGGCGCTACGATTTGTAGCAAAATTGTAGCAAAAACAAGTAGAGCGGCCATCTCTGACCGCTCGTAAGTTATTGATTTTATGGGATGAGCCGTGCAGGACTCGAACCTGCGACCCACTGGTTAAAAGCCAGTTGCTCTACCAACTGAGCTAACGGCCCATATTTTCAATCAAGATCATTTGAACTCGTTCAAGCGACCTCTTTGAAGAAGGGGGAATATTACTGATCGAGTCGCGGATCGTCAACCGGGGGGAGAGGGCCGAATGTAAAAAGGGAAGAGGCGGAGAAATCGACTCCACCTCTTCCCTTCATTATCGCGCCGTTACGTTCTGATCGTCGCATTTAGTAGAGGTTGAACGAGAATTCGAGATTTCCCTTCACGCTGACGGGCGTGCCTGACTTAACCGCCGGATTGAATCGGATCTTCTTGGCGGCCTCGATCGCTTTTTCGGTCAAGCCGTCAGGCAGGCCGCGAATGACTCTGATGTCGCTGATTGTGCCGTTCACGTTGAAGACGACATTTAACACAACTGTGCCCTGGATTTTATTTTGACGGGCCTCTTCAGTGTACTTCGCCTTCTCGCGGTAGAGGATCGTCGGCCTGAGCGTAGCAGTCATCGTTTCGATGCTGCGTCCGCCGCCCAATCCCATATCGCCGCCGCCAATGTTGCCGCCGCGTCCCGGGCCAGCGCCGCCGCCAGCGCCACCCCCAACGCCGGTGCCGGAGCTACGCCCGATGCCGCCTCCCGTGCCCGGACCTGGAGAAGGCGGGGCGGGTACGCCGGTCGGGTCGCCGATCGGGCCTTTCGGCATTTTTATCGCCGAATCACCATAAATCGTCATGGGCACCGGGAGCGACGGATTTTTGATCTTCGGCGGTTCCGGGTTGGGCAGGACGATCTGCGGGGTCAAAGCCATCTGAGGCGGCACGCCTTTGCTCGGAGGTTCCGGTTTCTGGCGCCCGCCGCCGCCACCGCCGGACGCCGGTTTCGGTTTCGGTTTGCTGCCGCCGAGCTTCCGTTCCTTGACTGGTTGCTTCTCAGCCTCAACTTTTATTTTCGCCGTGTCTTCAACGTTAGGAGTGTCCAGCAGCGCCAGAATCTTGAACTTCTCCTCCGGAACCACACAGCGACTGGGGAAGACGCGACAGTAGAGACCGTAGTTGTTAAGGAGAATCGATAGCAGCAATATCACGACGAGCGGAGTCCAGTTGACGAACTCCAGCGCGACTTTCGGGGCGGCGAATTTGCTAGTCGTTCGATAGACCAACCGGAAGAGCAGAAACACGCGAGTCACGAAGCAGGTCAATAGAAATGCCCCGAACCCGCCGTAAAATAGATTGACATGCAAGGAATTCGCCCTGCTTAGCCCGCCGAGCGCCTGCGATAAAAAGTAGATTGTGAAGACGCCGGTCAGGGCCAACTCCGATCCGGCCAACAACGCATTACGGCGGAAGCGGTTGGTTCCCTCGCCGCGTACGAATTCTGAAATGAAGACCCGCGGGTTACGCCTGAACTCATTTAACGCGCTAAATATTTCGCGCGCGATGCGGCTTAGGAGCGGCTCTTCCTTCAACAGGAACTGGAAATCGCCCGTCGCTCCGACGCGCAGCGGCGTCATTTTTAAAATGTCGCCGATGCCTCTCAAACCCGCAAAGAGTCTTGCGATCAAACTCGGCGATTCGGGAATCGCAAATCCGAAAGTCGAAGTTTCAGCGACCGGTCTGGCCGAAGCCGGTTGAACTGCGGGACGGCTTTGTGCCGGTCTGCTTTGACTTTGTTGAGCGATTGGTCTGTTCTGAGCCGCCGGAGTTGATTGAATGGGCGGTTGCGCTTGAGGCCTGGGTGGCGAGGGCTGCGGTGGAACTTGAGGCGCCGGACGCCCGCCATAACCCGCAGGCGGTTGTGCGCCCGCAGGCGGTTGTGGGCCCCCAGGCGGTCGTGGACCCGCAGGCGGTCGTGGAATTGATGGCGTGTCGGGCCTTGGCGCATTCTGCGCGGGGCGAACCGGTTCGGAGCGCGGAGGCTCGGGACGAAATGGCTCGGTCTGCCTTGTGCGAAAAGGTTCGGGGCTGCGGGGCGGGATTGGGATCGAGGGAGGTCGCTCGATAGGTTCGATTTTCGGCGCGGAAGTCGTGGACTTTGTGCGCCGCGCGTATTCTTCACTCGGTATCAAATGTTCAGTATCATTGGGGCAATACTGAAAACCGTTGGGGAATTGTTGTTGACATTTTGGACAGATTTTCATTCCAGCCTCACCTCTGATGGCGAATATTAATCTTCGCTCCCGTCAAAATCAAGATAACACCCTGGGGCTGTCTACGCTCTGAACGGTATCCATTAACGTTCTTGCGCGATGCAACCTGAAAAGTTCAATCGGCGCCGACTTTTGCGTCGGGCGTTAATACTGACATCGATGTTTTATCGTAAAACGCGCGCTTCGATGGTTGATTATACAAGGGGGATGCAGCCTGTCCGGGAGCAGTAAAATTAAATCGGCCTCAATTTGCCGGGCATAACTGAGACCGGACGAAGTGTGATAGGAAAACATGGGGATGTCAACTCATTGCTTCTTGTACTGCTCGAGTTTGCGGTAGAGAGTTTTACGTCCTATGTCCAACAACCTCGCGGCTTTCGCCTTATCGCCGTTGGTGTAGACGAGCGTCCTGGTGATCATTATCCGTTCGACTTCTTCCATGGTCATTGGGATGGAGAGTTCCACGCTGCTGATTTGATCCGGCGAAGCGTAAGCGCGGATCGCTTCGGGCAGGTCTTTTTCGGTGATCATGCGCCCTGCGGCGACGATCACGGCCCGCTCCATGCAATTTTCCAGCTCCCGCACATTGCCCGGCCAGTGATAGCTTTTCAGAATGTGCAGCGCGCGGTCCGAAATCCCGGCCACCCGCTTCCCGCTCTTCTGCTGAAATCGCTCGATGAAATAGGCGACCAGTTGGTCGATGTCTTCGCTGCGTTCGCGCAACGACGGCAGCGCTACCGGGTAGACGTTCAGGCGGTAGAACAGGTCGCGGCGGAAGCGGCCTTCTTCGATCTCTTTTTCGAGGTCTTTATTGGTGGCCGCGATCACGCGGACGTCGGTTTTGATCACCTCGTTCCCGCCGACGCGCGTGAACTCGCCGTCCTGCAGCACGCGGAGCATGGAGACCTGTGCGGCCAGGCTCATCTCGCCGATCTCGTCGAGGAAGAGCGTGCCGCCGTTGGCCTCCTCGAACTTCCCGATGCGGCGGGAGCGCGCGTCAGTGAACGCGCCGCGTTCGTGGCCGAACAGTTCGGTTTCTAGCAGCGCCTGTGGGATCGCGCCGCAGTTGATCTTGATGAAATCGCGCGAGGCCCGGCGCGAATTGAATTGGATCAGGTTGGCGATCAGCTCCTTGCCTGCGCCCGATTCGCCCTGCAGCAACACTGTCGTGTTGCTGTCGGCCACCGAGAGGGCCATCTCGATGGCGCGGCGGATCTTCTGCGACGAGCCGATGATCCGCTCGCCCGCCCGGGCGTCGTTCAACTCCCGCTTGAGCCTGATCACTTCGGCCGCCAGGCGGTCCTTTTCGAGCGCGATAGCGATCTGGCTCGAAATGCCGTTGAGCACCTGCACGTCGTAATCGGAAAAGCGGGCCGACTCATTGCCCCAGACGAGCGCCATGATCCCCAGGACTTTCTCCTTGACGGTGATTGGCGCCACCAGGGCCGATTTGCCTTTGATGACGTGAGTGAACAGGTACCGCGCAATCGGCGATTGGCGGGCGTCCTCGAGCTTGAGCGTGCGCCCTTCGTCGAGCAGCGCGCTCACCGCCGGATGGTCGGGCAGCCGCAGCGTGCGGGCTTCGCGGTATTTCGACTCTACCGACTTCCGCAGGTCGAAGCCCCGCCTCGCGCGCAGTTCGTCGAAATGCAGGTATTCGCCCTGGGTGTCCAGAATCGCTATGCAGCCGTAATCGGCCTTGAGGAGCTCGAGCGCCCGGTCGATCACGAAATCGGTGATCTCGTTGAAATCGGTCCTGGTGTTGATGTCGTTCGAGATTTCGAGCATCAACTTGGTGATCTCAACCTCTTTCTCTTTCTCGTGATAAAGCCGCGTGTATTGCAGCCCGATGGAGACCTGGCCGGCCAGCCATTCGACCAGCTTCACCTCGGTCTCAGTCCAGTGGTGCGGCCGGTTGCAGTAATGCAGCCCCATCACGCCGAGCAGTTCGTCGCGGAAGACGAACGGGGCGACCAGCACCGAGCGCGTGCCGATCAGTTGCAGAGTAGTCCTCACCCACAGCGGAATGTTCGCCGACTGGATGTCGTCTATCGAGAAATGGCGCGCGTTAGGCAGGTACCGTTTGATCGTATCTAACGGGACCAGGGTCGTCGGGATGTTGAGTCCGAGTCCCGGCGTGAGTCTGTCGTCGCCCAGGTATTCGTGGCTGACGCGAAAGCCGCCGTCCGGCGCCGGCGTGATCACGTTGCAGCGGTCGACGGCCAAACGCTGGCCGACCTCGGTCACGGCGGCCTGCAGAAACTTGTCGATGTCGACAATGACGGGGACGCTGACGGCGTCCTGGCGTGACGCGTCCGAGCTGATCCGGTTCAAGATCGCCTCCCGCGCCTCGTACATCTCGATCAGTTTTGATTGGAGCGCTTCTTCGAATTTCATTTCGGTCAGACGGTGATAGAGGTTACCGAACCGTAGTCATGCGACAAAACAGTCCTGTGAGTCTGGGGCCGCTCGTCCAATCCGAGCAGTTCGTTCCAGTCGCTTTTGATCGGCAAGACCAGTTCCGACGCCAATTCGCCGGCTGTCATGCCGTCCAGGAATTTCCGGTCGTGCGCGCGGAAGCTGTGCGGCGGAATCATCAGAAACTCGCCGCGGAACTTGTCGCGCGCGTTCAGAAAATCGGCGCCCGACAGGAGGCCCGCGACGGTGACGCCTTCGCCGAAGAAGACGTTTTCGACCGGGACCGCGTGAAGCCGTGTCCCGAACCGTTGGTTCACCTCCTCGACGGCCTCTTTGAGCATCGGGTAGAAGATCAATCCCGTCGCCAGCGCGCCGTAGACTCTCCTCGCCTGCGATTCGCCAAATTCGCCGAGCAGCCGCATTTTTTCAAGCTGCTTCATCCGCTTCGCGTGCGCGTCGAAGAACTGACGCGTCATTCCCACGCCGTCTTCGATCTGCGGATATTCGTCGTCTTCCGCCGCGCATCCGCGCACGATTCGATAATGCGATTTTGGGGGAATCTTTCTTCCAGCGCGAATGTAAAACTCATCGCCGAGAAATGCAAAGACGGTTCCCAGTTTTCGCCTCAATTCGTTTTGGACCGGCGCGACCAGGTCGATGGTCTCACGGCAGAATTCGTCGGTCACCGGCGTCAACCGGTCGCGGTATTTGTGTTTGTCCGTGACGCCGAGCGGAACGACCGCGGTCGAAACCACTCCCGGATGCAGCTCGGCAAGGTCGTAAATTGTCTTCTTCAGACGCTCGCCGTCGTTGATCGTCGGGCACAGCACGACCTGCGCATGGATCTCGACGCCGCGCTCGATGAAGTATTTCATCTGCGCAATGACGTCGACCTTCCTGTCGATGCCGAGCATGTACGCGCGCAGGTCAGGGTCGGTGGTGTGAACCGAGACGTATTGAGGTGACAGCCGCTGCTCGATCACCCGCTCAATCTCGGACTTGGTGATAGTCGTGAGCGTCGAATAGTTGCCGTACATGAACGAGAACCGGACGTCCTCGTCGCGCACCCACAGAGACGGGCGCGAGCCTTCGGGGTTCTGCTGAATGAAGCAGAAGACGCAATCGTTGCCGCACTGCCGCGGCGTCATCGGCTCGAAATCGATGCCCCAGGATTCGCTCTCGTCCTTTTCGACCTCGACCCGCCATTCTTCGCCGCCGGCCTTGACGACTTCGATCGTCAGTTCCTCTTCTCCCGACGTCAGGAACTTGAAGTCGAGCGCGTCGCGCACCCGACGCCCGTTGATCGTCCATACGCGATCGCCGATTTCCAGTTCCAGTTCGGCGGCGAGCGAGTCAGGCTCGACGCCGATAATCTTTATTCCTTTTGCCATCGGTTCATAAATGCACCCTCGAAATCACACGAAGCGGCGCGAAGGATGATTCGGGCTTTCTTCGTGGTTCTTCGTGTAACTTTGTGGATGATGTTTAGATCAAATCGTCGATCGGTTTGTATTTCAGCCCCTGCGATTCGGCCACCGCCTCATATGTGATTTGTCCCGCGTAAGTGTTCACGCCCTCCTTCAGATGCCTGTCCTTCGCGATCGCGTCCTTGAAGCCTTTGTTAGCCAGCTTTATCGCGATGGGCAGCGTCGCGTTAGTCAGCGCAAAGGTCGAAGTGCGGGGGACCGCGCCGGGCATGTTCGCGACGCAATAATGTAGCACATCGTCGACGTAGAATGTCGGGTCGCTGTGCGTGGTCGGCTTTGTGGTCTCGATGCACCCGCCCTGGTCGACCGCCACGTCCACGATCACCGAGCCTTTGTGCATGGTCTTGAGCATCTCGCGCGTGACCAACATCGGCGCGCTCGCGCCAGGGATCAGCACCGCGCCAATCACCAGGTCGGCGTTCGCGCACGCGTCCTGCACCGTGTAAGGGTTCGAGACGAGCGTTTTTATCTTGGCGCCGAAGATGTCGTCGAGGTAACGCAGCCGCTCCAGATTCTTATCCAACACCGTCACGTTTGCGCCCAGTCCGACCGCCATCTTGATGGAATTGATGCCGACCACGCCCCCGCCGATGATCACGACTTTAGCGGGCAGGACGCCCGGCACGCCGCCCATCAACACTCCGCGTCCGCCCTCGGGCTTTTGCAGGTAATGCGCGCCGACCTGCACGGCCATGCGCCCTGCCACCTCCGACATCGGCGTCAACAGCGGCAGGTGGCCCTCGTCGTTGGTGATCGTTTCGTAGGCCACGCCCGTGATCCCGGATTCGAGCATCGCCTGCGTGAGCTTCCGGTCGGGCGCGAGGTGCAGGTAAGTGAAGAGTATCTGCCCTTCGCGCATCCGTTTGTATTCCGGGCCGACAGGCTCTTTGACCTTGACGATCATTTCGGCGCGCTGCCAGACCTCGTCGGCCGTTTCGACGGTCCGGCCCTGGGCCGCGCCATATTCCTCGTCGCTGATGCCGCTCCCATCCCCGGCCCTCGTCTCGACCAGGACCGTATGTCCGTAATCGCTCAGCGTCTTGACCCCGGCCGGTGTGAGGCCGACGCGGTATTCGTTGTCTTTGATCTCTTTTGGCAGACCTATGATCATTATTTACTCCTGTGACAATATCCCTGTACGGCGCCGAAGATCTGCTGACAGCCCTGATCGTTTTGTAGTCCCGCGTCAGCGCATTTCTTCAACGCCCAGTTGGCAGACTTCAGTATCTCATTCTGCGGCGGGACGCCGTCGCAGAATCCCGGCGAAGGCTCGCTCGCCTGCAAACAGACGGTCAGAAAACCCTGGGTCGAGATTCGCCCTGTGAATGACTTGTCGCGTTTGTGGCGCGACAGGGCCTCTTCCAAACAACCCGCGTTGTTGGTCTTCGCGCCGAACTCCTCGGCCTCTTTCGCGAACTGTTTGGCGGATTGAACCCACCTGTCCTTGTTATGGTAGACCCAATAGGCTGCGCCGGCGACGGCGATGATCCCTAGAAGGAACAGCCCGCCAATGATCGAAAGAACGATTGCCCAGGTTTTAGACATAGAACCTCCTGCGGAAAATATCGGGAGTGGGAAGTCGGGGGTGGGGGAAAGGTACCTTATCCCCGCTACCCATTCCCCACTCCCCACTCCGGACGAGCGTTATGAGCCTGCGATCTTGAACTCGTCTATCTGCGCCTTCTGCAACTTGCCGCTGTAATCGACGTAGATCGCCTTCCATTCCGAGAAAATATCGAGCGACGAGGCCATCGCGCCTTCGCGGTGGCCGTTGCCGGTGGCCTTGGTTCCGCCGAACGGCAGGTGGACTTCGGCGCCGATGGTCGACGAATTGACGTAAAAGATTCCGGTGTTCATCGCCTCCATTGCCCGGAAGGCGCGATTGACGCCCTGCGTGTAGATCGAGGCCGACAATCCGTATTTCACGCCGTTGCCGATCTCGATCGCCTCGTCCAGGTCGCGGCAGGGGATGACGCTCAGCACGGGGCCAAAGATCTCTTCCTGCGCGATCCGCATCCGAGGCGCGACGTCGGTGAAGATAGTGGGTTCAATGAAATACCCGTAACGGTATTCGCCCCTGTCCAGCCGATTGCCGCCCAGATGCAGTGTCGCGCCGTCTTCGTTCTTGCCGACCTCGATATAATAAAGAATCTTTTCGACCGCTTCCTCGTTGATTACCGGCCCGACTTCCACGTTCTTGTTCAACCCGGCGCCGATTCGCAAAGGCTTCGTGCGCTCGGTCAATTTATCGACGAACTTTTTGTAAACGCGTTTGTGAACGACGACCCGCGACGCCGCCGTGCATCGCTGCCCGGTGGTCCCGAACGCGCCCCAGACCGCGCCCTCGGCGGCCAGGTCCAGATCGGCGTCTTCCATCACCATAATCACGTTCTTACCTCCCATTTCCAGCGAGCAGATCTTATCAGTGCGCGCCGCGTTTTCGGCGACTACGCGCCCGGTGTCTGTCGAGCCGGTGAACGAAACCAGTCGCACGCCTGGATGTTCGGTCAACGGAGCGCCCGCCGTCTCGCCCACGCCGGTCACGATGTTGATCACGCCAGCGGGCACGCCGGCCTCTTCGGCGGCCTTGACCAGATTGAATGTCGAAAGCGGCGTGTCTTCGGCGGGCTTGATGACCAGCGTGTTGCCGCAGACCAACGCGGGCATCATCTTCCACGAGGGGATGGCCATCGGAAAATTCCACGGCGTAATCAGCGCGCAAACGCCGATTGGCTGACGCACGCACAAGGCCATTTTGTCGGGCAGTTCCGAAGGCGTGGTATAACCATGCAGCCGCCGCCCCTCGCCTGCGGCGTAAAAGGTCATGTCGATCGCCTCCTGCACGTCGCCTCGGGTTTCTCTCAAGACCTTGCCCATTTCGCGCGTCATGTCATGCGCGAATTGCTCTTTGCGCTCGATCAGGATCTGGCCGAGGCGGAAGAGTATCTCGGCGCGCTTAGGCGCGGGCGTCGCCTTCCATTTCGGGAAGGCTTCGCGCGCGGCGTCTACAGCCGCTTCGACGTCTTCGGCGTTAGAAGCCGGAAAGAGTCCGACGACGTCGCGCGTGTCCGCCGGATTACGGTTCTCCATCATCGCGCCGCTCGCAGGTTTGACCCACCGGCCGCCAATGTAATTTTTGTAAGTTTCGGGTTTTGCGCTTGATTTCGATGTCGCTTGAGCCATAGCTGTCCCTTTGTAAAAATCCACCATCTATTCAGGTTATGAAGCAGTCGGTGATTTTAAATCGAAACAGGCGCTAAAGGAAAAACGTCCGCGAGGCCGCACGGCGCCATGAAGCGATAAAAATGGACAGGGTTTACGAGATTTTTCAGGATTCTATGAATTGGGTTGAATCTTGAACATTCTTGTAAATCCAGTCCATCCCGCTTTGAGGCGCCGGCGCTTCGAGATTCAGTTTGCGCGCCGCAGCAAAGCGGCGAGTTCGCTGATTTTCCTGTCGTTCAGGTTGAGAGCGTTGGCTTCCTGCGGAGGCTTGTGGCAGCGGGTGCACTCGACGCGCTCGTCGCGCCATTTGTTGGGGTGTTTGTGCTGAAGCTCCATCTGGGCCAGTGTTTCGGGGAGGTGGCATTTCAAGCAATCGTCTCGCAATTTGGCGGTCAGATGCTCGGGCGGGGTGGGCCGCATCGCTTTGGCCTTGTTCCTGGTCGACAGCCACCACAGGCCTCCTACGACGAGGACGACAATCGCTATAAAGATCAGATCGCGGGACTTCATTTTCATTGATGATCACCGGGTTTGATGGAGATTCGATTTATTGCCAGCGAAATTCGGACGGGCACTGTAGCAAACGGGTTCGGCGGGTGTCCAGCCTTTCTCTTTTGCCCGCTGAGTTTAACGCGCGGTAATGAGGTTTACCAACTGACGGAATCTTGTTGGCCGCGGCGTTTCGTGCTACATTCCGCCCGCGTTTCACACCAGCGACTTTCTTTCATAGCATTTATAAGCCGCGGCGAGCGCCCTTCGATCGGCGTTAATCGAAGGCCACGCAATTGTGATATCTGATTCAAGCAGTCCACATTCCTAGCATCAGATTACAAAGTCGTTCATTGTATAACTGCGGAGCACTGCGGGCGATGCGATTAACGGCGCCCGGCTCTCTCCAAAAGTTCCCACCTCATCTTTCGGATCAGAAAGGAGCATAGGACATCATGTTACGCTCACGTTTAATCATTGCGGCTTCGGTCATCGCGGTAATTTTGACTACGACCGCTTCATCACAAACCTTCCGCGGCGGAATCTCAGGCAGTGTGGTTGACTCCAACGGCGCCACAATCGCAGGCGCCACCTTGCAACTCCTCAATGTGGGCACCGGGTTGGCGCGCAATCAGGAGACCACCAGCGCCGGCGAATTCAATTTCCCCGACCTACAGGTCGGCCTCTACACGCTCTCGGTCACCAAGCTGGGCTTCCAAACCCGCAAGCTCGAAAAGGTCGAGGTCGCGGTAGGCAAGGTGACAAGTTTACTGATCACCTTGGCCATCGGGCAAACCAGTGAAACCGTTGAGGTGCAGGCCGCCGCCGCAACGCTCGAAACCCAGTCATCCACGCTCAACGCAGTAGTCAATCAACGCGCGGTGCAGGAAATTCCACTCAATGGGCGCGATTTCCGCACGCTGCTCTACCTGACGCCTGGCTACAACCAGAGCGGTTCGATGAACGGCAATCGGGCGAGCCAGAACAACTGGCAGATTGACGGGACAGACAACAATGACTTCTGGCACAACTCCGAGGCCGTCAATCAGGGCAGCATTTCGGGCATAGCCGGCGTGCTGTTGCCGATCGAATCAATTGACCAGTTCAACCAACAGGCGGCTGGCAACGGCGAATTCGGGCGCAATCCCGGTTCGCAGGTCAACGTCGCGTTGAAATCGGGCACGAACGAGTTTCACGGATCGGCTTATTACTTCAACCGAAATGAAGCCTTCGCGCTCCAATCGCCGTTCACTGACGCTGGCAGGCCCGACAAGCTGCGCAACGAGCATATGGGCTTCTCGCTCAAGGGCCCGATCTGGAAAAACCGCACCTTCTTTCTCGTCAACTACGAACGGCAAAAGTATGTGATCGCAGACCCGAACACGGGGACCACGATTTCAGACGCCTGGATCAACGTCGCCAGAGGCATCCTGCAAAGATACAACGTCCCGGTGAATCCGGTGATGCTGGCGACGTATCAAAATCTCTGGCCCGCCGCCAGCCGCGGCGCCGCCGCGACCAGACTGAATATCAATTCAACCGGCGACGACACGGGCGATAGCGACAACGGCGTCATCAAGATTGATCATCAGATCAGCGAGAAGCACACCCTCTCGGCGCGCGCCTTTCTGGGCACGGGCGAGGCGGCGCAATTCGCCGGCTCGGTCTACCGCGAATACTACCAAGTAGTTCCCAGCCGCCTGCACAACTACGCCGTGACCTGGAACTCGACGTGGACGCCGCGACTGGTCAACCAGCTGCTCGCCGGAGTCAACTACTTCAATCAGACCTTCGACGACGCGAGTCACGCGGCCAATCCGCCTTCGTGGGGACTCAACACCGGCGTGACAAATCCGGCGAACTTCGGCTCGCCGACCATAACGCTGAATGGCTTCAATAACGGCCTGGTGGGAGCGACTCCGCGACTCGGACGCATAGACATGACGTGGCACCTGACCGACAACCTCTCGTACAACTTCGGCAGCCACGCGCTCAAATTTGGCGGGGAGTTCCGCCGCGCGAAGCTCGACGTCTTCTACTACCGCGAAGCGCGCGGTTCTTTCAATTTTGACGGCGCCCAGGGGCCGTGGAGGGATGATCCCTCTCTGGATACGAAAGTTGATCCGCTCGGCGACCTGAAGAAATCAATGGCCGATTTCCTGGCGGGCTTCATTAAGGCGGGCAGCGCCTCGATCGCCGTCGGCGATCCACAGCGCGATTACTTCGTCAATTCGATTGACGGCTGGGCGCAGGACAACTGGCAGGTCAAACCGAATCTGAACGTCAACTATGGCGTCCGCTACACCTATAACGGGCGGTTTCACGCGGTGGGAAGCAAACCCATTGCGATCTTCGATCCCAAAGCGGCGGGCGGATTGTCAATCGTAGGCAAGGACATCGATGCGCTTTATCCGGCGGACTACAACAACTTCGCCCCGCGTTTCGGCTTTGCGTACGCGCCCTGGCGCGGCGGCAATCTGGTAATTCGCGGCCATTACGGAGTCTACTATGACATCGTCAACGGCAACCTGTTTATTGATAATCGCGCGGGTTCGGACGCGGGACGCGGCGTTTCGCGTCAACCGACTGGCCCGGCGCCGGTCTTCAACGCCAGCAATCCGGGGACAGGTCCGAATGGCGCAGGCCCGTACACTATCCAGGCCGGCGTGCCCATTTTCGGCGGCGCAACGCCACAACCGCCTTTCGCCGTCTTCACCGTCAACCAGAATCTGCGGTCGCCTTACGTGCAGAACTTCGGCGTTGACACGCAGTTTCAGGTGACGAGGAATGCGCTCTTGACCGTCGGTTACGTCGGCAATCAGGCGCGCAAGCTGGTTTATAACCACAACATCAACCAGATCACGCCGAGCGCGGCGGAGGCGGCGAACACGCGGCGTCCTTTCTTCGGGCAATTCCCGCAGTTCAGCGGCATTACTGAGATCGAGACGGGAGCCAATTCGAGCTACAATGCGCTGCAGGTCTCACTGCGCACGTCGAGTTGGCGCAACCTCAGCTCGCAATTCTCCTACACGCTCGGACACGCGATTGACGAAATCTCGGCGCCGCGCAACGTCCAGCCGACTGACAACTACAATCGCAAATTCGAACGCGGCAACGCCAGCTTCGATTACCGCCACGTCTTCTCGGGCTATGTCCTCTACGACGTGCCGCAACTTGGGCGCGGGGCGCCCTGGCTGACCAAAGGCTGGCAACTCAACGCGTTCATCACGGCTGATTCCGGCACGCCGTTCACTGTCTTCGTCGGCAAAGAGCGCAGCAACACGCGCAACGGCGCCGACCGGGTAGACCTGAAGGGCGATCCGTTTTCCGGCCTTGCTCAGACGACATACGTCAATGGCCACATTATCGGTGGAGTCCAGTACTTCAACCCGTCGGCTTTCTCTGTCCCTGTAGACATTAAAGGCAACTTCATAGCGGATGGAACCTACGGGACGCTCAAACGCAACAGTCTCTACGGCCCTGGCTTCGGCTCAGTTGACTTCTCGGTCTTCAAGAGCTTCAAGATCACGGAGCGCTACACGGTTCAGTTCCGTTCGGAGATTTTCAACATCTTCAACCGGCTGAATCTGGGCAACCCTGACACAAGCTTTTCCGGCGGCGGATTGATCGGCGGGACGCGGCACGGCGGCGACGCGCCAGGCATCGGCTACGGCGAGCCGCGCAACATTCAGTTTGTGCTGAAGTTTCTCTTCTAAACCGACAGAGTGGGACAGACTTATGGCCTTTGAGAATTAAATCCCGCCACTTTGCGCCTTTGCGAGAATGAGTTTTCTCATTCAGTCAGTGGCTCTCGCAAAGGCGCAAAGACGCAAAGGTCGCAAAGGGAAGATCCTTGCTATGGCTGTACTTGATTCTCAAAGGCCATAAGTCTGTCCCACTCTTATCAGCGAACCTTTCCCATCAACTTTTTGATGAAAGGAGTCAACGCCAAAAGGACTAGAGCCGCGATGATCGGCGCCGCCGACAGCTTGCTGAACAGCCCAACCAGCGCCTCCTGCGAATCACCTTCGAAGTTGCCTGCGGCTATGCCAGCAGCGAAATTGCCGAACGAGATCGAGAGAAAGTAGATGCCCATCATCAGTCCGGCTAGACGCTGCGGCGCGAGCTTTGTCGTCGTACTGAGGCCGACCGGATACAGACAAACCTCGCCAATTGTGTGCAGCACGTAGACGCCGACGAGCCACCACGGCCCGACTTTGGCGCCACCCGCCGTGAAGAGCGAGGCGATAGTGAGCAAAGCAGCGCCCAGCCCGACGAACAGCAGGCCAATCGAGAATTTCGACGGACTCGACGGCTGCCGGTCGCCCATCTTCAGCCAGAGCCACGCGAAGACTGGAGCCAGAATAATGACGGAGACGGCTGGAACCGCCTGATACCACCCGGCGGGAAAATCACGCCCGAATACGAAGCGGTTGGTGAAGTCGCGCGCGAAGAGGTTGAAACTCGACCCGGCCTGCTCATAACACGCCCAGAAGATGATTGAGAAGAGGAACAGAATCACGATGACTGCGACCGGCTTCTTCTCCTCCGGCTTGAGGAAGGCGAGAAACAGCCAGCCCAGAAACACTGCCAATGCGCCGACCATAATCCATACCTTGTTTTCGACCACGATTTCAGGGCCGAAGAAAAGGAGACCCACCGCCGCGCTGGTCGCGGCCATAAACAATACTCCAATTGCTATCTTGCGACGTGTCTCGAACGAGGTCTGCCTTGGCGGAGCGCCGACATGCGCCAATCGTTCGCGGCCCAAGACGTATTGAATTACGCCGAGCGTCATCCCGACGCCCGCCGCGCCAAAGCCGAGATGCCAGTCGATCTTCTCGCCGAGGAAACTGCATACGAGCGGCGCGGTCGATGCGCCGATGTTGATGCCCATGTAAAAGATCGAGAAGCCCGCGTCGCGCCGCTGGTCTTCCGGGCCGTACAATTCGCCGACAATAGCGCTCGCGTTCGGCTTGAGCAACCCCGTGCCGAGGACGATCAACACCAGCCCGATGAAGAACGTATAAATCGTCGGCACGGCCATCGAATAGTGGCCGAGCGCGATGATGATTCCGCCGACGAGCACGGAGTTTCGCGCGCCCAACACGTTGTCCGCAATCCAGCCGCCAGGAAGCGACATCAGCCAGATCGAGCCTGTATACGCGCCGTAGATGCCCGCGGCCGTCTTTGTGTCGAAGCCGAGACCGCCGCTCGCCACAGCCGTCGTCATATACAGAATCAGCAGAGCGCGCATTCCGTAATAGCTGAATCGCTCCCACATCTCGGTGAAGAAGAGCGTTGTCAATCCGCGCGGATGTCCGCCGATGCCGGATGTGTCCTTAGAGGATTCGAGTACAGTTGAATTTAAATCAGCCGCCTTTGTCGCCATTTCTACGCTCCGAATGAACAAGGTGTGAAAAGAGGGCGCAAGCCTAGCACATTCCCATTCGCCTTTCACGTAACGCTACGAGGGATTTGACGGTCTGAATGCGGTTTCCGATTTAAGTGTCGCTCATTTGCCGATCCGTGGCGGAGGTCGAATGTCCGGACAACCATGACTCAGTTTCGGGCGAGCCATTGTTAAAAGGTTTTGCGTTGAAGACGAAAGAGGTTTGGGGTTGAAGGGCGGTTTCGGTGTAAACTACGCCTACTATGGACGAACGAGATTTTTACATCGAGAAGCAGGAAACGAAAACGGCCACTTATCCGTGTCCTAAGTGCCGTCAAACTTACGAATTCCAGATCCGGTGGATGCGGCGCTCGAGGAAGAAGGAATTGCCCCGCGGCGCAAGCGATCTCGACCGGGCCAAGTTCGCGAAAGCCCGCGATTACCTGGTTCGCATAGACGATATGCTCT
>Ga0081455_10003347_pt1 | contig 18488 bp, 25 predicted proteins | sample TabmetS3T2R1_FD_70207 | JGI IMG/M metagenome (GOLD analysis project Ga0081455, IMG submission 70207) | Tabebuia heterophylla rhizosphere microbial communities from the University of Puerto Rico - S3T2R1 | ecosystem: Host-associated > Plants > Roots > Rhizosphere ... | reverse complement strand
ACGCTCGTATAGCGTCCCTCCGCCTGCAGTCTGTTCACCTCCTGGCCATAGATCGCGCCGATCAGCGCCGCGTTGAAGCTGCAGTCCATCTCCTGCGCGAACAGCGCATCGCTCACGTTTGGATCACGCCGGATTGCCTCGACTTCCTCTTCGCTCAGCATCCCCGTCGTGCCGTACGGATAGCAGAAGTACGCCCAGTCCGGATCCTGCGTCCTGCTCAGATCGTAAAGCATGTTCATGCGACCGCGCGGCGTCCCCATCATCAGCGCGCGCCCCTGCCGATCCGCCAGGCAATAACGCAGCACGGCAGACCACAGCTGCGGATCACAGTCGGCGAGCTCGTCGACGATCGCCATGTCGAGGTAAATGCCGCGGATCGCATCGATGTTGTCGGCGCCGAGCAGCATGAATTTCGCGCCTGTCGGGCCAAACGTCACTGTCAGCTCGCCGCGGTTGATGTCAAACAGCTTCGATCGCGCCACCGCGTTCGCCAGGTAGTCCCACGCCAGTTTCTTCGACTGCTTCAGGAACGGCGCAATATAGGCAACGCGCGGCATTGGCCTCGTGCAGGTCAGCATGCTTTCCAGGCCGGCAAATACCGCCATCACCGTCTTGCCGGCGCGTCTGTGCATCACCGCGCATCTGTGCCTGACAGGACAGGACAGCACCGCCAGTTGGTGCGGCTTAGGCTGAAAATTGATCTTGCCGCGGATCAGCACTTACTCGCCGCGCCGCGCCGCCGCCGCCGTCTCCACGCCGCGCCGCGCCGCCGCCGCCGTCTCCACGTCATAGCGCGCCTCACGCAGCCGTATGTGCGCCTTGTACACTGCATTTTGCAACTTCACCGGCTCACGCAGCCGTGACAGCGCCGTCACCACTTGCCGCGCCCGCTCCTCAAGCTCGTGCAGCTCTTTTGCCAGGTCATCCAGCTGCGCAGCCTCCACCTCTTTTTGCAAGGCCGCTACTTTCAACCTGTGTATGTTGTCTGCCATGTCATTGATCCCCGTGATTGCTTTGCAAACATAGCACACTTTCAGCAACGAGAGGCCAGAATTGCCCTGCCTATGATTTCCGGGATTTGCGGGACGACGGCGTTGCCGAGAGCTCTAAGGCGGTCCACCCGAGCGGGAACCCCATGAGCCACTCGACCCACGTCGGGTTCAGCGAGCCATTCGCCGGGGACGGATCGACACTCCTGCCCAGCAAGCCATTTATCGGAGCCGAGCCTATGCTCTTGCCATCCTTCCAGTCGCGAGATGTCGGAGTGGGCCACAATCCAGACCCTGTCGCGTCGGTGAGGGGCACCAACAGCGGCTGCTGGTATGCAATCCCATTCCGCATCGTACCCGAGCGCGGCCAGGTCTCCGAGAACACGGTCCAGCCCTCGAGCAAGGAGCGCTGCGACGTTCTCCACGATGACGTAGCGCGGTCGAAGTTCGCCAACAATTCTGGCATACTCCGCCCAGAGCCCGCTGCGCTCGCCTTCAATTCCGGCACCCTTGCCTGCCAGACTGATGTCCTGGCAGGGGAACCCGCCGCAGATGACATCAACGGCAATTCCGTCTCGGCAAAGAGTGTCGGCTGTAAGTTCTCTGACATCGCGATAGCACGGTACGTTGGGCCAATGCTTCGCCAGCACCCGCCGGGGGAAGTCTTCGATTTCGCAGAAGGCAACGGTCTCGAAACCGCCTGTGCGCTCCAGCCCCAGGCTGAAGCCGCCGATACCAGAGAACAGGTCAAGCACGCGAAGCCCTGTACCCATGCAGCCGCTCCTTGCACGCCACCTTGAGCGAGCATGGATCGTCCGGTCGACTCGCCGCAGTCACGTAGACCGAAAGCCCGCATTCCTGACATCGCACCCGCCAGCCGCCGATCGTGCCCTTGCCGGTCGGATACGGCAGCGGTGTCGAGCAGCTCGGCTCGCGGCCCATCGCCAGATCGATGTCCTTGCCGTGCGGGAACGCCGGATCGGGGTGCTGCCTGATCCACTTGATCTCGAACTTACCCATCCCGCGATTGATCCACTTGATCTCGAACTTACCCATCGTGCTCGCCCTGGCAGGTTGCCTCACAGCTCGCCCTCGGCAGTCACGTGGATCTTGCCCGCCGGCGTGGCCCACGCGAAATCGAGCTCAAACTGGTTTTCGTCGGCGCCGCGCTTGCGGATCTTCACGTCTGGCGGCCCATAGATGCGGTCAGTAATCGCCAGCGCGATCTTCGCCGCCTCGCCTGGCGCAATCGTGATCTTCGACTGCGCATGCACGCTCATGGCCAGGAGGTTCGCCGCGAACACCAGCGGCTCACAGCCCAATGCCTCCGTCACAGCGGCGTGGATCTGTCCCGGCGTCAGACGCATGTCTATATCGTGATCGTCCAGGATCGATCGAATCAGCGTCATCGATCGCGCGTTGCGATCGTCGAAGCGCTTGCGTGGCTGCGACGGCCCAGGCATCAGCGAAACCTCACCGGAACCACAGATTCCTTTTTTCCCTGTGTTTTCAACGCTTTGGCCGCTCCCCGCGGATTTCGGCGTCGGTCTGCGCACGCTGCTTGCGCATTCTCGCGCGCATTTCCTCGCGCACGAGTTCTCTTTCCGGCGGCTCAGCCTCCGGATGCTCGCGCTGATACTCCGCCAGAACCCGCTCAGTCCGGATCTGGTCTTCGCTCTTGCGCCTCGGAAACAGCGGCGTGTTGAAATTGAAGAACGAAGCTTGCGAGCGTTTTCCTGGCATCCCGCCACCTATCGCGCCGGACTGCCCTCGCATGTATCTTCCTGGCCTCGCGTTGGACCGCCTTCCACTGCGATGCCGTCAATTCCCTGTTAATAACTGGTTTCACGTGAAACTGTCCACCTTGACACCCTCACCCTAGCCCAAAAAGCTTGCCGATCCCGTTAATCACCATCTTTTTCAGCGGGTTTTCCCCCGCAATCATGCCCATCATGAAACGTTCCGGCGTCATCGGCGGCTGCTCCGCCGACCAGTCCATCGGCATATCGGAAAGGTTCGCCCGCCCGCCGGCGCCCCACGGCCCAAGAAGCTCCATGCCCGTGCCTGGCGTGCCCGGCGTCTCGCCCATCGGCGCCGATGTCGGCGTCGTCATATCGCTCACCGGCTGCCCATACGCCTGCTGCAGCCAGTCCGGCGCGTTGGCACCCGAACCGCCGGCGCCCCAGATCGCCGGCGAGCCGAACCCCAGATGCATGCTGCCAGGCTGCATGTAGCCCGGTCCGGCGCCGAATCCGGTCACGCCGGCAGCCTTGGCCCGCGCGACGATGTCCTGAAACACCGGCCGATCGGTCGCGTTCGCCCAGTCGAGCCGGCGCCCGTCCCGGCTGAAAAACACGTCCGCGGCATTGCCATAGTCGTGCCTGTGCGAGCCGACGCGATTCGGACCGCTCGCCGGCTGCCCGCCGGAAAACACGTTCATCGTCACGCCCATGCCGCCCAGGAAATCCATCGCGTTGATCAGCCGCGGACCGAGCGGCTGATTCCGGGTCGCGCCGGCGTTGCTGTAAACCAACCAGGAAGGATTAGACATTTTTCGCTGCCTTCTTGGCTTGCCGCGTCAGGTACGCTTTTTCCACCCCGATCATCATCCGCAACTGCCGCGCCGAATGCCGCATCAGATAAGGCCGCGTCCACGGTCGCTCACGCCTCGCCCACCGCTCGAAACTGAGCAGCGCCTCAACCAGCGGCCCCATCCGTTCGCGGCGCCGTTTTGCTTCGCCCATAGCTCCGCCTTCCTTTCACCTTCATTTTCGATTTTTCGCGTGTGAGTTGTGCGTCAACTTCGCCATCGCTTCTCTTTCAACAGCCTTTGTAGCGCCGGCGATGCCAAATTTTTATCGTCGGCCTTCTCCGATTCAGAATTATACACAGGTCTTGATGGTGTGGTGACCCCTACGTCACAGCGGGATTTCCGCAATCCGTCGAGAATAAGACGCTCGCGGAGCCCCTGGTCTGGCGGCTGCCACGTCGATCGCTTGGCGCCGCTCGCCATCAACGCCCGGTAGCGTCGGTAACGCTCCTTAAGCGCCTTGCCGCGCAGATACACAGCCTGCATCACGTCTTTCGACACCCAATAGATCAGCGTCCCGTGAAGCACTGTGCCGTCGTCCTGGCGAATCATCCGCTGCCTGGTGCGCACATAGCCCCAACGCCGCAGCCAGCCGACAGCCCGGCAGACCGTCTCACGCGCCAGATTCTGCGCCGCGGCGATCGCCGTCTGCGAAGGCTGCGTCGTTTCGGTCCGGTAATTGGTCCATCGCAGCAACTGCTCGAAAACAAGGCCCATTGCCGGCTGATAGCCAGGCAGATGCACCATCGTCGCCTTGATCTCGCAGATTTCTTTGAGTTCGTGTTGCATTCCCTTGGCGTCCCATCTTGCGCGCCTGGGCCAACACTGCTAAAAGCCACCTTGTCACCTTGTGGTTGGCCTTTTTGCAGTGTGTTGACTAGACCCAATCAGCGACCCACCGCGAATCACTAATCGCAATGTAAAGGAAAACCGCCGACTAACAATCGGCGGTTTTCTCTTTTCGCCTAGTCCCATAGCCCAAGTGCGCTCGCCGCCTGGCCGCCGCCGGCTGCTGCTCCTCCGATCGTGGCGCCCTGCCGAATGATCGGCGCCGCCTGCTGAAACGCCGCATACCTGGCGCCCGTGAACGGCACTTCCGTCTGTGCGAACCCATGCACTTCCAGAGCGTCATACAGATTGCGGATCGGGCCGGCGTCCGGACGCCCGCCAAATCCGCCCTTCGATTTCGATTTGCGCATCTGATTGAAAATCGTGCGCCAGTTAAGATCCCCCGTCGCCAGGTTGACCGCTCCCGGACGGTCCGCCATCTGCAGAACCTGCCACTTCTGCCGCGCCTCTTTCCAGTAGTTCGCAAGCTTCGGCTTGCCCTGCTTTTCCATCACCTTGCGCGCCAGGTCGTCCATCTTCTGCAAGGCCTGCCACAGCGCATCGCCGCTCGCCGTGTCGCCGGCGTTGTAGAGGTCCGCCATCTTGCCGCTCAACCACGAGCGCGACTGCATGAAGCCCTTGCCGTTGATGACGCCGTTACGCTCCTCCGCCATCGCGATCGCGTCCGATACGATCTTCTGCCCCTGCAGCTTGCCGAACGGCCCATGCTCCTGCGAAATCGAACTCATCGCCTTGGCGAAATCGGCATCGCCAACGTTGGGCATGTTCTTTTCGACATAGTTGAAAGCGTTCTCCAAAGCGCCGCGCGCCGTGTCCAGGTCGTGCGCGAACACCGATCCGGACTTGGCTATGCGCGGCTCGCCCAATGCCTCGCCCAGATACTGCGCTACCTTTTGCTGATTGTGCGCCTGCAGAGCCTCGCCGGCGACGTTGCCGAACGGCATCGTCTCACGGCCCGCCGCCAGCAGCCGCGCGCCTGAGCCGGCGCGCGTGCCGCTGTAGAACGGCACTTTCATGTCGAGCTCTATCGCCCGATCGCGGATCTGGTCCGCACTCTCCGATGTCACTTCGGCGCCGGTTTCCTCCGCCTTCCGCAGCGTGCGGATTTCCTGCCCGACTTCGCCGGCGCCGGCTTCGTCGAGCGGCGTTTCGGCAGCGCCGACAGATCGCCCACCGGGCGCCGTAGGCGCGATTTCCGGCGCCTCGACGCCGGCGGCTGCCGCATCGTCCGCGGCGCCCGCCGGCGCCCCTTCCGCCGCCGCCGCCTCCGCCTCCGCCGCGCGCCTGGCCGTGTCGACCCTGATGCCGCCGGCCTCGATGCCGTCCGCCACGCGCCGCTGCGTTGCGCCCAGGATCCCGCGCCCGACCTTGAGCCCGCCGCTAATCGCCGCCTTGATAGCCGCGCCGCCGATCATGTTCAGGCCGGCGGACTCGATTCCGGCAAGCAGCCGTTCCTCAAATCCGCCGGGACGCAACGCCGTCGTTGCGCCTGCCGCCAAGCTCTCAAGCCCCAAGGCCGGTAAAAACCCCAGACCGCCCGTCGCAAGCCCCGTAGCGCCAGCCGCTGCCGCTTCCGGCGCGAATCCGCCGACAGCCTCCGCAATAGGCGCCGCAGCCGCAGCCGCCGCTCCTTGAGCTTCCCTGTATTCATTCGGCCTCGCTCCAAGCAACTCGCCCACGCCCTGCGAAACATCGCCGGCGCCGCGCACCGCGGCTCGCCCCAGATTGCCGAGCGTCGACCCTTCCATCATCGCCCGGTCGACCGGAACCCACTTGTTCTGGTCGCTATCGAAACCCCAGACGTACTGATCGTCAGGATTGTCGGGCGGCAGGACTTCAGTGATCGGCGGCATTTCAGCCCCTTGGCGTCTTTGTTACGATGCCCTCGGTGTCCAGCGTGCGGTGCGGCATCGCCTCGTCCGCGCTGCCCTTTGGCCGCGCCGGCAGCTGCGAACCGCTCCTGTACGGATCGCCGATGCGCGGGTCTGACGGATCGAGCAGCCACTTGCGTTTCCAGTCGCCGACACGCTTGTCGATCTGGATCTGCAGGCCGCGCAGCTTTTCCATGGCCATCCCGAAATCGCCCATGCCGTAGCCAGTCAGGCGGCTGTACTCCTGCACCATGTTAGACATCACCTCAGCCGTCTGCTGATCCAGCGTGCCCGTCTGATACATGTTCTTCAGCTGCAGCATGATTTCGGTGGTCAGCACCTTGGCGCGGCCCGTGTCGTAACTCGCCTGGTCCATCTTGGTGAGGTCGCCGATCGCGCCGGTAATCGCCTGCATCGGCGTCAGCTCTTCCATCGACTTGCGCCACTGGTCCGAGCCCAGCGACGGCACAAACGCGAAATTGCCGCCGACATTCGACACGCTCATGCCGTCCGGACGCGGCTGGATGCCGGTCGTCTTGGCCAAGATATCGTACGCCATGTCCTGCTGCCGCTGCGTCTGGATCGCCAGCTGGCCGTTTTCGTCCGTCCCCAGCACCATCTGCAGCTGCTGCTGGAATTGCCTGTTGGCGGCGTCGATCTTGAATTGCTCGAAGCGAATCTGCTCGTCCGTGCTGAGCCGGATGCGGCCCGAATCCAGATCATTCTGCAGGATCCTGCCCTCGCGGTCGTAAGCGTTCGCAAACGCCGTCTGCAGCCAGTTGGCGCCCTGCTGCGCAATGTTTGCCGGCCCGCCCTGCGTCACAGCCCACAGCCCGAATTGCGCCCGCCGATCGTACGGATTGGCAATCGCCGTGTCGAATGCCGGCGAGTCCAGAAGCGACTGCGCAAACCGCCCGCTCAAGCGCTGCTCCTGGTCCGCCAACCACAGCTGATCGCTCAGCTGGCCGCGCCTCCCGAAATAGCCCTTTGGCCCCTCCATGATCATCTGCATCAGATTGAACGGCGGCGATTCGCGCGCGCCCAGAAGCTCAGCCATTGTCGATCACCACAGATTGAACCCGAAACCCGAACTCGACCCCTTTTGCTGGCGCCAGTCTTCCGACTGCTGCATCGCCTGGCTTCGATTCAGCACCGCCGGACCCCCCATGATCCCGGCCAGCGATTGCAGCGGCGCCCAACTCGCCTGGAACGGCGTCATCCCCAGATTGAACACTTGCCCCGCCATCCCCGGCAGCGCCTGCGCCGCATTCGCCGCCATGCCGTAAGCGTTCGAATAGAAGTCCGTCGCGCCCTGGCTGATCGCTCTGGCCGCATCGCCGGCGGCAACGCCCTTGGCCAGTGCCTCGCGGCTGCCACCCATGTTGCCGCCGACGCCGGCGCCGGTGCGGATCTGCGGCAGCACCGTGCGCCCGAATTCCTGCCCGACCGTGTCTGCCAGGTTCGCCGTCTGCCGCCGCGCCAGCTCCGAATTCGGATTGGCGAACTGCGTCATCTGATTCATGCCGAACATCGCGCCAGGCATCGTCTGGCCGGCGAGCCGCTGCGCCGCCGCCGGAACCTGTCCCTGCTGCTGTCCCGCCAGCCTCCCCGCGGCGCCGTACATCTGTTCCAGGCCCGCCGCCTGCGGGCCCCACACTGATTGCATCGACTGCGCCAGGCTCTTGTTGTAGCCGTAGCCTTCGCCGCTCGATTCACTCGATTGTGAACTGAAGCCCATTTCTGAAAACCTCCTGGTCTTCGTAAATCCACCCGTCCGCCGTGATTTCGATGCCGTAGCGCGGCAACAGCCGTTGCCAACCGTCGCGCCCGCGCAGCCGCATGCGCCCCGCGCCCTTCTCCTGCATCCCGTGTTCCTGCATCACCTGCACCATGCGAAAACACACTGCCACGATCGCCGGCGCGATCGCCTTCAGCCTGACGCCGTCATACTTCAGGAAGTCCAGAAAGCTGAGGTAAAAGCCGTGATGATCGCGCAGCAGTTCCAGCGACCAGCCGGCCACGAAATCGTGGCTGCCGTCATACATCAGCACGTGCAGCAGATGTCCCTTGCGCGTCAGATCCTCGAATGTCTCGCGCTCCCATAAACCGTCGCCGCTCATCTCGTAGATCGCCCAGAAATTATTCAGCCAGCCATCGGTAATGTCGTGGCCCCAGACGCTCGTTTCGAAGCGCTTAAAGCTTGGTCCAACCTGTGCTGCGATATTCATGCAAACCCTCTGTTGCGCTCGCCACTCCCGCCGCGAAAAACTTCACCATCCCGGTCCGCGGCTTCACCGGCAATTCCGTCTCGACATCCAGCGTCAGCATCTGCGAGCGCCCGTCCTTGATCGCGGTCGCGATGCGCTCGAAATCGCGGCTCGCCCACTGCCGGATTGCCGGCTCGCCTCCCGATTGCGGCGCCGGCGACGGCTCATAGAAAGTGTACTTGTTGTCTACCATCTGCCCGACATCCTCACGTCCGGATGCAATTCCGTCAGCCGCCACTGCGAGCCGCCAGTCGACTGCACCAGGACCGACAGCAGCCTCCCATCCAGGAAAAAGTCGATCTGGTCGTCTATGCCGATCACGTACGGCAGCAGCGGCGTCAGTTCTTCAGAAGACGTGTCCGTCTCGGCGCCGCCGAACTGGAAATCAAGCGTGTCGCCGGCAACGCCCTGCACGCGCACCTGCATGCCGCTCAGCGTCTTGCGGCGCCCGTACATGTCGATATCGGCGCCGCCGCGCCTGGCAAACGCAACCATGTCCACCAGGCTGCCGCTCGCAGCGTCGATCTGCTGCTGTCCCACGTCCTGCTCGATCATGCCGCGCGTGTCGCCGGCAAACACCAGCTTCTGCGGCTGGTAGCCGCTCGCCGTCTCGTTCCACGTCGTCGTGTCCGAATCCCACGTCCTGTTATCGGAATCCCACGTCTCGATCGCAATCGCCGTGATCCCGACCGTCGCATCATAGACGCCGGCGAGGTCTCTGATCCCTGGTCGCCCGCTCGACGCCTCGACCGTGATCGCTTCCAGACAGGCCTTGGAGGTGCCGACTGGATAGGCGAGCCCGATCTGTCCTTCGAAATCATCGCGATAGACAAACACGCTCGACGGATATTCATAATTGATCTGGCTGCGCAAATATTCCTGCAAGACGCCGTAAAGCACATTCTGGATGCTGGTCATATCGTGGCGGACAAAGTCGCCCGTCCCCGTCAGCATCCAGATGTTGTTGCCGGACTCCGTCCAGGCGCCGATCGCGAACAGCCCCACAGACGGAAACACGTCCCTGCCCTGGAACACGAATTGCCCGCCGACATACTGCAGCACGCCCATGTAGCCCTGCTTGGCGACCAGCAGCTGGTCGCGCACGCTCAGCATGTCGATGATCGGTCCCGTCGACACCGCGAACGTGTAATCGCCGGCGTCGTTCGTCGGCGACGGCGCCCACGTTCCCGGAATCTGTCCCGGATCCGCCGAATCCGACCATGACACCTGGCCCTCGATCAGTCCGGCGCCACTGTCGATGTCGGCAGCCATCAGGAAATTCTTGTGGCTGCGCATGACGCCGCACAGCCAGCCCGCCGGCCATCCCGGCAGCGCCACCAGGTCGTGCGTCACGTCGGCATCCCACCAGAACGGACCGCGTTCCGGGTGATTGACGAACGGCACGCCGTTGATGTCACCGACCGTATAGGCGCGGTTCTTGGAAACGATCGGTCCCCAGCCCGCCGGCGTGATGTCGAAATGCGCGACACCGTCCGTCACCGCAACGCCGGCGTCCCCGCCATAGATGAAATAATTCTGCGAGCCGGTGTCGACGAAGTGAATGAACCGCGCCGGAAACAGCCGCCCGCTCTCAGCGAACCGCCCCTCGCCTGGCGTGCGCACCGTCTGCCCCGCGGAAAAATGCACGTTGCGACCGTCCGTCCACCAGTCCGGCGGCGAAATGCCCTCGATCTGGTCGCGGTTGATGCCGGTAAAGGCAAACGTCCCTTTCTTCGGCGCCGTCATCTGGTCGTCGTCTCAGTCGTCGTTTCGGTCCTGGCGCCGCCCGTCAGCGTCGGCGCCAGGCTGTCGGTGTCGTTCTGGTCGATCGAGCTGACGCTCACCTGGCAGCGGTAGAGGCAATTCGGGTTTGCCCACGCCGTGCGCGACAGTGGCGCGGGTCCAGGCTGCGCGCAGGCGAACAGCAACACCGCCAGCGCCGCGATCAGCGCCCACAGCACCAGGGACAATCCGATCCCCCAAAACCATGCCCTCAGCGGGATTGTGGCCGTGCCATCATCGTGAATTTCAAACCCCACTCGCGCGGATCCCCCAGCCGCTCGATCGGCACCGGCCTGCCAGCCCAATCGAACCATGTCTCGCCTCTGTGATCTGCAACCAGGATCCATGTTTGCGTCGATTCCAGAAACACTGCCTTCTTGCCTTCCGGCTCGTCCGGCGGATCGACCAGGGTCGAAAACGCCGGCAGCCGGTACACCGTCTCGCCGGACGCCGCATGCTCAGGATAAACCAGCCTGGTCCCCTTTAGCGCGTGAAACGTCCGGTCATACTCGTACGCCGCGAACACATGCGGTTTTTCGTCAATCACTCTCACTCTTGCGTCCCCGCTTGCGGTGCGGTTCCTCCTCCGCTGCCGGCTCCGCCTCAGCCTCAGCCGCCACGTCCGGCGTCACGAACACGGTGCCGTTCCAAACGTCGCCAACCGCCGGCGTCACGCCGTCCGGCAATTCGTGCATGGTCGTATCGATCGCCCGTTGCGGTCCCGGCGAGGTGACGCCGTCCCATTCGACGATTTCCAGGACCGCGTTGGTGCGATTGTCGAGAATTGCAAAGCTTGCCATTTCGTTTTGCTCCTAGCTGAAACCGTAATACTCCGTGATCACCATGCGCCCCGGCGAGCCGGCGCCGCCATTGACGGCGCCCGCAGCCGCCGCAGCGCCGCCGGATCCGCCGGCGCCGTAGCCGGTGCCGCTGGCGCCGCCGGAAGTGGTGCCCGATCCCTGCCGCTGGCCGACGCCGCCGACGCCCCACGGCGAGCTTGCGCCGGCGCCGCTCAGCGCCACGCCCATGGCGCCGATCGCAATGCCTGGCTGTCCGACATTGCCGGCTGCCACCACATTGGTGCCGGCGCCGCCGGCAAAACCCTGCACCAGCTGGCCGGCGGCTGTCGGCCCGGTGTTTGATCCAGAGCCGCCGCCGGCCCAGGAATAAGACGTTGCGCCAAGCGTGATCAGCGTCGTGCCGCCGGTCACGCCAGGACCGCCGGCGTTGCCGATCGTCACCGTAGCCGACGTCACCGCAGTCACGTCGATCAGCGGCGTCGATCCGAACGCGCCCGATCCGCCGCCGGCGCCGGCGCCGTACTGCGATGCCGCGCCCGTCAATCCCTGGCCGCCGCCGCCGCCGCCAACCGCCGTCACCATCACGTGCGTGCAGCCCGCGGGCTTCGTCCACGTCCCGCTCGCCGCCGTGAAAACCTGCTGCGTCGGCGCCTTGAAGTCCGCCGGAAACGTCGATTTCAACACCGACTTGATCAGCCGGATATGATCGTCACCCTCGGCCTTTTGATCGGAACCCAGCGGCCACGCTGCGTTCAGCTGCGAAATCTTGGTTGCGGATTCCACCGACATCTCAGTTGCTCACCACCGCATAAGGCGATCGCGGCTCCATGCCCGCCGCCAGCGTCTGCATTGCGTAATTGGCGTTCGCCGTCCCCACCGCGGTATCGAACATCCCCTGGTGCTGATCGCGCGCGTCAAAATCCTGGATACGGTGCGCAGCGTGCTTCAGAAGCCCGTAGACCAGCACCGTCGAATATTGGTCCGAAAGCCAGCTGTGATCGCTGCCCGCCACCAGCAGCGGCGCCTTTCCGGAATAGACCACATTGACGGACGCGATCGCCGCATAGAGCTTGCCGCCGCTCACCGCGCAGTAGCGAGCGCTCGACGGCCTGCCGATCAGCCCGTTGATGTCGGTCAACGTCAATTCGGCGCCGCCGGCGTCAAATGCCGACTTGATCTGCTTGTAATCCGCCGGCAGCAAACCATAGAGCCAGCCATTCAGCGGGCTCGCCGCCAGGCTCAGCGTTACCGCGAGCTCGTTTTCCTGCACGCTCAGCTGCTGGTCGATGTCGTCATTGGCGAGCGGCTGCAATGCCGTCCAGTCGATGTCGCCCCGATGCACCATCGATCGGCAAAGTGCCTGAATAGCTGTCCAATCCACGTGTTTCTTAACCTGTGTTGCTTGCCTTTACGCAAAATACGCTCATCTAGTGCGCGCGGTCCCGGAGTGCTATTGCTTGGGGATTGTCGCCGACGGCGACACGCGCGATTCCTCGTTTGCATGACTGGATCGCGCGCGCGCCGCCGGCGTTCCGAGCGTCTCAACGCTCGAAATGTGTGGTCCTGGCGTCCCCGCGATATTCCGATGCGGCCAGATCCAGTCGCCGCGGCGCACGATGCGCCGGAACGCGTCGCCCAGGATCACACGTCTTTCATAAACAAGTTTAGCCACTTCACTTTCCCCAAAAAACACCCTGCTCACTGATATTTCAAGCGGCAGTTGTGGATGCTTTAGACCGCGCAATGGTCCTTCGGCGTCCCCGTGTTCTTGTTTGACCAGCCGAAATCCCACGCGCCATTCGCCGGCGTCCCGGCCGCATGCGGGTTCGCCGTCTGCAAGGCGCCGGCAGCCTTGGCGTTGCGCCCCTCGGCATAGGCCCTGACCAGCCGCGAGCCGGGATTGCGCCTGTTGATCGATTCGGTCCCGGCAAAGTGCGAGCCGTAGGAAAGGTAGAGCTTTCCAGCCATCACATTTTCTCCAATTCCCTCAGCTCCGGATCAACGATCGGCATCTGCTGCACCGATCGTCCCGCCATCATGTAAACGAGCCCGCGCCCTCCCGCATTCCGGATCCGCCGCACCTCGTCCGCGCTCATCCCGAAAAAATGCCGGCAGGCACGCTCGAATGCCCGCTCGCGCGCCGCCTCCGACATCTCATCCCACGCTTTCGCAAACTCGCCTGTCATCATGGCTTGCCCAGTACCAGGTCGCGCCAGTCCGGATCCCGGCAGATACGCTCCACCACGCGCCGCCGTGCCGCCTGGTCGCCGCCTGGCCGAAAGTCCGGATAAAATTGGCAAAGCTGCTCATACTGCGCCAGGCTCATTCTCAGCACCGGACGGCACCATTCGGTTCGCCGCACGTTGTCTCGAAGCTGCCGGTTTTCGGCCACGATGCGGTCTTCGTTGATGGAATCGCGCACGAAGTACATGCGCTCGTCCTCAAAGAATACCCGCTCTCGCTCTGTGTCGTCTATCGACCAGAAAACCGGCCTCATCGTGAGGTACTACCGATTGTTGACGTGTCCGATCAGTTCAAATGCACCACCTTCCTTCACGCCGTTACAGCTACTGTATAATCTATGTCACCAATCACGCCATTTGCGTCATCGGCCAGCACTTTCACTTGCCAGTCGACAGACATCATGCGGATTTCGCTAAGGCCTTTCTTGGCCAGCGCCTCCGTCTGATAGCCGCGCAGATAGTCCAGGCTGATCGTCGGCGGATCCAGAATCAGGACATTGCTGACATTGGTCCCGACATCCTGCATTACTCTATTCGGGATCATGTCCAGAGTAACGCCAAAGTCAGTGACGAACACGTTCACGGCGCCTTTCGCCGTCGACGCCGTCTCCGACTGCCCCGTCTCACTGGTCAGCGTGGCTATTCGCGCCGAACTCGTGAAAAAGTACTCCGAGTATTTCCGGATGGCGCCAGGCCGCGCCATCATCACTGACGGATTGCCGCCAAGCTCGTAAATCGCCTGCGCCATGTTGCGCAGCCCGGTTTCGGTCCCGGCCCGCTTGGTGCCCTGCGTAATCGACGTGATCAGCTTGGTGCCCGTCTGGAAGCCAGGCACCGCGCCAGTCGCGCCCATGTCCTTGTTGGTCGACAGGAACGCCGGAACGCCAGCCGTCTTGCCCGCCACAGACGCGCCGTCGTCGGCAACGCTGCCCTGGCCGCTGAGAGCGATCGCCTCGACATCGCGCCGCAACTCTTTCTGACGCTGGCTCACCTGGTACGCCAGCGCCCGCATGCCGATCGTATCGGACGCATCCGCGCGGCTCGATACCTGTACCACCTTGGTTGAAATCTGGCAGTGATTGCCGAGCCTGGCGCCGGTTGCCGTGTTGTTGATCGTGTCCTGGTTGGCGCCGTCGATCACCGCGTTGGTCAGGCTCGGCGCCGCCAGCTGGTCCGTCGTCCACTCACTGTAGGAATTGTCGGCACTGCCCTTGCCGACCATGTTCGAAAACGGCAGCGGAACATTCGAGATGTCCCAGATTTTATCCATCACGTCCTCGCGGATCAGTCCGCCGGCAAGAACCGCCTTCAGATCCGCACTGTCGAGATTCGTCGATGCCATTTCAGCCACCTAAGAGCGTTGCGACCGCGCCGATTTCATCGCCGCGAGACTTCTGCTCGCGCGCGCGGTCCAGTGGATCCTTGGTGGCGACTTTGGGCTTGCCCTTGGCTGGCGCCTGCGTCGAAGGCTTGCGCTCGCGCTCGCCCTCCCGCATGCGCTTATACTTTGCCATCAGACGCATTGCGTCCATGCCGAACTTGATCAGCCTGGCGTCGATCACGCCGCCAACCTCGGCAGCGCTGAACCCATATGTCGCCATCAGCTTCGCGAACGCATCGCGGTCTGCGATCTTGCGTTGCGCGTCCGACCATTCCGGAAACCATTCGAGCAATTGGCCGCGCGATTTCTCAACCTGCGCCCTCAGCTGCTGCTGCGCCCGCTTCGTCGCTCTCGCGATGGCTTCCGGCTCGATATGCGCCGCAAGCTCTTGCACAGTCAGTTCCAGTTCCGTCCTGGCCTGTAAAACCTCGTTCTGCTGGTCCGTCCGCCAGTCGTCGAAGCGATCGCGTTCGCCCTGCAGGTCGTGCCGATCCTTCCACGCGTCTTTCAGCGCGCCGATCGTCACCGGCTCCGGTCCGCCTTCCTCAAAGCTGACCTCCAGCCCGTAAAGCTCTTTGAGCTCTACCTCATGCTCCGCGGCCCATTCCGCCGCAGCCCTCGCCTTGCGCCGCCGCTTTGGCTGCTCGTCCTGCGAATCCTCATCCGCATCGAATTCAAGACCGGGACGCGGTTCGTCCGGAGGATTTTGGCCGCCACCGCGTCCCGGTCCGTCTGCAACGGTAGCGGCGGCTCCGTTGCCACCGGCGCCAGGCCTGGACGCGTGCGAGGGGTTCCCGTCGCCCTTGCCTGTACCGGAATCATCGCCGCCCAGCAGAGCGGCCACGTCGTTCAGAATTTTCTCATGCCCGCGCGCGCCGCGGTCCTGCCGCGCCTGGCGCTCCGTCGCCTCACGTCGGCGATGCTCCTGCCGCTGCCGATCCCGCTCCCTGTCCAGCTGCGGATCCGTTTGCACCTGCTCTCTCGCCCTCTGGTAACGCGAGTTCTGGACTGATTCCGATTTGGGCGAGCTGTCCGCAGACATAGTCAATTCCCCTGAGCCGCAGCACGATTTCCGCCGTTAGCTTTTCCAGGCTTCCCGCCGGCAGCGGCAGCTTTGCCATTTCCAGCAGCGCCGTTTCCGTTAGATCTGCCTGCAGCGCCGCTATTACCTCCGCCGGCAGCGCCCGTGACAGCTTGCGCCTGAGTTCTGGCTGTAATGACATCAATTGCTCCTTGTGTTTCGCTCTGGTTCGCCGTCACCATCGCATCCACGATCGTGTCGAATACCTTCACATAGGCGTCCTGGTCGCTCTTGTACTTGTCCACCTGTGCCCTGATCTGGTCAGGCATCGACAGCATCTGCGCCTGCATGGCCATCTGCTGCTGCGCGCCCTGCTGCTTGGCCTGCGCAACCTGCTGCGCAGCCTGGCTCGCCGGATCTATGAAATAGCCCTCCGGATCGTCGATCAGATTGAGCCGCAGCCAGTCCGTCGACATCTTGTAAAGACCAGGCTTCGAAACGAACTCGCCTTCCAGCCCGCTCGCCATTGCCTGGCTGTACATCTGCAGCGCCATGCCGAGCGTGTTCGCCTGCAGCATGCGTTCCCCGAACGAGGGCGCCACCGTCACGTTGACGTGCGTGCGCGCCCGCCAGCTGCGTGGGTCAACCTGCGTCCACTGCTCCGCTATCTTCAGATCGATCGGGCCGCCGTCGCCGTCGCGCAATTCCGCATGCGCCAGCAAAAAAGCGCTCTTGATCATGGTTTCAGCCAGATTGGTGGCCATGTACGAGACCAGGATTTCCTTGGCCGCATAGACGCGCTCGGTGCCGTGCGCGGTGTCGCTGGCGATCTGCATTTCGGCGCCGACCATGTCGAGCGATGCGCCACCGCGCTCCGACCGCGCCTTGTCGAATTCCTCAAGCGCGATCTTGATCGATGGACCGACATCGATCACCGGAATCGGGATGATTGCAGTCGGCGATTTGACGCGCACGGCGCCACCCGCCCGCGGCGTCAGCAAGTCCTCAGCCTGCACCTGGCCCTGGACCACGCCAAAGCGGCCAAAGCTGCAGTTCTGGACATTGTCCAGCCACTGCCGGAACAGCTGCGTCTTGCCGCTCTGCACCTGGTAGAGCTTTTCGGCGAGCGAATCGCCCATGTGCTGGTTGGCGATCGGAAACGCGGTCCCGCACGCGTACGGCATGCGGCTCACCGGCTCTGGCTCCGTCAACCAGCCATGCTCCTTGTTCGCCTCGTCCGGCAGCCAGCACCGATAGAGGTAGGTGCGGTCTTCGTCTTCGTCGAAGCTCAGCCGCGCATACACCTCGTAGCAGCGCACGATGTCCATCTGCGGCACCACAGGCTCGACCTGCGCGCTGTTCCTCGTCCTGGCGTTCTGGTTTTCGTTGCCGGTGTATTTCTGCGTCGATTTCAGCTGGCGCACCGTCACCGCATCAACGCCCATGCGCACCAGATCGTCCCGCGTAAGGTAATGCACCTCGCCGGCGAGCGCACAATCGGCCAGGTCCAGATCCTCGTGATCGGGATCGATGAAAAACCGCTCGTTGGCGACGGTGTCGATCACCAGCCGCGAGCGTGAATAGACCGCCTCCACGCGCGCCGTCTGCGTGTCTTCGTCATAGCTGATTACACGCCGCTCGACGCCCTGCTCGCTCTGCGCGTATTCCGGCAGATCCTCCCGCTCGACGCCCTTGTGCGTGGCCGTGACCGTCTCAACGTCGAGCTTGTGGAAGCATTTGAGATAGCCGTTCTGGTAGAGCAAGGCATTCTGTGCGGCGCCCAAAAGCTTGATCAGTCCGGGATTGTCTTCCATTAGAACCTTGTTGACGGCCCGGCTTTCGGCCTTGGCCGCCTGCTCGTCTTCGGCATTGTTCGCCGTAAACGAAACGATCGTGTCGGTGTTGTAGGACACTGCCAGCTGCGCCAGGACAGCCGTCACCATCGAATTCACGTCCGCCGACTGCACCGCGGAACGTCCCTCGATTTCGTCACCTGTCGGCAGGCATTTGAACTGCTGCCACGCCCGCGCGCGCTGCCTTGCCTTGTCGGATTGTGCGTCGATTGCCTGCTCGATACGCTGCGCCAGGCTCACGATCAGATCGTGATCCCGATTGCGCCGCTTACCTGAGCCATAGCTCATGCTGGACACCCCTCGTTCGTGTCGATCGCCGCTCAGGCGAGCGGCGCGTTAACGAGGGATCATTCGCCACGGCAAACATGCGGATCGAATCCGCCACGTGGCTTGTCCAGTCATGCAGTGGCTTAGTTTTAAAAGCCCGGTGATCTGCGTCAAATGCAAATTTGTAGTTGGCGAGGCATTCCAGAACCCGCTCAGCCTCAGGCTCCGCAATCCATACGTGCGGCAGGATCGCCCGCACCGCCTCGATTCCATCCTCCACCGACCAGTTCACGGTAGGCTCGAATTCGATGCCGTTTTCCGCGGCAATCTGGAACCTCGACTTGCCGGAACCGTATTCCGTCACGGCCAGATCGTGCGGCCCGTGATGCGCGACATAGTTGTGCGCCCACGGTTTCGTGCGCACGCTCCTGATGATGTCCGGCAGCTTCGTCAGCTCGTATTCATCCACAGAAATTATGCGATACTCGCTGCCGGCACGCTGCCAGTGGACGACCGCCGTCGCGTCCGCGTAGCCGAGATCCCAGCTGGTCACCACCGGCAGCGATTCATCGTAG
>Ga0081455_10003346_pt1 | contig 18489 bp, 18 predicted proteins | sample TabmetS3T2R1_FD_70207 | JGI IMG/M metagenome (GOLD analysis project Ga0081455, IMG submission 70207) | Tabebuia heterophylla rhizosphere microbial communities from the University of Puerto Rico - S3T2R1 | ecosystem: Host-associated > Plants > Roots > Rhizosphere ... | reverse complement strand
GATCATAGTCGATCGAGAGCGAGTAATTTCGATCACCTCGTCTGTGATTCGGCCCAGGGCAGGATGCCTGGATGTGGTTCAGCTTGTCGTGTCGGTACTTGCGGCCCGTTTGATCGAGCGTCACTTTCACTGGCTCAAGCGCATCACCGGCGGTCATGCATCACCGCCTCTCAGCCAGCAGCACGGCGACCACCGACCTTGATCAGGATCTCCGCCATCCGCTGAATTGCTTGGTGATCTTCAACCTGCTCAGGAAGGCCAACTTCGCGCCGTGCTCGGCGTCCGGCTTCTGCTCCGGCTTGGCGCAGCGTCTCTCGGACGTGCTGGTTCATGACGAGACCGCTTTTCGCGATTTCTGCTGAAGGCGGTCGAAGCGGTGATGGTTGCCGCCTGGGCGGTGCGGCGTGACTGACCAGCCAATGGACTATCGCGACTACCTGATCCGCAAGCAGCAGCAAGATCGCATGGCGCAGCGGTTCGACGCGCTGTTCACGAAGGAGGAAGATCACGCTGCCGCTGCGGCGCAGGGCATCGAGGATTTGGCGTACCACGCAGCGCAGGAGGCGGCTGCGGCCTACGACTATATCCAGGAGTCTTTGACCGACGTGATCACTCAGACTCGCGATCTCCGCGCCCGCATTCCGAGCGGCATCGTGCCGGACAAGGACGTGCGGCAGCTGCTTGGCGACCTGCGCAAGCAGCGCGCGGAGCTGGTCGCCAAGATCGCTCCGACCAAGACCAAGCACGACGGCGCGCACGCAACCCTGAAGGACCCCGCCGCTCGGAGGGACGCGCTAATCGCGAGGTTCCCGGCGCTCCGCAGGTAGACGATCATGGCCGGTAGGACCCGATCACACTCGGAGGAGCGCTGGGCGCTGCTTCCCGGGACGGTCGTCCGCTGCAACGGCACCCGACCGAACGGCAGCAGGTGCAAGCGGGAGGCCGAGGACGGCGCTGTGGTCTGCGACCAGCACGGCGGCGCTGCTCCTCAAGTCAGGCGCCGCGCAGCCGAGCGACTGATCATGACTGCCGACCAGGCGGCCCAGTCGCTGGTCAGGATGATGGAGGACACGGAGGTGTCGTTCGGGGTCCGCGCGAAGATCGCCCAGGATCTCCTCGATCGCGCAGGTCTGATCGCGACGCAGGTCCATCAGATCATTCCGACCACGGAGGACCCGGTCATGCGGTTCTTCGAAGGTATCTTCAGCGACCCAAACAACTGGGAGGAAAACCCGCCTCACGTAGCCGTCGAGGAGCGAGTGATCGACCGCCCGGGCGACGCGGAGCCGGTCGAGGCTGAGATCGTCGAACCACAAGGTGAGTCGGCCACCGACACGCCGCCACGGATCGCAGAGCTGATCAAGGCTGGCGCATTCGAACGCAAGCCCGGGCAGTAACAATGCCGAGTCCTATGCCGCGCGGGTCGATGAGAGGCATCAGATCATGCTCAGCGCTCTGGAGACGGCGGGCGGGCTCCGGAACATGGACGGCAAACCATAGGTGCTCCAGAACGGCGGAGAGCCTCTCTCAGGCGAGGTTGGCGGGAGTCACCCGACCCGCCGCGTACGGAGAGCGCAACAGGGCGACGATCAAGTCGATGCTTGCGGCCAGGCAGCGACCGAGAACACGGCCAAGAACAGGGCAATAAGGAGCAAGATCACCAATGCCGAACCTCAACCCGCAGGACGCGAGGACCTACACCCCTGCTCCGACGCTGTGGAAGTACGATCCGCAGACCAACATCCTGTGGCTCAAGCTGACAGATGCCTCGGACAACACCTCGTGGTTCCCGATCCAGCTCAACCAGTACCCCCAGTCAGTCGATTACACCGGCGGAGCCTGACTGTTGCGGCACAGCAACTCGTGCGCGCCCGTGCGCGTGCGGTCGTGCGATTGTCAAGGAGCGACTTTAACGAGTGTGCTGGCGTGGCGACCAGCGTCGAATGAACCGTGATCGATGGTCTGATCTACTCCTTTGCATGGCGAGCCCCCGGTTGCTACCGCCAAAGGCTGGGGCAGGTTCACAGCATTGATTGACCTTGATCGTCGGTGGTGCGCACCGTGGCCCTCTCCGGTGGCACCACGGCGACCTACCAAGATAATGCGGTCACACCGACCCCAAATGAGTCTCGTCGGCCCATCGTGCGACCACCGAGAGAACGGCAAGGTGCTCCAACGCCTCGTGTTCGGTCCAAGGGGTCTTGTCATGGGTAGCGATATTGCGGATGCCTGCGAATGCCCCCTGCGCCAGAAGATGCAACCCCTGCTGACGGGACCTCCAGTTATCGTCCGCGTGGTTGCCTTGGAAGTGCAGCCTGCTCTGACCCGGCTTAGGCTCGTCCATACTGAACACCTTCGTGACCAGTGCCCGATCGTTGAGGTGCGAGCGTGCCTTCTTCTTGATGTGGTCTGACAAGGAGGTACACGCTGCCTGAGCGGCATGCTTGTACTCCCCGGCTTCCCAGATCTTGGCCGCAGCCCCCCAGATGTTCGGGTGTAGTTCGTCCGCGACCAACGAGGGGGAATCAGGGGCCAGATTGACCTTCCACTCCTCGCGATTGCGCGCAATCGCGAGCGCTCTCCTTGTCGCCTTGGTCGTCTCGCCCAGGCCGCTCATATGCCACGCCGTGCCGAAGCCCTCAGGGAGCAGGCTCGGATCAAGTTCACCGATAATCCGCTGAACTGTTGGGGCTTCGTCATCGAGCTTGTCAGCGATCGGCTTCATGGTCGCCTTGTTGTACTCGCCAGCGGGGCCGCTCGCGGCGTCGTACTGCTCACAAAGTGCGAGGTACGCTTCAAGGTTCTGTCGCATCCAGTCGTAGTTCATGGGGGCACCGTAGCCGAGCTGGACCGATTACCCGCACGAGTTTCACTGGCGAGTCACCGCGCAATCATGACCGGCGCTCCCTATTTGGGAGCCATCGTCGCTGTTGGGATATGGCACTGACGCTCCGCGTGTACGCTCCCAACCCACACGGACCCAGTGGTCTAACTTTTCAAGATCAACATGGCCAGCGACCAGGAGAAGTCCAGCCGTCGCACAGATCAGTTGATCATGGACTACTCAATGGTGTTGATCAGGGCTGCTACGGCACGATCTTTCGACGCGCCAACTCCGTGCTGGCGTTGCCGAGAATGCGGGTCGCGTTGCTGATCACCTCCCCTAGCTTTGCTGGGCTGCACTCGGTGATATGGCTAGGCCATGTGATCAACACAACCGATCTGGCTCCGGGGTGATAGTTCTTGATCAACTGCACCGAGATCGGTGAGTCGGCGGTGACCTGTCCTTCGGACAGCACTAATTTGGTCATTTAGCGGCCTCCTGTTACGGCAGGTGGTTCGTTAGCCCTCGGCCAGCGTTACCGCGCTCGCCGGGGGCGCTTATGTTGTCAGCCCTACACCCGATTGATCGATTTGACTAGGTGGGCAATAAGATCTCCTGTTTTCCTTTTGACAACGGCCAGAAGGATGGATTGGATTGAGCGCATCTCGGGGCGTCGCTCTCCCGAGGTGTGCCATGTCGAGGAGAAAGAACAGTCTCGCGAGATGGTGGGGATTTGCCCTCGTGGTTGCCGTTCTGGCCGCATTACCTTCACGAGAGGTTCCGGCGACGATTCTGTTTGTGTTGTCGGGTCTTGGTCTCGTGTGGGTCTTGTTTCTTGCTCCGGTTTGGTGCGGAGCAGTCACTAGAAAGCATGAGTCCTGCCGAAACAACTCTTGGGGGCTGTTGCTGGGTTGTCACCTGCGCGAGCACAGATGGCAGAAGTTCAAGATGATGTTTATCAGCCGTCAATGGCAGCGGTTAACAAGGGGATTGTGGTCCAGTCCCGCTGAGGTTCTCGCCACTGTGTCCGGCATTGTCACGATAATCGGAGTCGTGGTAGCGATCGCGCGCTGGATCGCCGTGGCGTAGCTGAGCACGCGCGTCGGTCCGCAATTTGCCGGGCGCTTCGGACGGCTGAGGCTGGCAAGGCTTTTCGTGCGCGCGCGCGTGCGTCGCGCTCACCCGATCGCCGATGGGTTTGTAGGTTGCAGGGACGAGCGAGCCTCCACGCTTGGACCGGCAGCTACGAGGACAAGGCCTAGGAACGGCGAGGCCCGATCAATGCAGCCCGAGATGCGAGGTGCGCCCTCGCAGCATCCTCAAACTCTCGATCAGCATCACGCGCTGCAGCCAAGGCCTCTTCAGGTATGGTGTCTGGACCTTGCTTCGCCATCGCTCTCGCCAACTCGTATAAGTGATAAACCGACTTATCGGCGGCGTCCTGCACAGTCCGATCATCGATCGAAATTCGTAGCCTGGCGACCGCCGTCTCCAGCGCTTCCCAGTGCTTATCGTCCCCTTCTATGGATGGAATGCCTGGCGCCGAGCCGGGCACCCAGAACAACAGCCGTACTTGGTTACCGCTAGTCAACAAGAACCGACGGAACTGCCGTATCGCAGCTAGGAAGTCGACATACGCGGCCTCTCTCTGCCTAAGCCTCTCCCGAACGAACGTCATGTCCAAGGAGTACCGCTGCGATCGCCCCGTTGCCCATGCGCCAAGATAAGTACCAGCTAGCGCGCCCAGCGCCCCGATCAGGGCAGCAACATACTCGATACTCATCGTCCTCCCCATAGGAAAGAAGCTGATGGTCTCCGCCTCATAGGCCTGGTCTGAGTATCATCGCCCCCGGAGAGCAAGCTTGAGGCCCATCGCACCGTAACCGCTAACACGACCATCCGCTAGACCGGCGCACCACCATCGCTAGACCGGCGCAGCAATTGGGCGTACGTTCTTCTGGCCGGTCCGTGCATCACCGCAATGGCGAACAGGTTGATCGACGGGGATAACAGCTCCACCCTGACCCACAGGTCCTATATATCAAAATCCGATCGTCCGTACGCGCACTCCCCTGGCGCAGTTGCTGACCTGCCTCCTCCCCACTCCGACCAGCGTGCATCCATGCATAGATCAACGCAGTTTCCAGGTGACCGCCACATCTCCCCCCCCGTCTATATCGAATATGCCTATGCTTCCGTTGCGGGTTACCATGTACAGGCGCCGCCCGTCGCGGCTCAGCTCAAGCTCATAACTGCTTATGACCCCATATGATCGCCAGTCGTCGACGACGTGGATGGTTCCTAAGGGAGCAGTTAGCGTTAACGTCGCATCCAGGATTTCCACCGAGGATGAGCCGAGCACATAAAGCCAGCGGTCATCAGGGCTGGCAACGATGGCTCCGGCCTCGTCGAGGGCGATAGGATTGCCGACGATTTTCCGAGTGGTGGTATCGAGCACGCGAACAGTCGGCCGACCGAAATTTCGAATGGCTGTCGTGATGTAGAGTTTTCGGCCGTCGCGTGAGACCGCGAGGCCGAAGGGTTGTTCATTGAGGGTAATTCTTTGACGAGTCTGCTTGTTCACGTCGATCGCAGTGACCCAGTATGGACCCGTATCCCTCAGACCGTGGAGAGTATAGATATACCGGCCGTCCGGGGTGATTGTCGTTGCGTCATCCGCACGTACGGAAATGGTGTCGTTCTCGTTATCCAATTCGACCGGTTCGCCGACAAGCTTGTTGGTGGCAGTGTCGATGATGGAAACGGCTCTACTGCCGACCACAAAAGCTCGAGTGCCTTCAGAGGTGACCGTGATCGACGTTGAGTCTGTGGAGGCTTGGGCACCAGCCTCCACTGCGATTGGGTCACCGACCACTGCGTCTTTACGAGTGTCGAGAATGGAGACGCCGGCAAACGAACGGGCAAGATAGAGGGACATGCCGTCCGGGGTAACCGCGACGTCCTGCAGATACTTTCCGACCGGGATCGGGGTTCCGACTGGGATCGGGTTTCCGGGTATGCCCGCGGTTGTTGTGTCGAAGACGGTGATGTAGCCAGAGCTGTCAGCCGACGAGGATGCAACATAGACTCGGCGGCCATCTGGGCTGACAGCCAATCCATTGATCGTGAAGTACGCGACGGATTCCCTGTTCACCCGGATGGCTACCCAGGCCGACACCAGTGCCAGCACGATCAGAACGACTGCGAGACGCGCTCCTCTCGAAGCCACAATCAGACGCAGACGCCGGGTCCTTCCGGGCGCCTCCAGAGCGACTGACTGAGCCGGCATCGCGACTTGGCCGGGGCGCTGGCTGGGTCGGCGGAGCGCAATGGCGACCATGAGCAACACGAGGGAGCTGGCCAAGACGAGCGCTGAAACTCCGTGTCCGATCGTCCGCCACGTGTCGACCGAGATCGCCAGACCACCTGCGACCCAGCCGGCCATGACGGCGAGCCCGAATCGCCGCGACGACAGCATGGCCGCCCAGGCGGGAACCACCACGGCAAGAACAATGGCGACAAAGTAGGGCCGCGCCACGTCGGCGTTCGCGGCGGTGTAGAGCTCAACGCTCATCGCACCGGCACTGGCACCGGCACTGGCGATAAGGGCCAACCCAACCAAGACCGTCATAGTCCAGCCCCGCAGCCGATGCGGAGGTGTGAAGCTCACACCAGCCAGTCCACGCCGCCAGGCGTGGATACCGGCTAGCACCGCCACCGTAAGGAACGACAGGTGCCCCACTAACTCGGGCAAAGACCTCTGGTCGCCGGGGTACGCGCGAAAAAGGTCGCCGCCGAAGTACACGAGCCCCCAGAGCGAGGCGGCGGCCACGCCAAGAGCGGCACCCGGCCCGATCAGCAACCGTGTCTTAGGGGCCAGCAAGCAAACACCGACCGCGAGCCCGACGACCCCTACGCCCACGGCGTAGAAGGGGTGGAATGACAGCGGCATCCCCTCGCGAAAGCTCCGGAAGGGAACTCTCGATATGAACGCTCCGATCACCATGAGCGCGGCGGCGGGAACGGCCAGCAGTCCCGCGAGCAAGCTGAGCCAGGACCCTTCTCGGACCTCGTCGGTCGGCGTCGGCACAACAACACTCCACGGCTCGGACTCGGCAGAGTGCTGCCCGTCTACACCCACAGCGGTCACCGTGTAGGTGTAGGAGCCCGGCCCGGGGTGGTCACTTGCGAGCGGCTCGGTCACATGGCCGACCAGGGTCCCATCGCGACGCACCTCCCAGGCAACCACATCCACCGAACCCGCTACGGGCGAATCCCACCGCAAATCCACCCCGCCTCTCGCGCTCGAGCCATGTAACCCGGCCGGCGCCGCGGGTGGGCTCGGCAGAACAGGTGGGCCGGCAACGCCCTCAATGCGTTGCAGCTCCGCGGCCGCTGCCGCCGAAACTTCCTTACTGTCATCATTGCTCAGCCGGCGCAGCTCGTCGATTGCCCGTGAGCGCACATACTCGTTGCCGACTCGGTGCAGGTTGGCCAGAAGCTCCACGGCGTTTTTCCGAGATGACGCGAGCGGGCTACTGATCTCGTTGCTGAGATAGGTCGGCAAGGTCCAATTCACATTGCGCGCAACCACGATCCGACCCTCGACTCTGTCGAGCCTGTTCGGCTCTTGGTGCGAGGTTGACGTCACCACACAGTCATGCGCATGGTCGTACAACTCGTCGAGCGTGATGTTCCCATCCTGGTTGATGTCGGCATTGCCACTGCGCAACCCCTCAACCAGACACCGAGTGAAGACCGACTGGGCGGCATCTCCCTGCGGCTGATCACCCTCCCACGCGAACTGCGTCGCGTCAGTCGCCGTCAGGACCGTGCGCCCACTTCCCTTGAACCGCTCAAGTGTGTGCACCTGGTCGTCAGCCTTGGCCAGCTGACCGGCCGAGAATGCGCCGCTATAGCAACAATCCAAAATGAGCACCTTTTGACGCGATGCACAACTCTCCATTGCCCGTTCAACCTGTTCAGCCGACAGCGCGGTAAAAAGGAGATTGTCGCGCCGAGTATTCGCCATCGCGAAATAAAGCCGGCCGTCAATATCTTTCAGACCGTGGCCGGTGAAATACAACAAGGTCAGATCGTCGCGCCGGCGGCTACGATAAAGATCATTTATCGCCTCACCCACCCGAGAAAGCGGTTCATTGACCAGCGTGGTGACCGTGAATCCCCCGATTTCGGCGTCAGCCAACACCTTGGCCAGTGCTTCAGCATCTTTTGCCGGCGAGCTCAATTGGCGAAGACCAGGGTCTTCGTACTCATACGTTGCGACAAGCAACGCCAGCCGATGTCCCATCGCTAACCGATGGTGTGCCGACGGATGAACGCGTCGACCAGCTGCGCCTGTTGGGGCCTGGACGCCCGTTCCAGTTCGATCGTGTCGCCGTCGATCGTCAACGTAACCCGACTGTGGCCGGAGTGGCGGTTCAGCCAGTCTCGAATAGTCTCGATTAATGCGGGAAACACACCGCCGGCAGCACTAAAAGCGACCAACAGCGCCCCGATGGTCACTGGGTCGGCACTCTTGGCCCCAGCAGGCGCAGGGCCGCCAGGGACGGGTGTCACAGACTCAACGTCGAGCTCATCGATCTCATAACGCAACGACCTGAGAAGTCGGTCGACATCAGCTGGATCCAATTCTGGATCGGGCACGAATACCAAACGCGCAAGATCCACATCCGCTACGCCTGGCTGTTCGGTTCCTTCTCCCATGTTCACGGCCGATCTCGAGAGCAAGGTCGTTGGCACAATCGTAGCCACTCTGGGAGCATCGTCGTCAAAGTAACAGTCGAGTTCTTTGAAGGGGCGCTATCGCCCTCACGGGCACAGGTATCTGGTTAGTCTCGTAACATCATTTGGCCGCGCAGTGACGCGGGCTAAGGGTTATCGAGGGAGGTATCGCTTCATGACCGGCCCCGCTCCTACATATTAAATCTGATCGCCCGTACGCCAAGGGTGGTTGCCCAGACATTCGCCCGTCGTGGGTGAGTGTCCTTCGACAGGCTCAGCTCAGGGCGCGCATAGCTCACGTCTTGGCCGTCAGATGCTCGCGCAGCGCAGGCATGATCGTCTCGCCGTAGACCCGAAGCGTCTCTTCCTTGTTGTCGTGTTGCAGGTAGCCGGCGAACTGATCGACTCCGACATCCTTCAGCTGCTTCAGCTTGGCAATATGATCATCGGCCGTGCCCAGCACACAGAATCGATCGACGATCTCGTCCGGCACGAATGCGGTGTGGAGATTTCCTGCCTGGCCATGCTGGTTGTAGTCGTATCCCTCACGGCCCTTGATGTAGTTCGTCAGCGCCTGCGGAACGTCCCCGGTGTCGCCATACTTCGCGACGATGTCAGCCACGTGGTTGCCGACCATGCCGCCGAACCAGCGGCATTGGTCGCGCATGTGCGCCCAGTCGTCGCCGACATACATCGGAGCGGCGACGCAAAACGTGATCGCATCGGGGTCACGTCCGGCATTCGAGGCCGCGGTTCGCACCGAGTTGATCATCCACGCGGCGATATCGAGATCGGCGAGCTGCAGGATGTAGCCGTCGCCAACCTCGCCAGCGGCGCGCAAGGCCATCGGCCCGTATGCCGCCACCCAGACCTCCAGCGTCGAGGTGCGCGCCCATGGAAACTGCAGCGTCGAGCCCTTGTACGCCACCGGGCGGCAGTTGGCCAGCTCACGGATGACATGAGTCGCGTCGCGCATTTCCCGGACGGTGGCCGGCCTGCCGTTAGTGACGCGTACGGCGGAGTCGCCGCGCCCGATGCCACAGACCGTGCGGTTGCCGAACATCTCATTCAAGGTGGCGAACAGTGATGCAGTTACGGTCCAGTCCCGGGTCGCAGGATTGGTGACCATCGGGCCGACCATCACCCGGTTGGTACGCGCCAGGATCTGGCTGTAGATCACATACGGCTCCTGCCAGAGCAGGTGAGAGTCGAACGTCCAGACGTAGTCGAAGCCGTGCGCCTCCGACAGCTCGGCGAGCTGAACCGTACGCCACGCCGGTGGGTTGGTCTGCAAGACGACGCCGAACTCCATGATCAATCACTCCTGTGAGCTTCTAGTGCAGATAATGGCTCAGGTCACGCTTCAGGTACTGACCGTGGCCTTTGGTGCCGACGAATCCGGAATCGTCGATCAGCACCGTTCCGCGAGACATCACCCAGTCCACGTGACCGTCGATCTTGAACCCCTCCCAGGCCGAATAGTCCATGTTCATGTGATGCGTCTTCTCGTAACCGATGGAGGTATGGCCAGTCGGGTCGTAGATCACCAGATCGGCATCGGCACCCGGCTGGATCACGCCTTTCTTGCCATAGAGGCCGAACATCAGCGCCGGAGTGGTGGAGGTCAGCTCGACCCACCGCGGCAGCGAGATCTTGCCGGTCACTACGCCCTGGTACATCAGATCCATCCGGTGCTCGATTCCCCCAATGCCATTGGGAATCGCTCGGAAATCGTTCAGGCCAAGCTCCTTTTGTTCCTTCATGCAGAACGGGCAGTGATCGGTGGAAACGATCTGCAGGTCGTTGGTCCGCAGCGCCTGCCACATGGCGTCTTGGTGGCCCTCGGCGCGGGCCCGGAGCGGCGTAGAGCACACCCACTTGGCACCCTCGAAGCCAGCTGCGCCCAGTTGATCTTCCAGCGACAGATAGAGATATTGCGGACAGGTCTCGCCGAAGACGTTCTGACCCCTGTCACGAGCCACAGCCAATTGCTCGACCGCCTGCTTGGCGCTGACGTGCACCACGTAGAGTGGCACGCCGGCCAGGTTGGCGATCATGATCGCGCGATGCGTCGCCTCCTCCTCCATCTGCCAGGCCCGCGCGATGCCGTGGTAGTAAGGCGAGGTCTTGCCAGCCGAATACAGCTGCTCGGCAAGGACATCAATCGCCGGCCCGTTCTCGGCGTGCATCATCGTCAGCAGTCCGGTTTCGGCCGACTTCTGCATCGCCTTGAGAATCTGCGCGTCGTCGGAATAGAAGACGCCCGGGTACGCCATGAACAGCTTGAAGCTTGTCACGCCCTCGTCGATCAATCCGTCCATCGCCTTCAGCGAGAACTCGTCGACGCCGCCGATGATCTGGTGGAAGCCGTAATCGATGCAGGCGTTGCCCGCCGCCTTGGCGTGCCAAGTTGCCAGTCCTTCCTCCACCCGCTCGCCGTAGCGCTGCACCGCGAAGTCGATGATCGAGGTGGTGCCGCCCCAGGCGGCGGCTCGAGTACCGGTTTCGAAGGTGTCGGAGGCCTGCGTGCCGCCGAACGGCAGTTCCATGTGCGTATGCGGGTCGATGCCTCCCGGGATGACGTACTTGCCCTTGGCATCGACGACGGAATCAGTCTTTCCTTCAAGATCAACTCCGAGCAGGCTTGATCCAGGCGTCAGCACAGCGGCAATGGTGTCGCCGTCAACCAGTACGTCGGCGGCCGCAGTACCTGTGGCATTGATCACCGTGCCGCCTTTGATGAGGACTGTGCCCATGCTCAACTCCTTCCAAAACTGGTCAGGTACAACCCGACACCCCGGAAAATCCTGTTGTATTTGACCGGTTTCGCAAGGGAGCGACCCACGCTGACGTGATCACGGCTTGGTGATCGCGACGTAGGACTCGGGCCGTCGGTCCCGGTAGAACTGCCAGGCGTTGCGCACCTGCCTGATCATGTCCAGATCAAGATCGCGGACCACGACCTCCTCGTGCTCATCGCTCCCCATCGCACCGACCACGTTGCCTTGCGGATCGCAGAACTGGCTGGAGCCGTAGAAGGTCACGGCTAGCTCGCCGTACTCGTTGTCTTCCCGGCCGACTCGGTTGGGTGCGGCAACGAAGTAGCCGTTGGCCGCGGCGGCGGCAGGCTGCTCGATTTCCCAGAGCCGGTTGGAAAGCCCAGGTTTCGTGGCGTTCGGATTGAAGACAATCTGCGCACCGTTCAAGCCCAGCTCACGCCAGCCTTCCGGAAAATGCCGGTCGTAGCAGATGTAGATACCGATCGGGCCGACAGCGGTTTGGAACACCGGGTATCCGAGGTTGCCGGGACGGAAGTAGAACTTCTCCCAGAACTTGTCGAGGTTGGGTATGTGGTTCTTGCGATACTTCCCGAGCACGCCGCCGTCGGCGTCGACGACCACCGCGGTGTTGTAGTAGACGCCTGGCTGCTCCTCCTCGAAGATCGGAAGCACAACCACCATCGAGAGCTCAGCGGCAAGTGCGGCAAAGCGCTGCACGATAGGCCCGTCGGCGGGCTCGGCAAAGTCGTAATACTTGACGTCCTCGGTGATACCCAGATACGGCGAATAGAACAACTCCTGAAAGCAGATCACCTGCGCGTCCCGCGCCTTGGCCTCGCGGGCGAACTGCTCGTGTTTGTCGAGCATCGACTTCTTGTCACCAGTCCAGGTCGTCTGGGTGATCGCCGCCCGAATCACAGTCACGCTGCTGCCTCCCCTTGAGTGTCATTCATTCTGACTTGTCAGCGCCTCAGACGGCTATAGCCCCCTGTGACGCTGACAAGTCGGACGCAGCCGATAGCGTGTCAGGCGTGCTTGACGGACTTCGCACTGAGCTGGATGCAATTGGGCTCACCCGGTTCGACATCCAGCTGCCGGGCGATGACTCAGCAGTAGCACCGCTGGAGGGGGCTCTTCGGGTACGCGCCGATGGTGTGAGATTCGTCCTGGAAACGGTTGACTACGGCGAGGCTTTCCGGCTGCTCAGGGCCGATTCCGAAGCTGAAATCAAGGACGCGGCCCTCGACTATGTCTCTCGGCCGCTGCCACCCATTCGCCCGATGGCCCGTCATGAGCTGGACACCATTGTGGGCAAGGTCGCGTTGCACTACTTCGACCTCCGTGATCGTGCCCGGGAGGCGGGGCCACACGGCATTGTGATCGATCTGCCGCCAGAGCTGCCGATCGACAGGATCGGGGCGCTGGACGGTGTCCATACCTATCCGATCGACACTCCGTTCGAGTTCCGCTCGCTGCCGCCGAACACGCTGCGACCCGAGAACGATGTTCATAAATTTCTGACCACGGCCGATGTTCGGGTCCGCGCGGCGATTACCCCACCCTGGTTCGGACGCCCCGGCGGCGGCATTCGCTTCACCCTGCAACAGCCGGAGACCGGTCTGCGCGACCTAGTCGTCTCGGGCCGATTGCGGCGCATTTCGATCGTCTAGCGCTAGACGGAATGCAGATCGAACAGCGGTTCCCCGTTGGGATGCCGATAACTGGCGGCGATCTCGTCGAGTCCCGCCATGGCGACCCAGCTGAAGTCCAACGCGTGCTGATGACCGATGTAGCCGATCGGAAAGGTGGCTTCACCGCCTGGCCACGCAAGTTCGAAGTCGGTCGGGCCCTTCTCGATAGTGCAGCCTGGAGCGAGCCGGTTGGGCTGAATCTTCGGCATCTGGGTCCGCAGCCGGAGCAGCCTGCTGAGTTCCATGATCAGAAATCGTCGGGCGGCTGCGGCCGTTGAGAAGGTACACATCGCCCTGCGGTAATCCGGCTGAACGACAGACTCATAGACGAACTGAGACTGCCGATAAGCGATGGCACGTCCCACCTGCGAGTCTCCCACTGCGACGACGTCGGCCCCCGACGGCGGGTGGTGTTTCCATCCGAATTCGGTAACTACGGCATCAATCGTGGCCAGCTCGACATCTTCCTCATCCGGGGGTGGCGTCTCGATTGGTGGCGGATCCATGACGCGACCCCCAGGCCGTTCGAAGACCTCCTTCTCCGCTCGTACGCCAAGATCAAACAGTGGCTCACCGTTGAGGTGCCGGTAGCTGGCGTCGATGGTGACAGGATCGGCATCGACCACCCAACTGAAGGTCACCGCTACGTATCGTCGATAGAACGTGGCCTCACCGCCTGACCAGCTCAGCCGATGTCCGGTGGGCACCTCCTCGAGCTCGCAGCCAGCCGCCAGCTCCTGCATCACCAGCGGCACCATCCGAGTTCGGAATCGTAAGGATTCACCTAGCTCCATGATCAAGTAGCGACGGGCGTCGCGAGCCGAGCTGAACACTGCGGCCGTCGACCGCCGGCCGCGACTCGTGGTCTCAAAGGTGAACAGCCCATGCCGGACCGCGAGTACGCGCGTGTTCTCAAGATCGCCAATCTCCAGAATGGTCTCCGGATCACCCGGCCAACGATCGAGGCCGAGTTCCTCGACGAGCTCCTCGATCAGCAGCATGTCGGCCGGGAACGTCTCGTCCTTACGGGATTGATCAGAATCAGGCATCAGCCCCGCATCTTAATCGGACTATTCGGACGTATCTTCATGCCAACCCCGATAGTGCGGGGTGGTGCCACCGGGTGGGCGAGGCGAGTCGGCCGGCCACCGGGTATCGTCGATCAGCTCGATGATTCCTAGGCTTCTCATTTCAGTGACGGTCAAGGCCTCAAGGTTGGCGTCGAGAATTCGGACCTGCAGACCGCCGCCGCGCCTACCGAACGCCGGCGCCACCTCAGACACCTCGATCACTGTGTTCGGGGGCATCTCTCCGGTGAGACGCATTTTCAGATATGGCTCCCGCAAGCTGCCCGGCGGCAGCGCGCGCTCCTCGAACGTCGTACCAAGTGGCGATAGATACTTGCCATCTTCTTTGCCGAGCCGATCGAGAATGTCGCCGTAATGGGTCTGAAACTCTCCGACATCGGTGAAGTCAACGCGGCGACTTGGGACCGCACCCTCATTACCCGAATAGCGGAGTCTGTTGCTCTCGTTGACATAGCGCGCTTCCCATTCCTCACGGCTGTACGGGTTGTTCGCCGCATCACGTCCGAACGGAGCTGCCTCGTCGCTGACCAGGTCATGAACCTGCTGTGGAACGTCGTCGAACCTCGGTGGTAGATAGGCATCGCCCAACCTGCCGTGGTCTGCTCTCGGCTGGCCGTAGTTCTCATCGATGGAGTCACCACGGATGCCTTCAGGACGCGTGAAGCCAGGACCGTAGTTAGCATCGGAAAGTACGGGGTCGCCTTGGCTGGGATCCCACTCATGACCGGTTCCACCTCCGCCGCCGCCAGTCGGGCTATCGGTTCCACCGCCACCGCCATCTGATCCGCCACCTGTCGGGCCGTCGGTTCCGCCACCGGTCGGGCCATCCGGTAGTGCGCCGCCGCCGCCAACACCGCTGCCGGGACTACCACTGTGGCCGCTGTCGCCGATGTGGTTGGTGATGTCGCCGCCGTTGGAGCCAACCAGGGCAGGTTCCCGGACCGGAACCGTGACGCCAGTATCGACCGTACGGACCGGAACATCGACCGCGCTACCAGTCGATGGCGTATCGAGCGTCATGTCGGCCTTCGCCACCGCGGGAACCTCGATCGGTGGCGTTTCGACTCGCGGCATCTCCGGGATGTCGATCTTGCCCGCGGCGTCGAGCTTGCCAATGTCGATCTTGGAAAGATCGACGGACTTCACCAGGTCGGCAATTGCAGGTAAAGCGATTCTCGCGCCTGCTGTGCCGACCTTGATCAAAGCCGAGGCCGGGTCGACGAAATCGATGACCTTGGCTGCGGTGCGGATGGCAGCCGCGGCCGTACTGGCGCTGGTCCGCACTGGCGCCGTGGCGGCGCCAGCCGGGATGATGATCGAGGCGATATTGAACGTCGCCTCGCCAGCAGCCGCTGCCGGATCGTCCTTCCACTTGTCCCAGGCCAGCATGCCTTTGCCGGCGTTGAGCACTGTCATCTGACTATCACGCAGGAAGTTTCCAGCTGGCCCGGGCATGTTGGCGATCATGAGGGTGCCAGGCAGGCTGGTCACTGCGAGCCCTACCGCAAGCTTGCCGAGGTTGCTCCAAGCAGCACCGTAGGTGTCGCCATCGAACCACTCCCCGGTTTGCGGGTTGTAGCCCAACGTGAGGGAACCAAGCCCTTCCACGGTTCCCCAAATCCCGCCGACGATCACTCCATCCCAGACGAAGCGCCCGACCGCACCGGCAGCCTTCTCACCGCAGGACTCACTGCGCTCGACCGTCTTGCCCCATGGGGTTTCCGCCCCGTCCGGAATCTCGTTGACTCCGTAACCGTTCGGGTTGTCTTCGGTTGCCGCCTCGATATGCGGGAAGCCGATGATGTCGTAGATCGCGTTGGCGCATTTGCGCTCCGCCGCCCAGAGCAGCACCATTTGGGCGTTCACCCGACGGATCAGATCATTGTTGGCATCAACCGAATCCTGGTCCTCGTGCCACTCGACGGTTGAACTGATCGCACCGGCTCGGGTGAAAGTCGTCTTTTCCACACCACCGGCGATCGAGGCCACGAAGCTCTGCGCATCAGCCTTGATCTTGGCCAGCTCGGCCTTGATCGGTTCCACCTCGGCGGCATAAGTCCGGAGCGCGCTGCTGACCCGATCAATGTTGTTGCCGAAGGTTTCGGCGTGGGTCTTGACCGGGTCCATGACACCGAACAGCGTGGCAGCCTCGGGTGCCTCGTAGTGCTGCGCCAGTCGCTGCCATGTGGTGACGACGACACCGCCCTGGTCACTGACGTCATCGCCGATCGTCTGGATCTCGTTGGCGGCGATCTCGACCATGTCCGGGCGCAGATTGTCACCGGGAATAGCGGCCGGATCGATGTGGTCAGGCATCAATAGCCTCCCATTCTCGGCATTACCGGCGGCTGCGGATTGGCCGCAACGGCGGCGTTCTTCTGGTAGGTCTGCACCATCTCTAGGTCGCCGTCGACATAGGCCTTTGTGGCCTGGTACGCCCCGGTGATCGCCGCGCCAACTCGGGTGCCGATGGCCTCCAAGCCGACAGACTGGTTCTCAAAGAAGCTTTGTAAGGCAGGCACGATGGCACCGCTGCCGCCGGTGCCCGTGGCAGCGAACTCGACCCAGCCCTGAACGGGTTTCAGGATGGTGCCGAACTCCTCTGCCTCGCTCTTGGTCGCATTCAGTACTGTCTCTACGCCGTTGGGGTCGATCCGGTAACCAGTCATCGTCGTCTCCCGGACGGCTTCAGCCGATGTTGTCGACCGCTGTCTTGGCCCGCTGCAGTGATTGGGCTGCGGTCTCGTCGTTGCTTCCCAACGATGAACGCAGCACCTGGATGATGCCCCGTACCTCATCGGCGATGTTGTGCCAGCGCTGCTCCTTTGCGGCGTACTCTTCGGAGGCGCCGTCAGCCTGGTAGTCCGACATAGCAAGTTGCACATCGCGGTCGCGCTGATTGATCAGTGACTCCAGATGACCTGCCACGGCATTGAAATGATCTTGGGCCGCCTGGGAGGCGGGGATGTCAAAGTCGCGGCGGTCTGCCACATTTCCAGCAGGCATGATGTTCCTGTCCTCTCTCAGCGGGATCCGGAGAACCGGGCAGACTCGAAATTGGCACGGGCTTGGGCCGCGGTAGTCTCATCGACCATCTGCTGCTCGCCGGTGACGAATGCGGTGTTCTGGCCCTGGATACCGCCGAGCACGGCGGCAAGCGCGGAGTTCAGCTCGTTGGCGATTTGATCAGTCTCGCCCTTGAACCGGTCGAACGCGGCGCGGCCGGCCCCGTTGAACTTGCCCTGGATCGGTTCTGCCGCGGCGAAAAGTTGCTTCACCAGGCTTCCCAGGTCGTCGTTGGCCGAAGACGTCTGTTTGGTCAGGACCGTCAGCGTTTCAGCCCCCATCGCGAACTTCATCAACTACTCCTCTCCCCCGAGATCGAGGCGAAGGTAACGGTTGGGTCACGGACGAGGAATAACCTAACCCGGCTTGGGGTCAGATTCCGGGCAATCGAGCATGTCGGTCCCAGGACCGTACCGAAACTCTCGACACGTCGACATCCCAAACTCTTGCTCGACGCGTCGACCGAAACTCTCTCGACGCGTCGGTCGAAACTCTCTCGACGCGTCGACATCCCACGCTGCGTGGGATGTTCACGCTGTACCCGGCGTGCATGCCAGGTACAGCGTGTGCAGTCAAGGTACGGCCTGGGCCTCTGGCGCGGGAGATAACGGTCGAAACTCTCTCGACGCGTCGATATCCCACGCTGCATGGGATGTTCACGCTGTACCCGGCGTGCATGCCAGGTACAGCGTGTGCAGTCTAGGTACGGCCCGGGCCTCTGGCGCGGGAGATAACGGTCGGATAACACGAATCCCTGCACATTGCCCTCGAGAGGTGCAAACTTACGGGCTGAACTCAGAAGGTTTCCGAACCACCCGGAGGCTCACATGCCCGGAGCACTCGTTGGCGTCGCTAGCTGTGCCAGGTGCGGCAAGCTGCAGACAGCCACCGGCGTGCTCTGCCAGTCATGCGGCACGGTGCTCACCCCCGCTGCGCGAGGCACCGTCCTTGGTACGTACACTCCGTTGCTCGCCGGGGTTGCGCGGGCGAGTGCCGTACGCAGCTATTTAGCGGCGCTGATCGATGTGCTTCCACTTGCGGTCGCAGCAGCGTTCGCCGCCGTAGCAGCCGCTCGCGGTGAATTCCAAACAGTGACCTTGATCATTTTGTCGAGCATTGTCTTCCTTGTCCTTCAAGGGTTGCTGTTCGTCCGTCGCGGCCGCACTTTAGGCCGCCTCGTGTTGGGTCTGCGGACGGTGGACGACCTGACGGGAAACCCGGTGGGGTTTCGCAAGATCATGGCCCGTTTGATCACTTCACATCGGATCAGACGGACAGTGACAGCCGACCTGGCG
>Ga0081455_10003345_pt1 | contig 18490 bp, 21 predicted proteins | sample TabmetS3T2R1_FD_70207 | JGI IMG/M metagenome (GOLD analysis project Ga0081455, IMG submission 70207) | Tabebuia heterophylla rhizosphere microbial communities from the University of Puerto Rico - S3T2R1 | ecosystem: Host-associated > Plants > Roots > Rhizosphere ... | reverse complement strand
CCACGAGAGGTGTTGATTAAATATGCCGAATTTTTCATACACTTGAGTTTTGACTCGTTAATCATGTACTTGCTTTCATTGTTTAAATTAGCATGTATGGAGAGGAAATCACTTTCTCTTAGGATAGTATCCATTTCTACATACCGCGCATGCATTTCATATTCGAGTTTTTTCTCCAACCGCCGGCGGTTGTGATATAGAATATTCATGTCAAATCCTTTTGCTCTTTGAGCTACAGCCCTACCTATTCGCCCTGCACCAATTAGCCCCAGTGTCTTGCCGTAGACATTTGACCCTAGAAAAAGATCGGGTGCCCATCCTACTTTCCATTTTTTTTGTCTTACGTAATTGTCCGCAAGTACGACTTTTCTGGATACAGCAAGGATTAAAGCGAAGGTTAAATCTGCAGTTGCTTCAGAGAGAACTTCCCCAGTGAAAGTAACCTGAATCCGCCTTTTCTTTGCTTCCTTAATGTCTATATGGTCATATCCAGTGCTCAAAGTACTAATGACTTTAAGTTTAGGTCCTGCCTTCTCCATAACTTCCCTGTCGATACGCTCATTCAAACTGCAAAGTAACGCATCCTTGTCCGCGACATTTCTCAAGATTTCCTTTCTAGAGGGTGAAAACGAATTTCTATTCATCGTAACTGAATATTTCCTAGCTAACATGGCAGGACCGGGTTCAGGGATTTTCCTCATTATGTAAACAGTCTGTTTGATCCTCAACAGGATACTCACTCTAATGGTCCTATGAATAGGTTCTTGTGTCCGATTACAAGACCTGGGATTAGCTTGTCAGAGCATATTTTCCTCAAATATAATATTGAAAAGTGAGTTACTCCTCTATTTCTGAATTGCACATTATGACCCTATTGCTCATTAACGGCTTTTTGACTCGAGACAGAAGCTCGATTGCTTGCATCCAATTATAGGTAACTTACTCAATGATTCTCCAATAAGACTAATTGACTAGAACAAATGGGTCCAAAGGATGATACTCCTGTCTATAGAAATAGCAACAAATTAATTACATCACATTTTCAATGCAGGATGGCAGTGATCCATTGTGCTTAAGCGCATAATCTTTCAGCATTTCTGTTTTCATATGTTCTAAGGAGCCATGATTAACCAAATAACTGAATCTTTGACCCTTGCCTATGCAGGGATCTAGGATAGAATCTAACAAGGTTTTTTTGAGGTTCTGGGCTATTCCTATATACAATATTTTCATACTGGCATGAACTTTGAACAATCCCGATTCCTCGGGTACGACATAACTGATTGTCTCCCGGTTGAAATCGAGCCATTTTGACCATTCCTCCACAGTTGGTTTTGAAATTTCATCATCTTTCCCACCGTTTCCTAATTCCATTTCTAACAAACTCTATCATTTCGCATATAATTGCTATCTTATATAGGTAGGGTTGCCATGGCCGTCTTCTTATCCAATGGTAGGGTTCATGCGGACCGAATGCCTATGCCTGTTGTTGAGAAGGATGGGATAGTTCACAGGTTCCACCATAGAGACGAGCCATTTCACCCATGTCTCTCTGCAATTCAAGAAAATCCCGTCCTTTTACCGTTGTCCTATAAGTCCTGGCAGATCTATCATATTCTATTAAATCTTGCTGTTGGAGAAAAATAAGATAATCCTTGAGTTGATTATAATTGACGAGACTTTTATACATGATATGCGATCTGGATTCACCGTCTATTGCATTTGCCGCGTTCAGTATAAGTCCGATAATGTCAGTTTTGCATCTATACTTCATATTCCTATTCTGTCAACTTCATGGTGAATATTGAGTATTTAAAGTGAATCAAAGTGAGTACTTGATCTATGACTTATTTTTTTATTATATTAGAATATTGAGTTCCTGAATTAAATATCCTGTGCCATAGTAAATCTAGGTCTCTGTCCTAGGGTAAACCAATCTGTCATTAGGTAGTATACTAACAATGGAGAACCTTGGAATTCATCTTATCAAAATCCATCGTTTCTGCGAATAATACCAATTAAATTAGACTTCTGCCTGAAACAATGTACGTATCATGTCTTATCTCGTTTGCTAATAGATATAATTCTCATCAAATAATAGGGTCAAATTCCAATTGGATATTCCGATACGATATACTTCGCAAGCTCATTTAAGCACAGAATGAAAAACCGAAACTGTGAAGGGGATAGTGTTCAGAGAGGTTTCGGCAAGCAATAAGTTCATACTTGCAGTCACGACAATTACATTTTTTCTCATTATGACGATGCCAAATTACAGCGTATTGGCTTATACAGAGCATGTAGGAGGAGATAAGTCACTTTCAGACACAATGTCTTTCAGGGTACTAAAAGGAGACTTGAATGTATGTTCACCTAATTACCTATATAATATAACAATATGTCAGATGGTAATGCAGGACGAAGAACTTTTGCCATTTGGAGGGGAGGGTACAAACAGTACTCATACTAATAATGCTACGAATGCCGCAAATTCTACAAGCAGTAATGGTTATCCGCCATATTCAATTGGGCCTGAAATGGTAATTAATGAAGAACAGCTGCAAGAGCTACTGGCCAATAGCTCTTTGAACACTTCAGAAGGAGTTGAAAGTTTAGAACAGAACGCTACTGGTAATACTCGTAGTAGTGATACTGAAGGCGAGAGCGATGGTAAAATATATGTTGATGAATATCCACAATTCGAGCCTCTTGGTATCGAACAGCCGTTAGAAGAGGAGATTATTATCGATAATTCTTCGCAAAGTCCCTGGGAAAGCAATCAACAAACACCTTTCCTAGATAACCAAACTCTATCAAATGGTGTTCATGATATAGAAGATGATTCTTCGCAAAGTCCCTGGGAAAGCAATCAACAAACACCTTTCCTAGATAACCAAACTCTATCAAATGGTGTTCATGATATAGAAGAGCCATGGTTATCGAAGGACACCATTCCTCAAGTAGACAAGCATCGAGATTCCATTATGGCCAATGGAAGTTCGAGTTTAGGTGACACAACTGATAATTCCAAAGCAGACACGAGCAACTCGTACAGTAGTCTTCCTATGGGAATGTAGTTGCCTTTCAGAAATTAATCACTGAGCTAAGGCAAAACTCAGTGAATACGTCCTATTATATTTTGCTTCAGTCGGGCGAATTCTTGCTCATTTATTACACCTTCGCTCTTCAATCTAGCTATCTTAAAGAGCTCATCGGCTAGCGAATCCAGTGTAGTTAATGAAGTAACATTATTATCACTTGCATCGGGCCCCAATTGATGCTTTTCAGACAAAAACTCCCATTTATTTATCATTGCTCTAACTATATTAACTAGGAGAAGGGCTTTACTATTAGGAATATGCTCAATTATCCATTCATATTCATTCCCTGTGTTTCCATACTCATCCAGTGAAGGAAGTTCCTCGTCATATCGAATTCGACTAACTTTCAAACTAATTCGGGCCGAAATGAAACCCTCCTTGTGGTTAATGTCGGTAATTAGTGAGTATGGTATTCCAACGGTGTTTTCCTTCAACCCATTTAACGAAATGTCTCTGATAATTATTCTCCTGTCGGTAGCATAAATAACGTAAGAAGTGAACGGTAGACCAACTAGCCTTACCTTGCTCTGGGTTATGACTAGTAGTACTTTTTCATTTATGTCCAGCACGTTACTTATCTCTGTGATTCTGTACAGCTCATCTTCATCCTTGATCGGTAACGTTGTAACCTTAGGTGCTGCGTCGATATTGATTACTCTTTTCGTTCTAAAACCGAAGAGCACGTGCAATATCCCAATAATCTACTATTTAAGCGACCGACCATGATGCAATACACAATTTGGATAATATTAGCTACTTACTGGATAATCTTTTCCAGTATTCAATTCAGTAATACACAGCACGAAGTATCGAAGGAGATTGATATGTGAAGACCTCAGCAGCGAGTAGATGCTAGTTTTGCATCGTGGAGGCTGCTTTCACATACAAGTCATACACGGTTCGTAAAAAGATAATAGTATTGTTCTAATGGATTAGCACATTTACCTTATCTACATTGCTTTGCAAAACCAGGCTCTGTTAACACGACGGCTCATTGTTGGGTAGTTAACCACGGCTCATATCATGTCATTCAAATATTTGTCGACTAATGAGTTCCATAAGTAAAAAGAGTCGTTGCATCTCTCATAATTGCTGCCGTTACAAAAGACGGAATTGATATTCAACGAAGATTCAGACAACAATCCAGATATTGAGCGTGTCCCATATTGCCACATAACCAACCAGACTACTTATATTACGTCTTCTAGCATACAAGAACAAAACGTAAGCTACCCAGATTGGGGAAACATCGTCTATCGATAGAAAGATTGTAGCTTACCTCTAATTTCATTGGAATAAGTCGAACTGGTTAAAATGGAATATGGATTGAGCGAAGATAAACGACTGTCACCGTAAAATTTTATCAAATACGCCGAAAGGCAGAGATTCTTGAACGAATACCTCAGATGATTGAATAGCCGATCAAAAAAAATAAAAGTTATTTCTTCATAGCGTCTTTTATTTTCTTAATTGTATCCAAACCATGCATCTTGACTTCATCATTGACAGTTATTCTCATCAAATCATTGATTGCATCGATACCATTATTCCCATATGCAGATAATGCATCAATTGCCTTTTTTCTTGTCTCCGAATGAATAGTGAGAGTGAATTGTTCTTTAATTTTTTCAATCTGCTTTATTTCGGACAATCTGCTGTAACTCTCTTATGCCTTTCGAGTATGGGTGATTAATATACCATCTGTAAAACAGTTCTATATCATTGTTATCCAACCCCATAACCAGCTCCATAATGTCGACTTCTCTTTGCATATGCAACTCTGCAATTTTTTTCAAATCATCTAGCTTAGCCGACACTCGATCACCAGAAAGAAATGAAAACAAATCAAATAATTGGAATTAGATTAAATTTACTCTGACTTAGCTATTAAAGTTTCATATTAGTAAATCTTCGATAAATGAGCCGAGTCGAGATAATAGATATTGGACGAGTCGTTAAGAGCCCAAAATCATAAGGCTTAAATATGTCTCTAGCGATATTACTAGTGATATGCTATCAAATTGGATCTCTAGGGTAGGAAGCTCGATTCCTCGTGGTTTCTCGAGACATTATGTATTAAATTTGCTCAAGGATGCTCCGATGACAGGAAAAGAAATTATTGACAGGGCGGTCCTCCAGAGCGATGGAAAGTGGAGACCCTCTCCTGGTCTGATCTATCCCATGTTAGGTAGGCTATTGGAAGAAGGCCTAATTGAAGAGGCAGAAAATGGTAGGTATAGAATAACGTTGAAGGGACTGGAAATGGCTTCTGACGTAGAGTCGATAAATAATATAATACAAAAGCAACTAGATGTCATGCTCCGATTTGGAAATGTAGGCAAATTCATGGCGCTGGATCTTATTGATAGAGCTTCGGCCATAGGAACTGCTCTTAGCTCAAACTTAGATAAAATGACTGAACAGGAAAAAGGAAAATATCGAGAATTCCTCGTTTCTGAGCTAAAGAAACTGGACGATCAAGAACTCAAAGAAAGAAACCTCGAAGTAGACTAGAATCAAATCCCGCTTTTGTGTTATATACCTTTACTGCACACAACTTAGCTGTTTATTCATCATTTGTTTATGGATCAATGGCTAAGATATCCACTATTAGGAGTGGAAAGCAATAAGAATAAATTCCCTCATCACGCTGTGACAACACGTAGTAGAATTTAGTGATCTCGAATACAACGCACTGCACTATTTCATGGCTACTCTTAGTTTTGTGTCAAGGAATATATCATTCACTAATCTGTCTTGGGGCAGTAATGAAGTATATCCATAAAAATTTAATTATCACTGTACTGCTTTAGATACATACGATAGAACCTTTTGAAGGTTTACCTCATATGGTAGGCTCGTATCTATGTCTAAATGCTTTCCTTGAACAGGTTCATAAATGCCCTTCATTTTAGAATAAACTGAATAATCTGCATCAGAGAAGTCATTTTTCCTATTTCTCAATCGCGCCAGCACAATTTCCTCTGGACAGGTGCATTCAATCACATACAACTGCACATTGTTTGAGCCGAGCTTATTTTCAACTTCCATTCTAGATCGTTCTCTGTTAAATGTCGCGTCAAGAATACAGTCGATCCCGGCGGCAGTCAAATATTTCGTCAATAACATCAATACGTCGTACACTAAACGCCCTTCAGTCCTTGTATAAGTAGGGTACCTTATTAGCTCTTTCCGTATCTTGTCGGAAGATAATATGCTAGCCCCTGTTCTGCAGGCCACCGATCTGGCGAGCGTACTCTTGCCCACTCCGGGCAATCCACAAAAGAGGATAATCATAGACGTCACAACCGCAATGATAACATCAAACATTCTGGAAAATTCAATTCAGCTCAGGTTGCAACTGACGAACGAGAATAAATTGGCGTTGCGACGACACTCTACTTATTTTTATCATCAGGAAATATGTAGTTTATAACCATGTCGACGGCTTTATTCTTTAATTTGTCCTTGTAATATCCCATCCCTTTTGTTGGTGCGTTCCTTTCTTTATCTTTTGAAACACTATCTACTGGTCTGTAGTCTGGAGCTCCTTCGAATCTTATCTGGTAACCTTTCATTTTCGATAGAACGGCTGAATCATAAGTATCCTTGTGCCAGTCGGATCCAACGAAGTACATATACGGAGGGTTAGCCCGCTTTTTGATGAAGTTAAGCACATAATCAAATGATTGCTCGACGCTCTTAGGTGAATCAGCAAATAATATTAGATCTTCTCTAATTCCACCATTAATTAGCATCTTTTTTATCGCCGAGCTTGTGATTGTGTCCACAATGACTAATACCAAAGTATTACTACGATCAGGCTTGGAAGTCGTAACAATACCATACAAATCAACACAGACCCTTATTCTCTCTTCAACATAATTTGGAACGGTTACAGATGCCTCGCTCTCAGTATTTACTCCAAAAAGAATAATGAGATTTCCATCTGTAAAGTGAGGCTGTGGCATGCAATAGAACATCTACTGTTCGTCATTTATAGGTTACCTCTTCCAATATGTATACTTGATAAAGTTACCAATCTCAGGACCTAACCATCATCATTAAAATTCTAATTTATTAAGAAGAGCCTGTTGCTATCTTACAAAAAGTTTTTGATTTTCTCGTTAGCTAGTCATCAGGTAACTGGGATTGATAATTTTAACGGTTTCAAGTCTCCGCTGTCCGGATCTTATTGTACTATTAATTGACAAATAAAACATGCAATACACTATTTATTACCGCACATCTCATCGACCAATTTTACTATATCTGTTCTTATCTAAGGAATTTCTCAAATCCATTGTCTGTGTTGTTCCTAAATTTATGTTCTCAAGCTCAAAGAATATGGTTCGGTTATTTCGCGACAAGAAATCTTAGTTAATGCTTAAGTATTAGTTCAAGAATAATTAAATTATGCAAACATTTGACCCACAGAACTTTAGCGCATTACAATTATGAACATAGATTCACATCTTACGTTACTGGATTCCATACTAGAGAATTTATTGGCGAATCTCGATAATTAAATCAATACCGATAAAGCAATAAATCTTAGGTTATAATCTCTAGTTTCCCTTGTTTTAATTAGTTGATAGTAGGATTTGTACCTATTTTATTTTTAGATGATGCATTAGTCCTCCATAAATATATTGCATGAATATAGTCTAGGGAATTACAGTGAAGAATAGGGCTAGAAATGATATTATTGCGATGATCCTGGAAGCTGCTCAAGGCAGAGGGACGAGTAAAACGAAGATCATGTTTAAGGCGTATTTGTCAACCAATCAATTGAGGGAATATCTTACGGAGTTGTTAGATAACGGGCTTGTGAAATATGATGAAGATCGAAAAACGTATCAGATTACTCATAAAGGCGAAAGGTATCTGGAGCTTTATAGTGGTATGGAAAGAATGATCCCAATGGACAACATGAAGGTAGAAGATTAACCAATCAAGGTACCACTTTACAGCCAAGGCGGAGCAAGGGAAGCCCAGGAATCATATGTGGTAACGATTCTTATATTGATATCACTACGGTCATGAAAATAGTTAAGGAATTAATTTTATGTAAAATGAGATCCATGAGGTGAAGTACTACCCTGAGCATATGAAAAACGGATCATCCTTTTTTCTGTTTATGATCATTATATTCAAATTATAGTCGAATAGGTATTCAGACTGTAAACTGATACGTATTGTAACGTTCCTCAGGAGTGTAGGAGGAATTCCTAGAATACGCATTTCTAAAGCATGATATTTCTTTCAAAAGTAATTTGTGAGTCATTATTTAGATGAGGTTGAAGCAATACAATGAGTGCATTGTTATTACTATTTTTCGTAGATAAATTAGCTCAGTATTATTACCAAAACAAGATATCTTTTATTGAAAGTAAAAGTCTGCAATTCTTTATTTTACCCAACTTTCATCCCAAATCTGAAGAAATTTTCCCTCAAATGATACGTTTTTATTAGATGTTCGCTGGGCTTATATTGGTAGGTCTTTGAAATAGGCAAAAGGAAAGTACTGAGCGAATCACATTTGAAGGAATTGGTCCTCCCACAGGATGGACAATTGCTGGGCAGGGTTATTAAGCTTGTAGGGGGAGATAATGTGGTTGTCAAGTGCACAGATGGACAGGTGAGGGTATGCCGTATTAGTGGAAAAATTAAGCGAAGGATGTGGATTAGAGATAATGATGTTGTTTTGGTAGCTCCATGGGATTTTCAATCATCCAAAGCAGACGTAGTATGGAGGTATATTAGAGCACACGCGGAGAAACTACAGCAGGATGGTTATCTCAATAACGTTTGAGAATAGACCAGAATAATCTGTTTAAAATAACACTTAACTCATTATGGTGTATTTTTGATATATTTTCTCGACAAAGGATGCATACACTTTTCTTTCAAGCTGTTCAAATCTGTTTGGCGAAAGTCTGTCTCCCAAAATTCTGGAGTTTGATCTGTGCAAGAACCTAAATTGGTTTCACTAGGTTAATACATTCACGTAAAGTGAATTGCCTAGGTACAATTACTTCAGTTTTGAATCTTCATTGCAACGATTTACTACGGATTTCTAAGTTTACCGATACAGGGACCATTTTATTGAGTTAAGCAGACAAATACTTTTAGTTACTTCAAGAGTATGACATTTCATCATGCTTTTGCAATATGAAGATAGCATCAAATATATTCTTGTATGTGGTTTGATCCTTCAATCTTATAACATAATGAGACTGACCCAAGCTAGAAAAGATCAGTATAGGAAATTAGCAAAACAGAAAGGATATCGTAGTAGGGCTGCCTTCAAACTCCTTCAGCTCAACAAGTCTTACAATATAATCAAGAAATCTGATAGAGTGGTTGAATTCGGTTGCGCACCTGGGGGATGGATTCAAGTGGTGAGTCAATTAGTTGGTCAATCTGGTTTTGTTTTGGGACTGGATCTAAAGGATATAAGTCCATTGCCTGGCACAAAATTTATCAAGGGAAGTATAGAAGAACCGCAACTACCTCAAATTCTTCTCCAAACCATCGGTCCTGGTGACAAATTTGATGTTGTGCTTAGTGACATGTCACCTAACGTAAGTGGAATTTGGGAAATTGATCATGAAAGACAAATTTCTCTTACGAAGCATGCCTTGCATGCCTCTAATAAAATCCTCGAACGTGGAGGAAATGCTGTTTACAAGATTTTTCAGGGTGCTTCAACACAATCCTTTGTGGACGAACTTGCAGAACACTTTACCTTAGTAAAGCTTAGTAAGCCTCCCGCCAGCAGACAGGAAAGCAGTGAGCTTTACGTAATATGTCTTGGCTTTAAAGAATAACCTGGGCATAGTTCGATTCGAAAAGACACCATCATGATAACATCAGCAGTTGTATTGCATGCCAGAACTGCATCTACCAGAAGTAATATGGTATGATATACAACCATCGTCTTTGATTTTCAGGTTCTGCATCGAAACGGGGTATGAAGTCCTTGAACCATCGGCATTAGGCAGCAAGGCGCTATAAGGATAAAAGGTAGTTGAATATTCATCGGAGGAATTATCATTAAGTCCAAACAGTAACTGAGAAATCTCTACTTCGTATTTTATTGGATACGGTGAATTCTTTATTTTATTCCACCATTCTATCCCTGTAAATTGTCTTGAGCCTCGAAAATTAAAACCGACAACATTCTTCACAGAGAGGTCGTAAATCTCATATTGTCCATTGTCTTTATCCGCCAATACATATCTGATTGTTTGTTTCTGAGAATCAAGGAATATCTGGCGATTGTAGGTATGCCCAATAATTGGAAGAACCTGCGAAAACCTGTACTGATTAACCCCTCGAAAAATTGCTTCAAAATAGTCCTGACCATCGAATTGGCAGATTAGGTTCAATTCCAATGCGATGTCTTGCATGTTAAAAATTTCTAAGAGATAGAGCATCCATGACTTGTCGGGAATGTTATTCACCATCTCCTTAACGATTGTAAGTCTGTCTGAGACAGACATCACTCCCAAAGGGAAGAACGATCTAGTCTTCCTTGGATTACTCTTTTCGCCCTCTGTAACAAGACAATGTGATCCCACCCAATAGTGCATTCCTGATTACTGGTAATTTATGCTATTTAATCTACCTACATTATTGGGCATGTTATGACAATCAATCTACACCAATGTCAATACAATTCGATTTTTATACAAACAGCAAACCGATTGAATATTGGTCAAATCATCAATCAAACTACATAATTAAGAATAAGCAATTCTTATTCAACTGATAGGATGTTCAATGCACCATCGACAATGACGGCGCTACTATTAATCTAAACTCGCCAATGTGTGCTCGCGGTCACGTGAAAAGGTTGCTCGATGCATGTCTATTTCTTTAGAAAGGACCCTAATTCTTTCATCCGCCCAGCTATAAATCCCAACAGCGAACCATAGATAATATGAAATACCAATGAACCGCCGATTATAATTGGGTACAATGATTGGAAATGGCCTGAGATATCATAGATATATTGATTTGGTGCCGAGGTAGAAAATGAGTCAAGTCGAGGCTGTATTCCAAATGTGGTAACAGGTACGAATAATATGGCCCATAACGCGACTCCTACTATAAGTCCAGTGATTATCCCATGATGATAGTCGTACGGCGCAATCCACCTCCAATATGTTGATGCTTGTCCAAATATGTTACCCGCCACGGTACCAGTTAACAAGTGCAAGCCAAATCCTACGTACTGCGCAACTGCCGGATCGTTGAATCCTAACGATATTCCAATCACAGCAAAGAATGTTCCAGGAGGAGTTCCTGAGACTAGATCAACAATGACAAGGAGTCCTGAGATGGCCCATACGGCTATAAATCCCGCAAGTGTACAATATGGAATATAGACTCTCTGATCTACTTGCCAACTAACTTTCAACTCTTCTCGTTATTCATATTGTAGCGTCAGAGTATTTAAATAATGTCCGATACCTGGGGAGTGCAACATCATTTTTACCCATGTTGGATACACCCAATATGCCATGTGAATCGGTATCGTGGAACTGGGGAAAAAGCACGTACCAAGTAAAGAAAAAAAATAGCATCCAATATGGAAATTAGGATGACTCCTAAATTTAATGTCTTCAAAGGAGTCAGTGAAATTCAAGCATCACTCTACTGCTGGTCACCGTATCTTCTAGCTGTACAATTACCAACAGTTGTAACGCAGGGTCTAACGTGAAGTCTTAAAAAGGCAAATAGTAGATCGGTAGAATAAGGGAGAACCTCTAATGAGAATGCTTTCAAAGCTGAGCTAAATGTTTGACCCCCCTGGAACCAGTTTTTCATCATGTCTTGCTATCTACTAACTTGAGTTGAGAAGAACGTAGACTTGACGATGAGACAATATTATGCAATTCATTAATGCAAACTGCAATGGCGCGGGGAGTGGGATTCGAACCCACGAGTTCTTGCGAACATGGGATTAGCAATCCCACGCCCTACCAGGCTAGGCGACCCCCGCCTAAACTGGAGATTTATGGGAAGGCAATATATTGATATTGATTATCAGCTGCATTGACAATAAAATAACGATTTCTACAAGTGGAGGTCGTGTGTATTCTCACACTATGTTAAAAAGGTTATTAAATGGAGATCCTTGGTTATACTAGCTTTGAATATAAAGGAGTCGAATGAAATCTTTAGACTTGCAATAATAAGGAATTATTTTGAGCCTGAATTGTTAAAAATGGATTATCGAAAGTCATTGATAAAACATCCTTTGAGCAAAGAGAGCGGCTTAAATATTGAAGATGTATTGCACTTGTATTTTGATATAGCTACCGGCAATGATTATCCGGATGGTGATGAATGGTTTACTATTGAATATATTATACCACAGAGCATCAAGCTTCCCGACAACCTCAAGGGGCCTGACTACTTTACAACTCTTTCGATTCCCGAAGGTCAGCATCTTTGGAGGCACCGCGAGCTTGTTCGATTCAAGTATGGAAAATCAAAAAAGTTATCGGAATCGCTATACTTTATCGATCGAAAATATCGCGATCTTCTCAAATCCTTACATGAATCATCGGCGATTGGCCAAATAGGTTAAAGTTATTGAATTTCCGTTAAAATATTCGAAAAGTCAGGTATTACTTTTCCAGATGTCATTTGAGTATTTGTAAATTCGCTTAGTTGTTTTGACGAAATCAGGACGCCACCTCGAGTGTGCTGCTTCATAACAATAGGTCATTTCAAATACTTCCGGAGGCATCTTAGACATTTGAGATCCAATGGTTTCAACTAACACTTGAACCCTATCAATGGCTCTTTCAATATTTCTGTAGTCCGTTTCCGAAGTTTGTAAGACGAGCCTCGTGGCAGTATCGCTTGCCCCAGAAACTCCAGGGAAACCAAACACAATTCGCATTTGACCTTTGCCTCTTCTTTTTTTTATTTCCGTAATAACATTCCTTAACTTGAACCATCTATCAGCACCAAATAGAGTAAAGAAATCGTCACCGTAGAGAACGGGAAAGCGAATTTCTATTATCGTATGGATTGGGCCGTCATTTGTAGCAATTTTTTCTTCTTCGACAGAACCAAATATGCTTGAAATGATATGATATATGATTTCGGTCTCAGGTATGGAGGTCCCAGCATATCTAAAATAAGTTGTTCCCACAGTCACGACATTCAGTAACACCCATCATAAAAAAAGATCTTGACTGAAATGACTCTCTTGTATACCAGATCTGGGTATGAATCGACACCAATTGAATGGCATAAGCAACAACGCATGCAGAAACCTAATTGGTTTCCTCAATCACTCTCTGAATCTCACTTGTTGAATTGGTCAGCAGTTTGGTAGTCTCTTCTTTGCAAGGACGATTCGTTCTGGGTATCTTCGTGTATTTGTAGGATCTAATCTCGTATAACTTTCCACTCCTATTACTAACTCTTAATTTTATACAATCTGATTTACTTGCCAATTTTTGGCACAACAAACAATATACTAGCCTATGTGTTTTATTCTTCGATTCAATTATATGACCATAAGGATCCCTAAACCAAGTCATCAGTCCTTCTATCCCCCCCACTAGATGAGACTCCTGATTTAAAAATCATCCTGATAGAGTTTAGGAGCAATGCATCAGATGAATGGTTACACACTAAGAAAATGACAAATGAGGAGCATTTAATAATGCAGTCTAATCTGTAAATTATGACGACCCGATGCAACTGCAAACTATCGATTCATTGGATAAACAACTACTGAACGAAATCCAGTGGCAGTTTCCTTTAGTGGATAGACCATTTTTAGAAATCTCTAAGCGATACAATATTTCTGAGGATGAAGTCCTAGAAAGGATTAGATCATTAAAAAGGATTGGTCTAATAAGACAGATCAATGCGATCTTCGATACCAGACGATTAGGCTATAAGAGCACTCTGGTAGCTTTTTCTGTATTACAAGAGAAGCTCGAACAAGTTGCAAACGAGGTAAACAGGCATCCGGGAGTCAGCCATAACTACGAAAGGAACCATGAATATAATATGTGGTTCACTTTGGCAGTTCCTCCATTCGGTGATATGAAGCGAGACCTAGAGCGCATGGCTTACTTAGACGGTGTCATAAAGCATAGGGTATTACCTACGCTCAAACTTTACAAGATTGGTGTAAAGTTAGATGTCCTTAACCAGGATCCTTCTGATCCAAAACCTACTGAAAAATTGAAAACCGTGAGTCAAGCAAAGTTTACGGCTACTAATTTGGACAAGAAGTTTATTCGGCTGTTACAAGAAGACATCGAAACGACCCCGGAACCATTCAAGAAGTCTGCCAGAGTCCTTGGAATAACGACAGATGAGCTCTTTGCAAAAGCAAAGGAATACGAACAATTAGGTGTGATGCGAAGATTTGCTGCCATTCTACGTCATAGAGATGCGGGCTTTTCCGCAAATGGTATGGTAGTATGGAAAGTGCCTGACGACAAGATTGATGAGGTGGGATATAAATTAGCGGAGTTTCCCCAGGTTAGCCATTGTTACCGTAGACCCGTATTTTCTGACTGGCCTTTTAACCTTTTTAGTATGGTACATGCAAGGACGCTTAAGGCTGCAGAAAGGATAGCCGAAACCATGTCTTCAGCAGTGAAAATTCAAGACTATTCTATTCTCTTCAGCACCCGTGAATTCAAGAAGCAGAGGGTAAAGTATTTTGAATGAATACATTACCGTCCTTCCTTGTTTGTGTTGAGCTCCATTCACTCACACACTAATAGCAGGCTTAAAGACGCAGGACAATCACGACTACAATATGGCCATCTTTAGGATTGAGATAAAAATTTGACCACTAGGAGATATTATTCTCTAATGGTTGTTGTGTAGAAGTCTTTGTCATACATCTGTGAAAGTGCTTCCAGGTCATCCTGCCTCAAGCATCTTCCATCAGACATGTTTGTGAATAATTCGATTTCTTCTAAATTGACCACTGTTGGCAAGACCGATGTGATCTTGTTTTGAGAGAGGATGAATTTTATGGCTAGCTCAGTAACTGTCCAACCATATGAATCAGCAATCGGCTTTATGTGCTCTATCTTTTGCAGGGCTTGAACGATCCACTCTTTCTTACGCGTACTTCGGTGATCATTCTTATCAAATACGGTATCCACGTTTACCTTTCCTGTTAGCACACCGGACGCATCAGGAACTCGTGCCATAAGGCCTACATCATTTGCTTCAGCGACCTGAAAGAAATCTTTTACAGGGTCCTGTTCCAACAAATTGTAGACGCTCTGAAGACAAGTTACATCCCTTTTTTCCATTGACAATATTCCTTCCTCTTTCCATCCTATGGCCGGTCCCAATGCGACTCCATAACTTCTTATCTTGCCTTCCTTGCATGCATTATCGAGTGTCTCAAATAAAGAATTATCCTGAATTGCATTCATCTTAGGGTTGTGTAAACTATATACATCTACGAAATCTGTTTGCAGTCTCTTGATACTCTCTTGTAGCGCATAATTCATGAAAGATGGATTATGTTTTTGCGGAAGTTCATTATGGCCAACCTGTTCAGCACCGTAAATATCGTAACCCCATTTGGTCGAATAGATTACCTCATCACGATTCAATCCCTTAAAGGCCTCACCTATCAGCCTTTCACTTCTCCCTTTCCCATACACGTCAGCGGTTTCAAAAAAATTGATACCTAGATCAAATGCTCGCTTTAGCATTCTTATAGCCTCTTCATCGTCGATCTTTTTTCCGCCCCACCAATCAAGCGCAATAGTCCAGGCACCGAAGCCTATTTCACTTACCATAATTCCACTTTTCCCCAGTCGACGATATTTCATCTAGATATTCAGCACCTCCATTAATTGCGATTGTCTTTCATGAAACATATCGTTACTTAGAACCGGTTTTCCTATGTTATCTTCAGAATCTTCCATGCTTAGTGATTGAAAATCGATCCATGATCTGCAGCCTGCTTGTTGTGGACTCAGAGTGACATTTAATGCCGAGTTCAATCTGTATACGCGAAGGAGTACAATACTGAGTGGTTTCTCGGGGTTGTAATCCATCCTTAAGTTAATGTATTTCTCGTTCCATATATGAAAGTCGCGCAAGTCATAAAGCATTTCCCTGTTAAATGTCTCAGTGATGTAGATAACTCTTGCATAAAGATAAATCGTATTCAGATCATCTACAGGCTTACTTTGCAATATTGACTCAAGTTTATCAGCATAATCTTGCTGTAAAAGCTCCCCTGATTGATGCTCATAGGTTGGAAACATGTAGAAATCATTGTGTTTTAATTCAAAACCATGTTTGCGTTCCATTATGCCGCCTTTTCTTAGCAGAATTGTTTGCCTACCTTCTTCAAAACCTTTACACACAATAGCCCATTCCTTTAGCGCAGATATTGTCATGATCGATGCTCACCCTAGCCCCATGATAATGCTCTGTATATCCCTTTGTAAGCATACTATCATTGGAGTATCCTTCACAACATACAAGCTCACTTTTGTTTCACGCAGCTGCATAATCAGATCCTGAAACTTTGATAGATCATCAGTCTCAAATGCAAGTGTGAAGTCATTATCGTCAATGCCATACGAATAGGATGTATTCAGCTTAATCTCTGGAAATTTTCTGCCTATTGCAATATGTTCATCCATCATTTTTTTTCGCTCTTCAAATGGCAAAAGGTACCATTCTCTAGACTTGACAAATGGATACACCACTAGATATTTCAGTGGTTTAGAATCTGTCATAAAGGATGGTGTCACCTTCTCGGAATAAATGGATCTTCTGAAAGACGAAAGAAACAAGAAAGCAGGTTCAATGTATTTTCCTAGAATTGTACTGTAGATTTTAGATGTAAACGTCTGAAACATTTCAACCGAATCGGATACCATCCAAAGCATGAAATCTGTCCCGCTATGAAGACCAAGGGTTGAATATGTATAAACTCGCAATTTGGTGTTAGCTACAGTAACTAAGGTGGCAAATTCCTTGGCTGCCTCTTCCTTTGCCACTTCATTCATCCACCGCCATTTGGAGTCAATTTTGAAAAATGAATAATTAAGAAAAGTAGATTTAGAAGACTTAATCTGATCCTTTTTACGTTGAACTTCCATTATGTCCTACTCTGAATGGGTGAAGTAAAGTCTACTTATCTTCCAAACCTAACCAGCCATATCCTCTAGATTCGAGCTCGTCTGCAAGAGTTTTATCCCCTGACTTGATGATCTTGCCTCTCGACATTACATGGACAAAATCAAGCTTCGACAAGTACCGCAAAATCCTAGCATAATGAGTTATCACAAGTACGCCAGCACCTGTATCAATCAATTGATTGATTGCTTCCGCAACAGCTTTTACAGCATCTATATCAAGGCCTGAATCAGGTTCATCGAGGATCGCCAAATTTGGCTTTAGGACCAACATCTGCATGACTTCAGATCTTTTTTTCTCTCCTCCAGAAAATCCTTCATTCAAATACCTGCTCAGAAATGACTTGTCTAGGCCCACAGAGTCTAGATTCTTCTTAACATATTCATGAAATTCTCTCACCGTAAGGAATACTTCACGGTTTTTTTGGTCGTCGGCCAATGATTTGTTCAATGTATTATAGGCATTTCTCAAAAAGTGACTATACCCAACACCAGGGATTTCGATAGGATACTGAAAACCAAGAAACAGACCTTTTTTTGTCCTCTCATCAGTGGTTAGATTCATGATACTTTCGCCTTTAACTAGAGCATTTCCTCCTGTAACTGTGTACTTGGGATGCCCGAGCAAGACGTTTGCAAATGTGCTCTTGCCAGAACCGTTTGGGCCCATAATTACATGAACCTCACCTTTGTCAATCTTCAAATTTAGCCCATTCAGTATTTCTTTATTATCAATATTTGCGTGAAGGTCCTTGACCTCGAGAAAGACCATTAAATAATGTACTTCGAAATGCTTAATATAAGTATATATTAATCAAGGGGGATTCAAAGGTGCCATAGCTTATGGTTTTATAGACTTTCACAAGCACTAGAGATCGTCAGCGCCCATTAGTTCTTAGGCTGTTAGGTTTCGGATGGGGGTAGAGTTGGCTTTAATTCATCTATGGTCACAACACAACTCAAGTTACAAACAAGCTTTAACATATTATAATTATCCTGGCTGCATTTAAAGTAGAGTAATCCTGCTATCAGTTCGTGCAGATTAGCTAACAAACACTCGAATGTGTGTATTATTGCTATTCTGCTTAGAACATAACCAGCGTTTAAACTAGCAACTATTTGACCGTCATACTACCTAGCATGTAAGGATGGACTGAACAGTAGAATGGATGATCTCCAGCTTCAAGACTGGCAGTATCTATCTGAGCTGTTGCG